>VFQU01000085.1_pt1 | contig 124170 bp, 94 predicted proteins | sample 3512311 | NCBI WGS metagenome assembly VFQU01 (sample SAMN10412377, study PRJNA504923) | tailings metagenome | isolation source: Relicate 3 Philex TSF3 active mining site | place: Philippines: Tuba, Benguet | collected 2017-08-29
AGCGATTGGTGTATCATCAAGCCCAAATTCCAGCTTAATCAGGGCAAGCAAATTGCGCTTCTCGCTCGCCGAGCCATGGAAGTTGCTCCTTTCTCGCTTCAACTTGAGCGTGCATTCTTAAGCGGTTAATTTTTCGAGGTTCCCGATGATGAATATTGATAGAAAAGCTAATCAGAATCGAAGCCCAAAAGTTAGGATTGTGGATATTTTTTAGCAATTAGCAATCCATTAGTAACTGAAGAAACCAGGAGTTCGCACTTCTAGTTTCTCTAGGGCTAGTTCTATGGTTCGCGATCGCTTCTCAAGAACGAGCAACTTGCTGAAATTGACATGAGTTCTGCAAGCCAAGAATGGGGCTTCCGCCCTGCAATGAGTAGAAATTCCAGAGAGGTTTCCACCGAAGTCTCTCGGAAGTTCTGTGTTCCTCACAAATTTCCAATGTGGAACAACAAGAGGCTTTCGCCTCGAAACGATGACAAAAAAGGCTTTCGCCTCGAAATAATAGGATTCAATCAAAGGAGACCACAATGAACACGACTTCGATCATCGGCTACGTCGGCGCAAAACCTGAGCTAAAAGAGATGAAGAGCGGCGCTAAAGTTGCCAAGCTGTCTCTTTACTACAATCGTCGCTACAAAGTGAACGGTGAAGTTCAGGAAGAAAAGCATCGGTTCAGCATTGAAGCATGGGGAGCAACCGCAGACTTCATGATGAATTACCTGGATAAAGGTAGCCGAATTGCTGTCACAGGTGAACTTCGTACTTCTTCCTGGACAGTTGAGAAAGACAACGGGGAAAGCGAAACTCGTACCCGCGTCTACATTCTGGCAAAGAGCATCAACAATCTCACCGCCAAGAATGGAGTGGATGCTCAATCTGAAATCGATGAAGATCCCGGCTTCTAACGCCCAAATCTCCCTATGGCAGGGAGATTTTTTTTGACTGTGCAATCAGCGCAATGCCAGTTCAATGACTATTCTCAGAGATTATGGAACCCATTCCCAAACCTAAACGGAAATACACCTGGATCGACAGAAGCTTAACAGTTCTGGAATGGCTTCTATCACTCGCATGTGTACTTGCAGGCGGAATTCTTCTTACTTCCAGCAACCGTATTCATGGAACTGCTCTGATTGCTACAGGCGGCATCTTACTTCCACCAATACGATGTCCACAATGGTTGAAATATTTAGTTGTGATTGTTGTTCTATTCTTAATTTGATGCTATTGAGTTGATAACACCACTATTAGCGATCGCATAGACTGAGTGAGGCTTTCGCCTCGTAGTTTATGATGCTTGGAGTACTACGAGCAGGTTCATTTGCAATTTTCAGCACTCGCTACACGCTGGATTGCTGCCTATCGCTACTAAAATCTGGAGATTAACTCATGCAAGACATCTTAACCACTCTCGCTACAGTTACCGAAATCGCAGCTTTGGCTTATTTCAGCTTGAGCTTCGCCTGCTACGTCGTTCAACAGTCCTCTCCTGCACCTCAGTCCCATCAACCAACTGTAAGCGTATCTATTCAACCAGAAGTAGTTGAAGTCGCTTTGGAAGAGGCAGTCCAATCAGAAACGCCTCAAATCGTTGCAGAAGAAGCAGTTCAAGCTCCTGAAATCTATCCCGAAATTGCGCCCGAAGTTGCAAGCCCAATCATCAAACTGCCTGGTGTTCGAGAGCTTCGCTTAATGGCGCGTGATCGTGGCATCAAAGGGTTTGCGCGAATGAATAAGGAGCAATTGTTAGCCAAACTTGCCTAGCTACAGCATTTTCCCCTCAGTTCCTGGAGAACGCACTTCATACTCTCCAGGAACTCCAACTCTAAAACTCGTTTAACTCCTTTCCAAGCTTGAAGATTGGGAGATGCTTTCGCTCAGCTTTCTACGCACTCCTTTCTCGCATCTTAAACTCACATGAATGACCAATACGGAGCATGTCCAATCTGCGGTGGGGCAATTCGGATTCCTGGATTAGAGTGATCGCTGTGTCCTGCTAATGGATGGGTATCCACACGTTCAGTTAAGACAACCATGCCTAATCCAAAATTAAGGCTGAAATCTCGCCCTCCTTCGCCTCCAGCATAATCTGAGCAGATGAGCTTGTTTTGAGTCTATCCGCAAAACCTGCTGCTCCACCATTGATTGCACGACCTGAGCAAGTCGCTAAACTGCCCAACCCGGAAGTAAGACGCGAAGGGCAACTCACCTAACCGTGACCAGCCAGTGCAATGGGATAAGCACGAAGTTGGCGCATTCCTGTAGCTGAGCAAGTCGTTAAAAGGCTTGCTTTGCGATCGCTATCTGACTGATTTGCACTGCCCCAACTGAACCGTTACTCGTTTGGCTTGAGATTCAACATACCGATCTCCTTTCGTTAGGGTTTCTACAAAAAAGTAGAACCCTAATTTTTCTTCGACTCATCAAATTTCCGTTGCTCTGGCGGAACTACCCAGAGGGCACAGTAGCCAAAAGTAGAAGGTTTCCCCTGCACGTTGAGCGTTACGCCTAAGCGATCGACATCTTTGGTGCAGTCGAGATCACTCAGCAAATCATCGTTCCACTGGACCAGGTTCCGGGCAAGTTTGCCTTCACGAGTCTTTGCCCAGCGCAATGTCTCCGCTTCGTCTAGCGTCAGTTGTCGCGGAGCGCCCGGAGCAAGTTCAGGTTTCGCAAGCTGAGTGCCTGCCCAACCGAGTCCTACCCCGATCGCAACCATCACCACACCGAAGATTGAGATTGGCAACGCAGCCGGACTGAGTAAGCTATCTTTCCACGTCGTTAGAGTGATCGCTGGATTCTGATGCGTGATCGTTTTGAGCGTTTTGAGTAGATCGGGATCTCCGGCTTTCTTCAACAGAGCTTCGACGCTTTGGACGAGGCTCTGCTGAATTGATTGGAGGTCTTGAAGTGTCTGCTTCAAACTCTCCTGAAAGGTCGAAAATTGCTCGATCGAGAGATTCTGATTCTCGGACTCTGGGATCGCCGGAGCTGCTGGTAGCTCCAGGTTCTCCAAGGTATCGTTCAATTCGGTCGTTACTTGCTCGAAGCTGCTGAGTTGCTGCTGCAATTGACTCAAGAGCCGACTGCCTTTCTCGTAGGACTGCGCCGATCGCTGTACCTCCTGAGAGTTCAACACGATCACCTTGAGCAGTTCTTGCGTCGATTCCAGCAGTATTCGATTCGTGTCTATCCATGTGTCCAACTTATCGCCAACTTTGCGCGATTCCTCAGCAGTCGAGATTTTTGCCTCATCAACAGTCTGCCATAGCTTACCTACGGCTTTCTGAAGCTCAGCAATCTCGTTAAGCAGTTTGTCGTTACTTGGTTGCACTGGTTGCGACCTCTGGCGCAAGTTCTTCTACTTTCGGATCAGCAGCTTTTTTCTTGTTGGTAGATTTAGTGGCTTTAGCAGCAGTCGCTTCAGTAGAGGAAACAGGGAGTCCCAAATATTGAGCCGCTTTTTGCAATTCTGGAAGGCTGAGATTCAAAAAGCTATTGACCAGAATACGATCGCCAAATGGAAGCTGATCTTTTTCAAAGAATGACAGTGCTTCTTCGTGCATTACATCAAAGGTACTGAGGTCTAGCACTGGCATTTCGATCTCAATGCCATTTAGTTCCAAAAATCGCTTGCGTTCCTCTGATTTCTCCCATCGGCTGAAGTTCAAGCCCTCCTGCGTCCACATCAAGCTCTTCACAGCGACATAATCTGCCTGAGCGCCGCAAAAGTCCATCATGATGCGAAGGCTGTTGATTGTGTTGTAGCAGTTGTTGAGAACGGTATCAAACGTGATGCGGTAGCCTAGATCCTTTGCTAAATCAAACGCCCCGAACTTCTGCAACTGCTCTCTCGTTGCTTTTCCAGATGCTCCGGGCATATCAATTAAAACCACCGCTGGCTTCTGCTGGTCGATATCGCTAAACAACGTTTTTGCTTCAGCAGATTTGAGGAAGTTGAGCCGCTTTACTTTATGCTGACATTCCGTATGGTAGTCCTCAAACTCTGGGTTCTCTACATCGGCATCATAAGCGAGGCATTTTACGCCTGCCTGAACAAGAGCATAATACAACTGCCGACAATGCAGTGTCTTTCCTGTCCCACCTTTTCCACCAAGGATAAAGACAATTCGATTGAGAGTGGAAGTCATAAATGATTACCCCTACGTTTTTTAGGTCTGGTTTGAATCGTGTTGAATTCGGGTTCAACCCACTTTCCTTGCGATCGTTCAGTTGAGGCTGTGGGGGCAGTAGCAGCAGATGAATCGTTTCTTTCATCGTTCTCATCAGGAATCTCAGCTAGAGCTTGTTGAAGGTCAAACTGAGGAGGTTTCGATGCAGCTATTGAATCAGGATCTAAATTGGGGGCAAGCGTTGATAGGGCTATTACGTCTTGCTCTAGTGTTGAATCTCCAGGTTTAGGCGCTGCAACTATGAGAGGCGGCGCGATCTGAGAATTGCTTCGTTTCGATCGTCGATTGCGCTGTCGAGCTAGTCTTTTGCGAGATTTCGTCTCTTCTCCAAAATAGTTCTGGAGCGTTTTAGGACTGACATCAAGCCCAATCATCTCTTTGAGCAAATCAGCAATTTCAACAAACGAGTAGCCCTTCTCGAACCGCAGCTTACATAGCGTTTCATACATGGCAGACACAGTTTCCCGCGTCGTCAGCTCACGCTTTTGCGCTGGGGTCTTCTTAGGAAGGGCTTCAAGTTTTGAGATTGCATCAACAACCAATTCAGCCTGCACTTTGGCAGAACTGATTGGTGGCACAGAATTGCTCATACAGGCAAATCAACATAGTGGCTTCGTGGAAGCCATTTAGGGCAGCTTATAGAATTAGTGGTTTGAAAACTCTAAGGTTTCCCTCGTCCGTGATTATACTGCTCTCTTTTAGGATTCAGGAAGAGCTTCAACCAGGATTTACAAATTCTTTGCAAGAGGCAGAACCAGTTGGAAAGTTTTGAGGTTAGAGCGGTAGTGGTTTTTCAGGATGTTATAAAGAATGCATCCAATCGCGTGACGTAAGATTCCACTTGGCATTCATCCTCGCATTCATTGATAACTTTCCCCAGGTTCTTAACTAGGCGATTCCGTTGGCTATTTACTGTGACATTGAACAGGCAATCCCGGAGGCAATCCCCTAGGATTGTTCCCAGGATATGCGTTAACAGAAAACTGCCGTTGTAGCCCTCATTCCATCTGTAGCAAGCCATGTCTTTTGTCCGTACAAAATTATGCCCGTAGAAGCTAAAACTGAGCGATTTGAAATGCGGCTCACTTCTGATGAAAAAGAGCGGCTGGCAGCGAAAGCAGCCCAGTTTGAACTGTCGATCAGTGAGTACGTCCGCTGTGTCACTGGGCTATCAGAACTGCCCGACCAAGTTACAGATGTTGCAGAAGAAACTTACTTCAGACTCGGCGAAGTGTATGGAGAACTAAACCGAGTTGGCGCTAGTTTGAATCAAATTGCTCAAGCGATCGATCAACAGACACTAGAGCAGCCATTTCAGCAAATCACTCAGTCACTGAATATGCTGAGGTTGGCAGTGGATGACCTCAGAGCAACAATTCATGATTTGCGATCGCAAATTGATGGAAAATCAAACTTCAAAAATTGATGATTGGCAAACAGGTAAAAGGTCGAGACTTTTCTGGCTGTCTTGCCTATGTTTTAGGAAAACCAGGCGCAAAATTGATTGGGGGCAACATGGAAGGAATAACACCCCAGGAATTGACGATCGAGTTTGAGCAAATTCGGCAGCGCAACGAACGAATTCAGCGTCCCGTTTACCACTGCGCTTTAAGTCTCAGTCCGGGTGAAAGTTTTACAGATGATACCTGGCGCGACGTATCGGCAAAATACTTGAAAGCAATGGGATTTAGCCGCAATCAGTATGTTCTTGTACGTCATACAGATACAGAACATCATGAGCATGTTCACATTGTCGCGAATCGGGTCCGCCGGAATGGAGAAGCTGTAACAGACTCCTGGGATTTTCGACGCAGTGAGGCAATTCTCAGACAGCTTGAGCAAGAGTATGCTCTCACCTCAGTTGTGCCGACTTGGGAGCGAGATCGCTCCTCACCCACATGCCGGGAACTGGAACAGGAGGGCAAAACTGCTAAGCCATCGGTGCGGAGGAGATTACAGCAGTTAATTGATAGAGCATTGAGCGACGATCATCTCGTTACCAATCTTGAGCAGTTGACCGATCGACTTGCCGAAAGCGGCGTATCGGTAAGACTTCGGCAAAATCAGAAGACTCAACTTCAAGGAATTTCATTTGAGCTAGATGGAATTGCGATCGCTGGCTCAAAGTTGGGTCGAGCCTACAGCTTGGCAAGGATTGAGCAGCGACTATCGGGCAGAACATCATCTGAACCACAATTTCAGTCTGAGGCTGCGCGGGTCCGCAAGCTAATCCATCAGCAAGTCAAACAGGTGCAATCCCTGCCTAAGTTAGTCGAGCAGTTGAATCAGGCAGGCATTAAGGCACAGCTCCACACACCTCCGCAGGGGCAACGGCTCATGGTTGAGGTAGATGGTAAATTCATCAGTAGCTCAAGGCTTGGAAATCTCTACGGAGCAAGGGTGCTGGTAGCCCAACTAGGTCAACCATTGGAGACACCGACCCAATCGCAACCAGTTCAAGATCAATCACTACCAAGGGTCTCGGCTGAAGCTCATCAGATGATGCTAATTCACCAGCGACTGCGGCAGCAGATCGATGCGGCGCAGGATCTCAGCCGCTCTTTACCAGAATTCATTGAGCGACTGGCGCAGGCTGATATCCGAGCTACAATTCGCTACACCCGACAGCAGAAACCCCAAGGGATTACGTTTTCCTTGGATGGGGTGACGATCGCTGGATCTCGATTAGGCGCTAAATATAGCCTACAGAAATTGCTGGTTCGACTTGAGCGATCGCAATCTAGCCCGCCTGTTTCGTCAATCAGCGTGGATGAGCAAGAATCAATTTACGAACGGCTTTATCAACATATATCGCAGCAAATTCAGAAGCAAGATAAGCGACAGAAGCCACAGGATGAGGTCGCTTTGGCAATTGCCCAACATATTCTAAGCAATGGGAAAGAGGCAGACATCAGAGCGTTGGTCTATAGCCCTCGGATTCAGGAGATTAAGCGGCATTCAGGCAGAGAGCAGGCTGAAATGTACCTTCAGCAACTTCTTCAGAAGGCGATTCAATCTCTAGAGCCAGAAGAACAGAACCGTTTTACTCGATCGCAAACATCTACATTGCAATCGAACGGATTTGATCGGAACAGCTAGAATTTGATTAATTTCTCAGAAATTTTATTAGGCTCAAGTTTTTAGGGTTCTGACCCTAAAAATCAAAAATTTTTATCCCAGAATCTGCTCCTAATAACCCTAAATTTTTTGAAGTTATTTCGGCAGCAGATTTTGTTGCATCCAGTTTATTGCTTCCGCGACCAAAATTGAATCGCCGGATGCTAAAAATTTCTGAATTTGAGCAACTTGATGGCTCTGAGCAAGCTTCTGGTCGTCATCAAGGCGGCGAAGCTTGCTTTGCAGCAGTTCTATAGGTGGCGCGTGGTTACGACCTATTGCCCACTGGCTTGCATTCCCTACAGCATTGAAAGTACTGCTGGGAGAATCGTTACGACCATCGCTAGGTAATAAGCTTGTAGAATTTAGGGCGGCATAAATCGAGCTTTCTACCTCTAGTGCAGTAATGTTTTCTTGAATATTGCTTTGAATCTCTGTCTCTAGCTCTTGAGAATCAGAATCTAAATTACATAAATCCTTAGAGTCAGATCCTAGAGAATCAGAATGTTGAATCTCTAGAAATGATTCCTCTGAATTGAAGAAGTAATGAGGATGCCACAGATCTCGATGTTTATACAGAGATCCCCCACCAACTCCATATTGCGTCAATGCCTGAAAGCGATCGCGAATCGAAGCCGGAAGTTTTTGTTTTTCCAATAGATCCGCGATCGCACCTCTGATTCGATCTCGCGCTGCTTCTGATTGTTGCTGATTCCAGGTCGGCGCAGTTTCAACTGCAATATCTAGCGCCTGGTTCTTGGCTTTGAATTTTCCGTGCTGGTCTCCGTAATGGAAATAATGACTCTGCTCAATACACCTTGCCCACTCCTCAGCGCGATGCTCAATCTCGTGCTGATGCTGGCACCAGTCTGCATATCCTGGCAGAGATCGCGCCGTTTTGACAATTTCATTAATGAGCCTTTGACCAGACAGCGGCTCACCTCCGTTCAGCATGTGGTGGAAAATGTAAGCCCTCATCGTGATTCGACCCAGCAGGCGATTTGTCTGCCCATATCCAGTCCAGCCGATTTCAATTTCAGCATTCAAGTCGTTGAGAAATTTATCTGCCTTACCGGAAATGTGAAAGACTCGTCGCTTCGCCTGTTTGAGAATTTGTTTGAGGGTTGCTGTTTCTAAATCGTTCCGCGATCGCACAAATTCCCATCGCTCAATAAACTGGGCTGGCGTACTCAAGATAGGCTGAAATTCATCGTCGAGCAGGTAAGAGCCAGACTGTAAGGGCAGACGATGTGCGTTAAATAAACTCGGTCTACCATCGACGACGTAAGGCTTGGGATTCGGAAAAGCTTCAAGGTGCCCAGGAACTAATTTGAACCCTCCATTTTCAAGCAGGGTGGCAAGTGCGATCGCGATTTGCCAGGAGCTTTGCGGCTGATCAAATGGAAAATAGACATGTAAGCCTCCGCTATAGCTGGAAGTACAAATCACTGCGCTAACTAAGCCAAGGGGTTCTAGCGCAGCGAGAATGCGGGAAAGAGCAAACGGATCTTGATTGGGATGATAGGGGCTGTTGATGTCAATATCGAGCAAACAATAACGGGTCTGGGCACCAAAACGAACCCCGTAGAGATATGAGCCTTGTTGAATCAATCGATCGCTGATGGGATATCGACTCTCAGTTTGCCAAGCCACAGATTGTCCTGGTGCAACATGATCTGCCCAAATAAAGTCATGACGATGAGGAAAGAGGCAAAGAAACGCATCCCTTTGCTCCTCAACGTAATGGAAGGCTTGCTGTAGTTTCGACGTAGCGATAAAACACCTCAACAGTTGTGCAATGGTCACAACAAGTGCAACTGTTTCAGTGTCAAAAATATCAGCAGTCACAAATAGGCTCTGTGACCTTTCCTTGATCGATCTGATCAGAATGATCAGACGTGTGACCCATTTCCACAATGCCTAATGGATAAGCGTTTCAGCAGTTTAAATGTGACTTTAAGGGCAAGTGAGGGGTATTTTTGGGATAGGTGAGGGGTATTTTTGGGATAGGTGAGGGGTATTTTTGTATTTACACATCACATTTTTTCCTAAATTTACAGTGATTCCAGCTTTTAGCGAGAATGTGACCCTGAGTGCAGGTGAGGGGGTTTAAGGAGACGTTGTGCGAGGTTCCTGCAAGGATAAAACGGTACTATGGCAAAATTCAGCCGTTGCATTGCCCCAGTTCTCTCAGTCCTGGTGTTAGACAAAGTTTGTGACCTTTGGTATGGCTAAGGGGTATTTCTCAGCAAGTTTGTGACCTTTGGTGCAGGTGAGGGGATTTCTATAACTGAAAACGTAAGCTCTGTCTTTGAGCTACCGCCTGCACTTCCATGTAAATTGGTCGCGTGACCTTTGGTTTAAGTAAGGGGTATTTCCTAACTAGATGTGACTCTTCTTGATCATTCGAGCGGATAAGTTTGTGACCTTTGGTATGGCTAAGGGGTGTTTCCCAGCAAGTTTGTGACCTTTGGTGCAGGTGAGGGGTATTTGCACAGCAGCATGTGACTCTTGCTCTAAGCGGGTTTCGCGCTTTAGAGCCGGTAATTTTGTGACCTTTGGTACAGGTTGAGGGTATTTCTGGGTCACAGAACGATCGTGACCAGGATCTTGAATATACGCTCTGCGATCGCTGAGAAGAATAGCGCCAGTTTAGACAGCAGGTTTGAGGGTATATTCTCTTAGCTTCTCTTGGTCTTCTGGCTGAATATTCCGTTCTCCTTTTTCAACCATCTTGACCCAACTTACACTGCGCTCAAGTTTGGTCGCTAAAGCTTTTTGTGTCCAACCTTGAGCAATTCGGAAACTCCGTAGCTCTTCTCCAGACGTGATAGAGGGTTGAGCTTTAGAAATCGAGTCTGAACTCTCAGTGATCGCAGGAGAGAGTTCAGCAGCGGTGCGATCCAAGCGACGTGAGTAATCGCGCTCTGCAGCTGATGGCGAAGACTGGTTGCGCTCTCGTTGAGAGAAACGACGAGACTCTGATATTTCATCTAGTTTCTCTTCGATTTCAGTCGGCGGTTGAATCCAGATTCGTCCCTTCAATAACTGCTCAAAGCTACCTCGCACCCGCTTCTTGAAGTCAGTTACACGATCGCCTTCTGGTAGTTCGGCATCTTGTGACCAGAACACGATCGCGGCTTCAGGATCATCGGGAATTTGCGAGATGGCTTGCGTGGTTGGAGTCTCAATCCAGTACTCAGAAGGATAAGTTGCAGCATCTGGTTCAATCTTCCAACCCTTTTCAATAAGCGTCTTGAGTGATGTAAGCCAAAGCCGGACAATTCGTTTGCGCTCTTTGGAGTTGGTTCGAGCGGTTTGCAGTTCCTCTGATCCGAAAGCGACCTTCATCAAGGTTTCGACACTAAGCGGACTATGACGGTTCACCCGCGTCTTAAACAGAAGCCACATCATCAGCCGTGCTGCTCCGGCATGATGATGCCAGGTACTCATGATGTCATTCAACAAGCCTTTAGATAGGAAGCCGTATTCGTAGTAGCCAGATTTATCCTGGAGCCGCTCTCGGTTGAGAAAGTACTCTGCCCAATAGCCGCAGCGAATCCGCAGGGTGAACCCAACCCACTGCTTCTCACCCACTGCTTGCCCATTCTCGTCTTGAATACACTCCTGGAAATGCAGCATTGGCTCTGTCATTTCCCAAAGGTGAGTGCGACTGACAGTGAAACCTTTGACACGACCTTGATCTGGGTAGGAGACAAAGACCAGCAGGTGGCAGGGCTGCTTCGCCCACTCCAGCATTAGTTCTAATTTTTGCTGTTTATTCAGTTTCTTGTTTTGGTCAAGTCCTAGATACCGCTCTAATTGGGTGTCACTCAACGTAAACGACTGCTCCCACGGGCGCTCTAATTGCGTTGCATGAGCAGCATAAATTAAGTGCATACAAGCAGCACGAATATCAAATTCCTCAATTAATGCGAGGGCAGCTTCACCCTCCAAGACCGAAGGGTGCTTCGCGAATAAATCTTTGGTGACAAAGAAAGAAATAAAGCCTTTGCCTTTCGCTACTAGACTTTTATAGTGGGGTGACCCATCGTCAGCAGATTTCCATTCAATGTTTTCCCCCTGGCTCAAAATATTGCAGCTTTCCCAAATCACTCGATTGGTCGCGATCGGGTGAATGACTGCATTGGGGAATAGATCAGTACTGAGTGGGGGACGATCAATAGAGGAATAACGTCCACGACGAGTTGTTTTTCGTCGCTGCTTCGTTGTTGCAGGTTCAATCTTTTCAGAAGTTTGCAAGTCAATCGTCTCAGCTACACCTGTCTGGTTTGCGAACTGAGTGCCCGGTTCAGCAGCGCTGACATCGATCGTTGTAAGTCCTTGCGGGGGCTGCTTAGATTTAGATGTTTTTCTCGGAGGCATAGCGTCTTGATTCAACGTGAACAAACGCCAGAACACTGAATGAGTTATAGATACCTGAACTAACCCCTTTTCCAAGGTTTCGCGATTTGCTAGGATGCAAATGCGAAGGACAGGTTAGACAGGTCTAACCCAGAAGGCGCACATTCGAGTATGTCGTTCTGGCAATACACCAAATTCAAAGAGCATCAGGGAATCTTCTTGGCGGTCGAGTTCCTGGTGCTTTTTGCATGGGCACTTCCGTCATGTGACTGACCTGGATAGGATCATAGTGCCATTTCACTGTAAATCAAATAATAAACGTGGGAGGTATTCTTCGTCCTTGGGGAATATACGAATTCTTAACATTTTTTTCTTGTGTAACAAAAGGGGAATAAAAACAGAAGTTACACAAGAAAGCTGCGATGAGGCTTAACTTGCAGGTGTTGCTAGAGCAGCTTTTTATTGCACGAAGACAATGCCAGCTGCTAGTTCGACTAGCTTGAGTTCCGTATTTCGGCGCTCCTCGATCAATCTCCGCTTGGTTTCTAATTCTCGATTCACTTTTTTGAGCAAGCCTTCAGTCGCAGGCAGCATTCGAAGCCGACCCGATTGCTGAAACTGCTGGATGCGCTCTTCAAGTTGTTGGCATCGCCGTTGAGCATAGTTTTCGGCACTGCGCTCTTGAACCCTGCAACGGTTGTCATTTTCAGCATCAAATTCCTGCGATGCCTGCTCAAAGGCTTCTTCTAAGGCATCTTGACAATTATTGTACAAAGCTAGAATGAGATCGCTGTCTGTCAACAAGTTTGCCGCATTAAGTTTGGCTTTTCCATACCGGGCGGCTCGATACACGAATTGCTCCGATCGCTCATCCGATAATAGTTGTTTTGTCGAACAGCAAGCTACTTTGTAAGCCAAACGGCTCTCGGATCGCAATCCTTTGAATAGCCAGCGATGAATTACATAAACATAGTGCCCTGGTGCAAGACCAACCTTCGACTGCTGACAACAAACTGCCGCGATCGGGTGAAGTTTTTGGGCATCCGTTTCGTAGCTATGTCTAATCCATTGAATCAGCGGATGCGTTGGATCGAGCAATTCGATCAAGTTGCCTTTGTCTGCTTTACTAGCAACTTCGACACGGGGATCAAACAAACAGAGAACGGTTGATCGATGTAAGCGGGTTTGAGTGGCAACACGGTGTTGTTTGAGAAACCATTCTAAATCGAGCTTGGCATCCTCACTCAGCCTGATCTCAAAGACGGCTTCCCGCTGAGGAACGGGTTTAATCGTGGTTCCTTCGTAGTAACGGGCAAAGTAGTCTTCAACAAAGGAATATAGTTCTTCGGAAGTAACCCATCTCCCTTGATCACGGCTTTTTGTAACCGCGTTGAGAATGTGATCCGAGAAAGCGATTAGATTCACCGCTTCTTGCTCTAATCGTTCTTGTTCAACGGATTGTTTGAGAATCGCACTTGCAGTTTGCTCGGCACGCTGAAGTCTTTCGTCATCCGTTAGCTCCGAGTTGAACAGCGTGACTAGCAGTTTTTCCGTTGCTTCTCCGAGGATGTTTTCGAGATCCCCAATGCTTTCTCGAAACACATTGATGCGGTCATACAACCGAGTGAGAATGCGTTCTTCGATCGTGTCTACCAAGCTGAAATTGATGATTGAAATGCGATCGGCTTTCTGCCCTAAGCGATCAAGCCGACCGATGCGCTGTTCCACTCGCATAGGATTCCAGGGCAAATCGTAGTTGATCAAAAAACGACAAAATTGCAAGTCGATTCCTTCACTGCCCACTTCGGACGAGAGTAGGATTGAGGCTTTGCCTTGTTCAAATTGTTGAATCGCTTCCCATTTGCGATCGCCCATGCCTCCGAGAATTAAACTTGTTTGAATGCCATCTGCCTCTAGTCGGCGTTGGAGATAGTGAAGCGTCCCACGAAAGTAAGCGAATAGAACAAATTGTTCCTGGGGATTTTTCTGAAGTTCGCCGCACAAAAAATCAACTAGCGTGCGATATTTTGTATCCTCAGCTTCGAGGTGTTTGTAGTCGATTTCTGCGAGTTGAACTATCGGATCGAGCGGCTCTTGAATTTGAGATTGCAGTTCGGGTGCAATGCCTAAATCTTCCCAAAACAGTTCATCCGCTTGCATTTCATCCAGAATGCCCTGCTCTGACCAGGATTGTAGAGCTGCGACCAGACAGCTTGCCATCTGCCGTTGATACGCAATTAATCGAAATAAGGCAACGCCTTGCTTGCCTTTGCTCTGTTTGCGAATTGCCTGCGTTACAGACTCATAGATTTGTTTCTCTCTATCTGAGAAAGAAACGCATAACGTTTGGGAGGCGCGTTCAACCCGATTGGGAATCACATCGCGCTTCCGGCTGCGAGTAAGATATTGGCTGATCAAAGAGGCGCTTTCGAGCTTGTAGCCCAGTCTCACTTGCGTTTCTGTACTAATCGTTTCTGGTGTCCGCAGTAGGGTTTTGATTTGTTGAAGTACCTGATTTTCTCGAAAATACTCGGATTGCAGGGCACGATCGAGTTCATGCTTCGCCGTTGATAAATCCGGGGGATGGCTCCAGAGCGATCGCAAAGCACGGATCAGAGGCGCGTTCGCCGCTTGCATCTGATGAAAGACAGTTTCGTCGAAAAAGTCTTCTGGGCTGATGATTTTCAGAAGTTGATAGAGATTGGCACTCTCAGTTTGAATCGGTGTTGCCGTCAACAGCAATAAATGACGAGATGCATCCCTCACTAATTGTCCCAGGCGGTGCGTGGCTGTCGATTGGTTGCGGAGATAATGGGCTTCGTCAATCACTACTAAGTCAAACAGTCCTACGTCATCAGCAACAGGGTTTTGATCTAATAATCGTGCCAGTTCTGCTCTAGCACTAGTGTTCGATTCGTCTTCCCAATTCGCACCGGGACGCATCCCTTCCAAACTCGCGATGCAGACAAACGGATGCTGATACTGGCTTTGCAGAACATACTTTGCCTCTTCTAAAAGTTCCTGAGCACTGGTGAGTCGGGCAACGATATTGAATCGCTGCCGCAAATCATCCTGCCATTTCTCTCGCAGAATAGCTGGACAAAGAATTAATAAACGACGAGCATCAGTTCGGGCTTGCAGTTCTTTCCAGACGTACGTTGCCTCGATCGTTTTTCCCAAACCGACTTCATCAGCGACCAACAAGCGCCCGACGGGGGACTCTAGGAACTTCAGGACGGGCTTAAACTGATGCGGGTAGAAGTCTGTCTTGCTCGACTCCATACTGTAAAAAATGTTAGTGAGTTGCCCCTTCAATTTCTCGAACGTGAGAATTTTTCTTAAGTCATCTGCCCCACTAAATTTTCTCTGCTGAAATAGGTCGAAAAGCTCCTCTGACTCTCCGCACAGTTCCAAGAGATTGTAAGGCTTATACGACTTCTCGTTAGGTGCGAATTGTACTTGCACTAAGAGGCGTGTTCCTGACACGCGAGTTTTTCCCGTGGTGATGCCCCGATAACTAGGATTTCCTTTGACTCGAACTTCCTGCCCTGCGATCTCTGGCTTCCAACTCATATCGCTCACCATGAACCTTGCATCTCCCCATATTTTGGCGGCTTACTCATTGGGTCTTCCTCCTTGGAAAGGGATGGTTTGATTTGTTCCATCTGACTCGGCAACCGGATTTGGGGTTGTTCTCCATCCGGAATTGATAAGCCATAAGCCACAGCGAATCGATGAAACTCACGATCAGAAATGCCGTTCGTTTCTAGATCTTTGGGCAGGGGAAGCGATCTCACAGCATACTCTGGAATTCCCGCATTCTTGTGCTGAAAGTCTTGATAAGTTGAGGTAATCGCTTGCTGGTAGAATACGGTTTGTCCACCCCCACCCCCAATCAAGATATCAAGGGTTGCTTTAAAGCCAGGTTGCGCCAATCTAAAACCATGCTCACCGTATCTCAAGCTTCCGTCTCGAATTACTTTGGCAACCAATAGCTGAATGTTTTTTCGTGCCGTACTGGCTTGAAACTGCTGAGGACAAGTCGGTGAGTTTGCACAGATCGTCTCTTTGACCTCCGTTGCTGCCATGCTTAATTCCTTGGCTAACTGTTGAGCAAAGGCGGTGACTCCTAACGGATTTACTTTCCCAGAAAAGAAATCTACTTTCTTCTCCCCGTCATCATTCCAGTATCGGAAAGCACTCCCGTCAAGCGTCCCATCTCCAACGTCGAAGAGGACATAAAAGCCTGCATCCACTTCCCGCGAGTTCATCAATGACCATACTTCCGCCGCAATTTCTGGAATCGCATGGCAATTACTCTCCGCCTGTTGTAATTTTGCTCGAAGGGGTTTGAGGCAATCCTGCAAGTTTTCTAGGGTAATTGGTTCCGTCTGAGGTTCGTTACTTAATAGCCAAGCAAGGGAAAGCGTTTTCCTGAATCGCTCGATCGCTTTAGAGTCATAGTATTCAACAGGAACACCTACATTGGCAGACCAATCAATTTTTTGATTGACGATTAACTCTGGTTTGTTGCGACGAATCCATGCTTGAGCGCGGATAATGACGCGGCTGAGATAGTAAGCACAAAGATTTTCAACAGCTTCATCCTGACTCACTTGAGGAAGATGTGCAAGTTGCCAGCTTCCTGCATATTGAGGTAAATCAACCGCTGCAAGGCGCATTTTGATAAATTCTACCGTTGTTTGCACCTGATCGTCGTATCGTTGCCATTCCGAAGCAGTCAATCCGGTAATTAACGTGCCATCGGGCAAAATGCCGATTTTCGTAGGCAGTAAGGCTTCTTCTAAATGAGTGACTTCATCCGTAAAGGTGACAATCTCTGATTGGTTGTTCGCCATATCTCGGAAGCAGACTTTCGTAAAACTCGTACCGAAATCGATGCCCAAGTTAAGCGACAATTCCCCCAACTCGATCGCGGTTCCCTCATCAAAGCCATCAGAAGCTTGAGACTCGGTTTCAATTTCTAAGTCCGGTTTTAGGTTGGCAACTTCTGGATTTCTAAGAATGGGGGGTGACTCGATTTCAAGTATCTCAACCGCAGCGAGTCGGTGTTGGAGTTGAGTAACCTGTTCTGCAAGCTCAAAGAACAACTGCTGGAGTGCTTCTAGCTCAGTTTGGCTCGTTGCATGATTTTGTTGTTCCTGTAATGCAGCGAGTTGTGCCGTGAGTTGGGAGAATTGCGTTTGCACTTCAACTTGATGTCTTGCGACTTCGGGTTGGCATTCCTGAAGTGCGGTGAGTTGTTGATGCAGCTGGGAAAGTTGCGATCGTACTTCAGCCTGATCAGTGGTTGCATCAGTGTGACGTTGCTGAAGGGTCGTCAGTTGGTCATTCAATTGCAGCACTTGCTGAACAATCTGTTCAGTGGCATTCGTCAAGTTTTGAGCCGTTTGCGTCGCTTGAATAGCGAAAACTTCCTGCAATTGGATCAGCTGGGCTTCTAATGCCGTTTGACTCGCTGCCGTATCTGATTGATGTTGCCGAAGAGAAATCATTTGGGCGCTGAGTTGGGAGAACTGAGTTTGCAGCTCAGCCAGATTTGTGGTGGTAGCAGGTTGCCCTTGCTGAACTGCGGTTAACTGCTCGTGCAATTCAGCAAGCCGCGATCGTACTTTAGCTTGTTGTGTGGTGTAATCGGTTTGGTGTTGCTCGATCGTGTCAGTTTGTTCCTGAAGATGTGCGATTCGTTCTATTAAGTCTGTCTGATCTGGAACGGGCAGTTCGAGAATTCGCCGCTCAAGGAGAGCGATTTGACTATTGAGCTGCTGTCGTGTTCGCTGTTCAAAACTCCGCCGATTCAGGACATTAAGACACAAAGATAGCGAAAGTGGAGCTGCCGCATAGACAACCTGTTGCGATATGGCTGAGACGACAACCCCCACCGCCGAGGCGGCAACCGAGGTATATTCCGCAACTTGTAAGAATCGCGAGCGTAGGGGGCGAGGAGAAAATGGATTACTCATGCAAATTGTTTTCGGCAGAGTCTTTCAGACAAAAAAAGTTGCTTCTATACTGTCATATTCGCTACAGATTGTCAGTGGAAGCCGGAGAAAAAATCACTAATAATTACCAGGAACATGGCTTCACCCAGGATTACAGCCACATTGAATTGGACTTCAGCAATTCTTACGCTACTTCACAGTTGCCAGATTAATCGTTCTCAAAGAATCAGAATTTCTCGGAAGCTTCCAATGAGATATGAGAGAACCCCAACTCATAGAAACTACTCTATGCATGGGAACACCTAAGTCAAACTGAAACCTGTAACGACTCTCTCAGAGCAGTCGTTACAGGTTTCAGCAGAATCACAACTGGACTATTGCTCAATTATCTTCTCTGCTGTTTCGACGTTCTGATTAGCATGGGCCGCGATCGCGCCGAGGGCATCTTTTTCGTTAATGCTCTGACCCTGGAAGAGTTCTGTTTTGGTGCTGTAGAAATCAATCAGCTTGCGGTAGAGCGGGGAAGTAGGGCGCACAAACAGATCTTCACTGATTAAGCCAGTTGAGCAGTTGTCTTGTCTTGCACAGGCAAGCATCAGGCTTTGGGCAAATCGATAGTCATCTAGTGCTGTTTGGAAGTATCGAAGTGCTTGGCTAGGATTTGGGGCTTGTTGAAGCTGCGCTAACTCACTCCCGATCCTCTCTAGAGTAGAAGCTAACTCGTCTGTTGTCATACCAGACTGTAGCGCGCTTGCAAGTTGCTTAAACCGCTCAGCGAGTTGGCGTAACTGTTGCCGTCTGGGTTCCGCTCTAAAATCGGACAGGGCTTTAGCATAGGCTTGACGGTAGGAACTCGCGGCTGCGGAAACGGTGGTTCCCTCTGGCGGTATGAGATTCAGTCGAGCGATCGCACTCAGCAAGGTAGCTTCAGCCTGCTCCCGCTGAGTTACATCTGAGGGATTTGGATTGGTTTCAAACTGCTGATAGAGGCTCTGAGCAGCCTTGAAGTTCTGCACAGCGTTGCGCTCTTGGTCATAGTGGCGCTGGGCAACGGTGCGAATTTGCTTGTACTCTTTGAGCTGTTTTTCGACTGTGCCGAAGATGGGCATGGATTGTGCCCGTTCCGCTGGATCGCCGAAGCGGGCTTGAACATCTTCCAAGTGTTCGATCGCGGCTTTCAGTTGCGTCAAATGGGTTGCCCATGCTTCTTCCGGCAGCACCAACCCCTGTTTCACGGCAGTGCGGGCAGCTTCGCTGAGGGTAACTGCTTCCTGAGACAGCTTAGTCGCATCAATGTTCGTTTTACACAGTGCGTAGGTTACTCGGAGTGCCTGTGCATCCCGTATACCAAAGCCGGGAATTGGCGGAATGCTTTGCAGTTGAGCCTCAGCAGCGTTCCAATTGGTGTCAGCAGCACTTAAGGCGGTAGCATCTGCCAGCGTTGGGGTGTGGCAAGCCTGACTCAGGAGGATTTGAGCGTCCACAATTTTTTGATACTGATTGGTTCTGACTGTGTTGGCTGCAATCGCGCCTCCCACGATCGTGGCGACAACACTGGCAGCAATTACCACCTGTTTGGGCTTAATGCGACGGCGGGGAATGGGGGTAGGGAGTGCGATCGCAGACGCATCTTGGAGCACTGGCGCGGCAGGTGGTGGGAGAGACTGCTGCGAGATCAAGGACGATTCTTGATCTGGAGCCAAGAATTTCGGCTCAACGCTTGGAGAAGAATCGGTCTGGTGATTTGGCTCAAGCGCTTTAGGAGAATGATTAAAATGTGTGTTTGTCATGGTTGTAACCCACCCTGATTCAAGATGTGATAGAGACAAACTTGCTGCGTAGCGAAGGGCTAAAGAAGAGCTAAAGTAGACGATGATAAAACTGCAACGATTCTGGGAGATGGTGCTTGGGAATCGTTGCCTTGAAGAGTGCCCCACGTTCAAGGTAGGTAAAAAGTGTGAGGAACTTGTGAGCTTTAACTCAGCTTTTTCTTGTGTAACAACGGGTAAAATAAACAGAGATGTTACACAAGAAAAAGTGATGCCGCGTCGTCCCTCCCTCGACTCCCTACAAGCTTCTCTTAAGCGGTTGAGATTAGAAGAAAAACAACAACTGCTGGATTGGTTAGCTCAGGAGATTAAAGCTGAGATCGAGTTAGCTACATCTTCCACAATCCTCCATCCGAAGATCACTTCGAGTAATGCAGCGATCGTAGAGCAACAGCATTATGAGGGCAAGACGTATCAACTCGAAAAGCGGCGGTGCGGGAAGAATGAGTGTGTCTGTATGGATGGAGAGATTTCAGAAGTGGGGCATGGACCTTACTGGTACGCGTACTGGAGAGAATCAGGGAAACTCAAAAATATGTATGTCGGAAAACGAGCACCTTGGGAGACTACCAATCGCAAACGCCAAGCAATGCAAGCCTCTAACCCCTAGTTCTTCAGCGAGATTGAGATCGGGAAATGATGCAGGAGGTCGCGCTCATGATATTAAGATTTTCTTAACGATTAAATATTTTATATATAAAATATTTAATCGTTAAGGGCCTATTTTTAGTATCAAAATATACTGGTGAATTATAACAGAAAGTAATCAGTACATCAGTGCAGCGAAAATGGCAGAGCGTCTATTGTCAGAGCGTCAAAGCACTTCCAAGGCTTTTGTCGAAGAAACTTTATCAGAAATTGAATCCCGATATCAAAGAAAGCTAGATACCTCACTAGAAGGTGCTTTCGTGATGACTGCGACTGGGAGATACTTGGCAGTCAGTAGCTCTTTAGCTCGTTTATCGGGCTATTGCTCATCCGAAGACATGATGGCTGCGGTCATTGGTATTGCTTCCCAGTATGTTAATCCCGATCGCTGGAAGGAGATTTCCTCGCAATTGGCGATCACTGGAGAAGCCAATGATTTAGAGTCTGAAATTCTGGCTAGTAATGGATCAATCCGGTGGATATCTGAGTCGTTTCGCAGTGTTCTAAGTAAGCAAGGTCAGATTCAGTACTACGAAGGGATTCGTCGGGACATCACTGCTCGTAAACAGGCTGAATCTTTATTGGCTCAGCGCGATCGCTATCTCTCTGCTCTCGCAGAAGTTCAACGCTTCTTACTAACTGACGAAACTTGCTACTACTCTTCAGAGATCACTCAACTCTTAGGTGAAGCTGCTCAGGCAAGTCGCTGCTACATCTTCATTAATGAGCAGGATCAAGATGGCAGAACTTATGGTCGTCAAACCGCAGAATGGTGTGCTGCAGGCATTGCTAAGACATTCGACGATCCGTTCTGGCAGCGATTCTATTACGATTTGGTCACACCGTCACTCTGGCAAAACCTGGCTCAAGGTAAGCCGTATATGGAGTTGGTGGAGAATCTTGCAGAACCCGATCAACAGCTCCTGTATAGCTATCAGGTTCAGGCATATCTGATTCTGCCGCTTATATCGAAGGGAAATTGCTGGGGCTTTGTTGGATTCGTGAACTGTGTGGAGCCTATCCTGTGGAATCAGCCTGAAATTAATCTTCTAACTTCGGCTGCTTTTGCGATTTCGCTTGCCAAGGAACGCTTTGAGCAGAGACAGGCACATTTAGAAGCAGCGCTCGCACTCAAGCGTTCAGAAACGCGACTACGATCGACGCTGGCAACCAAAGAGGCGTTAATTCAAGCGATTCCCGACATGATGTTTCGGATGAACCGAGACGGCGTTCATCTAGACTTTTTCCCAGCGACTGGGCTGTCCCCGATCGTTCCACCTGATGAGTTTCTGGGACGCACTCTATTTGAGGTTCTACCAGAAAAGGTTGCAGAGAGTGTAGTTCAGGCAATTCAACAATGCCTTGAGACACAACAGTTACAGACCTGCCGCTACTCATTATTCGTGGAAGATGTTCTACGATTTTATGAGACGCGAATTGTGCCCTATTCTGATTCAGAAGTGCTATCCGTTGTCCGAGAGCTTCAAGCGCCAGATGCACAGCAAAGCCTTCAGTTTCCATCGCTGGTGTCAGTCGCCACTCGTCGTTTAAGTCAGAACTTCGGACGCTTGAACGCTCAATTTAATCAAATGGAAACTGATCTCTGCGGGCTACTTGAACTGGTTGACCTTTACCAACAGGAAGGCGGAACCTGCGATGAGCTTGAAGAGGCACTGCGAATCATCGATCCAGTTGATTTGTCGGAATCTCTGACAGATTTGCTTAGCGCCAAGCAATTTACTTGTCAAGATACTCAGGCAACTTTGCGGTTCTTGAAAATCTGCACTGACTCCGAGCAAGAAAGATTGAGCCGCATTGATCTCAATGATTGCGTTGATGCAGTTCTAACAGTGCTGCGCGATAAATTGAATCGGCAGTATGGCGATTTCAAAATCTCCGTTTCTAAAGCGTATGCAAAACTTCCAGAAATTGAGTGCTACCCCAATCAACTGAGTCAAGCTTTCCTTCAGATTCTGGTTAATGCGATCGAGGCGGTGGCAGATCCGGCAAGAACTAATCCCCCTGTCATTGTCTTATCGAGTGAGTTGCAACACGATCGCGTCCGATTCTGTGTGGCTGATAATGGCAACGGCATTGATCTTCAAGAGCAAACACGATTGTTTCAACCCTTTGTGTCTTCCAAACCAACGCACTCAGGATTAGGATTAGCGCTAAGCCATCAAATCATTGTGAATCGGCATCATGGAGCATTATATTTTGCGCCAACCACGGGTAAGGGTAGCCAAATTATAATCGAGCTTCCCTACACTCTTGATTGTAGATAAAAACATTTGATGCTTCATGGCATTCCGTTATGCATCAGGAGGTAGTGTTATCGAAGATGCCTTCGGTTGATCTAGATTTCCGGAATTGGACGACTCCGAATGTTTAAGATTGGGAGTAGAGAAAATTTTGGATTCAAGCTAATTTTTATGAAAATTGTCGGAGTTCATGGAATTGCTCATACGCATCTTACAGCGCCGCAAATCGAAGAAGAGTGGATACCCGCAATACAGGGAGGACTGGAAGAAGCAGGCTTTGCTCGGATGGCGAAAGAGGATTTTACGATCGCTGCCTACGGAGCTTTATTTCGTCCAGCCGGAACCAGAGCGGGTAATCTTCCTAAATTAACCGCAGACGACGTAACAGACGAGTGGGAAGAAATGTTGCTGCTTGAATGGTGGCGGGAAGCGGCTCGGCTCTCGGAGGCAAATCGATCTGAACTTGATCCATTGGGTGAGGACTCGACAATTCAGAGTCCAGAGTTTGTAGGACGCGGCGGATTTTCTGCGATCGTGCCTCGTGCGCTCAGACAGATAGCAAAATCAAAATTTTTTGAGGCCATTGGCGGTGAGCGAGCCGTGCTGTTTGCGCTGAAACAAGTGCGGGAGTACCTACAGAATGCAGAAATGAAGACAGCGATTCAGGCACGGGTCGTTGCTAAAGTGACCCCGGAAACAAAAGTCATCATCGGGCACTCGCTGGGATCGGTGATCGCCTATGAATGCCTTTGCGCCCATCCGGAGTGGAATGTAGAAACGCTGGTGACGGTGGGATCTCCTCTGGGTTCTCCGCTCGTCTTCAATGCCTTGACTCCTCCCCCTCAAGGCGAAAAAGGGGTTTACCCCAAAGTTAAGCATTGGTTTAATATTGCGGATCAGGGCGATGTTGTGGCGGTTAGAGAGAAGCTGGCTCCATACTTTGGTGCAGTGGTCGATCGCTTAGTTCACAACGGCTGGCAATCGCATTCGGCGACTCGATACTTGAATGCTCAAGCAACGGGGCAGGCGATCGCAACAGGTCTATTTGATTCGTGATGTTTTATGAGCTTCTCTAATTCTGAACCACGCCGCTACTTAATCGCGATCGGCTCTCCAACTTGCGAGTACATGGGACTTTCTAAGTTGGAGAATGTTGAAGGTGACCTTGAACGAGTGGCAAACCTGTTTAAAGCACAAGGCTACGAGAGAGTCTTGTCTGACCAGATCCTTCTGGGCGCAATGGCAAGTGAGATCAAAACGAACTTGAGCAATTGGTTCGCAAGTTCTGAGCGCAAAACCTCTGATTGTGTGGTGATCTATTATGCAGGACATGGGGATGAAGGAGGGCGGTTCGGTGAGCATTACTTATTTACTTTTGAATCGCGGGAAAATGGTCTGAGTGAGAAAGCGATCGCGACTCGCTCATTGATCAACAGTTTCTTCCCAAACACTAAGAACTCCCCTCAAAATGTTCTACTGATTCTAGATGTTTGCTATGCCAATACGGGTGTGCGACAGGCTGCTGAAAGTTTGAGCAGACTCAGAGGGGGCAATGCTGCGGGAAGTGGCTTTTGGATGATTGCTTCTTCTCGCTCCAATGATGAAGCTGGAGATGGTGATTTTGTTGCAGCTTTATCAGCTGTGATGCAACCTGAGTATGAGGGATTTTTGAATCAGGGAGAGTTCATCTCGATCGGTACTCTAGTTGAAGCAATTAATCAGCATTTGACAACTCAGAAAGCCGTTAGCAACAGTGCAGAAGTGCAAGAGGAAGCCAGATTCATTGTCAATCCTCGATATACTAATCTACAAAAACTGCCTGCGGCTGATCGTTTAGTCCCTGTTCTAAAGCAGATTGAGCGTGAAAAATGGACTACTGCTTACAAAAATTGCTATGCAGGGTGGAGTTACTCGATTGTGCCAAAAAACGCTAAGTCATTGCTGTCTTGTCTGGTCAATCTGCCTGAAGGAATTGATCAACTTCTACCAAAATTTGTAGAGTTGCTGATCCAGGATGAATCGATTTCATTTGAACTTCGTGAATCTCTCGAAACATGGGCGAATCAAAACCTTAAGCGCATTGAACTGATGCAAACTCAGGATTCCACAAAGTACTTTTTGATGGTGGGGGTGAACGAACACAAGCAGCAACGAGGCTACTACACCGTAGAGGCGTGTTTTGCGGAAGACCACGACCCCCAGCATCGAAATCAGGATCAGTGGCAAAAAACGAGATTGCCAATTCCGATCGATGAAGATGCTGCGGTTAGTGCTGAACAAATTTTTCCAATCATTGCAGACATAGTGACAGATGTCGCTGACGATAAAGAAATTCCACTCAGTGATCTTACAATTCAGTGTTTTTTGCCGAAAAAGTTGCTGCATCTATCGATCGAACAGATTGAGATCGACATCTTTGGGGAACAGCACAGAATTGGCTGTGAATGCGAGGCGGTGATGGTGCGATCTTCGGAGCGTCGGAAGCGATCGGCGGCTCATGGTAACTGGAAAAAGCGCTGGGACAATTTTCAGGCAACCGCATTAGCTCAGGATACTGTTGTCTGTAAAAGAGAAGACCAAAGACAATTTGACGAAGCTCTGGAAGACTACACCAAAATCGGGTGTGCCTTCGATAGTGATGACGTTGAGCATCAAGAGACGTTACAAAGGATTCTGGTTAAAGGAATCCCAATCGCAATCTGGTTACGTCCAAACCACTCACTTTCCGAACCTTGCAGCACACTAGAGTCCGTTTTAAGCGGCTGTATTGGCAACCTGCCGACAGCAATAACTGGACGGTTATCTCAGTACAGGCAAATTAGTCCACATCTTGCCTTACTGTGGGACAATCCATATCGTCCCTTTCCCGACGACAATTGGACAGGTAGGAGCGCATAGTTATGAGCAATCCAGCAAACAACTCAGACTGGAAAATCTTCAATGGGACGGGAGAGGGAGATATTAACCGTCTGCCGCCGCCGCCTCCTTGGCGGAACTTTCGAGACGATGATGAGGGATTTGCCGATCGCCAACGAGAGAAAGGGGAAACCTTTCGGGCACCTCAAGAAGCGATCGAGATGGTGAATGCAGCCCTTTATCTGCGTCGTCCGCTGCTGATTACGGGCAATCCTGGTACAGGGAAATCTTCGCTGGCGTATGATGTGGCGCAAGAATTGAACCTGGGAGCAGTGCTGAAATGGGCGATTACGACTCGCACGACTCTGAAAGACGGGTTGTATAGTTATGATGCGATCGCACGATTACAAGATGCACAGCTACGACCGGAAGAAGCACGAGATCATCCAGAAATGATCGGGAATTACATTACCTTAAATGCTTTGGGAACTGCGTTCTTGCCGTCTAACCAACCGCGTGTGCTGCTGATTGATGAGATTGATAAAAGCGATATCGACTTGCCGAACGATCTGCTGAATCTGTTTGAAGATGGAGAATTTGCGATTCCAGAACTGCAACGTATTAAACTTCCAGAAGTTGAAGTTCGCACGAGCGATCGCACGGGAGCAGAGCAAGGTAAGGCAGCGATTAAAAATGGAATTGTGCGCTGTCGGGCGTTCCCGCTTGTGATTATGACCAGTAACAACGAGCGCGACTTTCCACCGCCCTTTTTACGTCGCTGCTTGCGCCTGGAGATGCCTGCGCCGAAAACTCCCAAGGAGCTTAGTGAAATTGTGCAACGGCACTTGAGATCTGACTTGGGATCTGAGGTACTACCACAGGTTGAGAAGCTGATTCAAGAGTTTTTCGACTCCAGCAAGAAAGGTACCCTGGCAACGGATCAGTTATTGAATGTGATCTATTTGTTTACTCGCGAACAGACCCCCAGCGAAAAAGAGCGCGAAGATTTGAAAAAACGATTGCTTCAGTTCCTCAGTAGCAATGAGGGGATTTGATCGAGTATGCGACAGGATGCTTCTCAGTCGATCGCTCGTTTCATTTCTGCTTTACAACGAAGCGGAGTGAAGCTTGATCTCAATGGCATCCCGTTTGATCTAAATGCAGAAGAAATTGCGAACCTGTTGTGGCTGACGCTCGAAATCAACAAAAATAGTTCTCCTGTTGCATCAAAGGAATCAGCAGAACAAAGTCGATCTACGATCGCAGACCCTTCTGAAATCCCATCTGTTGTAGAAACTCCTATACGCCCATCACTACCGACTGTGCCGCAAGTTCCCCTCGTGGCAGAACGACCTCAATCCGATAGCAAATCCACTTCTGCTCTCCCTATTTCAGTTCCAGATGCCCCAGCTCTGCCTCGAACGTTAGAGCTATCGCGATCGCTGCGTCCTCTCATGCGGAAGGTGAAATCGCACTATGCTCAGATTTTGGATGAAGATGCAACGATACAACAGATTGCGGATGAAAAAATTTGGAGTCCGGTGATGCAATCGGCTCCGGAGCGGTGGTTAGAACTGGCGATCGTAGTTGAAGAAACCAATCTGTTAGAGGTTTGGCAAAAGACGATCGTTGAATTTCAAGCTTTGATGGAACGACATGGGACGTTTCGAGATGTGCGAACCTGGCAATTGGTCAATTCCTCAGAGGGAAAAATGCAACTGTTTCGACGCAAAGCGGCAGTTGTCGATCGCGCTCAGCCTCGTCATCCAAAAGAATTGCTAGACCCAACAGGTAGACGATTAATCTTATTTGTCAGCGATTGTACGTCGGTCGGGTGGAAGCTCGGTAGAGTGGGGGCGCTACTTCAGGAATGGATGAGACAAAATCCAGTGACGGTGCTGCAACTGTTACCTGAGCGGTTTTGGGAGCGCAGTGCATTAGGATTGGGCGAGTTTGTCTGGTTAGGGGCAGAATCGCCGGGGGGACGGACTGATCAGTTCACGATCGAGGGATTCTCAAACCTGCCAAAGCATTCAATCCTGTTGCCGATCGTGACGCTTGACCCAAAAGCACTGCTGCAATGGGCGAGGGTGATTGCTGGGCGTGGAGGATTCTTCACGACGGGGGTTCTTTTAAGTACAGCGCAATTGGCTGACTATGGTCAAATCGAGGCAGAATCTGCGATCGATCCATCAGAACCCACATTGCTAGTGCAGCGATTCCGGGAGACGGCTTCCCCGATCGCCCGACGGTTAGCGGAAATGATGGCAGCGGTTCCGGTGAGTCCATCGATTGTCCGGTTAATTCAAAGAAATCTGTTACCGCAAGCAAAAACGGTACATTTGGCGGAAGTGTTTTTGAGTGGGTTGTTGCGGCGGGTGGCTCCCGTTGAGAATGAGCCGCAGAGATTGCAGCCCCGCTATGAGTTTTTTGATGGAGTGCGGCAACGGCTGCTTAGGGTTGTGCTGATTCCTGATACGGAACAGGTGATGGATCAAGTAGCGGATGATGTATTGAAGCGACTGCCTGACGAAGTAAGGCAACTGTTGTCCCAGGATATTGAAAGGCGATTGGGTCGATCGATGCGGAGCTTTGAAGCGTTTTTGCTGCCGGAGTTGCTGGAAGATTTAGCGATCGATGAAAAGGCAAAGGCGGAGGTGCTGCCGTTTGCTGCGGTGACTCGTGAGGTGTTGCAAGGGTTGGGGAAAGAGTATGCGGATTGGGTAGAGGAGTTGACGCAATCACGAATACCAAACAGCGCTGAATCGGAAAACCGTCCTCTCGATGAAGCAGCACTCTATGATGCTTTGAATGCACAAATTGATTATTTTCAACAGGAAATTCTTGATTACTTTGTCCGACAGAATTATCAATTTGAGGCAGTTTTTCCGGGTCTTCGTCCTAAAGAGCTTTCGATACAACCCATACCTGAAGAAATTTGTTTGGCTGAAGGTGAAGAACTTTCATTGACGATTGTTGAACGTAGACTTGTAGAAGTTTTGGAAGATTATGCATCTTTTGAATTAGAAGTCAGAATCAATTTTGCAGTAGAACTTAGCTATCTTGATGCTGATGAGTATCACCCAGAGTTTAATGAATCTCCAACCATTGAAGAAATAATTCCTGATCAAACAATTAATGCTGTAGCTGAAGTTGCTCTTTTATTCTCCGAAGATGACCACAGCGAGATTGAACCAGAGTTAATAGACTTGAGAGTGGAGCAACCTATACTTATCGATCCGCGTGACGGGGCGGCGATCTCTCACACAACTCCACTGTTGCTGGAGTTTGAGTTTGAAACGGGGGTGATTGATGAAACGCTTCAGCCGTTTGAATTTACGGTCGCGACGATCGAGGTTCAGCGTCGCACGGTCTCTGTGTTACCTCGGCTGACAAGCGAAGGTTTAGAACGACTAGAGGCGGTACTTCAGGCACAATCCTTAACTCTGTCTGCTTTAGCCAAGTCCGCTAGCATGGATCGCAATACGATCGCAAAAATTCGTCGGCGCACTGAGCCTGTGAGGTTAAACACCCTTCAAAAGTTTTTCTCTCACTTAGGATTAGAGCTAGAAGAGAGCGACTACGAATACTATACAAACGATCTGATCGCTGGTGTTGCAGTGTTGCGCCAGATGAAGGGAATACCCCATCTTGTGATTCATCGTCACTTGGCTCAGGCTTGGCAATTTATAGAAATGTTGAATGAAGCCGAAGTAGTACTGGAGATGGTATCAATTCCAGGAGGCAGCTTTTTGATGGGATCGCCAGAGGATGAGTTGGAACACCTCTCTAGTGAAAGCCCTCAGAATTCTGTCACCGTTGACTCGTTTTTTATCGGGAAGTATCCAATTACTCAGGCACAATGGCGAATCGTGGCGGAGTTTGAGCAGGTGAATCGATCGCTTGATCTCGATCCTTCAAGATTTAAGGGAGACGATCGACCTGTTGAGAACGTTTCTTGGCATGATGCGGTGGAGTTTTGCGATCGCTTATCTCGCTTCACGGGCAAAGAGTACCGCTTACCAACAGAAGCCGAATGGGAATACGCCTGCCGTGCTGGAACTCAAACCCCATTTCATTTTGGCGAGACGATTACAACAGATTTAGCAAATTATTGCGGAACGGATAATAAAGAATTCGGTTGGTCAGGCTCCTATGGGGACGGACCAACAGGGATTTATCGCGGGGAAACTATCCCTGTTGGTAGCTTGGGGGTCGCAAATAATTTTGGGCTATACGACATGCACGGGAATGTATGGGAATGGTGTCAGGATCATTGGCATGACAGCTATGAGGGCGCACCAACCGATGGTAGTGCATGGATTAATCCTGATGCGGGCGAAAACGCTTCTCGTGTGTTGCGGGGCGGCTCCTGGTACAACGATCCGGGGTATTGCCGTTCTGCGACTCGCAACGATGATGATGCGGGGATTCGCAACGACTACGACGGTTTTCGCGTTGTCTGTTCTGCGCCGAGGACTCTGTAGCCCTTTGCTCTCTTGCCTTTTTGCCCTTTGCTCTTCTTCTCTTTTCCCTTCTTTTCCGCGAAGCGGATCGAATTTTTTTGCCATTTTAGGCGTAGGATAAAAAATGCTCTGAACTTTTGACTTTATGCAAGAGCTACCCATTATCCAGAAAACATACGACCTGATTAAGTGGTACGTTCCCATCTTGAATAGACTACCGCGAGATCATAAGTTTATGCTGGGAGATCGTATCATCACAGGACTTTATGACCTGCTAGATTCCAAGTTGATCCAGACAAAACGCTACGAGATGGCTGACTGACAAAGCGCTCTTATTGTCCTTTCACTCTTGTTATCAGTCCACCTGGGAAACTATAAACACCATTGGCGAATTCAAGAAAAAAGATTTGGAAGATTCCTTACTACGTTGCAAATCCGCGATGGACTGGAAGATCTCGGTAGCGGATTCGCGATTACCGATCAATCAGCGGATTTGTGCTAATTGATCGGTAATCGCGCAGATCCGCGCCGGAATGGAATTCGGCGCTCTTAGGGCGAAGTCCCATTGCAATGGGACTAGGGGCGACGGGTGGGGGAGAAGGCATCGGGTTCTAGAGTGGCAATTGTTGTTTGAGCAGCGTGGTGTTGGGGTTGGGATTCAACATAGGTGATGGCGATCGCTAAGTTGCGCTTGCTGAGTGAAAACGCAGCATACTCGTGTTGCCATTTGAATTTGGCATCCAGAATCGGGTGAGTCACATTCAGATAGCGAGAACTGCTGCCCTTGAGTTGTTTGATGTAGTCCGCGATCGCGAGGCTGGCAGGAATCTCAGCAATCACATGCACATGATCCACGATGCCACCAACGCCATGAATCGTTCCGCCTAGCTCTTTGGTCTTCAGGCGGATAAAGGAATAAAGAGAGGTTTCGCGCTTCGGGGTGATCAGCGGCAAGCGATCGTAAGTCGCCCAAACGAAATGGTAATACAAGTGACAAAATGGCATAACAAGTGTTTCCCTCAAACCCTTTGGCTGAGGATGCCCCAACCCTTACCAGCATCTTTCTTTCCACTCTACTCAAACCACACTTCTAATACCTGCACATCTTCCAGTCCCCTTCCAGCGGACTTCGCCCTAAGAGCGCCGAATTCCATTCCGGCGCGGATCTGTGCGATCCATGAGAGATTATCAAAAGCATTTTTCTTTCGCAAATTCGCCACCGGGATCTTCCAGTCCAGTGCGGAGTTGAGCAATCACTTTTCTCGGACGATCGCTCCTTTCTAGCAGAAGCCCGAACCGCGATCGAAGCCTACCTGACCACGCTACGTCTAAAAATTCATCCGATCAAAAGTCAATTGTTTGAAACTCGTTTGGGCGCAAACTTTGTTGGGTTTCGAGTGTTGCCTGATCGGATTCGAGTTCGCAACGATAATTTACGTCGATCGCGGCATCGACTGAGATCGCTCCAAGTCGCTTATCGCAAAGGAGACATTAGCCTGGACAAGCTGAAACAGTGTCTTCAGTGTTGGGAGGCTCATCTCGCGCATGGAGACACCTGGCGTTTAGCGCGATCGATTTTTGAATCCTGGTCTTTTGTGCCTCCCCCAAAAATCGATTAAGCTGAAAGCGGGATAGGCAATTGAGCGGGGCGGCTCCTGGATCAACAATCCGAGGAATTGCCGTTCTGCGACTCGCAACAATAATGATGCGGGGATTCGCAACAACAACGGTTTTCGCGTTGTCTGTTCTGCGCCGAGCACTCTCCAGTTCCAGAATGGGTTGATATTGAAGATCAATCCAGCGTGTTTTGAAGAGTCCAGACCTATTCCAGCGATGCCCTAGCATCCAAAAATCAACCGGGGCTGAGTAGCTTGGTAGCTGCGGCGAAGAGTTGGTCAGCCCTACTTCTAAGCTCAATCACCATGACGCTCAGTATCAGGCGTGAAAAACGCAAAGCCAGACATTACCTTGAAGATTTGGGGAATAACGTTGCCCTGGATATGGTGCTGATTCCGGGTGGCAGCTTTTTGATGGGTTCTCCAGAGGATGAACCCGAACGCATTGGTTGGGAGAGTCCGCAGCATCCTGTGACCGTTGACTCGTTTTTTATGGGGAAGTATCCGATTACTCAGGCGCAATGGCAAATTGTGACAGAGTTTGAGCAGGTGAAGCGATCGCTTGCTCCCGATCCTTCAGAGTTTAAGGGTGACGATCGACCTGTTGAAAATGTCTCCTGGTTGGATGCTATAGAATTTTGCGATCGCTTATCCAAATGCACAAAACGAGAATACCGCCTACCCAGTGAAGCCGAATGGGAATATGCCTGCCGAGCCGGAACAACTACTCCGTTCTATTTTGGCAATACGATTACGCCTGATTTAGCAAATTATGATTGGGATGAGTCTTATGACAACACCCAAATCACAAAGCAAAAGAATTTTAGAGGTACGACACCCGTTGGACAGTTTGGGCTTGCTAATGGTTTTGGGCTATACGATATGCACGGCAATGTGTGGGAATGGTGTCAGGATCATTGGCATAACAATTATGAAGGGGCACCGATCAATGGCAGTGCATGGATTGATCCGGATGCGTCTGAAGAAGCTGCTCGTGTGCGGCGGGGCGGCTCCTGGCTCTTCGGTCCGTGGCATTGCCGTTCTGCGACTCGCAACTATTATGTTGCGGGGTTTCGCAGCAACTTCAACGGTTTTCGCGTTGTCTGTTCTGCGCCGAGGACTCTTTAGCCCTTTGCCCTCTTGCTTTTTTGCCCTTTTCTCTTCTTCCCTTTCCCCTTCTTCTCCGCGCAGCGGATCGAATTTTTTTGCCATTTCAGGTATCTACATTGAATGCCACTGATCGCTGCATAGTCTAAAATAATGTACGTTAAACCACTGTAGATATTCCAGGATAAAGACAAACCTCCGCCCAAAGCTACCCCAAACGCTGGTTGCATACTAGGAGTTCACTCATCATGATCGCAGCCCAAGAAACCCCCTCATTCTTAACCCCTGAAGAATACTTTGCATGGGAAGAACAACAGCTCGAAAAGCATGAACTAATCGATGGTCAAGTTTATGCGATGAGTGGCGGCAGCATCAATCATGGTCGGATTGCCATCCGGTTTACGACACTGTTTGATACCCATTTAGACGGTAGCAACTGCATCACAGGCAACTCCGATATCAAAGTCAACATCCTCGAAACGAATAACTACACCTATCCTGATGCCAGCGTTACCTGCGACGATCGTGATAAAACCACAACCCAATACATTACTTACCCCTGCTTGATCGTTGAAGTTCTATCAGCTAGCACCGAAGCCTATGACAGAGGTGGGAAGTTCAGAATGTATCGCAAAAATCCAGCCTTAAAAGATTACTTACTCGTCAGTTCGACCAGCATCGAAATCGATTTGTATCATAAAAACGATGCAGGCGACTGGCTCATTCTGAACTATAAAGAAGGCGACACGATCGAACTCAAAAGCATTAACCTCAGCTTCGCGATCGAACAGATCTATCGCGGACTCGTCCTCATCCCAGAAACAAACCCATAAGCCGATAATCCCTTCTACTTCCTCGTTCTGTTACTGACACTTCCTACCTCAATACAGTCAAGGTGGAGAGCTTTGTCAATCAGGTCTTGTCTCTTTTCCTGCCGTTGAATCAATTCATCAAGCATTGCTCCTTGTAGGGCGATCTCATTCAGAGCTTCTCGCCTTGCGATCGCCGCTTGCCACTCTCGATGACGAGAACTGCCTGGTCGCCCCAAAGACGGGCTGGTGATTTTGCCATTCTCCTTTTCTGTAACAAGTCGAATGTAGGTGTAGGTTTTAGAGTTTTTAGTTTCGTGAGATTCCGTCAACCAACACTTTGCTGGCGCGACTCGACCACTCGATCGGATCGTGTCCTCTAGCTGTTGAAGCCGGAGCCGCTCTGTTTTCAGGGAAGAACTAGACATAATTTCTGCACGATTCATACTTTTACCATACAGAAAATCTTCCGCACGGTCAATATTTGAACCATACAGAAAATCTCGCTTGTGCTCATTGCTGCAAATCCCCGCTAGAACCGAACCACGATCAACCAATCAAATTAGAGGAATTGTAACCAGCAAAACTTCAATGAGATCGCTGCTCTACGGATTAGCTTGTTGAAAACTTAATCGATCGCCAACTTTGATTCCTAACGCTCGTGTCTTTCCCGCAGGCAGTTCAAGCACCTGATTAACAGGAGTTTGCGAACTGTAGAGCGGACAAGAACGGGTTCGACAGGGAACAGCCACTGCAATGTGTTTAACCTCTCCATCTTTGAGAAACACAATGTCTAACGGAATGAGCGTATCTTTCATCCAGAAACTGAGTGATTCAGTTGTTTCAAACAAAAACAACATTCCACGATCCGATGCAAGTTCCGTCCGGTACATCAAACCTCGCGATCGCTGCTCCGGTGTTTTTGCAACTTCAAGCGAGATCATTTGTTGACCGATCTGAACCTGCGCTGTTACTGGAAGAATTTGCGCTTGCTGTTTAGGAGCATTCGCAACTCGAACCAATATGCTTAAAACGATCGCAGCGAGTACCGCTCGACTCAAACAATATAACCATTTCCACCGATCTCTTGTCTTGGATAAGGGTGAAATTGAAGTCGCCATCTTCGTCAACTGAATTTTTAGGGTTTATTTGGAAAATCTTAACCCTAAAAAAATAAAGAAACCGTAAAGTCACGTAGAAACACCCTAAAAATTGAAATAGGTCTGCTATATCTAGTTCTAAGTTCTTCTGTGTAACGCCCCACTGACAAGAAGAAAGCTTGACTCGAACGCCCCCGAAGCTTTGAAAGTATCAGAAATTTTGAGCGATTTGCACACTGCATTAAGACAATAACCATGACTTACTATCCCGAAAACACGGATTATCGGTATTCTCGTCCTGCAATAGTTTCTGCTCGTCGCGAGTCTTGGATCTCTGCTCTTCAAACTCGAACCTTATCTGTGCTTTACCTGATTAGTGCTTGTGTCTGTTTAGGATTTGGACAAGGATACCTCTCGCTAATGTTTACTTTTGCTTGGGTTTATAGCAACCCGATGGCACTCTTGAACTTGCAGACCCAGTACCGCAGTTTACTGACACGTCTGCGCTTAAACCCTGTTATGACAACAGGAGCGATTTTTGGATTGTTGAGTGGCATTGTCTTAGGATTGTCCTGGGTTGATCCTGCTCATGCTCAGTTCTTCAATCGGGCTGAAGAGTTCCTGAATAGCTTTGATGGAATTGAACCGGACATTGTGACGATCGTCATGAATACGATTCGGGCATTGTTTGTAATGTACCTGATTTTCGCTCTTGTTCAAGTAATCAATGCTGCTCGACAAGGCGAAGAATGGAAAGATCTGGCAAAAACTCCTTTCATCATTGTGATTATTGGGGTTTTGGGAGACATTCTTGTGGGTGCGATTACTGGTGTATAGCCGTTAATAATGTCAATCGCAACAATTGCGACTCCTGCTCGATAGCTCGCTAACAATATTCTGCATTTGCAGGAGTTGCAATTGTAATTCCAGTGATTCTCTCATTTCTGTTCAACCAATGTCAGAACCCCAATTTCGGCAAATCAATCCGCTGCTGGGGGCAAGACCTAGTTTTGGTCCTATTCCAGCAGATCTTCTCTTACCCTGGGGCGCGATCGCGCTCGTCGTTCTGATTTTCACAAAAGGGGTCGTTAATGTGGGATGGGAATGGACGATCGGATTAACGCTCTGGGGGTGCGGAACCTGGTGGATTTTAACCGGATCACGTCCCTACCGTTTCTTATCCAAGTTTCTCCCTGTTCCGAATCGATGGAGTCGAGGTCACGTCCGTTACCGTCCAATGCCACAGCGATCTAGAAGAAGTGACTCTCTAGATCTGAATTGATTGTTGCTCTGAAAGGAAGAAGTCCAAGAGATGATCATCAATGCGACTCTCATCCCAATGCTCATCTTGATACACTTGAAGCTGTTCTATGAAAATGTTACGTAAGGAAAAGCGGAAGAAGGTTGATAATGGCAAGGAGAAGCTAACGCTATTACCGTTTGAAAACGAGATTCCTTGCGAGGCGATCGTCAAGTTTCAGATGCGCGGACGAACTACCGCGGCCTACCTACTACGTCAAGGCGGTGAAAAAAGCGAGAATTTCCAGTTTGTTTTTGGCTTTCAAACTAAGGGCATTCATGCCACATTGAAGCCAGACCAGATTGATCCGATCTTTGATGCGATCGAGAACGGTCTGAAAGACTTGCCGCCTGGTGAGAAATTCACAATTCACTTTGGCTCTTTCTCCAGCGATCATTCTCGTCAAAAGCATCTGTCCGATCTGGCACTCAAGACCGATAATCGCCCCGTTCAATTTCTACTGCTAGCTGAGAAGAAACGAGTCACTGAACTGACTCAAGCAGGTTTGCGAAAGCCCAAATTCTTGAGATTCTATGTTTCCTACACAGTGAATGCGGAAACTGCAAAAGCAGGAGACTGGATCGAAAAAGCGTTGGCGAAGGCAGAAGGGTACTGGAATAAGTTCGCTGGGACTGAAGTTGCCATTCAACAGGCAAAATACGAGGAAGTCCTCGATCAGGCATTCACCGACGGTTTCATTCGCTGGGAGCAGCTTCTAGCCACCAAAATGGGATTGCTGATCGAACCCATGACAGAGGATGAGTTGTGGGAAGCATTATGGGAACGTTTCAACACTAAAGACTGTCCAGAGCTTCCTCAACTCACCATCTTCAATGGAGAAGATATCGAAGAAGTCGTCAATTCCGATGTCCATTTCACAAGCCATCTTTTTCCCGATGTAAATTGTGTTCCCTTCGCCGATCGCGCTTTTATCTATGCCAAAGATCACTATATTGCGCCTCTGGTCTTCATGGACAAACCAGGGGGCTGGACAAGTAAGAACGCGGAATTGCGCTACCTATGGGAAATCTTTGCACGGGATGCGGTGACTGATACAGAGTGCATTTGCCAGTTAACCCGCGCTAACGAAGCCATCATCAAAGAGAATATGAGTCGAGTGACTCGTCAGACGATCGCGGCTCAAAATATGTCCGCCAAAAATGCAGCGATCGATGTCGGCGCGGCTGTTCGGCAACGCAAAGCGATCGCGGCTCAAGAGGCGTTGTACGAAGGTGCATTACCGCTCAATGTAGCAGTCGTGTTTCTTGTACACCGCAAAACTCCAGAGCAACTCGATTCCGCTTGTCGTTATTTGCAAAACTGCTTCCGTCGCCCTGCCTGGGTCGATCGTGAAGTAGAGTACGCATGGAAAATTTGGTTACAGACGCTTCCGACGACCTGGGAAAAGCTGCTGGTCACTCCCTTCGATCGACGGCTGATTTATCTTACCGGGGAAGCTCCAGGATTTATGAGCCTGGTCCAACCCTGTCCGGTCGATAAAGTCGGTCTAGAGTTAATCGCCGACGAAGGTGGAGTCCCAATTCATCTGGATTTATACAAGCAGCATCGCAATATTGCTCTATTTGCCACTACCCGCGCTGGAAAATCGGTGATGGTCTCTGGAATGCTACTTCACGCCTTAGCACAAGGCATTCCGGTCATTGTGATGGACTTCCCACCGTCTGATGTAGCCTCAACCTTCCGAGATTTCACAAACTACGTGGGTGGCTCCTACTTCGACATCGGTAAGGAAGCCAATAATTTACTGGAACTACCAGACCTCTCCGCATTCGATTCCAAAGAGCGCGAAGAGCGAATGGTGGATTACAAAGAGTTTTTGGCTTCCGCGCTGATGATCATGTGTTTCGGATCTGGCGAAGCTCAAACCACTGCTGATCGAATGCTAAAGCAAGCAATGAGAGCCGTGCTGGTTCCTGCGATCGACAGCTTCTTCAATGAGCCAGCAATTGTCGATCGATACCAAGCGGCTCAAAGAGCAGGGATGGGAACGCCGGAGTGGGACAGCACTCCCACGCTCGTCGATTTCCTTACCTTTTTCGAGGAGAAAGGGCTAAGCGATTTGCCTGTTCAAGTTCTCCATGATCAGAACACAACTCAAGCGGTCAACCAGATTAAACGGCAGCTTCGATTCTGGATCTCCTCGCGAGTTGGACGGGCGATCGCTCGTCCTTCCACCTTTGACACCGAAGCGGCACTGCTCGTATTTGCCCTGCGCGGACTGAGTGATGGGGATGATGCTTCAATTTTGGCTCTCGCTGCCTACTCAGCGGCGCTACGACGCACTCTCTCGCACCAGGAAAGCATCTTCTTCATTGATGAATTTTCCATCCTGCTGGAGTGGCAGGAAATTGGTCAACTCGTTGCTAGATTGACTGCAAATGGTGCAAAGGCAGGTATTCGAGTGTTGTTGGCAGCACAAGACCCGAATACTCTCGCAAATTCCAAAGCTGGCGCAAAAATTATTCAAAATATTTCGACTCGCCTGATTGGTCGAATTCAACCTGTCGCGCAGCAATCCTTCGTGGACATTCTTAAAGTCGAACCCAGCATCATTGCTCGGAATGCTGGAAAAAACTTTTATCCAGCTAAAGAAGGAATGTATAGCCAATGGTTGCTAGATGAGCAAAGTACTTACACCTTCGTGCGCTACTACAGCCCTCCTATTCTCCTGGCAGTCGTTGCGAACAATCCACATGAAACAGCGGCGCGTCGAGCATTTATGGAGTACTACCAGGATTCTTACAAGGGGCTAGTGGCGTTTGCTGAAGAGCTAGCTGCATCTTTGCGTGAAAGTCGTCCAATTCGATTACCCGATGGCGAGTCTCAGCCGGATCTCTCTTCCCATCTGTCCGATGAATCTGCATCCGTTGAAAGCACAGATGGCGCTGATTTGCTTGTTCCGGCTGGCTAAAGCTTCGGTAATGATGCCGGAGAAACTACCATCTCAACAAGGGATATTCACCGTATGAAACAAACTACAAAGCGAAAGCTGACCGCTCTAGCACTGACGGTTTCGCTACTGGCAGTGTCAGGGCAGTCCGCGTTTGCAAGTCAGCAATCACGCGGCAGTGGTGATTTTTTTGGATCACTGTTGCAGCAAGTTCAGGACTTCCTGGGACAAATTGCTGCTAAGCCTCAAGAGCTACTGGCTTACCTGCAATCCCAGCTTGGCATCGCTCAAGAGGAGATTGCTCAAATTGCTGGAGAGTTGGGACTCATCGATCCCGACGAAGGCAAGCAAGCGATCGAGTCTCCTCAAACGCGAGGGAACACCGATATGCCAACGGTGGTTAAGAATCAGGGCACGACAGCTACGATCGTCAGTCGCTCTGTTGCTCAGACGACGCTGAGTAAGGAGGGGCAGCGCCAAAGCAAAGAGAATCTGGAAGGCATTATTCAGACCGCAGCAGATTCAAGATCTTTGGCTGAGGAAGCATCTGCTGTAACCAGTGCCGATTCTCAAGCAGCACAGGCGGCTCAACAAACGGCTCAAGAGTCAAGTCGTGCAGGGCAGGAGTCCGCGCAGGATGCTCAAGAAGTTGATCAGCTTGGTAATCAGGCTCAATCTCGCACTTCCTCTCAGGACATTCTCAAGCTCATTGCTCGTCAAAACGGTGGACAAGGTTCAATTCTGGCTCGTCTGTCGCAGCAGTTAAGTGGCAATTCTGGACAGCTTGGAACCCTTTCTGGACAGTTAGCCAACAATTCTGGGCAGAACGCTAATCTTGCAAGGTTACAAGCTGCACAAGTTCAAATTGCGGCGAATCAATCGAGTTCGCTCGAAACCCTGAAACAGCAGGGAGCCGCAAATGCTCTAACGCTATCAGAGATGAATGAGCAGATTAGGGGACAACGCCAAGCCGATTTGATTGCAAGACAAGCCGAAGGAAACCAGCTTATGAAGATTAATTCTGCTGGATTCCGATTGATGAGATAACACCTCTCTGTTAAGTTCTTACCCTTGCAGTTTGGGACAAAGCAAGCCTTTGTCCCAATTTTCTCAAAGCAGACACACGCTATGGTTACTCTTTGGATTGCTCAAATTCCAGATCCATTTAATACAAATGATGGTGGATTTAGTGCAAATGCTGGAGCCTCTGTATCTGAGGCTGTTTCGACCGCTCTGGAAACAGTCTGGCAGCAAGCTTTGACTGGAACCTTATATCAAACCATCAATAATGTTGGCGTTCTGATTGCAGTTTTTTGCATTGGTTTTTGGTGCTTCAATTTGTATCGCCAGATGGAAGAAGGAGGGTTACGTCCTGCTGCTACAGAAATTATCTTTCCCATTCTTGTCATTGTGATGCTGTCCAATGGCGGCGCTAATTTGGGACAGTTCACTTTGGGAATGAAAAACTTGATCAACAACGTTAACCAGGACGTGATTCAAAGCGTTGGTACAGGAGTTGATTTGCAGCGATCGCTTTCGACACTGGCAAACTACTCCTCTGCCCAAACGCTGATTTCTAAGCTTCGCGCTCAGTGTGATGGTATTACGAATAATGAGAAACTTCAGCAATGTCTTCAGGAAAATAAAGAGATTGCTGAAGCCGCTTTACAGCGTTATCAGGCAAACAGTGAGCCTGGAGGTAATTTGTTTAGTGACTTGCAGCGCAATATTCAGGAATTGTTCAACGACCCAGCCGGGGCGATCGGGAACGCTGCTGCTGCCACGTTCCGAACGGCACTTTCTCCGATCATGATGGCGATCGAGGCGGTGATGGTTGCTTTTCAGGGAGCCTTTCAGTATGCGATCGAGGTCGGCATGATTTTGACGGCGCTGATGGGACCGATCGCGGTAGGTGCCTCGTTCCTTCCGATTGGCGCGAAGCCGATTTACGCATGGCTAACCGCATTTTGGAGTTTAGGAATCTGCAAAATGTCGCTGAATGTGATTACAGGTTTGGTCGCAACCGCAGTCATTCAAGCAGGGACAGCAAACGACACACTAGGCAACGCGATCGCAATTGGTCTACTGTCTCCAATTTTGGCATTGGGTTTATCGGCTGGCGGTGGCATGGCAATCTTCAATGGCATTCTTGCCGCTGCTAGTTTTATTGCCTCTACGGGAGTCAATCTCGGTGTGAGCTTGTACACCGCACCAACGATCCCGGCCCAGTCACCGCCTCCTAGTAGCGGAAATCCAACTGCTTAAGTCTTCTAGAACTTTGACGATGAGTGACAAGGAGTTTCGACATGGTTGATACTGCAGGGGCAAAGCCCAGCAAAATTACTCGATTACGAGCAGAGAAAAGCAGCAAAGATTTTGTAGCATTTGTCGCGCTAGCCAGCCTTGCAGTTGGGGGTGTATCTCTGTTCGTTCAGTTCTTATTGATGATTGGCTACTTTGGCATTCTGAACAAACCTGCACCAACACTTGTTCAACTAGAAAATGGTCGAGCGATCAAAGTAGGAATGATGGGCAACAAAGAGCGATCGTTGGAAGTCGTGCAGCGGTTTGTCACAGATTCGCTCATTCTGTTGATGTCCTGGTCAAATCGTCTTCCCCCTCAAGTTGATGCGAATGGTAATGCTTCCCCAGCGACTGATCCTGGAATCAAAGTAAAAGTTGAGCGGGGGGAGAAACTGATAAGCACTTCAGCGTTTCAGGCAAGTTTCACATTCTCTGAGAAGTTTCGGGATGAATTGGTGAAACTTGTGGCTGAAATGACTCCAGATGGCGTTTTTACGGGACAGGTGACAACAACACTGGTATTTGAAGCCGTGACGGTTCCTGAGCAGCTTGGCGATAAAAAAGACGGGCGATGGAAGGTGGCAGTAGTTGGAACGCTAGTGCAATCAACGGTGGGGACTGGAGAAACTGTCCGAATTCCATTTAACAAAGAACTCACGGTGAAGGCTGTTGACACGCCTCCTTTGCCTGAAGATGGAAAGTTTGCCAGTCCATTTGAAGTTGCGGTCAACAACATTCGCCAAGCAGGGCTAGAGATTGTTGCTATGAAAGACCTTGAAGGGGGTGCGACTTCCAGCAAATTGTCTGTCTCTGAAGAAGCATCAGATAAGCCTCAGAAGAAAAAGCGGAAGAACCAGGATCGAGAGTAGGAACGAAAATCATGACTCAAACTAAAGATGCAAAAACATCAACGTCAGAGCCATCGCTAGAAGAATTAGCGAATGTAATGGGACTACAGGTTCCTAAAAACGATCCTGTTGCACCAAAGTCTAATTCCGAAGCGACGACCTTCGAGGATGATTTGGATGATACTGATGACGAGAATGAATTCGAGGACGACGAGATCAATCCGGAAAAGAATCGTTCCAAAGTTGGGCTGCACAATAGCGGATATGCGAAAGCTGCATTAGTTGCCGGAGGAAGTCTACTTCTGATTGTGGGTGTGATGACGTTCTATCGGGGAGTGATGCCAAAAAATCAAGCATCTCGTCCTAAAGATAAACCTCGACAAGAAGAAGTCGCTGATCCAACGAAAGCAGTTTTAGAAGCAACGCGGCAGTCTGAGTCTGAAACGAAGGCGGAACTTGCGTTAGCAAAACAACGGGATGCCTTCTCAGCGGCAGAAGAGGAAAAGGACGACAAGAAAAAAGGAAATAGCAAAGACAAGAATGCGTCATCCAATCAGGATACAAAAAAGCCAGCATCTAGACTAACAGCGGCTCGTTCTGCAAATGCGCCATCAACACCAGTCGTCAGAACGCAACCGATTGCCCGTCCTGAACCTATTGTGCGATCGCCGATTCAACGCCAACCCTCGATCGCTGCTCCAGCCGTCCTTGCTCGATCGCTGCCATCTCCTGGTTTGAGCGCGATCGCTGAAAAAACCCTGGTCGATCAGACAATAGAGTGGCAACGCCTGTCTGCTATGGGGCGATTTGGAACAGTCACACCTGGATTTGGAGCCGCAACAACACTGGCATCAGCAAATTCTTCACGATTAGATGCGTCATCTGAGGGAGTAGAGCCAAATCAACCGACTCCGGCTTCATCACGTCGTTCCTCTAAACCTTCAGAATTGGCAACGCTAGTCGCGTCTGCACCTGCCAGTTCAGCACCGCCACTCTCCCAGTACTTCCAGGGAAGTGATGTTCGGGCTGTTTATGAGCAAGCTGGACTCAACACGCAAGCTACCTCCACAAAGCCAATTCGAGCTTTGCTAGTTGGTAGTTCTGCCAAAGCCATCACAACGACTCCAATTTTGTGGGCAGGCAAAGAGAACATACCAGGGGCACGATTTCTGATTCAGTTAGATGAACCGATGCTCGATGGCAATAATCAAGTTGCCTTTCCTACTGGCACAAAATTTGTTGTCACCACGAAACCCAATGTTTCCAGCTTCGGTTTAGTTGACCTCGACATTATTTCTGTCGTCATCAACGAAGCAGAATTCACCCCTCCATCTGGCGCGATCTCCATTCGCGATAACAATGGCGGCTTACTGGTCGGCGAAGACTATTTCAATCGACGTGGACGAATTGCTAGAAACGATATTGCCATCCTTTTTGCAGGAGCATTAGGACAGGTTGGCAAAGTGCTGAACGGACCCCGAAGCTCGACTTCAACTTCAGTATCTGGTAGCGGCATTACCTCGGTCACAAATAGCACCTCCCGACAAAATCCCAACCTGTTTGGAGCCGTCTTGCAGGGAGGCTTTGAAGGCTTGTCCGATATTCTGACTCAGCGCAACGAGGAAGCGATCGATCGCATTCTCAACGCCCCGCAGGTCTATCAGATTCGCGCTGGTCAGTCTGTGCGGGTGTTCGTGAACCAATCCATCGCATTTTAGGGGGCAGAAGCCATGAATCGATTTTTCATCGGCGGTTTGAGTGGGGTTTTGATCGCGTCAAGTTTCGCGATCGCGAATTCTGCCCAGGCAATGGCCTTTCGCCAAGTTTCTGCTTCGATCAGTCAAGGCATCGGAGGCAGCGCGGTTCCCACCCTGGATGTCTCTCCAACTTGGGGATTGACGCTTAGTTTTATCAAAACAGGTGAACTGATTCAACAGGTTCGAGTTGGAGATCCATCACGAGTGGTTGTCGATTTTGACAGTCCGCTTGCTCCAGCAGGACAATCAAGCAATGCTTCTCCTGCTCAAGGACGGATTTCCAGCGGCGCAACCATTGTTTATTTGCGCCAGCTCTCTGAACCTTTGGACTTGGGATTACGGTTGCCGAAAGATGCTCGAAATACGCAGCAAGTTCCATTAACCGTTCTGACCGTTGATCGCGCTAACCAGCGGAGGCTGTACCAGTTCCGATTGCTTCTAGGACGCAAAACGGACTATAGCACCGTTGAAGTGGTTCCCGATGCTCAATTGCCCAAAAAAACGCCACTGAAGCTGTTACCTGTTTCTAGCACGGGTCGCTCTTCTGTGATCGCTAAACCTTCACCACAGCCAGCTTCCACTGTTCAATCTGGAGATCTGGCGCAACGATTTGAGCAAGCCCTCGCTCAAGCCCAAACCCAGCAATTGATTGTTCCAAATACGCCTTTGGCAATACGACTGCAAGAAATGCTGAAGTTGCTGAAGCAAGGAGCAACGCCAGAGGCAGCAGCCCGACAAGCGGGAGTACCAATGCAGGTTGTGTCTCAAATTCTCAACTAATTCCAATTATTATCAGTCTAATCGTGCCATGCGCTTATTCTCAATCAGAAGACTAAGCTCTTTTGTGGTAGCTTTCTTCTTTGTTGTTCTCAATCTCATCATTCCATTGCCAGCACAGGCTAATTCGATCGCTCCGTTTCCAGGAATGACAGGTTCTGTGATTGATGACCTGGCAAGAATTCCTGAAATTCCAATCAAGGATTTTCCGAAAGTAACGCTGACGGAGGATATTCAGCAACAGCTTGCTGCGATCGGTTCACCACTACCCAGTGACTTCAATGTTGGAGACACCTTGAATCCGCAAGATCTGTTCAGAGTCGGCAACTTCGAGATGCTAGGACTACCCGATGTTAGCCTGAGCGGAATTGCTAACCTGACGAACGTGGATCTCTCGCAATTAGGCATCAATCAAGTTTCAGGGTTTTTCTCCAACCTTACGCCAGAGAAACTATTGAATGCTCAAGGGCTGAATTTAGGAGACATGAAGCTTGCTGAAGTGCCTCTGCTCAAAGAACTGGCTCTACAGAGCATTTACGAAAAAATCAAAGATGGCAAACTGTCTGAACTCACTGATCTCAACAATTTACTCGGTGTGGATCGAATCAGTGGATCGCTTCAGGAGATTACGAGCGGCATTTTTCAAGGCATTTTAGGGCGTGACCAAGTAGGGCAAATTTTTGCAGGCGGTCTCCCCGACTTGAGCCAGCTTCCAGAGGGAATTGAGCTTCCTCAAGGATTGTCGCTGGAAGTGCCACCCGAATTAGGACAGTTGTTTGGAAACGCGACGGTCCAGCAAATTAGCGACGTTCTACCTGATTTTGCCAAAACTGCGGTGATAGGGATTTCACCAGAGCGTCTAGGACTATTTAGCATTCCAGAATCGATTCCAGGCATTGACAAAATTGAAATTGGGCAGATTGCAGACATCGAAAATCTGCCCCTCAGCAGTTTTGGAGATCTGAATGTTGCCAATCTGTCTTTGAGTCAAATGCCCAGCCCGATGCGACTGTTACCAGGAATCCGTACCGGAGTTGCAGATATTTCACTCGGCACCCCCGGCGCTGGCGATCGCGAACAACAGCGAGTTCGGATTGTCTCTGGTGGAATTACCAGCAGAAATATGGTACAAAACGGCGCACGATGCGAAGGCAATTCCTGCCCTCACTTCGAGATTGCCACCCCCGGTGATCCAGAATTTCATGGAGCCGCCTGGATGGACGCAAAGGGGCAACGAGTGCCCGATGGATTTGGAATTCTCTGCAAGCCCTGGAGTTGTAAGGGACCGCCTGGAAACCACCCCTTCGGTTCTGCGGCACGAGTACTCCTGACCAATATTAACCAAAGCACAGGAACCGCAGATGTATCACTCAGCTTTGCGTTCTGTCGTCGCATTCCCTTTGTAGGTCGCTCCTGTACTCCGTGGGTCTTTCCAACTCCCTCTGGTATTCCGATCGGTAAGATTCGGGAGAAAACTCTCCTTGCATTTGTTCCCCCTGGTAAATACGTTGCTGGAGATGTTTCTGATGGCTTTATTCCTCCGCCTGACATTCCGGAACCAGAGCAGGTTGCCCTAGCCCCTCAATCTCCTAGAAAGCCAGTTTCTCCTCCAGCTCGATGTGTTGATCAAGGAACGTGCTCATTGCTCAATCCTTTACCCGATCAAAGCACAATTGGGATTTACAGCCGCTTCCGTCGTCGTCGCCCCAGACATAATGGCATTGATCATCAATCCAAGAATGCAGCAGCAGCAGGCAATGCCAACAAACCAACCGCAGGCGCGATCGTTGTTGCTCCAGATGATGGAATAGTACGAGAAGTCTGTGAAATGCCCTGTGGTGGTTACGGCAACTATGTAGAGTTAGAGCTACCAAAGCAGGGAGTTTGGACCGTCCACGCTCATCTATACCAAATCAAGGTTCGACCTAACCAGAAAGTGAAGCGAGGAGAGGTCATCGGCATCGAAGGCGGAACTGGTAGACAGATGTTGAGCTATGGCATTCACGAACATCTCGAAATTAAAACCGCTCCCGGAATGAACCGGGGTCAGGTCGATCCAGAACGCTACCGATGGGCATCACCAAACCTACACAATCCACCCAAGCCTCAAGACTTATTTGGAGGTTAAGCACCATGAAACGCTGGTTGACCTATGTTCTGATTGCGATCGCAACTGCAACTTTTCTGATTGTAGGAACCCCGTATTTGACCAATGCGACTCAACGATCACCCATTCCTGAAGTCCTGAAAACCTGCCTTCCTCCGAGTCCATCCTGGTTAGGGCAATACGAGTTTGACGTAGCTGGACGGGTTGATAATCCCAATCCAGGAGCTACAGGCAAGCGCCCGATGAAAGAGTTTTACCTGCTGGATGTGCTGTCTCCCTGGGAAGGTGAGAACGATGTACCCTGGCAGACTTTGATCGGAGTCGATACCAACGGCAAGTGCTTTGACTATATTGGTCAGAATGCAATGAACGTAACGCTGACGGCTTATATGCCTGTAGATCTGGCAAACGCGATCGCGTTTCAGAAATTCTCTCACTTGCTAATGCACCCGAACGGAAAGACCTGGATCGAAGCTCTACTGAAGGTTGAGACGACGGACGAGGATTCCAAGGTGCCAACCAGTCCTGAGCCGACCTGGTTAGCACCAGAGGATGCCTGGGCATTGCAGAAGCTGGGCTATCAAATTCCAGCCGAAGTGAAGATTCTGGAGACGCTGACCCCGTATCAGTTTGACTCCTAGCGATCGTCAAAATCTGAGGGTGGGTGAACTCGATTATCGCAGCTTACGTCAGCCGCGTTGATTCTATGAAATCCACTCTCAGTTGCTCTCCACGCCTGAATGATTTGGGTCAGCACTTTAACGCGGTAGTCGGGATAGCTTCTAGCTAGGGCAACGATCGACGAATCGTATTGACCACGGACATAGCACCTTCTCCCAACGACCTCGTTAAGCCAGGGATTGAACGCAAGCCGCATCTTCTGCACTGTTCGCGGTTGAACATTGTCGTTACTCACTTTCTCAAGTCTGATCGTTGCACCAAATTTGTCATATTCAACCGAACCATTTAGCTGATCGCTAATAGCCCATGATCCATTGCCATGTGGCAGGGCTGCTAGAGATTGCAGCGCGATCGCACGAGTGGGTAGCAGTCCCAAAACAGCCAATATTCCAACGATCAAAATACTCTTCATTGCTCTAAGTTTATGCCTTCACTGGTTTCAACAAAAGTTTTACTGAGCATCACAGCACTCCTCGCATCCTTTAGCATGATGCTTCCAGCCGATGCTTCGGACGGTAGCTTCGGCGCTCTCCCCGATATCGAGGTGCCCCGCTGGGCAGAGTCCTACAAAAAACAGTATTGGAATCTTCCAACGCTTTTGATGCTGGCTGGCGGTGCTGCTACGGCGTGGTGGCTCCTTCGCGAAAGCGATAAAAAGGGAAAACTCGCAACGGCGCGATGGTCAGGAAAAATCGAGAAACAGGCAGCTCGCAAAGTTGCCTTTCAGCAAATCAATGAGCGTCGGCGAGACGGCTTAACAACCTGGGTCAATGCTCCAACAATCACACCACTTCCACAGCCTGTTAAGAAGAATGGCAAAGTTGTGAAGCGGTTCAAGATCAAACTTCAATCCTCAACCCTTCTAATTCCGGACGGGCAGCGCGGAACCGCTGTCTGTGGTGCCCCCGGTAGCGGTAAAACGTTCTCTGTGATTGACCCTATGATTCGATCCGTGATCGATCAAGGGTTTCCACTGCTGGTCTATGACTTTAAATTTCCCGGTGGACAGGCAGAAGTTCATGCCGCTTATGCTCGAAAAAAAGGCTATGACGTAAGAATTTTTGCGCCAGGATTTGAAGGAACAGAATCCTGCAATTTGCTCGACTTCATGAAATCTGCTGAAGATGCTGAAACCGCAGGTCAGATTGCTAAAGTCCTTAACAAAAACTTCAGTTTGAGCGGCGGAAAGGGAGGAGACGATCCCTTCTTCCAGATGTCGGGGGATCAGTTGATTAAAGCTGTGCTGCAACTGGCAAAAAAAACTAATCATCCTGACTTTCTGATGTGTCAAAAGATTCTTAGCATTGACCCTTCAGAGTTGATCGATCGCGTCAAAGCAGCAGACCTTAGCCCCTGGATTAAGGTGAGTTGGGAGCAGTTTATGTCGATGCGCCAATCCGAGAAAACTTCCGCTAGTGTTGCTGCAACCGCTTCTTTGATGTTCACGAACTTTGTCTCACCAGACATCTTGCCATGTTTGTGTGGTGAATCCACTATTCCGCTTGACCTGGATGGCAAGCAGATGCTGATTTTCGGAATGGATCAGAACAGACGAGACATTATCGGTCCAATTCTGGCAACCGTTTTACACATGATCGTGGTGCGGAATATTGCGAGAAAGCGAGAAACACCGTTTCCCGTATTCCTCGACGAGTTACCGACGATCGCACTCCCGTCGTTGGTGAACTGGCTCAACGAAAGCCGTTCAGCCGGGTTCTGCGGCGTACTGGGATACCAAAACATGACCCAGTTGGAAAAGGCTTACGGCAAGGAAGTGTCTCGCGCCATTCTATCCGGCTGTAACACTAAGTTTGTCTTCAATCCTGGTGAGTACGAATCAGCCGAGTATTTCTCAAAATACCTCGGAGATGAAGAAGTTCATTTCAAACAAAAGAGCCGTTCGACAGGCAAGAGTGGCAACAGCCGAAGTACATCTGATCAAGATAGAACAAAGAAGATTATTGCACCCGACGAAATCTTAAAGCTGCCGTCAGGAAGCTGCATTTTCATCAATCCTGCTTACTCGAATAAAACCGAAGCCAACATCCCGCTCAAACTACGGGTTCGCATTACGAAGAGCGAAATGGAGAAGCGATCGATCGGAGAGCAGGGATTTGAAAAGTTGATCAAACGACTGAAAAAGAAAACCAAAAAGCGAGGAATTACTGTGGATGACATTCGCGCTAGGGAAGCTGAACTGAATCGTGTGATTTCAGCTCCACCCAAAGAAGGTGAGTCGAATCAAACAAACGGCAATCGAGTTGCCAGCACGTTAGCTGAACTTATGCAAAGTGCCGCTGAGGAATTCGATGCGATCGATGAGTTAGAAACGGTTTAGGGGCGCAGCAATGAGTGACTTATTTATTAACGAAGGAACTGCCAGTGCTGCTGAAAATAGCATCATTAGCATGGGGCAAACATCAGTCGAGCTACTGCAATTTTTGATTGCAGAAATGAAGCGCAGACAGGCTGAAGAAGCACTGCGTCGGCAAGAGGAGCAACAAAAGGAAGAGCAACCGCAGTCAGAGATAGCTGAAGAAACGATCGCGGAAACACCTGAGTTTTCAGCCGATGCGTTGATGGCGGATTTAGAACGTAAAGCTGTTGCAGCTACAGCAGTGAGTGTTTTAGAAGAATTTGGGCAGGGCGATCGCTATCAGTCTGAAGGATTCACAATCAAAACGAGCTATGAGAACGCCCAGCAAATTTATACCGTGCGTGACTCGGAGTTCAACGAGATTCTAAGCTTTGAAAAACTAGGTGAAGATATCCTTGTCATTGAGGACAAGACAACGCCTGAGCAGAAAACTGAATTTCTGAGGGTTGGAGAAAACCTGGCTGAAAGTGGTGCAGCCGTCATTAACAATGACCTGACCTCTAAAACTCAGTTAGATAAGCTCGGTGATCTAGCTCCTGCTGGCTCCAAAGCCGTTTTCGTTGCAAACTTCGTTCTGAATCAAACAGAGCAGGAGACTTACCGCAGTCAAACGAGTGAGGGACAGGCAGATCGCTATAGCTTTAGCCGCAATGAGCAGGGCGAAGTTACAATTCACGATCACTATGAGGGCTATGATATTCTCCAGGTTCGTGACGGCAAGATTCTCCAGGCTTTATCACAGGAGAACGCTCAGCATTTTCAAGCGCTGTATGAGAAGGTCAAAGATGCGGATCTGTCCTCCATACGAAAGCCAGATTTAGCAGTTGAGTCGCCAGAGCGTGAACCTGTTGCCCAGACTGAGACTCAGCCATTCCAACCCCGCCAAACAACCCGCGATCGCGCAGTTGAGGAGCGAACTCAGACGATCGATCGAGAAATTGAACTAGAAACGCCACCAGAACCCCAACCGAAGCCGCCTGCCCCCACTCCGGCAGAACTCAGTGAATGGCTGCTGGCATCTAAGGTATTAGGTCGGGGAGATGCTCAAGTACAGCACATCAAAAAACTAGGTCGTGAGGGAGCAGAAAGAACAGGCAAAGATTTCAAAGACCTGTATCGCGAAACCGCAAATGAACCTTTGCCGATTGAACTGTCTGCTACTGACTATGAGCAAATGCAAAAAGATCTTCGGCAGTTTCGAGATTTGTTGAAAGAACGCGGCGCGGCGGGTGTTGCTCAAATCTACCAAGTGCAAACTCAATCAGAAAATCCTGTGAATATCAAGAACAACAGTCAGATTCAATCCAAGTCTGAAGCTGCTCGTGAAGCGAGATCAACCGTTAGAAAAATCGATTTGGAACGTTAATTAGATGCTGGAGCTTTGATAATGACCTTTTCCTTACAGAACTATGCTGAACTATTGCGCTCTGATCTAAGCCGTCGATCAAAAGGAATTTTAAATGCTCGAACAGTTGCCAGAGCCGCGTTTGATGGAACAGCTGAGGAAGTTGCCGTTGTGATGGTTGCTCACAATCTACTCCGCGATTTTGGCAAGCTCAATCAGCAATATGTTTGCTATACCGTGCGAATTCCAGAGCAAGCGATGTATTTTTTCCAGGCTCATCAGAACGAGCTAAGCATCAATAGAGCGATCGCAACTTCCACAAATCAGAAACAGCGATTGTTGAGTGCAATTTACGTTTCCAACATTCGGACGCTACGAGTCAAATCAAGTTGTCTTGGCGAACAAGACCTGAGACTTTTTGCTGAACTGAATGCCCGATTCTTACTCTGGACGCATCAAGTAAAGTTCCAATCTCGCATCCGCGCTGATAGTCTTGCCTTTCAAGAATCGGGTGTGATGACCCCTCTGTATAGAGGAGTAATCTTTGCCAATGGATGATGAGTTACGCCAACGCCTGATCGGGGCATACACAACAGCCTTTGTTGAAGGTGATCGATTTACCTCGATCGTTGATGCTCGAAAGTATGCCTCAGAAATTGCGGGTCATTCGATCCGCTCCGGAACGCCAGAGGCGAAACTGGTCGAAGAAGCGATCGAAGCTGGATTAGTTCGAGCAGCGCAGTCTATCCTAGCTACAGCAGCGACAACTCATGCCGGATTTGAGCAACTGATTGATCTCTACGAACGACAACCTAATCTGGCAACTCGCTCTTCAACCAGCATTCGACAACAGGCATACAGTACGCCGATTCCGATTGCCTATCTTGCAGGGACATTGGCTGGGCTATCTCCTGAAAAAACGGTCTATGAACCTAGTGCAGGACATGGCGCTTTAATTTTAGAAGCTGATCCCAATCGAGCGATCGTCAATGAAATTAATTCTGAGCGAGTAGCGGACCTAAGACAGCAGGGCTACACCGTGACTCAGCAGGACGCGACCGAGTACCTGCCCAAAGAACCCGTTGATGTGGTCATCATGAATCCCCCTTTCGGTGTTGTCAAAGATGCCGAAAACCAAAGTCGGGAATGGCGAGTGCGTGGAGGGTCTGCCACACAGCCCTACCGCACCACTCAGATCGATCACGCGATCTCGCTTCATGCGTTGCAAGCGATGAAGGATGAGGGTAGCGCTGTCTTGATTCTGGGTGCGCCGATGTCGAATAAGGTCGGGAACGATCGCAAGGCTTCTAATACCTATAACAGCACTCAAAATCGAGCCTTTTACAAAAGCCTCTACGATAACTACAACGTCACTCAGCATTTCTGTATTGCCGGAAATCTGTACGGTAGACAAGGCACAAGCTTCCCCGTCGATGTCATTGTGATCGAAGGACGAGGCAAATCCCAGCGTCGATTGCCCGCAGCAGATCTGCCAAAAATTTACACCACCTTTGAAGACCTGAAGGAGTTGATCCCCGATGTACCTCGAAGCCGATCACGCATGGCTACCGCTAACCCAAGATTCGACCGTTCGCCAGCTAACCGCAGTTTTGACCCGCAGCGGGAAACCGCTTCAACGGATGGAGGACTACATGAGTCTTTTGATGTTGCGGCTGGACTGGATGATGCAGCAAGACAATCCTCAAACCGCTCGAACTCAGATGGAGCAAGCCGTGAACCAGGCACAGCTTTATCAGATCAATCTACCGCCGATGGACACACCGAATCTGGAGTGGGCACAGGCACTGACGACGTACAACTTCGAGCTTCAGGAACGGCTGATGTTTCTACATCCAGCGGATCTAATCGAGGACCAGAACCTTCTGGAATTTCCGCTGGAAGTGATTCCCTCGACTCCGAAGGTCAGGAAATTGATTCGAGAAACGAGGTTAAACGAGTGGCTGGAACGAATGGTGGCGGTATGCAGTTAGGAGATGAGCAGATGAATTCTCAAGAGCAAGAAATTAAACAGGTTCCCTATACGTCTCGTAGTCAGGGCAACTCTGTAGAAACACTCGTTCCGGTCAATATGCAAACGGCTGTTTCTAACGCCTTGAAAAAGCTCGAAAGGCAGGTCGGTCAGATTGATCAGTATGTAACCGGAAAGTTGGGTGTGGAGGATACTGAAACACTCCACAGTCGATTTAGTGCTGAACAGGTCGATGCGCTAGGGCTTGCGATCGCGAATTTAGAAAAGAACGAATCCTTCATCATTGGCGATCAAACTGGAATTGGCAAAGGGCGGTTCGTGGCAGGGGTGATCGAATACGCTCGTCAGCAGGGACTCACGCCGATTTTTGTGACGCAAGATCCTAAACTCTACGGGGACATCATGCGGGATTTGAGCGACATCGGCGTAAAAGACGTGAAGCCGCTACCGACAAACAATGGACTCAATATTCCTCTACCAGATGGCACCAAGCTCAAAACGTCAGCGGCAGACGCTCATGCCAAACTGATCAAGAGATTGACGGCAACAGCCGATTTAGGCGAGTACGACGCAATTTTTACTACCTACTCACAGATGCAGACGGTGAAGGGGAAAGACACCGATCGTCGTGACTTTCTCCGCACCTTTGCCCCCCGATCCATTTTGATCCTCGACGAAAGCCACAACGCTGGCGGAACCCCCAAGCAGTGGAAAGATAATTTTGCAGCCCCCGATCGCGCTGACTTTGTAAGAGAACTGGTCCGTCGCTCCGCAGGAGTCGTTTATTCATCTGCGACCTATGCTAAAAACCCTTACGTCATGACGCTCTACTCAGCCAAGACTGGGATGCGTCATGCCGTTGAGAATGAAGAAAATTTGGTGCCGATGATTCAATCGGGTGGCATTCCACTTCAGCAGATGCTAGCTGCCAAACTGAGTGAAGCAGGACAGTACATTCGACGGGAACGCTCCTATGAAGGCATCGAATTTGCTGCTAAAGTCGCGGCGGTTGACACCGAAATGGCAGAAAACCTGGCAGGTGTAATGAGCCGCATCATGGAGTTTGACCTCGCCAAGAAAGAATCGATTAAAGATTTAGACGATCAACTCAAAGCGGATGCCAAGCGCCAGCTACGGGATAACTCGACGGGTGGAGCCGGAGCAACCAGTACCAACTTCACTGCCATCATGCACAACGTCATCAATCAAACCCTGCTGGCGATGAAGGCAGAAGCAACGGTACAGGAAGCCCTCGACTCGTTAGAACGCGGTGAGAAGCCTGTCATCACCGTGGCAAATACGATGGGATCGATTATCGGTCGTGCTGCGGACGATCAGGGATTGAGTCCAGGTGATCCCATCGATTTAGATGTTGGAGATTTGCTGCGTCGATATTTGGAGCGATCGCGGGAAGTGACGCTGCAAGATTATGAAGGCAACAGCAGCCGATACCGCCTGACTGATGAAGAATTGGAAGGGAGAGCTTTGGATCTCTATGAGGAATGCGTTGAACTGATCGACCAAACGGATTGGAGTAGTGTCCCTATTTCCCCGATCGACTACATTCGTCACCGTCTTGACCAAGAAGGCTACCGCGTGAATGAAGTGACGGGGCGCGAAGACCGAATCGAGTATGCGCCTAACGGAGAACAGTTTTATCAAGTTCGCACCAGCGGCGAGAAAGGAACGGCGGCGGCAATCAAGCACGTCAATGCCTTTAATTCAGGCGATCTGGATGTCATTATTCTAAATCGATCGGGTTCAACGGGAATTAGCCTTCATGCCTCTGAGAAATTTGCGGATCAGCGTCCTCGGCGCATGATTATCGCCCAACCCGAACTCAACATCGATCAGTTCATGCAGATGTTAGGGCGGATTCACCGCACTGGGCAGGTTGAGAAACCAAGCTTTACGATTTTGATGGGGGACATCCCGGCTGAGAAACGTCCAGCGGCAGTCTTATTGAAGAAGATGGCAAGCTTGAATGCCAATACCACAGCAGCACGAGAAAGTGGATTTAGCCTGGGGAACGTAACCGACTTCATGAATGAGTATGGCGATCAGGGGGTTCTAGAACTGATGGCAAATCGCCCAGACATTCATGCCAAATTGGGCTACCCGATTCGAGGGTTAGGCGAAGAATCTGAGATCGACCATTTTGAAACCGATGGATTGGTCAACAAAGTTACGGGACGCATTCCCCTACTGCCTGTGGCACAACAGGAGCAAGTTTACAGCCTGATTGAGCAAGAGTACCGTGAACTGGTTGAACGCGAAAAAGCGATGGGTCAGAGCATTCTAGAAGCAGAAACGCTTGATTTGGATGCGAAGACTCTGGCACGCATGGAGCTTTCTCCTGCCAGGACGAACATTGATAGTCCATTTACGGCTGCGGTGTACCTAGAGGTGATGGATGCCAAGGCTCAACGTAAACCAATGACGACACTAGAAGTGATCAACGCAGTGCGATCGGAATTGGAATTAAGCCCAGTTGAGCAAGCCGATCAGCACGATGCGATCGAGGTCGCAGAGTTGGCAACGACCAAAGCAACTGAAGCAATTCAGGAACTGCGATCGCGAACCTTAGACTATCGAACCGAGCATCTCTCCCGACTCAATAAACAGTACGTAAAATTAGATGCCGAAGAACAGATCAAAAAGCTGTCTACAGCAATGGAGCGACTCGATGAAAAGCTCAATGGTCAGTTCGCGCATGTTGCTGAAACGATGCGGAACTTTCCGGTTGGCACCCCCATTGCGTTAACCAGCGAAAAGGACGGAGTTTTCTATGGAGTCGTTGAGAAATACACCGATCGCTCTGGCGCAGGTGCAAATCCCACTTTACCCTCAAACTGGAAAATGCAAATTCAGGTGGCTGATTCTGCCCGTCAACTGGTGATTCCGTTGTCGCGGGTGAATACGGATCGGCTCAATAGCGTTCAGCTAGAAGCGCGAGAGCAGACCAGATCGGGTACAGAAGTCTATGAGTTGTTCGATCAACGCCAGACGCTCGGACGGGAAAAACGCCAGATGTTCACCGGGAATGTGATTCGGGCATTTGAGCAGTTTCCAAGTGGAAAGTTAGTAAACTTTACTGACGCAAAAGGTAATGTTCGACAGGGCTTATTGATGAAACAGGGATTTGACATCGAAAAAGCCCTAGATGAGCGTCCTGTAAAGATGCCGACGCTCGCAGCCTGCCAGGAGTTTTTTGACACAACCAAAGCTAAATTGAAGACTCAAGATGAAGTCCTTCAGGTTTGGAAAACTGGAAATGAAGGCTTAATCATGGTTACGCCCAGAATGAAGGCGACAGGCGGACGATACTACCTGGATGAAGAATTGCTCGAAGCGGCGCAGACTGAGTTTGTCTCGATCGGCGATCGCATGGAAATGCGAATTGATTCAGAACAAGCCGTTCCTGTTCTTCAGTACCTCTACTCCAGCGGCAATCCCCTGTTTGCCTTTGAGAAGCGTGAAAAAGCGCGGGAAATGCTGGGAATTGAGTTGCCAAATCTGGAAACCGTCGAAGCGGCAACCGAAGCATTGTTGGATGAACTTCCACCTTATGTTGAGGAACTTGAATTAGCAGATCAAGTTGCTGTCGTAGCTCAACTGGAGTCATTACTCAATCGGAACGACCAATCGGTTCAATCTAGCGAGATTACAGCTTCGGAATTTGATCAGGCTGCTGCTTTACCGATCGAGATTGAATTAGCAATCCGTAACCTTGAAGCCGAATACCCAACGCTGGAATTCGAGGATGTGGCAGAGGAAATGTTCGCAATTATGGAGGAAGAAGGCGTTAGCTGGCAAGAAGCGATCGCTCAAATTCGACAGGAACTCGAAACGAACGAAGAAATACAAGCGCAAACCCAGGCAGAAGCTCAGACAGAACGAAAACAACTACATCGAGACGATTTAGAAGAAATTGATCAGGCAACTCAAGAAGTCATGGGAGAAGTGGTTGAATTAACCACTCAATTGAAAGCGGTAGAACCGATCTCAGACAACGAGAAGTTCTTGACCAGCACAGTAGCGACACCTCCCACGGAACCGACTACATCTCAATCCTCAAAAGTAGTTGACATCACTCAGCGAGAGTTGAGCGAATACAGCCCAACTTTGCAGGAAATGCGGGATTGGTCGCTTGATGCTCGAATTCTCGATCGGCAGAAAAAGTACGTCGATCGCATCAAGGAATTATCCCAGGATATGTTGGATGGAACAGTGCAGGCAGCATTACCTGTAAAAGACCGTGATCCAAACTTTATCAATCCTGAGTTCCAATTATCCGAGGCGGCTCATCAAGCGATGCTGCGAGATGCGGCTGAATCTAAATCGGTTCGCACGCCCACACGATTGCAGTTGATCTCTTGGTTCCAGGCGGCACGAGAGTTGGGACAAGACCAGCAGTTAAATCACATCAAGCAACTGGGACAGGCACAACTGAAAGGCACGGAGCAAGAAGCTAAACCGACAAATGAGCGTGATCCGAACTTTTCTAATCTCAATTTCCAGTTGAGTCGAAAAGACTATATCACCATGCAAAACATGGTGGCTGAGCATCAGAAGCAAATAAATCGCGCTCAACAACAGTCGCGTCCCGCTGTTTCGCAAGGACGCTGATCCAAACCTATCGAAAAACTTGAATAAGCTTACTAAAAGAGGAATATGACCAGATTGCTGATTGTAGAGTCTCCGAACAAGATTAAGACCCTGAGATCGATTTTGGGGTCAGGCTGGAATATTCAGGCTTCATTAGGACACATCACTGAACTGGCCCATGATGGCGAAGACTCGTTAGGATTTACGCTGCATTCAGATCGGGTGGAATGTCGCTATCAGCCTCGTGCCGAGCGCGGAAAAAAAGTGATCGCTCAACTGCGTGAAGCTGCCAAAACTGCGGAAACAGTTTATCTGGCAACAGACCCGGATCGTGAAGGTGAGGGAATCAGCTTCCATTTGATGCAGCAGTTACGCCTGAAGAAAGGACAATACAAGCGCGTCACGTACACACAGATAACAGATGCTGCGGTTAAAGCCGCGATCGCAAATGCACGAGAATTAGATTTTGCGCTGGTTGGGGCACAGCAGGCGCGGCAATGCCTCGATAAACTGGTTGGCTACAAGGTGTCACCGATTCTATGGCAGTCGAGTGGCGGTAAAAGTGCAGGGCGGGTACAGTCTCCCGCATTGCATCTAGTGTGCGATCGAGAACGAGCGATTCAGAACTTCAAACCGACTGACTATTGGAGCGTTTGGGTTGAATATGGGGAAGGATTTAGTGCTTATTACCTGGGTGGATTAAGTGAAGCTCAAACGGTGGAAAGCGATTGTGATGAGTTGCAAACCGACGACGCTGCTGATCCCTCCCAATCTCAGCAAATTGAGTCGAAGCGTGTTTTGTCTCAGACTCAAGCAGATCAACTGGTTCACATCGCTCAATCTCATCCTCATCAGGTGATTGAGTTCGCTGGGCGGGAAACGAAGAAAAATCCACCGCCCCCGCTAACGACAAGTTCCCTTCAACAAGCGGCAGGAGTGCGCTACAGCTTCGGTGCAGAAAAGACAATGCAAATTGCGCAGACACTATTTGAGGGAGTCGATTTGCCACAGGGACGAAAAGCGTTAATCACCTATCACCGAACCGATAGTGTCGCGCTGGCACCTGAGTTCTGTGAAGCTGCCCAGCAATGGTTGACAAAGCACGATCCTCAAAACGTTCCTGCTAAAACCGTGAAACATCGCGATAAATCTGGATCGCAGGGGGCACATGAGGCAATTCGCCCCACGTATCTTGAAATTACGCCAGAGTCGATTCAAGGTCATTTGTCACCTGATCAGTTCAAGCTTTATGACTTGATTTGGCGACGGGCGATCGCATCTCAATGCGCTTCGGCTCAATTACAGAAAACTCGTGCCGTCATCCGTTGTCATGAGTTGGTGTGGGAGGCACGAGGCAGTATTGTTATTTTCCCAGGTTATACAAAATACTGGAATGATCTAGGTCAGGATGCTCAATTGCCGACACTTCGCCAGGGACAAACCCTCACGCTTAAGCAAGCAGCACACACGAAGAAGCAGACTCAACCGCCAGCCAGGTACAGTGAAGCTAAACTGGTGCAAACGTTAGAACGTTTAGGAATTGGTCGCCCCAGCACCTATGCGACAACCATGAAAATTCTCAAGGAGCGGGGCTATGTGCAGGTGAAGGGGAAAGTTCTGGTTCCAACCGAAGTAGGGCTTAAAACAGATGAAATTTTAGCGCAGATTCTGCCGAATCTAATTGATGCCGGACTGACCGCAGAAATGGAAGCGGCGCTGGATGCGATCGCAGAGGGTAAACGAGACTGGCAGCGATATCTGATTGATTGGAATCAGGATGCTTTTCAACCTGCATTAACTCATGCCCGTCAACAGTTAGGAGTTACTGAGCGTCCGGCTCCTAAATCTGAACAGGCAGGCAGTTTGACCGAGTACCCCTGTCCAGTTTGCGGAAACTTTTTAGAGGAGCATCAATATCAAAAAGATGGTGAAGTTAGGGTGTTGCTGCGTTGCTCTAACCCTAAAAATCGCAGTACATCTTGTAAGGAAGCTGTCTTTTTCAAGACAAAGCACGGGATATGGTGGAATAAGCAGCTTGGAACGATCGGAGAATTCTCAAATTCAATCCAGCGAGAAGATGAACTCTCAGATGTTCCTTGTCCAGATTGCTCGAAGCCCCTGAGCAAGATTCCGAATCAGAAGGTAACAGGTGGATTCTTCTTGAAATGTAAGCATGAGTGTCCAGATGTTGTGATGTTCTGGAGCGATCGTGCAAATCAATGGGAACGACCAAAGCCAAAATCTGCTTCACCCGCACCTGTGTCTTCTAAATCTTCTCGCACCCGAAAGACGAGTAAGCCGAAATCACGAGTCCAATGAAGAAATTCGTATTGTTTTTAGGGTTAGGGGTAGCGGTAAGCATCCCCAGTTTTACGATGGGTTTTACGGCACTACCGCTGACCTCTCCCCAAGTTCAAGAGTCTCAATCCACTCAAGCAGCATCCAGTTCAGTCTTTAAATCTGCGATGGTGCCAGGAAAAGATAGTCTGGAAGTGCAAAACACAACGCTGATTCAAAAGGCATTAGGTCTTCAGGCTCAACAGCTACAACAGTGGCAGGAAGAGCAGAAGATGAGTCGCGATCAACAGCATAGAGGATCGCCTGTAGCGTCTCCTCAAGCAATTCAAACCGAGAATGAATCACTTCCGACAACTCCTTTAGATACCGCATCAACTGCGATCGCCCAATTTTCTCCTTCGATAACGATACGAGTTGCGATCGGGCAAGGACTTCGGACAATCGTTGCGGGTGGCTCTACTCCAATTCAGATTCTCGATGCCGAACGACGAGTGATTCAAGAAATAGCTGCTTCTACAGCTATCGTTTTTCAAGCGACTCAGGGAATCCGGTGGAACAGCGTTGAGAGTTCTACTCCCATTTGGCTACATCCCAAAAACGATGGCTTTGTGTTTGTTGGCGATCGCTGGTATCGCGGAGAAGTTTTGCTGATTCCGCAGGGTAATTCAATCCTGGTCGTCAATTACGTGGATCTAGAGCAATATCTCTATTCAGTCGTTGGAGCAGAGATGCCGTCTTCCTGGTCAAGCGAAGCGTTGAAGGCGCAAGCGATCGCGGCTCGGTCTTATGCTCTGGTGCATCGCCAACGCCCTGCCAATCTCTGGTATGACTTAACAAACACTGAACGGCACCAGGTCTATAGTGGTCTCGATACGGAAACTGTTGAATCTCAAGTCAGTGTTGAAAGCACTCGCGGTTTTGTTTTAACAGACAATAGTCAGCTTTTTGAGGCGATGTACGCTGCAACAGATGAGATCGTTGCCAAACACCATTCAGGGTATCAATCAATGAGTCAAACTGGGGCACAGCGAAAGGCATTACTGGGGTTTGATTATCAACAAATTCTTAGCCATTATTATCAAGGAATTCCTCTCGCTCGTCTGACCTCTAAATGAATGTGCTTGTATATTGATCAGTTCAATCAGACTGCCACTGCATCTGAACCAATTGCACATTTTTCATACCGTATTTTGGCGATCTTAGAACGGGTAAGAAAGACGATTAGTTCAATTTTGAGAGCGTGAATACAGGTATTCACGCTTTTGATTTGGAGGTCGCAGCAAGAAATCAAGATGTCCTAAACACTACTCGTTATCAATCGCAGCATCCATTTCCAGCTCAAGCTGCTCAATTGAAGGGAGGCTATTTCTGAAAGTTTCTGGTAGGCTTTCCCAGATCTCATGAGTTGATACACCAATAGGTCGAGCAATATTACGAAGCGCGTACTCTACAATCGTCCGATTTTTAGATCTACATAGGATGAGTCCAATTGAAGGTTGATCCGTGGGATGTCTCAGTAAATCATCCACTGCAGCCAGATAAAAGCTCATCTTCCCGCTCATTTCAGGCGTGAACTCAGTCATCTTTAAGTCAATGACGACAAAGCAGCGCAGTTTGAGATGATAAAACACGAGGTGATGGCTTTGCCTTGGCGATCGTACAGGCGCGTCTCAATTTGGATCACCAGAACATTGCGACTCCAGCCATTATTAATTGTTTGCTGAGCGTACCAAAGCCGCTCTTCACGTACCTTCAGCTTATCGAGCAGAGCGAGGTTATGATACCAGGTAATTTGTGCAAGCACCTCTTGCACAATTGCCTTATCCGGGAACGCTTCTGCAAAAGACCGCATATATTTGAGGTTGCGACTAGAAAAGCCCTTGATCTCCTGAAATTCGCGTTGGAGGTCTTTGGAGAGTTGATCAATGACTTTTGCCCCCATCCTGCCGCCTTCTGGCGCTCAAGAATCATCCATCCGATCTACCAGTACAGGACCACTAATTCTCGGTTAACCGCGATCGCAGCTCGCACCTGTGCCGTCCGAATGCGCTCCTTTAACTCACCTAGAAGTAGGGAGCAGCCTTCTGGAACAAGAGAGGAAGACGTTGCCACAGATCAAAACTCCAGAAAGTGAACACAGGTACTATTGAGTACGTTTACCAACGAAGAACTAAAACTCTGCGATTTCAGGCATTGTTAGGTCGCGCTATTTTTTGAAACAGCGTGGTTTACTCATTCAGAAGCGCCTCTAGTTCTTTGAGCAACCGTTCTGCTTTGGTTCGTGATCGACCTGTTAAGGGAGTCCTAGCGAGCCGCTTTAGAACTGTCTTAGCGCGAGTTGAAAACTCTACCTCTTTAGTCTCCTCATTTGTTTTAGGATCATTTTCCTCACGCCAGCCTTTAACTGCTGTCGCAATTTGTTCCCGTGACCAGTCCTCCGCGATCGATTGCTCTAACAACTTGTCTCGCGCCTCTTCGTCAGAGATGCGAGTGAATAGGCGAGCTTTTGAACCTTCGAGATCCCCTCGCATAATTGCATTCTGAACTGATCCAGGGAGGTTCAACAAGGGCAGGAAATTAACCCGAAATCCTTCAGGACTGTAGCGCCCCAACCGCTCAAATTTTCGCTCGACGATTGCCCAGTAAGATTCAAGCTGTTCGAGATCAATCGAAGCCAGCACGCTATCTTTTCGAGGAGCATGGTGGGTTCCATCGGGCTGGCGGTTACGAGAGTTCCAGCTAAATAGGGCAATCACCTGTTCACGCGGCAGTGAGAGTTCCAACTCCAGCGATCGCAGAATGCCATGAGTTGTTTCAAGATCGTTGAAGTCGCGACGCTTGAGGTTTTCTTCTAGCTCAAGATCAAGGGCTTCCACGTCGTCTACTTCGTAGACTAGGACATCGACCCATTCAACCTTGGCTGCCTGACATGCCAAATACCGAGTACCGCCAGCAATCAACCTATATTTTCCCTTGCCTTTGGCAGGGCGAACCCAAAGTACCCCTCGAAAGCCAGAAGTTTGGAATGTTTGAGTAAAAGAGCGGACTAATGCTTCATCGTGAGATTGCCGCACGCGATCGCTGACTTCAATATCTGATAACCGCAGGCGAATCACAGATTCACTTCCGTTGGGTTCAGTTTTTGGAGCAGGCAGATTATCAAGATCTGCTGTAGGCATCATTGATCCAATGTTTTGCAGTGCTGCGGAAAGGCGGCTAGCCATTGAGAATCTCCTCTAGCAATTGCTGAATATCTGTCCAAGCTTTTTCGGCAGTTTTACCACGGATTTGAGCAACGGAGACTCCTCGACCAAATGCTTCGTCATAAACGGCATAGTCTCGAATTATTGAATCAAATACGGGAATCCCCTGCGATCTCAATCCTGATTTAAAGGTGGAAAGTGTCTCTTCCCCAGTTTTCGGATGAACTCGGTTCAACACAACACGATGCTTTTTGCTGCCAACAGAATCTAAAAGCTTAACAGTTGAACCTGTGACGCGCAGTTCATCTTGCTTGGTAGAACTGGGGATCAAAATCAGCGTAGATCGTTGCACGATTTCTTCAAGATCAATAGGTTCAGGGCGAGCCTTGGTATCGATGAAGAAATGGCGACAGTTTCCGGTCTGTCCAACTGAGGCAGTTTCGCTCATTATTTTTAGAGGAATGTCTTCGCTGTATTGAATTGAGCGTGCGCCGACTAGAGTACTTCGATTTGGATCTCCATCAATCAAGATCGTCTCGATGCCTCGCCGAGCAAGGGCATAGGAGAGATTAACCGCGATCGTAGTCTTACCAACGCCACCTTTTTGGTTCAGGATTGAAACTAGAAGGGGCTTTACAACAACTTGAGGTTCAGAAGACTTTGCTGAGGCTCTGGTCTTCTTGGTAATAGAGAGTTTTGACTTGGAAGCCGCAGGCATAAAGTTAATAGAAGAATGTCGATGATTTGATGCCGCTTCGTGGAAAGATGTGTTCGGACTATGCTTGGTCAGTAGGGATAAGCCCTTCCCCAACAGAAGTTAAACGATTCCGAAGAGGCATTATTGGATGTCGATGAGAAGATAATACTAGCAAAGCACAGAAAATGAACGGCTGACTCGAAATTTTTCAAACCTTGAGAGTGCGAATACAGGTATTCGCACTCTAGCGCCCTTCTCTCATGAAATAAATATTGCGAATTCTGTATGGATAAGGATCAAACCGTGCAGAGTTGCCGAATCGAATTTCTTTATTATGCAAACCGAGTGTGCTGAAGCCCTAACCCTAAAAACCACTGCCAGAATTCAAAGCTGTGATCCACCTCTAGTTTCTATAGGTAAAAGATGATCAGGCAGTTCTGGATCACAGCTTTGTTAGGGGATATAGGATCTACATCGACTGCTGTTAAGCCGTTTGGGAAGACTTTTTGAGAAGTTCTTTGCCAGAACAGAGTGAGACAGGGGATAATGATAGAATCCGCTAGAATCTAGCATTGGCAACTAACACGTGAAATTCAAGGTGGGTATGCAGCAGGCTGTTAATACAACTTGGCTGAAAGAGATTAGGCAAGAAGCCGACATGAGCCAGGAGCGCTTTGCGGTTCGGCTGGGCGTTTGCGTTTCAACTATTCGCTCTTGGGAACGTGGACAAGTGCAGCCAGCCATGACACTAGAGCAGTGGGAAGAACTGGCGAAGATTGTTAATGTCTCCCTTAATGAATTGAGGCAGAAGATTTCGCAGATCGATGGTTCTAATTCAAGTGATTTATTAAGTGCTTAGCCTAAATTTCTGATTGAGATTTAGGCTAACTGAGAGGTTGGTTAATTGACGATGACCAGCAATTTTTTGCGCTGCAATCATGGTAATGAGCAGTCTCTTCAAAGAGCGCTGCGATCATGTTTTTTACAACTACATTTCAAAATTTTTACGGAAATAGCTCCAAATTTTGGACAAGTCTAGAAGTTTCTCCTCTGATCCATGCTGTCAGACAAGTGATAGTTTTCTGGACTTGTCCGGTGGATCAGTTACCCTATTTTGAAAACTGTCAAGAAGTTAACCTACTTATCTGAGATTTGCGGTATTCTTGATTTCACGTCTTACGCTCAATCATTCTGGCTATGACCCTTCCTGGATCTACGATGACCTTTAGCGAGTGGCTCTGTTTTAAGCGAAAACGGAGTCGAATTCGGCAAAAGGATTTGGCATCTGCTTTGGGCTTGAGCAAGCAAACGGTCAGTTCTTGGGAGACAGGTGATAGCTTTCCTAAACTGACTCCGCTCCAGATGCAGATTCTCTGCGAAAAGTTGGACTGTTCCCTAAACGAGCTTGCAAGTTATCAGGCTCTTGCCGAAGCCTCATAGCAATCATGGCAATTGTGAGGCGAGAGCGTATTGCGAGGATTTGTTCTTGCCGTCGTTCCAGTGATTTGATCGGGACCTTACTCGTCCGAGACGGGAATGAGCCAAATACCAGACTCACTTAAATCACAGTAAAAATCTTCCTCAGCGTTCTGGGGAGGCTCAAGTGGAAATCCTCCCAATAAAAGACCTAGCCACAATTCAATTGGCGATAATTTCCGCATCGATTGTTGAATTTGTGACACTAGAATCGGAGTACAAACCTTTTTCCGTTTGAGCCATTCCGCGATCGCCTTTGACCAGGCTGCGGGGTCTTCATCGCCTGCTAATTCTTTCAACATTTGTAGAACTCGTTTTGGTGGAACCGGAGCAGCGATCGAAAGAGAATCTGTGTTGTGTGATCTCGTCTTTCTGGTTTTGCCCCAGTCTTCCTCATCGTCTTCTAGGTCAACGCTCATGGTGTGCCGTTCCCAGCGATCGTCGTCCTCGCCAAGAACAGGGAATCCTTCGGTATATTCTAATTCCGGTTCTGACTCTGCTTCTAACAGGGCTGTTTGCTCCTGGTACAGTTGCATTTTGAGGAAAAGAACTTCAGCAATCAGTGTGATCGCGTCTCCGCCAAGCTGAAGGCATTGAGCATCGGGCAGTGCGATGAGGCATTGATCCATTAACTGACAAAACTGGCGGCAATCTGCTTCCAGCGGCTCTGCGATCGCGCTTTGAATGGCAGTGTGGAAGTCTTGCAACTTTGTCATTCAAACCTCCAAGGACTCGGTAATTCACAATCGCGAATATGCTTATGGATCGTTAAAAACTTCTTGAAAGGTCTTCCCCGGTTGAGAGATAAGCTGAACTCTTTGGTGAATTCTTCTAGAATTTGCTGCATCAAGTTGCCGACCTCATCACCCCGCATTCCCCAGCAAGGAATAGGTTGTCGTCTCGCATGACAGTGAGTTCCAACCCACATCTGAAACTCGACCGCATGAACCAATGTGGCATCTTTCCTAAAGCGCTCAGGTTCCTCAGAAAAAATAATCCGAATAGCGGTCGCCCGTTCAGGAATAGGAAAGCTGACTGTTGGATCAGCAGGTTGACTTGCTTGCTGGTGGAAATGATAGTCTAAGCGCCGTTTAGCCGTTTGTTCAGCACGGTTTTGATACTGCCACCGAAGCTTTTTGCAGCGATTGTTCTCTTCAATCCAACATCCATCGCCTCCCTCTGATTCGGGTCCATGAACAAGTCGCGCCCATTCGATGGAATGGGTCGCGCATTCTTGACATTTTGGATTGGGACGGCGCGGCATATCGAAGTCAGATGGACTGGTCAGAGTTTAGACAGAATTTGAATTATTTTCAATATCTCTAAAAAGCTTGCTCTGTAAAGCATACAGCCTTTTTCAAGAGTCGCTCTAGGAGGAAGCTAATTTTTAGTAGGAATTTTAGTAAGAATTATTATATCTTACGAACGAAGTATATTATGGGCATTTGGAAGCCTGGGTTGAAGTGGTAGGACGGCTCTATGGACGCGATTTGCGTAATTTCTGTACGGTCTATATCTAAACCATGCGGAAAATTGCACGGCTGCTTATCAAGCTTCCAGCAATCGCTGAGGGAATGCTTGAAATGACCCATTAACCAGTAAATCTATGAAGGTTTGGAAATCGCTATTCTTAAGTGTAGCAGCAGCGGTTATTTTATTTCCTACGACGAAATCTGCTCACGCTTCCACTGCTTTGCCAATGACAATTTCCACAGGCGAGGGGATGTTTGGCATGGTTGTTCCAGACTCTGATACAACGAAGTCAGCCTATGGTGGTCGCCTACGGGTGTACGACGTTCATATTGCCAAAATGTTTGAAGTGACCCACTGGATGTGTGCATCGGGACGGCTCTCTCCCGGAACCACTTGGACATATGCGGCTGATAATGGCTCAGTTAGCATGGGAGAATTTCGCATTAGTTGCGAACTTGCCAACGATATTGCTACAGCTTATGGACTGGGTAAGCCTGAATTGACCTCTGTGTATGTGTCATATGAGGAATCTGGAGGCACCACGAAGACATGGAATATTCCGATTCTAAACATCACAGGGGGAAAGATTGATCGCTGGATGCGGTTTACCAGCAATTTTAGACCTGTGCGATGAAACCAGTTCTAGAAACTTCAGGACATTTATCACAATGTTGAAATTACAAGCTCTTGGAGTTGCCTTGATACAGGCGCTCTGCTCCATTTCGTTGCCAGTCTATGCTCAGGAGAACCAGGTGAATCTTGATTCTCAGTGCCTAACGGTTGTGGGCGTTGCATAATAGAGAGATGAGTTAAGGTGACTCTTGATGCAATGCCCAGAATGCCAGTCTACTCATATTCGTAAGAACGGGAAACGCAAAGGCAAGCAAAATCATATCTGTGTGAACTGCGGGCGACAGTTCATTGACGACTATGACCCACCCAAAGGCTACTCAGAGCAAATTAAGCGTGAATGCTTGCTGATGTACACAAATGGCATGGGATTCCGAGCTATTGAACGAGTCAAAGGCGTGCATCACACGACCATCATCCACTGGGTCAAGCAAGTTGGAGCCACCTTACCGGATGCGTATGACCCAGCTCAAACACCGGAAGTGGGCGAACTCGATGAACTCGAAACGTTTGTGCGCTCGAAAAAAACAAAGTCTGGATCTGGACGGCAGTAGACCATTTCACAGCAGGTATTTTAGGCTGGGTGATTGGCGACCATAGTGCAACAACGTTTGAGCCGTTAGGGATGATAGTCAGACAATGGCAATGCTATTTCTATGTCACCGATGGCTGGAAAGTCTATCCGAGCTTCATTGCGGACTGTGACCAGATTATCAGTAAGACTTACATGACACGAGTGGAGTCGGAAAACACGCGGCTACGTCACTATCTCGCTCGGTTGCATCGCAAAACCTTGTGCTACTCGAAGTCAGTCGAGATGCTTGGCCATTCCATTCGCTTACTCTTGCACTACCTCAAATTTCGAGATGTGCCCATTCCAGCCTGATTCATCTTCTTATTCAGCAACGCCCGGTTGTGCAGACGGCTCAAAGCAAGTTGCAAAATGGGCGTAATTTGAGCGTTCGGATGAGAACGATCGATCAGTCGGAAAATCGTCGCGATTTTCCGACTGATCGCCCGATCGCGGTTCAACTGATTATGGATGGAACAGCGACTGCATCGGTTATGAGATCTTCGCAATTAATGAAGTCCATTAGTACTAACATTATCCAAAACTGTCAGGCTGTGAGCGTGGTCATTTTCGGAGTGAATCGCTCTGGATGGCACACTACATACGGACTTTTCGATCAGGGGCGTATCGAAGAATTCCAGTGCTTTGAATTTGTTAGGGGTAAAGAAATGCCCTATGGCTACCAGAATTGTGATGTTTAGTGAGAAATGAATTTTGCAGAGATTTGTAGGATGAAAACTCAATTATTATTCAGCGGGATAACCGCGATCGCTGGACTACTGCTGAGTAGTATGAGTGCGGTTGCTGTGCCCGTTCCGAATCAAAACGGAGATTACACTCAAGAAAATGCGACGGGGCATCTTGATTGGCGAGTTGTTGATCCTGACTCCAGCGGATTGAACTGTCGCATGGCAAAGCGATTTCAAAATACTGACTACGGAAGCATGGAAGCGCCGGATGAGTTGTATCAGGATTTTGTGCATTCAATTGGTGAATGGTCAGTTGTTAGGTAATGTTCTAGACCTGTGTACGAACTATCACACCGCTCGTCCAAATTCGTAGCGGTTGATGAACAGTTCAATCACCACATCATGCAGCCAAACCGACTTGGAAAAGCAGATTGTTTTTCGAGCTAATCGCTTAATGCGTGTTCGTAGCGTTAAGTGATGCGCGTTCAATCCGCTGCGTGTTTGCTTTGCCAACAGTGTGTCGCTGTGCGTCTAACAATCGGAGATACGCACCCCAACTATCGGTGTAGAACCGTTCTATGGCAGTTGAAGTTGTTTGAGTGCTGCACCTTCGTGGGGAGCCAGCACATACGCCAGCACTGCACCCGTGCGGTGGTCAATGGCGTGCCACAGCCATCGCTGCCTCTACTAGATTCTGTATTTGTTCCAGCAATGCGGTGTTAACTTGCTCCAGATGACGATCTTTTTGTTAGTTCTTCAATCACAGTCGTCGGGCTAATTTTGAGAACTCTTGCGGTGTCTCGGATGCCACTGCCGTTCACCGCCATATCACTAATTTGCTGTTTTACTTCGGGCAGATAACCTCGGTAGCTGTACTCACGAATAAACGAACAACGAGAACATTCAGCATTGCGACACCGATAGCGTTGTTTCTCTTCGTCACTTTTACCATTTTTCACCACGTTTGTACTGTTGCAACTCGGACATTATCAAAGAGGGTTGAGGCGGCGAATGCCTTGCCCGAGTTGAAGAGGTCAGGTTCTCCCGCGTTTGCCCAGGAAAAGCCAGGTGATAGTTACCCCTAGCAGTCCAACCGCGAGGCTAAGAAAGAGGGAGAGGAGAAAACTCAACCAGAGATTGATAGCTGGGGTAGGTTGATTCGCAGGAACAGGGAACTGAAGTTTCACCAATTGGTCAGATTGGCTGTTAAAGGTGGACGCAGCTAGGGACGCGGTGCTGATTCCGGCACTAGCGAGCGCGACAGTGCGGTTGAAAATACGTTCATTTTTGGTTTTCTCGATGTTGGTGATACCTTCTACCGTTTTGATGAAATTTTCCAGGGGTTTAAATCCAGCGGTGAGGGCTGTGTCATCGGTTTGAATCTGGGCGAGACATTTCTTGCAGGCAAATTCACCAAATCGCTGTAAAAACTCCAGATCACCCTGTGAGTCGATCGCTTTGAGGTTCTCAAGACAGGCATTGTAATTATCGGCATTAATGGTAACAGTGGCAACCTGTTCTTTGAGATAGCCTAACGAGGTTTCGTAATAGTGGGAAATGGAGAGCGCTACAGCGAGGTCATCCTGTAATTGCTTAAGGTTAAGATGGGAGGTTTGAATTTGCTGTCCCAGAGATTTGATGATTTTTTCGATGACCTGAGATGAAGCTTTGAGGTTAGTTTTGAGTTGACGGCTTTGTTCGTATACCCAAAGAACTTTGTTACGGTAGTGAAATAGGCGGATCAGTGCGCTATAGAGATGCCCGATGGTGTTCTGAATATCTGATCTTGATTGGTGATGGGGAAAAAGACAGATGATGCCATGAATCGTTTGATTGGCTCCATCAGGCGTATAATCTAACCGTTCAACCTCAAACAGAGTTGCACCATTGAAACTGCCTGTTCCTTTGCAATCGTTTTGCCAATTGGGGGTTTCAACAATTTGAACAGACTGATAGCAGTCCTGAGCAATCGCCTCTGCCGTCTGATTTGCATCCCCTAACTGTCCCCAAATTAGCCAGTTCTCTCCTAAATCGCCTCGAATCTGGTGAGTGTAATGCAAGACAATATCTCGGGTCTGCTGAAGTTTTGCAGGAAGGGATAACTGATCCCACTCTGAATTATACAGTCGCCCTGAGCAGTCAATCTGGAGAGCATAGGTATCTCCTAGTTTGATGGGATAGTAGTAGCCATCAATGGCATCTGCTAATTGTTGATAGCGTTGGGAACCGAGTAGCTCAATGTAATCGGAGAAAGTATGTTCTGCAGTTTTAAGGGTGGCTAGCTTTTCATCACTCACCTCTCCATAGATGCGCTGCCAGAACCGATAGCGATTCTGATCGGTGGTTCTTGGACTGTCACCAAGACCATCCTGTAGGTCGTAGAGAAATAAATCGATCGTAGGGTAAAGTAGTGGAGTCACAAGCAATGACGGGCGTTAACAAAATTCTTCTTGAGCCGTATTCTTGGGGTCAGGAGATGTAAGTATTCTAGGCGCTTGCTCTAGCTTTTGATCAATCACCGTTAGAATTCGCTGCATTTCGTCGAGATGAGGTCGCACGTCTCGCACAATATTGGGGGTTTCCCCAGTCATATTGGCAGCGTCGGCTTTAGCGGGGGTAAAATCCAATCCCAACCCCCGTTCTGCGGCACGGTGGTTTAGCCAACGGTAAGCTGTTCGGTAGGGGAATTCCAGTTCTGGCGTGGCAATGGCAAGGTCATGAAGTTCCACCACTTGCTTATCTAGGGAGACCGCGATTGCCTGCATTTGTTGCAGAGCCGACGCGGGCAAGCTCTCTGTTTGTTGATGAAGTGCATAAAGGAAGGCTCGGAGAATTTGTGTTTCGGCGTCGTTCATAATCCAGCGAAGATAAAGGCGGCCCAGTAGTAAGGATGCTGATAGGGACGCTCAGTTGTCGTCATCATTGTAATCTGCTCACGTCTATCTTCAAGCAGCAAGCGGAGCGATCGCGGTAATTTAGGAATGGACCAATCCAGCCATTGGATTAAATCATCACGGGTGGCAGTTTGCAGGAAGGTTTGGGCAGCTTTGAGGGACAGAGTGGGTGATCGCCCCTGTTGCAATTCTCGATAAAACTGCACCATCAGAATGGTCGTGGCCGCCGATTCCACTTTCCATAGGGTGCTGATTACACCTCCCACCTGAGCTTTAAGAAAGGCGCTAACCAAACCGACATACTCGGCAGTAATGGTCTGGTTGCCTGTCACCGCCGTTTCACATGTGGCTAGACAGACCAGCCGATAAGCGCTCAGGTTTAGGGGCGCAATATCTTGTAGGGTAAGGCGATCAGGTCCACTAAGGAATAGGCAGGACTGGGATGGATTTTCACTGTTGTAAGCGCCGTGTCCGTTAAAGTGCAAGACCTGGTAAGGCTGAGACAGATGAGCTTTGACTCGGGTGTGGGTTACGGTGCGTTCCTCACCCGTTCCTTCGGACAGGAGGATAGACTCTCCCCCAGTGTCGATAAACAGACGGTGAATCAAAGCGGCTTCTACTTCCGCGAAAGGTAGATCCGCCAACTTTTTCAGCTTACTACGGGTGCCGTTGTTCTCAGAGCTGGGGCGATGCTTGGGATTTTCGACCAGCAGCAAGCTTTGAAAGGGCGATCGCGCCAGTGACTTTTGCTGGAATGCCAACCCGAAGTAGACACTGGGTAGATAGGTGCAGGTGTAGTCGGGAAAGAGCCAATGTAGGGGCAGACGATGAAGATCACGATGGGGAATTAGGATGAGCTGTGAGATATTCTTCAGATGCATGTTAACTTGAGAAATATTCAGCAAATCACCCAGTTCTGAAAGCATCGTGGGCAAATTTTCTCGCCAAGTTTCGTCGCGGCTGGGGTTAAGGTCGTCTTTGCCGGTGTAGCGATCGTAGGTCTGGTTCCAACCCTTAAGCCAACTTTGGAATTGGTTGACCTGACGGATACCTGCTTGGCTGTCGTCTCTGGCACAACCAATAACTGTGGGTTGGGCTTGATCCCAGCGCAGGATAAAGGTAGTGAGGGCATCGGGGCTGAGGTGCCAGTAGACAATGGCGATATCAGGGCAGAGCAATTGCCGCATTGCATCGTAGGTGGCAGTTGGAATATCCTCCGGGTCTTGCCACCGCAGCAACCAAGTCATCAGCCCGTTCTTGTCGGCTTCGGCAGTTTCCAAGGCTTGGATGATTTCTCCCTGCTGCACCCGTAGATCAACGGTGGCTTGCCCAAAGCTGGCAAACTGCAATCCCAGTCGTTGTTTCTGGGCTTCGGAGACTGCTTCCCTGAAGAGTCGATGGAGCAGGGCTGTTCCTTCATTCAGTAGTGCTGCCACGATGCCATCACGAGTCTGCAAGGCACGATAAGTGCGAATCAGCAGGGCGAGAACCTCTAGCCGTGCCTGAGGAAAAGCGTCTGCTGTGAAAATATCTAACGCTTTGTTGTAGCAAGGAATGGCTTTTCCCCAATAGGAGCGGGGATTTTCCTGATGATTACCCCACTGACGGTGGGCTTCGCCTAACCCCTGATACAGCCTACCCCAGGCTTCGCTACCTTCCAGGGTGTGCTTAAACCCCGCCTGTATACAAGACTGACAGCCTTCGTAGCCGCGCAAATCCAGGTCTGGGTTTTGCAGTTCCAGGGGCAAGGATTCCGCTACTAGGGTGGGGTTACTCCAACTATGATTGACGGGATAAAGAACTGAGTACAATGCAGCCAACCCTCGCTTGATCCAGGCATCGTGAAAACTGGGCTTAGAACATAAGGCTTTGTCATAGTTAGAGATTGCTTCCTCATAGCGTCCTAAATTAGCAAGGGCAGCGCCTCGATCGCACCAGGCTTCCGAATAATCGGGTTTGAGTTGTAATGCCTGATCGTAGTCGAAAATTGCTTCCTCGTAGCGCCCCAAGTTGACTAAAGCAGCACCGTGACTATACCAGGCTTCGGGATGATCGGGTTCATAGTGTAATGCCTGGGCATGATGATCGAGCGCTTCCTCGTAGCGTCCTAGATGATTCAGTGCTGTACCACGATATGTCCAGGCTGAAGCATTGTCTGGTTCGTGATGTAATGCTTGGTCATAGCTAGCAATAGCTTCTTCATAGCGAGTTAGCCCATCTAATGCAAAGCCTTTGACGTACCATCCCTGAGCTTCTTCTGGCTGAAGTGTGATTCCTCGTTCAGCAGATTCCAGTGCCTCTTGATAGCGTTTCAAGTTGTCTAAGACAGCCCCTCGATTACTCCAAGCAGTAGAGTCATTTGGGTTGAGTTGCAAGGCCCGATCGCAACTGGCAATCGCTTCCTCATGCTGTCCTAATTGATCTAATACCGCCCCGCGACTACACCAAGTTTTAGAACAATTTGGTTCGTATTGCAATGCTTGATCAAAACTATTGACTGCCTCTTGAGCGCGCCTCAATTTAGCTAGCATAATACCCCGATTGTACCAAGTCAGGGAATCATCTGAGCGATAGTGCAATGCTTGATCAAAACTGGAAATCGCCTCTTCATAGCGTCTTAATTTACTCAATGCCGCACCACGATTGTTCCACGCTGTGGAATCGTCTGGTTGGTCAGTCAGTACCTGAACAAAGTCAGCAATCGCCTCTTCATAGCGTCCTAATTCAATCAGTGCCGCACCCCGGTTGTTTCGGGCTGCAGGAAAGTCTGGCTTGTCGAGTAACGCCTGGTCATACTTGTCTATCGCTTCTTCATAACGTCCTAAGTTAGCCAGGGCAACACCACAATGATACAGAGATTCCGGTTCGTCAGCTTTGTACTGGAACGATCGCTCATAACTGGAGATCGACTCCTCATAGCGTTTTAACTCCAAGAGCGCGAGTCCACAATTTCTCCAGGCGAGTACATTATCAGGTTGATATTGCAACGACCGCTCACAGTTTGCCAGACCCTCTTCGTACCGTTTCAATTTAATTAGGGCAAATCCCCGATTATTCCAGGCATCAGCAAAGTCAGGTCGATATTGCAATCCCTGATCACAGCTCAATATCGCGTCTTCGTAATCTCCCAAAGCGATTAAGGCAGCACTGCGATTACTCCACGCCAAGGCATCATCAGGTTTGTACTCTAATGCCCGATCGCAAGCTAAAATTGCCTCTTTGTCAAGTTCTAATTTAAGCAGAGCAAAGCTTCGATTAACCCAAGCTTTGGCGAAGTCAGGCTTATACTGCAAGGCTTGATCAAAGCTAGCTATTGCCTCCTCATACTGCCCGTATTGAGCTAGAGCTGTTCCGCGACCATCCCAAACTTCAGGAGCATTCTGTTTATATTGTAATGCCTGATCAAAATTGGCGACAGCCTCTTCGTAGCGACCTAAATGATTTAGTGCAAAACTACGATTGATCCAGGCTTGATCGTAGTCTGGCTGATACTGCAAGGCTTGATCATAGGCGGTAAGTGCCCCGTCATACTGTCCTAACTTCGATAAGGCAAAACCCATATTATTCCAGGTTTCAGCATCCTCTGGTTTGTAATCCAAAGCTCGTTCAAAGTTGACGATCGCTTCTTCATAGCGTTCCAAGTGGATCAGAGAAATTCCTCGATTCTCTAAAATTTGAGGGTTGTCGGGTTTGTAGTTTAGTACCTGATCATAGCTAGCGATCGCTTCTTCATGCCGTCCAAGTCTACTTAGGGCAATACCACGATTACCCCACGCTTCAGCGTCTTCTGGTTTATGGTGTAATACTTGCTCAAAGCTAGTGACTGCCTCCTCATAGGATTCCAAGCTGATCAGCGCATGACCCCGATCGCGCCAAGCACTGAAGTTATTGAAGTTCAACTCTAACGCTCTATTATGGCTGGAAATCGCGTCTTCATAACGCCTCAATTTTCTCAACGCATAGCCTTTGATATACCATCCCTGAGATTCTTCGGGCTGGAGAGCAATCCCTCTTTCCGCAGATTCAAGCGCCTCTTGATACCGTCCACAGTTGTTCAGAGCGGCTCCCCGACTACTATAAGCCGTAGGAAAATTGGGGTTGAGGCGTAAAACCTGGTCAAAACTGGAGATCGCCTCCTCATAGCGTTTTAACGCAATTAGTGCGTCGCCACGAACGTACCAGACCTCTAGATAGTCAGGCTTATAATTCAATGCCTGGTCAAAACTGGAGATCGCCTCTTCGTAGTATCCCAGTTTATCCAGTACTGCACCTCGAAAACTCCAAACTTGAGGACTGTTAGATTGATACTGCAATGCCTGATCACAATTAGCGATTGCCTCTTCATAGCGACTCAAGTTAACTAGCGCCAGACCACGATTACTCCATATTTGAACATCATAGGGTTTATATTGCAACGCTTGATCATAGCTAGCGAGCGCGTCCTCATAACGTCCCAAGCTATTCAGTGCGAAACCACGATAATACCAGACTTGAGGATCATCAGATTTATATTGCAGCGCTTGATCATAGCTAGCGAGCGCATCTTCATATCGATGTAAATCAATCAGTATCGCTCCCCGATTTTTCCAAGTTTGAGGATTGTCTGCTTGATGCTGTAATGCGTGATCGTAGTCGCTAAGTGCCTCTTCATACCGCCCCAACCTACCCAGGGCAAAACCTCGATTCATCCAAGCTAAAGCATCATCAGGTTTGTATTGTAATGCTTGATCGCAATCCGAGATCGCCTCTTCATACCGTCCCAATTCAGCTAGAGCAGCACCCCGATTCGTCCAGGCTAAGGCATCATCAGGTTCGTATTGCAATGCCCGATCACAATCCGCAACAGCCTCTTCATACCGTCCCAAGTTAAACAAGGCAAAACTTCGATTTCTCCACGCTTGAGCATAGTTTGCTTGATGCTGTAATGCGTGATCGTAGTTGCTAAGTGCCTCTTCATACCGTCCCAACTTGCCCAGGGCAAAGGCTCGGTTTATCCAGGCTAAAGCATCATCAGGTTTGTATTGCAATGCCTGGTCGAAACTGGAGATCGCTTCTTCGTAGTGTCCCAAGCTATTCAGTGCCAAGCCCCGATAGTACAAAGCTTGAGCATTGTCGGATTTGAATTCTAAGGTTCTGTTATAGTTTACGATCGCCTCCTCATAGCGTCCTAAGTTAGCAAGAGAAAATCCCCGATCTCGCCAGACTTCGTAGGCATCCGGTTTGAGGGTAAGAGCCTGATCGTAACTAGCGATCGCCTTCTCGTAGCGGCGGAAGTGATGGAAGGCACTGCCCCGGTTCACCCAAGCTTCATAGTAGTCCGGTTTCAGTTCGAGGGCTGCATCAAAAGCAGCGATCGCCTCCTCACAGCGGGCGAGGTCAACCAGGGAGTTGCCTCGGTTATTCCAGGCTTCCAGGAAATCCGGCTGGAGGGCGATCGCCTGTTCAAAACTCGCTAATGCATTCTGGTGAGCCTCTATGTCATCCACACAACAACCCTCTGCACTCCAAAGTCTACCGATCTGTCGACAGATTTCAGCTTGTTGGGTAATGAGCGATACGTTTTCTAGGATTTGCTGTAACTGAGCAATCTTGGTACGCCGTTCCTGAGAGGTGAGATGAAGGTAAGAATCCCAGTCCTGATCTCCTAAAACGCTCTCTGAGTTAGCATCTTGAGTTTCCATATCAGTTGTCTAACTTCCTAGATCATTGCTTGGTAAATTTTTCCTAGTTTAAGAAACTAATCCGGAACCCTGCCATGTTTTATACAAACTTTTCAGAAACTCCCTCAATTAACAATTTAGGTCGGGAATACGCTCAAAAGACTCCATGCGGTTTCATAGCTGCCCGTAAGTAGATGAGCTTCGCGTTGTTTCCCCTTCGTCTTCGCTCCAAATGCAGCCTCTTAAGAGAGGTTTTATCTTTAGCCAAAACGCTAGAACAATTGCTATGTAATGGTTTCATTTTGTTTGCATACTTTCAATGTAGATCGTATTTGCTGGATTTCTGTGAGAGCATTGAAGGCTCTCAAAAGCGCAGCTAAAGAATACGAAAGTACTTTTGGTCAGGTGACGTACAAATCTGAGAGGTTGTACGAATTACGACGCAAGACGGCAGAGCAAGTTATTAGAACTTGCGAAGATTACATCAACGCTCTGGCAAATTCCCCGAAAGAATTCAACAAGAAGGTTGCAGCGTTCAAAACAGAATATCGCCGATTTGGGTAATGCAAAATACACAGGTCTAGAACATTACCAGTTGTTACGACCTTTTCAACGGGGGAATTGCTTCAAGTTCAGACGACACATCGGACGAATCCAATTTTTCGGCTCGATCGTCAGGGAAAAGCTTGGATGGCGGTTTCGTCAAAGCAGCGACAGGGAGCAAGGATGTGCTTTGTTCGAGCAAATCGCCGCTTTATTCAACCAATTTGAATGAATTACTCCACTCTGGATAGGAACATAATGCCCTGCATATCAAGCTTTTAGGGGAGCTTGCTTTCTCTTTATTCTAATCGGGCACTCTGAGAGCGCATTTCTAAACTAAACATTAAGCTGTTGTTTTGTGTTCACCTAGACGTTGCAGCATCAATCGAATCATCGCCCCTTGAATCATCGCAATACTCATCTGAGGCAGCAGTTCATAGTCCTTGCTGAGACGGCGATTCTGATTGAGCCAACCGAAAGTCCGTTCAATCACCCAGTCAGAATACCGCCCTAAACCCGAAGGACTCAGTTTGCCCTATTGTAAGTATTGAAGGGTTGTTGCGGTTAGTGATTTTCGTGGCACAGCACCGGGCAACTCAGGACTTAGACGCACAAGCAGGTGTCGTATGCCAGGACAGCCCATTCCCCCCCGTCTCAACCGCCAGCAGTCCATCAACTGTGGTTTCAGTTATCCCTTGCCCAACGCCAACGATTAGTAGCCGTTCTCACCGAGATGATGAGCGCTCAGATCACTGCTCTGGAGCAGGAGGAACATCATGAATCCTAAACGTGAAGCTCACAACCGCCGCTCTGAGAAGATTGACGATCTGCATCTCGACCGATTAGCAGTTGTCTATGTGCGACAATCAACCCTCCAACAAGTCCTAGAGCATCAAGAATCAACCCGACTTCAGTATGGCTTGGTAGATCGCGCAGAAGCGTTAGGTTGGCAGCGCGAACGTGTGCTGGTGATTGATGAAGACTTAGGCAAGTCAGGAACAACTGCCGTGGGGCGCAGCGGGTTTCAGCGCCTAGTGGCAGAGGTCAGCCTGAACCATGTGGGACTAATTCTGGGCATTGAAATGTCGCGCCTCGCACGCTGTTCGAAAGACTGGCATCAATTGCTGGAAGTCTGCGCGTTGTTTAGAACATTGATTGGCGACCTCGATGGGATTTATGATCCGAGTCAGTACAATGACCGATTGTTACTCGGACTCAAAGGTACAATGAGTGAAGCTGAACTTCATGTCCTCAAAACCCGTTTGCTCGAAGGCAAGCTCAATAAAGCTCGACGTGGAGAATTGCCATTCGACCCACCCATCGGGTATCTCCGTCGCCCGTCTGGAGAAGTGATTTTTGACCCCGATGAGCAAGCTCAACAGGTGGTGCATTTGATTTTCCGAAAATTTGAGGAAATTGGGACGCTGAACGGAGTGCTACGGTACCTGGTGCGAGCGGACATTCAAATTCCAGTGCGAATTCGTGAAGGGATCAATCGTGGCGATTTAGAGTGGCGCAAACCGAATCGAATGACCTTACAAAATCTATTGAAGAATCCAGCTTATACGGGTGCGTATGCCTATGGTCGTCGGCAGCAAGACCCGCGCAAACAACAACCTGGGCGACCGAAAACGGGACGGGTTGTGAATGCACCGGAAGATTGGCACGCTCTAGTGTTTGACCAATTTCCAGCCTATATTAGCTGGGAGCAGTATCAACAGAATCTAGCACGCCTCGCAGCCAACCAGTCCCGTGCTGAAACTATTGGAGCGGCTCGTCATGGAGCAGCTTTACTCTCTGGCTTGCTGGTCTGTCAGTACTGTGGTTGCCGCATGACTGTGCATTACAGTGGTCAGGGAAAAACACACGAATACCTATGCAATCGGCGGTTGAAGGACTATGCCGACAGAGGCTGCCAGCACATCGCAGGTCGTTCGCTCGATGTTGCTATCACTCAACAAGTGCTGCAAGCATTAGAGCCTGCGGCACTAGAACTATCCCTGCAAGCGGCTCAATCTATTGAGCAAGAGCGGACTGAACTTGATAAGCTGTGGCAGCAAAAATTGGAGCGCGCAAATATCGAAGCTGAGCGATCTGGACGGCATTACCGACAGGTTGAACCTGAAAATCGATTAGTCGCCCGTCAACTTGGAAAAGAGTGGGAAGCAAAGCTTGCTACAGTAGAACAAGTACAGGAAGATTATCAGCGTTTTTTAGCTCAAGAGCCGCTGACGCTATCCGAGGTCGAACGCAGTGCTATTCGACAACTTGCACAAGATATTCCGACCTTATGGAATGCAAATACAACAACGAACGCTCATCGCAAAGAAATCATGAGGCAATTGATCAATCGGATTGTCGTCGAAGCACAAGGACAAAGTGAACAGGTAAAACTGGTCATTGAATGGTTAGGCGGATTTCAGAGTGAGCAAATTGTCGTTCGTCCGGTCGCCAGCTTTGAGCAGTTAAGTTACTATCCGCAATTGTGTCAACAAGTTCAAGCATTTGTCGTACAGGGACTTGATGCCGCAGCAATTGCTGCGCAATTAAACCAATCAGGCTTCCGTCCGCCTCGATTACAAGGGGGCTTTAGTCATCAAAGTACATTGGAGCTATTACGACGGTTAGGCTTGCATCAGCGCCGTCCGAAAGGATATAACAAAGAGCCGCTTGCCGATGGAGAGTGGTGGATTCCGGATCTGGCACGTCAGATTGGCATTCCCGATGGCACACTGTATCAGTGGGTAAAGCGAGGCTGGATTGAGGGACGCAAGCAGGAAAAACCGCCCTATCGCTGGATTATTCGAGCAGACGAAGCTGAAATTGAGCGGCTCAACAAGTGCCGTCAAATGTCTTTTAGTGACCGAATGCGCCAACAGTGGCAAGGAGAAACATCAGTGCTTGCCCAATCCAACGAGAGTGACGATGAACGAACTTAGCAACAAAAGTTGCAATGCGATAGGTTTAGCTTGGAGAAGCAAATAATGAAACAACAATCTAAATCAACAGACTCGAAACATTCGGCTGAAAAAGTTGAGGTTTACAGCGGCAGTCTGGCTGGGTCATCTCAACAATCCAGCGTTTCGGAAGGACGACGAATCCAGCCTCGGAGCGCTTGACAACCTCCACGGTTGCCCCGCAGAGGTGCTGCACGACACGAGCAAAGTTCTCACCTTGAAATCCTTGGTCTACCCAAATCAGTTTGAGGGCAGTTGCTTGGTCGGGTTTGAGCATGACCACACTCAATACTCCACCTGCTTGCTCTGAACAGTTCGCATTCACAACAACGACTGCCATCAGCAAGCCCAGGGTATCGACTAACAGAAAGCGCTTGCGCCCTTTGATCAATTTCCCGCCATCGAAGCCGTAGACTTCCCCCTTTTCTCTGTCGTTTTGACGGTTTGACTATCGATGCTACCTGCACTCGCATCGGCTTGTTTGCCCACTGACTCGCGCACTTTTCGCCGCAAAGCATCATGGATTTGCTGCCACACTCCCTTGCGTTGCCATTTCTGGAAGTACTTGTAAACGGTTTGATGGGCAGGCAGATCTTTCGGCAAGTCGCTCCAAATGCAACCATTGTGGATTTGGTAAAAGATGGCATTCAGCACTTCCCGTAAGTCTACTTTACGTTTGCTCCCTCTCACTTTGGGCGGCGGCAGCAGGGGGCGAATGATTTCCCATTCTGAATCGCTTAAGTCCGTGCTATACCGTTTTGCAGCACGGGCTTTCGCACGACGATAGGGGCGAGCTTTGAGGGTCATTCCCATACTTACACCTGGTGTAGAGAGTTCCGCTTGATCTTGATTCCAGTTCTCTCAAACCTTACTCCTCTTTAAGCTTTTATTTAGAAATGCGCTCTGAGCAAGTAGATTTTGTGCGGTTCATGCGAAAACTATTGAGTCTGTTTGCCCCTAAAAAGCCTGAAAATTTCGATGTCTTTACTCCAAATGTCAACGTCATTAGTTATGGTCAGCAGTTAGCTCCAGTTGGCTCCGATCAGATTCAAAATGTACTTGAGTTTCTGTTCCTGAGCCTTCTGAATGTAGGGTATGTTGGAAAGGCTCACCTGTTCTGGTCAGATGCGGAACGCGACGAGAGACAGATTCGGCAGCAGCGCAAATTTGCTAAGAAAAACCAGCTTATTTTTCTGTTTCGCTATGGCGATCGTACTCCAGCACCGCCTGATAGGTACTACTAGCGTATGATGCCCGAACACTCCTCAATGCGAATTTATCAGCTAGTAGCGAAAGCAGATGATTGAGCCAACCGATCCTCATTTTCCCTCAGAGTGCGATTTGTGCGGTTACAACACTCGTAATTCTCATTTGCCTTGTGCTGTTCATCCTTTCAAGCCAATGGGTGATTACTGCCCAAGCCTTCACCCAGATTCGTCCTTACCCGTTGGAGAGTGGTGGGAGCCAGAAGGTGCATCTTACTACCGATTCGAGGTCACTTTACCCGAAGCAAAATGAACTGAGTGTAAAATAATACTGAGAAGAACTGCGCCAACGCTTTGAAGATTGGCGTGAAATCGCTTGTGTGAAAGGTGCTACGTAACACTGAGCAACGCTTGAATGTTCAAAGATTATTTGCTTAATTTTGAACACATGCGCTTAAATTGACTATGCTATCCTTCATTCCCGAAGCGTTTCAGGCTCTTATCATTCACCATCTGTTTCTGTTTCCCGTTTGTTGTGATTAACGAGCTAACCGAAAGCACTTCGACATTTTGGTTAAGATCGCTTGGTCGAGGAAGAACACAGCGAGTGGCAATTGTAGTCCTGCCTGTTTCCACAAAATGTGTAACCAGTGCATTAGAAAATGCTAAAAACAAGACGTAAACGGGGTGCTACATTTCGCTTTTTGCGCTAGAAGAAGACATTGACTTGCTCCCCAAAGAGGCAGCTATCAATACCAGAAGACACACTCATGGAGAAATCCGCATGCATGATTTTGTTGTGTTTGATTTCACTGCCGAAGGAACTTCTCGTCGTGTCTACCGCAAAGGCGAAGGACCCTCCGTCATCATTTTGCATGAACTACCAGGGATGGTACCCGAATGTGTGGATTTAGCACGACGCATTGCAGAAGCAGGATTCACCGTCTATTTGCCCCTGCTATTTGGCAAACCGGATGCCCCGCTCTCGATCGCTAAGATGTTGGTTTACACCGCACAATTGTGTATCAGTCATGAGTTTTACTGCTTTGCTAAACATCGATCGAGTCCAATCACTGATTGGCTACGAGCACTCTGTCGTAAAGCACACGAAGAATGTGACAGTCGGGGCGTTGGGGTAATTGGGATGTGCTTGACGGGTGGATTTGCGTTGGCATTAATGGCAGATGCTTCTGTGATGGCACCGATCGTCGGACAACCCTCTCTCCCGTTTGGCATTACTCCCGCTCACAAAGCGGCGTTAGGAGTTTCGGAGCAAGATTTAGAGATTGCCAAACAACGAGCCGAACAAGGTGTTCCCATTTTGGCATTGCGGTTTTCTGAAGACAAGCTGAGTTCACCCCAGAGGTTTGAGACATTACGCCAGCACTTTGAGGGGACACCGGATGTGATTGAAGATAGCGCGGAACTTTGTCACAAGCGGGGACGGCTACTGGAAACGATCGAGATTAACTCTAAACCTGGCAATCTCTACAACATTCCTCGAAACGCTCACGCAACACTAACGATCGAACATCGCGAACATGGACATCCCACCGATCGAGTATTTCAGCGTGTTCTTGAGTTTTTAGAGGAACAACTTTTCAAATCAGGATGTAGCTGATCCGTGCTCAGTCACATGAGTAATCAAGCTCTTTGAGAACAGGTCATTCTTTTCATTTCTCTTCTACCTGGAATGGCAGCGAATCCAGAATGAGTTAATGCTTTGGTGAATTAGTACTACTTAACGCAAACTTGTACATCTATTCCCTCATTCGGTAATATTCCGTATTTCCTCCGTATTCCTTGGCAAACCAGCCTTTAGGACCCCATGGGGCTTCTCGCGCTCCTCCACCTCCCATTTGAACTCCTAAAGGTCTTCCTCTCACATCCTGTTTTCCTGAGTAAATACCAACATGTCCTTTATATCTTTTCTCCACCTTACTATAATTAGCTTCAAGAATAATATCGCCTGCTCTTTGTTTGCCCTCTGGAACTCTTTCAAATAAAGAAGGCGTATTCTTAATTATGTCAGTTGTTAGTCGATTAATTGAAATAGGTTTTCCGGCTTTATTAAAAGCATCTTGTACAAAAGCACTACAATCAGACTCTTTAGAATCTTCATCCCAAGCCTTGGCTCCTAAAGTATACTTTATTTTCCTGTTTCTATAGTCTTCTGCAAGTTTATTTGCGCTGTCATAAACTTTTGATTGATCAGCAGATTGGCTTAGTTTTTCAGGGGACGTTATTACTTGCTTGCTGCTTGGCAGAGAACCAGTACTTTTAGAACTAACATATTTTTCTATCTTATCAACCCAGTTTTCTAACTCTTTGGTTGCCGAATTTGCTTTTGACTTTAACCAGTCTAATGACTCTCTTAGCCAAGATTCTTCTGACGGTTGTAATTGTTGTGAGTTAGTAGCTTTTGATGATGGCTTCTGCCTGCTTTCTGTATTTGTTTGAGAATCTACAGGTGTTGCTAGTGACTTTTCAACTGGTTCATTTCCATTAGAAGTTTTCTCTCCAGTTTTCAAAGGAAAAGACGGAGATGGTAGTTCAAATATTCCTAGAGAGAATCTAGAAGATGTTGAATCAGAACTAATACCAAGACTTTCGTTTAACCCTAAAGAGTATCTCGAAGAAGTTGTTGAATTAGTCTCAATGCCCAGTGAAAATTTTGAAGTCCAACTTTCATTACGGGATAAATTACTGCGAGATGAACTTTCTGACTCAGTACGATCAGTTTGAAATTTAGAGCCACCACTAAGACTTGTATCTACTCCCAAAGAATACCTAGAATCCGAAGATTTTGACTGAGATCCAGAACCTACATCTACTCCTAATGAGTATCTCGACGAATCATTACCTGTTTGTGAGTTAGTACTAGCTCCAGAGGAGCGATCGGAACTAGTGAAATCGTGATAGCTTCCACTCGGATTCTGACTATGAGTATCAGACAGGATGACATCACCCCTACCTGAGGAGCCGCTCTCATTAGAGGAAACACCATCATTAGAGGAGGCACTATCACTATCATTATTAGTAGTTTCTTGTCCTGCACTATCGCTGTCCATAATATTTCCTCATTAGTTGATTCCGCAGAGTGTTACTTTCCTGAATTCCAGGAATTTCCAACTTAGCAAAGACTTGCTTTCTGAAAAAACATGCTACGCTCCACTCAGAAGTATTGCGCGAGATGGGTAGAGGCAGTTCAGAGTACAGCCGAACGAAGTAAGAATTTTCAGCTAAAGGAACTTCATCAGTATATTCGCCTTGTAGCGCTAGATTCGTTGCATTCGGTAAGATTTTTATCTCTCCATCCAACTCCTTGCGGGCAATTTCAACAAATAAAGGGAAAGTGCGATCAACTTGAGCAGATAGCGCAACATCCCAAGACAACTTGACATCAACCTCAATCATCGAACTATAAGCAGATGGAGGAGTTGGAGTCGGTGGAAGCGTAGCAGTTACAAGCCAGTCAGACCAAGCTGAACTTCCCTGGCTATTCACAGCCCTGACTCGAATCTTGTAAATCCGATTCGAGAACAAAGGTACAGAAGCAGTAGATAGCAAATCTTCTAGTTTTTGAGGTCCTAAAGCTGAAAAAATCCTGCTTTCACCTGCCCAAGAAACTTCTAGCTCATATCTAGAAGCATATGAAGCAGCATCCCATGTAATTGCAAGGGAATTAGAACTCCTACTGGCAACAGCAAGGTTAGTTGGTCTAACTGGGGGTGGGGAGAGGTCTTCTGGCATAGCTATAATTAAATGCTGCTATCAATCAACTAGTTGCATGGATATAAAGCTCAGTCGTGTCCTTATCAAAGTGATAGTTAATCGGGACAGTATGATCAGAATTTGGGCATCGAATAATGACATCCCATTCATCATCATCAGCATCATGCCCTCGAATCGCTACAAGTTCACCTGTAATCTCTCTAGTTTCATTCGTTTCAAAAATCTTAGTTCCCAATGTTGCAGTTTGGTGAACCTGTAATAACCCACGGTACTGAATAAAACCAACAACTAACAGTTCATCATCATTCTCTATTCGGATCACTGGTTCTCCTGCGCTAACTGTCTCACCCACATCTTTATAAATTGCAGTAATAATTCCAGAAATTGGCGAGAGCAGAAGTGTTTGCAAAAAAGCATTCTGTAACTTTGTAATATCAAGCTCCAACAATTGAAGCTCATTATTCATAATCTGACTCAAGTTCTGAACCTTCAGATTAATCAACTGATGCCTTAGTAATTCATCTTGGATTTCAAGCTGAATACGCTGTAGAGCAATCTCTTCATCTTTAAGTGGATACTTAAAATCCACTAAGCCTGTAGTTGTTTCCTCAGAAAAAAGAGCTGCATTTTTAGAATCAGCTAGCTGTTCACCTATAGATGCTAGTTCTTTCCATGAACCATCTTTTAAGATTAATGGCTCACTGGTGGTTGTGGGCACAGTGTGATGATCATGAGAAATCTCAATTTTTTGTTCTCGTGTTTGAGTTGCCAAAGGAGCTATCTTTACTGTTGATTTAGTATCCACTACAACTTTCTTCTTCAGTTCATTATATTTTCCAACAAGTTCAGCAATCTTTTCTTCATGGCTCTGCCTCAAGTTCTCAAGCCGGTTAATCTTGCTCTTTGACACATCGCTATTCGCGTAAACTTCCCTGTAGAAGCCTTCAATTTGTTGAATGTAATTCGTTGAATACTTCTCAAGATAAGCATTTGCTCGTGTAAAAATCGACTGTTTGAGTGCAGCACGTAAAGCTCGATTATTTAATGCAAATAGAACAGATTCTTTAAGTTGATTGAAAATGTTCTCTGCATCAAACTTAAATAATCCGCTAGACTGATCTGCCTCATTTAATAAATGATAAATTTCGCTTTCTAAATCACACTTACTTATTCGTTCACCCAATTTAGCTTTACCAAAATTTTGAAACGAGATGATACCTGGCATTTCAAATGCTAAATCAGCTGATTGAATAGGACGTACCGTTAAAGAGCGAACTTTACCGTTTGGCTGTGTGGGTCTTGGAGGCATTAACTTATCTCCCAATTTAGAAACAAAGAATTAACAGATACAATCAACCGTTATTTAATCACTACTAAGTAAACTCTCAATGAAACATTCAACCTTTGTATCTACATTGCTATCGCGACATTGAGCATAAATACCTGTTACATCGTTGAGCTGAATAGTAAATGTTTCATTCTTCTTTAATGTTCCTATTTGAATCTCTTCTGAGGCTGCACCACCTACTCCGGCTTTGTAAACACCAAAAACAATTGGTTCTCCCATGTCCTCCACGCGAAACGTAAAAAATAGCGAGGAACTTAATCGGATTGTTATACCATCACCTCCCCAAAGATACGTTTTACTTTTGGACTTTTTAACTTTCACTGTGTAGCGTGACATTAAGACCCCCTAATATTTCAGAATTAACCAGTAACAGTTCTTCGTAGAAAAGCAGAATCCCTTCCTTGCCAATCCCAAAAAGCACCGTGATTCAAGGCGATTGTATCCATTACATCAGTAAAAGTTAATTGCCCATCAAAGTCAAACTCAGCATCACGATCAGCCATGTCATTGGGAGTATTAACAACAATCTTCCTTTCTTGAGAGAGCTGCTTTAAGACTTCTCCTACTTTTCTATTCTCCTCCTTTCGTTTGAATTCCTTTGGCACAACTGCCTTTTCAAGCGTTGAACTTGTTACCCTTTGTGGAGAAAGGGAAGCTTTGGGTGTCTCAATATTGAGTTCAACAACTACTTTTGCTTCATCGTTAGGATTATTGAGTAAATAGGGCTTAATCGTATAGCCTGAATCCCAAATCACCTCCAGCAAAATACTGATAAATGAAGGTTCTTCTTCGTCAGCATCAGGATCAGCAGGATTAATTGGGTTAAATGGAAAGGCTTGAATGTCAAAATTCTCAGCGAACTTTATCTTAGATATGATTTTCCAGGACTTTCCCGCATTATTGAACACGAAAAACTCATCTGAGAATCGAGTTCCTACAGTTTCTTCAAATTTCCCAATCAATTCAGAAATCTTCTTGCTAGTCTTTAGCTTCTCAAAAAACTGGTAACTAACAGGTACCTCAAATCTTTTCAGAAGCTGAGCCGTTGTAAATGAACTAATGGTTGATTGACCGTCTTTTTCTTCATTAAGCTCAACAATGATTGTCTCTGGTCTTTGAACTTCTGACTCAAACCACTCATGGGGGAATTCAGCGATCGTTCCTTCAATTTTTTCATTTGTGGATAAGCTTTGATTGATTTTGACTCTATCAATATATTGATCAGCTCCACCCTTCATTAAGTACAAATAACTAGCAGTCAGTTTTAACCAACTCATTGTCCTTCTCACTCCAATCCTAAAAAAACCAGATCGATAACCTTGCTCCTTATTGAGGTAGTTGTAGCACTACACTCATTGACCCAACAGCTTCTTTGAATTTATCTAGATCGTTACGGCTCAATTCACACTCCAAACCAGTTGAACTTCTTTGATTTAGAACTTTTTCCACAACAGACCTTGTTCCAGAACTTTTACGCAGACGTAATATCGATTTTTGCCCTTCTAGCTCAACTGACAAAATTGGTTGTGTCATATTTAACCTCTCCACTGTTCAAGAAAACCTGTTTTGAGTTCCTTAAGTACTCAAAACTACTACCCCTAGATAGGTCTACTAAGCTACCTATTTTGAACGATCTGCCCTCTTCTATCTGTCATCGCGTTGTTCAGCGTGTTCTTCAGCTTTTAGAGAAACAACTTTCTAAATCAGAATGCGGCTAATCCGCAATCAGCGCCATGAGCTATCAAGTTCTTTAAGAACAGACCACGCTTTTGATTCCTTAGATGTACCTATGCGTGTACTTTTTCAGCCGCATAGGCATCAAGTTCTTGCTTAAACGCCATCAGATTTTCAGGATGGTAGTTCAGCGTTGGGTCGTTCCACCGTTTTTTCACACTGTCATCTAGATCAAAAAAACTACCTGTAACCTTACGCGAAATCACACCGAGTCTCCGGTAAATTCCTTTAGGTTCATTATCAAACGGTGTATCGTATCTAGGATTAATTCCGCCTTCAATTCGAGTTTCGTCCAAAGCTAATCCCAAGGCTTCCACTTGTTGAATCATCCAAAGCAACGCAGCATCGGATAACCCTTGCTCTTCTTTAGAACCGCCACCGATACAACCATGTCCGCCAGGAAACCAAACTTGCGTAACTTGATCAGCAGTTCGATCTGGACTTGGTTCCATCGGTGTTACGTTAAAGACAGCTCGAATCTCATCAACTGCAACTGCATGAAAGGCAAACTCAATCAGATGATTGATGTTGTAATCAAAAAACTGATATTTCCTCTGGATGTCTTTATCCAGTCCAATAAAAGGAATTAAGTCAGGAATTCCCAAAGAACCAACGGTATCCCAACAGCAGAGTGCTCGGATTGGAACTCTTCCTCGGTCTTGCTCTTTGTTTGAGTTCGGGGAGCAATAGTCAATGCAGAAGTCATGACGAAAGCGAATCGCTTTCTCGCCATCAGGTGCTGCTTCTGAGGAGCGATCGCGGTAAAGTTGATAGGCATCTGGTATTTTTCGGATAAATTGTCTCGCTAATATGCCTGAGTTATGGCTTAGCCCTGCTAAGCATCGCACGGTATAGGCTCCCCGACTGAATCCAACAAGATAAATTTCATCCCCTTCCTCGTAGTTCATGCAGAGAAAGCGGTAGGCATCTTGAATCTTATGATCAATACCTAACCCAAAAGCACCGCTTCCGATTTTTTCGATAACTTCTGCCCAGGGAACTCCTTGTTTTGTCCCAATTCCTTCGTCGTAGTAGACAGTCTGTTGCACCCCATTCTGATCCCTCGGCTTAACGGCTTGCGCCATTTTGAATACATTCGTTGGGCATGGACATTCTAAATCTTGCCACGTTCCATCGCAGCAAACAATCAAGCGTTTCATGGTTGCTTCTCCTAAAGATTATTAACTTATGGATTGAATCAATGCTCTATTAGTGAATTAGGGTGTTGTCTAGAATGGCAGTGATTCTAGGATGAGTTGATGTCCCAACGTGATGGAGCCAGGAACAATCAACCGCAGAGTAATATCAGTAGTGGCACCCGGATCAAGGGTCAAACTTTCTAGTAAGGTCTGTTTTGGACTCTTAGGAGTGGTAAATACATCAACTAAGCGCCCATTGATTAAGATCGATCCGTTGTACGTAAAGGTTAGATTTTGGCACTTGGTCTCGTGGTGAGCAAATGACAGTCTAACTTTCTTGGGCTTTGAAGTTGAGGGATTGCCTAATCTCAACACCAAGTTGTACTCCTGCCCATAGTTCCCATACGATCGAGCAGCAGAATCAGATAGATGCATGGCATACTCTGCCGTTTGGTTCTGAGGTGAGCAAGTATTGAGGCAGAGACCAAGATAGGCAGGTCCTGTTGGTATCTCTATATCGATCGTTCCTTGCCAACCGGAGGTTTTGCAAACTCCAGCACATCGACCGAGTTTGTCACGATCGGGCTGATTGATCTCGCCTTTAGCGGGTTCTCCTTGAGTTGCATTAATCGCTTGGTTCAGATCTCCATTCGAGGTAACAATGGTGTAGACAAAGGTTTCACCGCTACTGGTGACTTCAAAGCGTCCATCAACCAGTCGATCTTTCCCAAATGGAATCTTTGCAATCTCATATCCTTTCTTCGGTTGGATCGTTGCAGACTGTTCAATACATTGATTGTTCAGCCAGCTACGAGCAACGTGAAAACTAGGACCTGATCCCACTTTTCCAGTGAAAGGAAACTGTTTGTCATCGTGCATTACGCCTTTCCATCGAATCGAGATCGGCTGTTGATCCGGATTTGTGATGATCACATGAAGGAACTTATCTTGTCCAGAATCATTTTTATGATACAGATAGATGCGGAATGTTCCTCGAAGTGGAAATCGTTGTCCACCTCGTTTTGATGAACCTGAATTCTGCATCAGCCAACCATCAGATTCAACTTTCTCAGGATTATTACTAGTCCACAACGGTACTGGGATTACATCAAGTTTGAGTGGCTTTAATGCATCATTAGATACAGGTGTTGCTGGAGCTACTTCGCCAAGTTTCCAATCGGTCTTAGTAGAGGTAAACATCATGCAATATTACTTTATTGGGAAGATTCTACTAGACTCATCGCTGCACCCTGTTCGTGACTCTAGTATACTTAGGTCTTCTTATTACAATCAATAGGTTCAGCAAACCATTTACAAAATGAAACTTGCTGCTTGAAAATGTTAGATGGCAGCAATTTCGGCTTCTCCATAAATGATTTGGACAAACTTCTTGATCGTAATATTGAAGACATTTTGCTAAAGGTCTGGAGCTACTCAAGTGTATTCTGGTAACATCAACACCTACCGAAAGGCTGATGGCTCTGTACAGCAACTTAGGATTCTTTAAGAAATAGCAAGAACTATAAACAATTAAAACAAAGTATAAAAAGTATCAGGGATCTAAGAAAAGAGACAGAATATGCTTTATGCTAACGAGCTTTCTAGGTATAAACCTTGCATTAATCGGCTTTAATTACCTTTGAGCGCAATCATAAAGTCATTGCCGCCGTTCAAGATCGTGTCAATCGTTTTTTTACGCCATAGACGGGAAATCCGCGTCTTCTGAAGGTACGGATGAGATGTCGCGACGCAATAGCGTCTATCCCTGAGTAATAGAACAAATGTTCGTAATCTATACATTTTGATTATGGTTGTAACTCGTTGCATCACGTACAGGCTCTAAGGAAACTTTGGCACTCTATTTGCGCTTCTCGAAACGATTATTCAGGCTGAATCTGAGTAGTTTATAGAATTGCACCATAGGCTCAAAGTGGAAGCTATAGAATAACCTCCTTTCAATCCCTAGAGGTGCTAGGGATTGAAAGGGGTCAAAATTAGTCTTTCACCTATCGATGAATGATACCGCTCGTTGACTTAGGAGTTTGATTTGCTAAAGCCTTGAAGCAGCAAGGCTTTCCATTGGTCTGACGAGATGCCTTTCCCAAGAGTTTGAGATAATAATTTGAATTGTTTCCAAGCGGCGCGTGTCGATAAATTATCTGTTCTGGGCTGCAATTTCAAAATCTCACAGAATTTCTCAAATCCCGTCTTCCCGCCAACATCGTGCAAGAGTGCGATCGCTTCGGAGATGCTTAGATAAATTGCCTCATCAGCAGGCACCCATACCCACTTACCATCTGTTGCAAGTTTGGCTTCACGCTGGGCTTGCTCAAGTTCATAGAGCATCATGTAACGCGACTCACCGCTAATTTTGCCATCTGTGAGTACATAACGTCTCAACATAATTTTTCTAAACCTCTCAAGCGTTTTATCTTGCGTGGTAAACGCCGCAGAACTGTTCAGAGGCTTTCGCCTTGATGCCTTGCCACAAGATGAGGTATCAAGAATGCTAACGGAATTTCAGTATCTAGAACTGGCTGCTGCAACGTCAGAAGTGCCAGCACCGATCGCTCGTGCAATGGAACTAGGAGCAGCCTTGGCAGTTTCGGTCAGCGGCGGCAAAGATAGCATGGTAATGCTTCGGCACGTCACCGCTCTGCATCGTCGTTACGGATGGAAAGGCGAAATCTATGCGATTTTTGCTGAATTGGGACGGATTGAGTGGAGTGGAGTGACCGAGCATATTCGACAAGCTTGCGATCGCTTAGGTATTCGCCTGATTGTCGTTCAGCGTCAGAAAGGAGGGATGATCGATCGCTGGCGTGAGCGTTACGAGACGCTTAAAGCTGAGGGCAACACTAAGCCGTTCTGGTCTAGCAGTGCCCAAAGATACTGCACTTCTGATCTTAAACGAACCCCAATCGACGCTTACCTACGATCGCATCAGTTAGTCGTTTGCGCGACAGGTATTCGTGCCCAAGAATCAGCGAGTCGAGCGAAACAGCCTATTTTCAAGATACAGGACTGAGAGATAGGCTTGATAGACCCGATCTTTTAAGTTGGAGTAGAAAAGCCAACTTGCGGCTTTAACTGCCTACGGATGTCTGAGCTTACCCCAAATGATAGTGTATTTGTATTGTCATTAGAGAGCTGTTCCTCTTGCCCCGCAGTTCTACGCCATCGTTTGTTACCACCATTCCACTAGTGGTTTCAGCCTCACAAGATCGTGAATTATCGGCACGATTCAATGCGGCTCGCAACCTCTATAACGCTTGCTTGAGTGAAGCCAATCAGCGCATGGAACTCGTGAGAAACAGCGAGGCGTACGAACTGGCAAAGGCAACCTCAAGAGACCAAAAGAAATTGCGTTCTGAGCGGTTCAACGCGGCGCGTCAGGCTTATCGGTACTCCGATTACGATCTGCAATCGTTTGCTTGCAATTGTGCAGATGCATCGATTTGGATTGCTCAAAAACTCGATAAGCAGTGCATTCAAAAGATTGCGACTCGTGCGTTCAAAGCATCTGAACGAGTGCTGCTTAGCAAGGCAAAATCAACCCGATTCAAACAGAAACACCAATTCAAATCAGTCGAAGGCAAGTCTAATAAGCAAGGCATTCGCTGGCTGAATGAGCAACTAGTTTGGGGTAAGCTCAAGCTGAACTGTCTAATTCAACGTCACGATCCAGTCATGCTTCATGGGTTAAATCGCTCCGTTAAGTACGTGCGGATTCTGTGGAAACAAATCAATGGGAAACGACGCTGGTATGTTCAGTTAGTCAATGAAGGGATACCCTATATCAAGCCACAAAACAAGCTGGGTGAGGGAGTTGTCGGCATTGATTTGAATGTTTCTGCGGTTGGGATTGTCAGCGATAATAGCGCTGCTTTGAGAGAATTCTGCACTGAGTTGGACAGGCGGGAACAGCAGATCAGAGCCTTACAACGTCAAATGCAGCGATCGCAACGAGCGAACAATCCTGAGAATTACGAGCCTGATTTTCAAGTTAAGCGCGGGAACAGAATTGTTAAGAAAAAAGGCAAGAATAAGAAAGGAAAACGACAATGGAAACGAAGCAACTGTTATCTTAAGATTCGAGCTAAGAAGGCTGAACTGCAACGTAAACAACGAGAACATCGCAAATCGTTGCAAGGCAGACTAGTGAATGAAACCTTGCGTCAAGGCAATCATTTCAAGCTAGAAAAAGTCTCCGTCAAAAGTTGGCAGAGAAACTGGGGCAAACAAATTGGCTATAAAGCTCCTGGTGAATTTCAATCTCGACTGATCCAGAAGGCTGAAAGTGCTGCTGGAACAGTTGAACAGTTTTCGACTCAGAAAACCAAACTTTCGCAAACCTGCCAGTGTGGACGGATTCAGAAAAAGTTCCTCTCTGAGCGGGTACATCGCTGTGAATGTGGTGTAGAAGTGAAGCGAGATGTCTATTCTGCCTTTCTGAGTCGTTCTGTGACTGACAACCATCTCGTGATGCCCTCAGTCCTACGGGACTGGGGCAGGCTGGAAACAGCGCTGAGACAGGCATCACGAGTATTAAGCAACGAGCAAGTAAGCGCGTCTGAAAGCAGGAATCGTCAGTAGTCCTCAGAGTTGCTCTGTCTAGAAGTCCTCATGAACCCAGGGAGTCGCTCATGATGAGCCTAAGCGAAACCTGGCGGATTGAAGAACCCTCGCTACTTCAGTGCGGGGAGTTTTCAGGAAGCAATATTGCCGCGAAGTATCTGAAAACGCTAGCAGACCACAAGGATGCAAATGCTCAGAGGTCTTGGTGGACTAGGCGCTTGAGCAGTGGTTATTGAGCGATCGCGTTGGACGGTTAGCTTGGACTGGCATCCTATCTTTGATTGGGAAATTGAGCGGGTTTGGGATACGTTAGGAACCAGTTCGATGGATCTAGACCGTCGCAAACTGTTCCATCAAGGTGACTATTGGAAGGCTCTTGAGAACTTTCCAGTATATTGGGCTTACATTGCGGGTAATTCTCGTCTGTCGTGTAGCCGATGTGTTCTGGCATATATGGGAGATTTAAGACAGGTGCCTTACACAATCCGTTCACTTGGCTTGAGTTAGCATTGTTAGAACAGGAGTCGGACTGGAGTTTCAAGCGAGATTTCTGGCTGACCTCGTTGCGTTCCTATGTTTTTATGATGTCTTCTGATCAACATTATCAATTGAAGGCATTGTACGACTTGAAATCGGTGCAACGTTGGGCGGATTATTTCAGACTTGTACTCAGACCAGTTGCGGATGCAGTATTAGCGTTTCACACGCTGGTTTTGTTGTGGTAAATAGAACCTACCATGTCAGCCCATCCACCTTTTTATGCAACAAAGCCAAGGCTATTTAGAATTTTTACACATGCTGAATCAGCAGACGTTCTTTTCGAGAGGATGCCTTGCTGTGTAACTTTAATCCAAACTGGATATAGTTCCTTCCAATCGCACTTGTTAATAATGTTGAAAGAGTACTCTTCCTTTCCTATAGCTCCCCAAATACATAATGCTGATTTTGCCATCTTGATGTCATGAGTTTGGTGAGCTTTCTTAAAGAGTTCAGATGCTTTATTATTGAAACGATTGGCATAGAATTCATAAGCAAGTTGAACCTGACTTTGTTCAGAAACTTTGTAGACAGATTCGTCCCATAAACCAGAGTTTGCACGGAAAGATAACAAATTATTAGAACCTAAGATATGTATCTTTTGATCCGCGATTAGCTCTTTAGCATGAGATCTACCAAGCCAATGAATCTGTACGGCTTCGATACCAGAAGGACTATGGATCAGACTAAGGTCGTGAAGAACCTGAGGATCAACCTTTCTTTCTTCTTCATCTTCTTTAGCAGCAATACCATATCCAATCAAAATCCAAACTCCTTTCGCTGCTAATCTCTTTAAACGTTTGACAAAGTGATTATCAATAACCTTTCTACTTATCCAGGGGGAATAAATGAGTAATTGATAGTTGATGTTTTCAATAACTCTATCTAGTTCTTGAGATATAGCACTACCTCGTAGCTGAGTTATCTGCGATTGCTCTTGTTTTGCTCGTTGTCTAATACTCTCAATTCTTGTCTCTACCTCAGCATTTTTATTTTTAAATGCGGCTTGACATTGACGTTCAAGTTCTTCATCAGTTAGTTTGCATAAAGCATTCAAAGAAATCAGATCTTTTTCAAGCATCATATTTAAATTGTTTGATGCTTCTATTAAGATTCTCTTTTTTTGCCTTGCCTCAATTTGTATCTTGTTTTCAAGAGCATCGAAAATGATGAAGAGCGAGATTTCTTTCCAGCATAAATTTTTAGAGTCATCTATTTTAAATGCTGTAATCAGCTTACCATTTTCTGGAGAGTGAAGATTGACTCTGGATTTTATGAGTAGATTTATTAATTCGGGCAGAGTCAAGCTAGATAACTGAAGAGGACTATTTGGTAGCTTCACATAATCAGCTAAGTTCGGTAGTTGGTCTGATATCAACTCAGTAGTACTGGAACTGCTGAAAACTGGGTCTCCTGTAAGTGGATCAAATTGCATAAAAAGATCATATTTCTTAGGCTGCTGAGGAATAGATTTTGCCTTAAATAATTCATGCCCAAGGGCAGTTAATCTGATGGTCTGTGAGGAGTTAGCCTCTAATATGTCTAAAGCCGTTAAATCATTGACAGTGCTATTAATAAAAATATGATCTAATCCTAAAATATCAGCTAACTCATGTTGTGTGGGAGCAGGTTCTATTTCGGTACCTGCGCGAAGAATAAATTCCTCAAGTACGTTTAATCTACGAGATTCACTCACTGAAACTTCAAGTGGTACTTCATATACCTTATAGCGAAAACTATGAGCTGATAAAACAGTTTTGCTTGGGACTTGCTGTTCTATCTCGTCGCATAGAGATTTAAGCTTTTCGTTAATTGGTCGATTAGAGGATGTCAGAAACATTTATAGATCCTCCACTAAAACTAACAACTTTAGAAACATTTGCATAGATAGTCTGCTGTGTAAAGAAGGCGTTTGAGCCAACGATTACTAGTAACTCTTGTGCGCGTGAGAATGCAACGTTGACACGTTCAGGCTTCTTAGCAAATCCGAGATCAGATCGATTATTGTTTCGTACCATACTAACGATAACAATTTGGCGCTCCATTCCTTGAAAGCGATCGACTGTCCCAGTACGAATATGTAATGATGGGAATAAATTTGGATCAATACGTTCCTCAATGAGCCTTAACTGGGAACCGTAAAATGTAATAATGCCAACCTCTTTGCGTAATTCTCCTGATTGACGTTGAATCAGCCAAGCTTTTTCAAGCTGTTGACATAATCTCTCAATGACATCTATTTCTTTTTCGTTTATATAGGATGTTCCGATTTTATGTTCTCTATATTCAGAGTTATTGGGAGTAGAAATCCAAATTAAGTGATTATCATTTGGGATGATCGGAAGTGATAAATTATGATTACGTTCCTCATTAGGATTAGCAAGTCCACATTCGAGTTGATTATCATAAAACTGATTAATTGCTCCCATGATGCTAGGGTGCATACGATATTGAGTTGTCAGCATTTTCTTAATTTTAGATGAAGCAGACTCAAAGAGAGATTTGAACAGTGCTTTTCTAAGAAAAGCCAACTCTTGTTGATCTGTTCCAAGTTCTTGAGCAATCTCTTCAACAGTTTCGTGATTGAGCATTGGTGGCAGTTGCTTGTGATCACCGACTAAAATCAGTTTTTTTGCTTTCAATGCTGGAATCAATATTTCAGGTGGTGTACATTTGCTAACTTCATCAATAATAACTACATCAAAGAATTTAAATTCTTCTGAAAAATCTCTCTTAGCTGATTGGCTACAAGTGATACCAATTACATTTGTATTATTCAAATAAATTTGGCGCAATTCATAATGGTCTTGTTCTGAGGGCTTTTGCAATCTAGTAACCCATTCAGCAAGTATTTTCTCGTATCGACTCAGAAATTGACTTGTTTCCTTTAACCTTTGTTGCCAGGTGGAAAACTGAGCCTGAAAGTTGCAGATAAACTTTAGGTCAAAAATGTTTTCGACTGGCTTTATTCCTTCTTCTGGTGGAAGACTCTGTAAAAAACTGCTCCACCAGATGCGTTCTTTTTCAATAGACTCGTGAGCTTGCTTTAACTTCTGATTGTTAGCTTTAAGGTCTGCTTGTGTTGTTTCTAACTTTCTAAAAATACTCTTAAGGTCATTAAGCCATTGAGATGATGACTCTTCAATTCCAGTGATAAATTCTTGGGCTATGGAATTAACAGAATCTTCTACATCAAAATCAAGTTTCCTAGAAATTTTGACTGATAATTCTTTGGCTTTTTTCAGCATTGCCAAGGCATTGGACCTTTTACTGGGTCGGCATAAACCTAGATTGAATCCAATATCTTGAAGCCGTGCTACTATTTTGGTGAATAACCCTATAGTTCTATTTACTTCAGTGAGGCTAGAGTAAACAATTCTCTTTAACTCTTGACTAGTCTCAACTGAATCTCCATAAATTTCTAGTCTACTTTCTGCCATTAATAGAATTTTTGAATCAGGTGTTTCCAAATTTTGTTTTTGAAATAGAGTTTCAACCTTCTCCCTTATTTCACAAGCAATCACATAGGCTTCACCTCTTCTACAATCTCGCTCAATTAATCTATTTGTATTAGATATAATATTTGAAAGCTGTTGTTGCCAAGGTAAGTTGCTTGAACCTGACGAGATAGTATTTAGCCTAACGGGAAGGCTTATGGCATCTTCGGCGAGTCTTTGGTGTGAGTTTACACACTCTCGTAAAACTATGTGAATGTGACCCTGTACTGAATTACGCCATCTCTTAATTTCTTGCAAACACTGGTCTATTGTTCTAGAGATAAATTCATATTCTATTGTTGACCATTCAGATAAATTTTTGTATTTGAGATCGCTCGATGCTATTAAGCCTTTTAAGTTAGATAAATATTGTTCAACTTCTTGCTCCTCCAGTGAAGTCTGCTGTGTTAAAAGTTTTTCAATTTTTTTTAAATTTTCGAGTTCCGTCTTAAACTTCTCCTCTGCACCTAGATATTGCCTAAACTGCTCTACAGATGACATCAGACTGCTTAAAATTTTTGCTTGCTGGCGCTGATTATTTAGGCGTTGGTTGCAATCAGCAGAGGTGCTAGAGAGCCATGTTTGGACAACACGCTCTTCAAGGAATGGTTCTCCTTCTGGTCCAACTGAATCCCGATTGCCTTTCCGAACCGCACGTATGGCTGGGTTCTGGTGCAAGCGGCTGAGCGCGTTATCTACTGCTAAATTCGCTTGTGATGTAATAAGAGTACGTCCACCGCGAATTGCAACTTGGTAGCATATTTCGGCAATAACCGTCGTTTTGCCTGTGCCTGGTGGACCTTGAATCAGGGCTAAATCCGGCGCAGACAGAGCAATTTCTACAGCTACTTTTTGGGATGAATTAGTGTTTTGTAACAGTAGTGCGCTCTGTTCAAGAGAAATCGTGTGACCTGGATCTCTAGCCTGTGATGCATCAAAGAGAAACTGACCTAGATAAGGATTCTGTGCTCGTCCTCTTTCTAAATCCGCAATTGCAGTTTTCTTTCGTTTAATTTCAGCAATTGTGCCTCTAGGTTTAAAGGCTAAATTACCTCCCTCTGGTAGCTTGTAATCTCCTATAGTAAGAGCATCATATGTCTCTGAATTTAACCTTACCTTGAGTAAGTTTCTTTCGATATCAATATTTTCTATTGTACCAATTTCTCTACTGTCTTGATCACGCCTATTATCTGCAATGTTAATTGTACTATTTTTAACCTTTTGGACTCTTTTCCAAAAATCTTCAGCCTGAATTATGTTTTCGGAATTTCCGTCAATTGTTGCTGAAGCAGCATCGATTGCAAAACTAATATTTCGCTTCGCTTGACCATAATTATGGCTAACAAATGGGACTGCAAATTGTTGGGACAGTGCAATTTTTTCTTCTACTGTTATATATGCTTTCCATGCTTCTAGTTGTTTTTGTGTTGGAATGCAACTCTCTCTCTCTGGCAAGGAAAACATGCGCTGAATAGCAGCATATGGAACTTCAATTCCAGAACGATGACTTGATACTAATCTTAGTTTTTGTGTAGTAGAAAAACGAGTAGAATATCCCTCATGAAGGGGACGTAAGGCAACTGATATTAATCGTAATACTCTTTCGCTATCAGGTTTTATGGTAGCAACAATTTTAAGTGTTTTGTTTGTCTCAGTCAGTAGAGAGGGCAGTGTAAAATCTACTGAATCAGTTGCAATAACTAGCTCCCATCGCTGCTCATCTAACTCCCTTCCAACCCCTAAACGGCTTAAATGGAACAAGCATGGCTCTTGTCCTGTAAGTTCGCTCATAAGTGCTTCTGCTCGATTCCGCCGATCCCTAAATTCAGGGTAGGAATCAAGTTCCCCTTGTCCTATCAGAATTCGAATAAATTGTTCTACTGTCCTACCAACAAACTTATAGCTCCAAGTTTCAGCGGAATGGCTAGAGACCATAGAATTCCTGTAAAATATTGATACAATTTCTAATTTTTCGAGTTTATCCAAAACTTGGAGTTGTCGCTTGCTATGGAATCATTGCAATCAACTCTTTATAAATAGGAACCTAAATTTACTAGGTAAACAAACTGCTCTTCAATATACGTTGGTCTAACCAAGTAGTCCGGACGTTTTCGGGTTCTATGAGGCTCATGAGCAGTCGAGCAGAATAAACGACGCTATTCAGTTTAGCTTTTCTACTCTCACTTTGAAGCAGACCTGCTTACCTGTACGTTCCTCAGCATTCAGGTTTATTGTGTTATGTGCGGGAAATTACCAAGGATTGTCGCCACGTTTTACAGATCGCGCCTTCATTGGAGACACGCCGAGCAACCGGAGTAGCAAATGGCAATTGCCATGAAGTGCAGAAATGATCGCAGGGCTACTGCTGTTGCTAGGAGGTCGATTCAAGACTGCAATTGTTGCAACTTTTCTCGTCGAGAAGGAGGTTCAACGGGTTTTCCAATCTTTGCTAAATGATCCCTTGGTGTTGGGCTGCGATCGCGATGGTGTTGCTTGCGAATCATTACGTCGATAAGGTTGTTGCTTCCAGACTTCATCCAAATCGACTCAGATTTCGAGTTTCAGCGACCTGCTCAATAAAATCAGCAACCGCGTGGGCTAAGGATGCAGCGAAAAGGTCTTGTCGCAACCGCGAAAATCGGATTGCTGCATCCTCCTGAAGCACATGGGATAAGGATTTTGAAGCGTTGTATTGGCTGTATGCAAGTTCAAAATAAGGTTGGGCTTGCTGGAGCCGTTCAATTGTAGGTAAGCGATCGCGTTTGACGTGAGAATTGAATTTTGGATCGGCAGGAACGAGATTCCACAGCTCGTTGATCGGATAGACCGACACGGGCAGCAGATGGTCTAGATCATAGGCGCTGCCTTGGATAATTTCGCGTTGCGTCCACGGGCAAATAAACGTATTGCCTTCGAGGATCAGTAGGTCAATTTTGTTGCGCTCCCAGGTGAGCGGACGACGATTATCAGGGCGATCTGTCAGCAGCTTGTAAATGTGTCCCCGATCGAGGCTCGACTCATCTTGCTTGACGGATTCAGTGAATAAGCACCACTCGTGAATACATAAAGCCTCGACCCAGAGCGACATTTCTCGGAGCAACTGCCATAAATCTGCTTTCACGATCAGGCATTTCTCGTGAGGCTGAGTGCTGGGAACTGCGATCGCGCGACCGTTTAGATCCTTGAACTGTTTCGTCTTCTCGAACACCGTCCAATTTCCTGGTCCCGCATACTGAATCGGCATTTCTAGCGTTTTACTGATGTCTCTAAGAACCTGTTGGTAAGCGTCGAGCAATGTATGTGAGTACGTCTTGCGCTTACGTGGGACACGCAACTCGTTGATGACGAAAAATCCATCTGAGGGACGTGCAACACTGCCAAGGGAATGTTCCCACAGCTCTCGAAAACGGGTTAGGGCAGGACGAAACGCCATGTCATTTTTGCGTTTATTATCTGAGGAAAGCGCTATCTCCTTAGAAGTTGTAGCTCGTTGCCCCTGCCAGATTGGACGATCAATTTGAGCAAACCCCCAGTAATAGGCAACCCAGAACTCAGCTAAGAGCCGGAGCGGAATCGCAATGTCTTGGCGGTAGCTTCGCAAGTCAGGAAACGACAGCACGACATCGTTAATTGCGCGAAGAAGAGCAATTTTGTAGCTGGTGATCTTAGCGTCGTGTTTGAGAATGGTGCTAATGACCATTCCGGCAGCCTCGTCAGCCATTCTTAAAAATCAGTAAAAGTATAAGATATTACTCTGATTCTCCTGTGGTGGAACATGAGAAGGTAAATAAGCTGAGCCGCAGTGAGAGCTACCTGTTATGGCTGGAGATCGTTTTATACCTGCAAGAGTATGATAACGGAAGTAGCTTGCAGCCAATTTATTCATTTCGGGCTTCTGTAATTTTATGGGCGCTATTAAAGCCATTCCAGAGCAAGGACAACTCGTTAAGGTGCGGCAGCGCCTGTATGTGGTGACTGACGTGCGCCAGACGACGCTGCCTGTTGGTGTTTTGTTCTCCAAAGCCACACCCGCTCAACATCTCGTTTTGTTGTCCTCGATCGAAGATGATGGCTTGGGTGAAGAACTCCAAGTGGTTTGGGAGTTGGAGCCTGGAACGCAGGTGTTTGAGCGTGTAGAATTGCCGAAACCCACAGGCTTTGATGATCCAGCCCGACTTGATGCGTTTTTGGATGCTGTGCGTTGGGGGGCTGCTTCTTCTGCTGACATTCGCACCCTTCAAGCTCCATTCCGTAGCGGCATTGATATTGAAGACTATCAGCTTGATCCAGTTGTGCGAGCGATTCAGATGCCGCGTGTCAATTTACTGATCGCGGATGATGTTGGACTCGGAAAGACGATCGAAGCGGGTTTAGTGGCGCAAGAACTCCTGATTCGTCATCGCTGTCGGCGGATGCTCATTATCTGTCCGTCTTCACTGCAAATTCAGTGGCGAGACCAAATGCGGGATAAGTTTGGGTTGGATTTCCGCATTGTAGACAGCAATTTGATGAAAGATTTGCGGCGGCAACGAGGGATTCATGTTAATCCCTGGATTCATTTTCCTCGGTTGATTACCTCGATCGATTTTCTCAAGCGCGATCGCCCTCTGCGACTGTTTCGAGAGGTGCTGCCCGCAGAGGGCGAATCAATTTATCCGCGCAGATTTGATCTATTGATTGTCGATGAAGCCCATAATGTGGCTCCATCTGGTAGTGGGCAGTATGCGATCGATTCTCAACGAACGGCAACCATTCGCCTGTTGGTTCCGCATTTTGAACACAAGTTATTTTTGACGGCAACCCCACACAATGGTTATCCAGAAAGTTTTACAGCACTGCTAGAACTTCTGGACACGCAGCGATTTGCGAGAGGGGTTGAACCCGATCGCAATCAACTTCAAGTCGTGATGGTGCGACGGTTGAAGCAGGAAATGAAAGATTTTGATGGGTCGCCGATGTTTCCGGGGCGCAAATTAGAAGCGATCGCAGTCGATTATCCCCAACCAGAACGGCAGGTTCATGCCTCACTCAAACGCTATACAGAGTTACGAACCAAAGGCGTGGATGACAACGTTGAAAAATATGCCACGGAATTTGTATTGAAGCTGCTAAAGAAACGGCTGTTCTCCTCACCAGAAGCATTCTTGACAACGTTGACACAGCACCAAGAATCTTTAACAACTGCTCGTCGTCGGCAAGCCAGTCGTTTGACTGCTAAACCAACTGAAGGCGTTCTACGACGACAACTTGAACAGGTCGAGGAAGATTTTGCGGATGACGAGCTGTATGAAGCGGCAACGGATGAGTCGATTAGCAACACGAGCCGTTTGTTTCGGACGCTGGTTCCAGAAGAACAGGTTTTACTTCGAGAGATGCTTCAGTGGGCGGAAACTGCTGCTCGACAACCCGATGCCAAAGCCACTGAACTGCTCAACTGGATTAATGCTGTTATTCACCCCAATGAGCAGTGGTCAAATGAACGAGTGATTATCTTTACCGAATATCGAGCGACCCAGAAGTGGCTCTATAACTTGATGGCATCAGAGGGATTAGTGCAGGGCGATCGCTTAATGATGCTTTATGGTGGGATGAATTCCGACGATCGCGAAGCTGTTAAAGCAGCATTCCAGGCACATCCTGATGTTTCTCCAGTCCGAATTTTGCTGGCAACGGATGCGGCTTCGGAAGGTTTGGATTTACAAAACTTTTGTTCGCGGTTGATTCACTATGAGATTCCCTGGAACCCAAATCGGATGGAACAGCGGAATGGACGGATTGATCGACATGGACAGCGATCGACGGAAGTGAAAATTTACCATTTCGTCGGTAAAGACTATCAGGAGCAAGCAACGAGCGGGACTCGCCCTGGGGATTTAGAAGGAGACTTAGAATTCTTGATGCGGGCAGCACTGAAGGTCAACAATATTCGTGAGGACTTGGGTAAGGTGGGTCCGGTGATCGCGTCTCAGGTTGAAGAAGCAATGCTGGGACGGCGGGTGACGCTGGATACGTCGAGAGCGGAGCGGGAATCGGAGCCTGTGCGTCGGATGCTGAAGTTTGAACGCAAAGTGCGTGATCAGATTGAGAAGCTACGAGAGCAGTTACATGAAACACGGCAAAACCTGCGCTTGACTCCGGAAAACATTGAATCGGTGGTGCGAATTGGGTTGGAATTAGCGGATCAGCATCCGTTGATTGAAGCAGAAATCGAAGGGCTGAAAGGTCGAGCGTTTTATTTACCTCAACTTAAGAGTAGTTGGGCTGTTTGTGCGGAGGGGCTGGAACATCCGCACACGAAAGAGATTCGCCCGATCGTATTTGATCCAGATGCAGCACATCGGCGCGATGATGTGGTGTTGGCGCATTTGAACCATCGATTAGTGCAGATGTGTCTACGGTTATTGCGGGCTGAGGTTTGGTCTACTGAAGGCAGAAAGCAATTACATCGGGTGACGGCGAGAGTGGTTTCGTCACAGTCGGGTTTGGATACTCCAGCGGTCGTTGCATACGGGCGGTTGGTGATTTTAGGAAGTGATCAGCAACGCTTGCATGAAGAGGTGATTGCGGCAGGCGGAATTCTGAAAGAGGGACGATTTAGCCGATTAGGAGTGATTAAACTACAAGCGGCATTGGGAGCAGTGTTGCCAGGAACTGTTCCCGAAGTAATGCAGCAGAAGTTGGCTCAGATGTGGGACAGGTGTGAGAGTTCACTGATGCAGGCACTAGAGGCGCGAAAAGCGGATCGATCGACGAGTCTACAGCAGGATTTGCAGAATCGAGCGGATAAGGAGGTGGCAGATATTACTGCCATTTTGACTGAGCTACAGAAAAGTATTCTGAGTGAGTTGCAGGAACCTCAAGTCGAACAGCTTGAGATCTTCAGCAATCCAGAGCGGGAACAGTTTGAGCGAAATATGAATAGCCTCAAAGCGAGGGCAGAACAAATTCCGATCGAGATCGAGCAAGAAACGGCTTTGATCCGAAAGCGGTTTGAGAATCCGACTGCGCGGCTGTTTCCCCTAGCGGTCACGTTTTTGGTTCCACAAAAGCTTATTCGACCCTAATAGACTGGTAAGGCTGACTTTTCGTTCGATGGTGAATTCATGCAAAAGACCCAAGCTTTCGCAATCCTTGCCCCGGTTCCAGAGATGCACTTGATTTCTGGATTGGAAGCGATCGCGGCTCAACTCGATTTAGATGACCTTCCTACGGATCATGTGCCGAAAGTGGCGTTTGGCAGTATGGCGTTTGAATTGTTTGCGGAAGTTGAGACACTGCGATCGGGAAAAGCGATCGAGGTTTTGATCTATGCGTCTCATGCGAAAGGCGAACAGCCATTGAACCCAGAGGCAACTTGGCGAGGATTGTATGTGGGATATGTCGGATCGCGTCGGGGTCGGTATCCAGGGAAATCGATTTATCGTCCTAAATCGACGATTACGGATAGTCCGACTTGGGCAGGGTTTTGGGAAGTTCAGGAATTAGAACGGCTTAAAACCGCAATTCCCATTGGAAATTTGCGAGGTAAAAATAAGAAGACCAATTATCAAGCTCGATTTATTCCCGAAGGTCCAGTTCTGATTGAATTCCCCTAAATTATGTCTACTGCTCGTCATCACGCTGAATGGTTGTCGTTAGTTGAAGCATCAGGTCCATTTTTGAGTTTGCCTGTGCTGCTCAAGACGTTTCCAGCGGGATTGGATGCTCATGACCCGGGGCATTTAAAGCTGTTGCGATCGGCATCGGAAGAATGGCAGGACAATCAGTTCGGGCTGAAGCCGGAACCTGCTATTCATCGGGCGTGGGTGGAATTTGTGCTGAAGCAAACGCTGGAATTGCCGGATGAGGTGTTGTGGAGTGGGCAACAGATTCCATCGGGATTGAGTGTGACGTTTGCAGAACAAAACGAAACAATTCGCCCGGATTGGGTGGTTGTGAATCCGACGGGGACACCCGATGCGGGAAAGCCTCGGCTATTGGTGCAGATGGTTCCGGCAGCGCAGGGATTGGAAAAGCCATTGAAGGGGTCGCGATCGTCGGCGAGTCCCGCGACTCGAATGATGGAATTGCTCCACGCTTGCAATGTCCGGTTGGGACTGGTGACGAATGGTGAACATTGGATGCTGGTGAATGCGCCTAAGGGAGAAACTACGGGATTTATCTCTTGGTACAGCACCCTTTGGATTGAGGAACATTTGACGCTGCGAGCATTTCGGAGCTTGTTGGGTGTGCGGCGGTTCTTTGGTGTAGATGATTCGGAAACGCTGGAGACGTTGCTGGCTCAGAGCTTGACGGATCAGCAGGAAGTAACCGATCAGTTGGGCTATCAGGTGCGTCGGGCGGTGGAAGTGCTAGTCGGCGCGATCGCTCGGCTCGACCAAGACCAGAATGGGGCATTGCTGAAGGATATTTCGGAATCTCAGCTTTATAAGTCAGCGCTGACGGTGATGATGCGGCTGGTGTTTCTGTTTTGTGCGGAGGAGCGGGGCTTATTGTTGCTGGGTGATCCGATTTATGACCAGCATTATGCCGTGTCTACCTTGCGCGAACAGTTGCGATCGCACGCGGATCAACACGGAGAAGAAGTGTTGGAGCGGAGATCGGATGCTTGGTGTCGATTATTGGCAACGTTTCGGGCGATGTATGGTGGGATTTTTCACGATACGTTGCAGCTTCCGGCTTATGGTGGGAGTTTGTTTAATCCCGATCGCTTTCCGTTTTTGGAAGGGCGATCGCAGGGAACGAAATGGAACGAGAATGAGGCTGATCCACTGCGGTTGAATAACCGGATTGTGTTGCACCTGCTTGAAGCGTTGCAAATTCTGCAAATTCGGGTGCAAGGAAGTGGAGTCGAGCCACGTCGGTTGTCGTTCCGGGCATTGGATATTGAGCAGATTGGGCATGTCTATGAGGGCTTGCTGGATCATACGGCGGTGCGGGCAAAGGCTCCAGTATTGGGATTGGTGGGGACGCGCTATGAGGAGCCGGAAATTGAACTGGCAACGCTGGAGCGCTATTCGGCTGAAGGTGAGGCGGCATTGCTGGCATTTCTGAAGGAGCAGACGGGTCGATCGCTCTCGGCATTGAAGAAATCGTTGAGTGCAGAGATTGAACCACGCGAATTGCAGCGATTACGAACCGCTTGCAATAATGACTCGAAATTGTTCGATCGAGTGCTTCCGTTTGCGGGGTTGATTCGGAAAGATACGCTCGATTATCCGATCGTGATTTTGGCGGATAGTGTGTATGTGACGGAAGGGGTCGATCGACGGCAGAGCGGAACGCATTATACGCCGCGCAATTTGACTGAGGAGATTGTGCAATACACGCTGGAACCGTTGGTGTATGAGGGTGTGGCAGAAGGGAAACCGAAGGAAGAATGGCGACTGCGATCGGCTTCTGAATTGCTGCAATTGAAGATTTGCGATATCGCGATGGGCAGCGGGGCGTTTTTGGTGCAGACTTGTCGCTATTTGGCAGGAAAATTGGTCGAGGCTTGGCAGTTGGCAGAGGCAGAACATCCGGGACAGGTGGTGATTGCGCCGGATGGTACGCTGTCGATCGCTCGTCCAGAAGAATGTCCGATTCCGAAGGAGCCAGAGGAGCGGTTGCTGGTGGCGCAGCGGATTGTTGCCGATCGCTGTTTGTATGGAGTCGATAAGAATCCGTTGGCGGTGGAGATGGCGAAGTTGTCGCTGTGGCTGGTGACGCTGGCGAAGGGGCGACCGTTTACGTTTTTGGATCATGCGCTGAAGTGGGGCGATTCGCTGTTGGGGATTACTCGCGCTGAACAGATTGAGTTTCTTACCTTGAATCCGGATCAAGAGGCGAATCAGTTGTCGATCGCATCGGAGACTTGGAAACCGATTTTGGACGCAGCGATCACGAAACGGCGCAAGCTCGAAAGCTTTAGTACGAATGTGATTCAGGATTTAGAGGAAAAAGAACGACTGTTTGAGGAAGCGGAACGATTGATCGATCGACTTCGGTTTGTGGGCGATCACTTGATTGGCAGAGCGCTGGCAGATGCGGGAAAAACAGCGAATCTAGTTGCAGAAGATCTGATGGTGGTTTCGGATCGAATTAAACAAGAACTAGAACGGAAAGAAACGGAAGCAGAATCACGAGAGATTATAGCCTTGAAAGCAAGTACGGAACGGATGATGAATTTGGGAAATCCAGAGAAGCAAGCGCCTCGAAAACCGTTTCATTGGTTGCTAGAGTTTCCTGAAGTGTTTTTGGAGGGGGAAACAAAGGGATTCAGTGCGATCGTTGGTAATCCCCCATTTCAAGGCGGACAAAAAATCACAGGCGCGCTCGGTACCGACTACCGAAATTTTCTCGTTCAACACCTCGCGAATGGTCAACGCGGCAGTGCCGATCTGTGTGCTTACTTCTTCTTGCAAGCCAATCAACTCGCGCACAAGCGAGGCGGATTCGGATTAGTGGCGACCAATACGATCGCTCAGGGTGATACTCGCGAAGTTGGCTTAGATCAATTAGTTGCAAATGGTTGTGTGATTAATCGCGCTGTTCCGAGTCGTCCCTGGGTTGGCTCTGCTAGTTTAGAAGTTGCCTACATTTGGTTATCTAAGCAGCAATGGGAAAGTGAATATGTTTTAGATGAAAAAGTAGTCACTGGAATTACAGCATTTCTAACCCCACCCGGAAAAGCTCTCGGTAAACCTCATCAACTCATTGCAAATCAGAATAAATCGTACATTGGCTCGTATGTTCTCGGTATGGGATTTGTTCTCACGCCCAAAGAAGCACAAGCACTGATCGACAAGGATCCAAAGAATCAAGACGTGCTGTTTCCCTATCTCAATGGTGAAGATTTGAACTCACGCCCCGATCAATCTCCGAGCCGTTGGGTGATTAATTTCAAAGATTATCCGTTGGATGCAGAACATGATGATCTGAAGAAGCCGAAAGGTGCGCCCTATGCAGCAGATTATCCTGATTGTTTGGCGATCGTGCGTGAGAAGGTGAAGCCTGAGCGGGATAAGAATAATCGCAAAGAACGCCGCGAAAAATGGTGGCAATATGCAGAGAAATGTCCGGCGCTTTATGGAGCGATCAAGGGGTGCGATCGAGTTTTAGTTACAGCCGCAGTTAGCCCTACAACAGCATTTCACTTTACATCTGCGGATATTGTTTACGCTCACAAGCTGATCATCGTAGTCTTAGAAGATATATCAGCGTTAGCAATTTTACAATCAACATTTCATCGTGAGTGGGTATATAACTATAGTTCTACTTTAGGTGGCACGACTCTAAATTACTCACCTTCAGATTGCTTTGAAACCTTCCCCTTTCCTACATCCAATTTCTCAACCCTAAACACGATCGGCGAACTTTACTACACCCATCGCCAATCCATTATGCTCGATCGACAAGAAGGACTAACCAAAACCTACAACCGCTTCCATGATCCGAATGAAACCGCAGACGACATTGCGAAACTACGATCGCTGCACATCGAAATGGATCAAGCAGTCGCGATCGCCTATGGTTGGCAAGACCTCGACTTAGGGCACGACTTTCACCCAACCAAGCAAGGCATCCGCTTTACCATCAGCGAAACGGCGCGGCGAGAAGTCCTCGATCGACTGTTGCAACTGAACCACGATCGGTACGCTGAAGAAGTTGCCCAAGGCTTACATGATAAAAAAGGTAAAAGCAAAAACGCAAAAGGTAAAACCAGTAAAAAGCAGCCGCCAAAAACGGATACGAACGACGAACAACTGACTTTACTGTGAAGGAGCAGCCCCATCATGCCTGAACTGACTAAGCGATCGCGAATTCCAGTCCCATCCGAAAAAATCGCTGAACTCTGCCAACAGTACCATATTCGCCGACTAGCCCTCTTTGGCTCCGTACTGCGAGAAGACTTTCGCCCCGATAGCGACATCGACATTTTAGTTGAATTTGAACCAGGGCACACCCCCGGCTTTGCCTTCATCGACATCCAAGACAAACTCTCAGACCTCTTCGGGCGAACCATCGACCTCAATACTCCCCAAGATCTCAGCCGCTACTTCCGCGATCGCGTCCTAGCAGAAGCCGAGGTTTACTATGAACAACCGGGATGAAGTTTGCTTGCGTCATATGCTCGATGCAGCCAGAAAAGCGATCGCTTTCACTCAAGACCGTGAGCGAACTGATCTTGATACTGATGAAATGTTGGCACTTGCTGTTGTCCGTTTGATTGAAATCTTGGGAGAAGCTGCAAAAAACGTTTCTCAAGAGATCCGCGATCAATTCCCTGATGTTGCTTGGAGACAAATGGCTGGAACCCGCGATCGTCTTACACACTCACACCTTTATTTGGTACTTGCGCGGTTCAAGTAAACTTTCTCAAACTGCCACCTCAATTCTGGATCAAACCATTCAAGCGGGCGAACTGATCTACGTTGCCTCCATCTCCCTCATTGAAATTGCCTACTTGGTCGAAAAAACTCGCATTCCCGAAGCAGCCTTTGAGCAATTGAATCAGGCACTTGCTGATCCTGCTACAAGCTTTCAAGTGATTCCCCTAGATCTCGCGATCGCTCAAACCATTCGCCAAGTCGATCGCGCCACCGTTCCCGAAATGCCTGATCGCATTATCGCTGCTACTGCGCTCTATTTGAATCTTCCGCTCATCACCTGTGATCATAAGATTCAAGCCCTGCAAAATGTTCAAACTATCTGGTAGGTTCAATCTGCGACTCCGACACCACTAAAACCGCGATCGTTTCCCCGATCGCGTTGAACACCTCCAAACTGTAGCCATCCTCCCCATCTGCCACCGGATGATGATCCACGATCGTTGCTACGTCTCCCCGATGCAACTGGTGCTTCGGAAAATCCTCCTGCAAAGCCACCCTCGTAAACAATTCAAAGGTCATCTTCTGCCTCCTGATGTCGATACAACGCAGCAATCTTTTTCATCTATCCAAGAAACGCAATGATTCTTAATATTCCTCGCCAAAAAAGGCATTTTTTGAGAGAATCAGGGCTATATAGTATAAATGATCTGAATCAAGATGGCGGAAGGCTTAACGACTGGCGGAATGTACAGAACGCTTCAGCAAGAAGAGTTCAGCTATGCCTATTTGGACGCGATCGCAGCCGTCGCCGGATACGCTCTACAAGTCAAAGGCAGAGCGCTCGATAATGCTGGAATCGACATCTCGGTTGAAGTCCCTGGAGAAATCGGCAGAGTTCTCTCCCCAAGATTCGATGCCCAAGTCAAGTGCATCTCGGATAGCACCATCATTCGCGATGAATTTATCCACTACGCCCTTGCCGTTCATAACTACCGTCGTCTAATCCACCCCAATCCGAATTGTCACCAGCTTCTAATCCTCGTCTTTGTTCCCAGAGATACGGCACACTGGCTAGATATTACAGAAGATCAAACCCTTCTCAAAAAGTGTGCCTACTGGATGTCGTTAAAAGGAGCGCCTCCCACTCAAAATACAGAAACCATCACGGTTCAGGTTCCTCGCAAAAACCTGTTAACTCCTACTACGCTCCAAACCATCATGCAAACCATTGCAGAAGGTGAAGCTCTATGAAACTCCCAGAAATCAGTTTAGAAAAATTCTACGCGATTACTCCAGAAACGGTGGCAACTTATCTCCGCAGCAACGGTTGGCAAGAACAAACACACAGCGAAAATCAACACTCAATTTGGCAATTTGTGAGTGAGTCCAGAGGGGAATTTATCTTACTCCTGCCACTCAACCCTGAGATTCCCGACTTTCCCGATCGCATGTACGACGCTTTTCGGACACTCGCGATCGTCGAGCAACGCCCTGAGTCGTCAATCTTCAATGATCTTGCCGATCCAGGGTATCTTGCAAAAATAGAAGGACGCGAAATTCTGAATCTTAAGCTTAATTTCTTAGACAAACAGCATCAGAGCCGCTCCCAAGAAGCACCTGCTAAAAGTGTTGCAATGATTCTGGGTCTGCTACAAGACACACTAGATGCGATTGGACAGGTAAAAGCAGGACGAGAAACACCATTCGGAGCAGTATCAAAAGAGATTACTGCCCAGACACAACTTTCGGTTGTTGGATTCTTCAAAGGCTCCTTTGGAATTCGTCTTGCTTCAACAGATTCTCTTGCTCAACAACTCAACTTCTTTCTAGAGACTCCTTTAATTGAAAATGTTCTTGAGGAACTCATAGGGCTAATCAACCAGAGTATTGATGCAACCAGCCTGCGAGAAACCTTAATTCGTTTACAGAGACGCTTAGCATCGCGATATCGCAAATTTTTGCTTGCATTAGTTGATGTAAATGCTGATCTTTATTTTGAGTGGGGTTCCTGTAATCCTGAAAAGGGCGGCTCTGCCACGCTATCAAAGCTCAATGCTCTGCACGCACTTGAAATTGTTCGCAGAATGGCAATTGAATCCCCAATAGAATTTGAGATTCAGGGACAGCTACTCTCAGCTAGCACCACTCGAAAAACCTTTGAAATTAGAGATGTTAGCGAGGGGCTTTCCTATGCGGGCAAAATCCTAGACGGCGCGATTGGAGAGGATGTACCGCTAACCCTCTCCACAACGCTGTATTCTGCTCAAATCCGAGAGATCATCAAACCTGACCCCATTGCAGGAAAAGCCAGTATTGAGTATCAGCTAGTCTCGCTCGAAATCTGCAACGTGAACGCTCAACCCTCTGAACCAGCAGATTTAGTCAGTTAATTTGAATACCCGTTTGGGCAATTCTTCGTTATCATGTGCCAAGATTAACCCTGTCGTAATCGTAGAAAACAATTATTTCTGCGATGTGTGATAGCTATTGATTCAGCCCCCGAATTCTAGTGCCCTTCGAGATCATCCACAAACCCACGTTCACCAATCAACTCCTCGCCATCCCAAAAGAGCGAGTCCTACAGATATTGGAGAAAATCGAAGTTTTACGAGATGATCCCAAACCGCACGGCAACCAGAAGAAAAAGCTACACGGCTACAAAGGCGATATTTACCGTCTGCGCTCCGGGGATTACCGCATTATTTATACCTATGGGGATGGCTGGGTTGCCTTACTCGGAGTGGATGCCCGTAAGGACGTTTACAAGGGCAATAAATTAGTTGCAGAGGAAACTGAGGTCAACGTTGCTGCCTTTTCTAATCTTGATGATCTCCTCACGCCTGAAAAAGCGCCGTCCGCCCCCCCTAAACCTACTGAAACCGCAACGCTTCTTCCCGTCGAGCTAACTGGAGACTTGCTCGATCGCTTGCTCATCCCTAAAGCCTGTTATCCAGCTTTGCTTGCCTGCCGCACCTTTGATGACCTGCTCGAAGCTGATGTTCCCGCTGGGGTCTGCGATCGCGTCTTTGATTGCATCACTGCACCGAACTTTGACTTAGTACTCAGACAGCCGAGTTTTGTCACCGGAAGTTCAGATGAACTCCTGCGCTTCAAAGAAGGAGATTTACTCGGTTTTCTGCTCAAGCTCAATTCGGAACAAGAGAAATATGTAACCTGGGCGATGAATGCAACAGGTCCGACTTTACTTAAGGGCAGTCCAGGAACAGGCAAAAGTACTGTTGCGATTTATCGAACTCGCGAGATGCTCAATCAGCTTAAAGCGAAGGCAACTCGCTCACCGCGTATCCTCTTCACCACCTATACGAATGCGCTTGTTTCATTCTCTGAACAATTGCTTCAGCAGCTTTTAGGCGAGGATGCTCAGTTTGTTGAAGTCAAAACGGCTGATGCTTTGATGTATTCGATCGTCAACCAGATCAGCGGACAGCCCAAAATTGCAACCACCAAGGAACTGATCACCCTTGTCAAGCAATCAATTCCGGGCGCGATCGTCACGCTTGAAGGCAATGTTTTACAGCAACAGGCACAACGGCTGATCCTGCAACGCCTCCAACCCGAATACTTACTCGAAGAACTCACCGAAGTCATTGATGCAAGAGGGATTGATAGCTTAGAGGATTATCAAGCCACCCCGCGCACCGGCCGCAGTATCCCGCTCAATAAGATTCAGCGTCAGGCGGTTTGGCACCTGCGGCAACACTTCGATCGTCTCTTGAGCGCAAAAGGAATGGAAACTTGGGCACAGGTCAGGCTTCGTGCCCTCAAGCTGCTACAGGCTAGTGAAATGCTGCCAATGTACGATGCTGTGGTCATCGATGAAGCCCAAGATCTCAGTCCCACCGTGCTACGCTTCCTGATTCAACTCTGTGGCGCACCGAATCGTCTGTTTATTACTGCCGATGCCAACCAATCGATTTATGGCAGTAGCTTCCGGTGGAGCGAGGTGCATGACTCGCTGAAATTCGTCGGACGCACAGGCATTCTGAAAATTAACCACCGCACCACTCAAGAAATCGGGGAAGCAGCCTGTTCGTATCTACAAGACGGCACACTCGATCCGGAAGGTGAGGAGCGACTTTACGTTCATACAGGTCCACCGCCTGCGGTTCGTGCCATTGTCGATCGCGCTTCTGAAGGAAAGTTACTGGCTCAATTTTGCCGCACGGCTGCTCATGAATTCCGATTGGGACTTGGAGCCTGCGCGATTCTCGTCCCCACTGAAAAAGCTGGAAAGAACATTACTGGACAGTTGAATTATCTGGGAATTGAAGCACGATTCATGACGAGCAAAGACTTAGATCTGAACTGTAAGGGGGTGAAAATTCTGCCACTCAAAGCGGCTAAAGGATTAGAATTCCCAATCGTCGCGATCGCAGGTTTTCTAGAAACCCCCTATCCGACAATCCCAAAAGGCACTCCCCCCGAAGCCGCCACTGAGATTCTCGTCCGGGAACGGCGTACCTTGTATGTTGCGATGACAAGAGCGATGCGTGCCCTACTCGTTCTCGTTCCTGCCAAGAAACCGTCACTCCTTCTACAATCCTTTGATCCTCAACTCTGGAACCTCGGCGACTCATGAAGACTATCAAGCTCCCAGCCATTCTTCCCGGCAATCTAGATCTAGAAAAGATCAATCAACAGTTGCGAGATCGTACTGCTCAACTCGACTGGAGTGCGGTCGTTTCAGCTTCTGACGAGTCTCTTCATGCCTTGCTTGCTGAACTTGACTTATCAGACGATGCGGATGTGTTAGGGGATAGCACTTTGTCGGAAACGATCGCGAGCAAGATCGTGCAGGTGCTTCAAGAACAGCCAGAACCCGTTAGGACTAAACAACCAGAGCCATCTAAACCCAAAATTGCTCCCGCTGTTTGGCAGCAATCTGGTCTATTGGAACCTCAGTTCGTGGCAACGAATCCAGAACAAAATGAGGGGCAAGGCAATTTGATCGAAATGCAATTTGTCCCAGCCACTTCATCAGAAGCTGATTCACCTGCTGCGGAAAATGATAAAGCGCCATCCTCTGATGCTGCACCTGTCCTACAGCCCCCTTCTTACTACCAAATCAGAGCCGAGCTAGAGGGAGCTGTCTTAGCCGACTTGTTAGGTCCAGCAGGCGGAGAGTATGAAGAAGTGGATGAAGCGCGAGTTAGCGATCGCTATCTCGTCGGGCTACTAGCTCCCCTACATCGACGCAATCGCCCCATTCAATCTGATGATCAACTCGAACAGCTTGATGATCTGATTGCCGCGAAGACTGGAACCGTTGATGAAAGTACTGAGCAACTTGATGAACTAGCTGTAGGCGGAACCAGTACGATCGAGGACGGTACAACCGAAACGATCACTCCGGCGATCGAAACCATGTTTCCCTCCTCAATGGGCATGAGCTTCTGTGTGAGTGGCACTGCTAAAGCAATCATCATCAAAGCGGGATGGGGACAATACGATCGCACCAAGAGCGAGTATCTTCAAACTTCAACAGGCGCACCTAAAACGGTTTGGCGTAGATATCCAGTCATCGGGCAATCTCCGCCCATTGCTCTAAAAGCAGGTGCAGTGAACTCCTGGCGGATCGACCCAGAGCGCGAAGTCTATGTGCGTGGGCAAATTCGTGCTGTTGGCTCTGATTGGATTATCAGTTTGTTTCTAGTGAATGAACAGCGAGAACCCGATCGTTCTCCTGATCAAGCATGGCTATTTCAGCCCGAACTAAGCGTTGAATCCGCTGACCCCAAGCATCGCGAAATTTTTATCCGTAAAGCAACTCAGAGATCGCTCGGTAAACTCGACCCTGTACAGTATGCCGAAGAACAAGCGATGGAGATGCTTTATCGGCATCAAGTTGAATTTGCTGTTGGACACGGAACGGGCGTTCATGCTGAATTAGCAGAAGGAAGTGGTGATCGTGCGATTCGCCTTTGCACTCGTGTCGTTCCTGCCTATGAAATTCCTAAAACTGATGCTCCCACGCCAGACGAAATTCCTGGACTTACAGGACTTGTTCTAGACATGAAGGAGTTAGCAGAATCATCTCCAGAGGCTTTGGTTACGAAGCTGAATCCGCTTGTTGCTGCTTATGCTCAATGGATAGAAGGACAAGCTGTTCGGATTGCTGATCCAACCGCCAAACTGCAAGGCTATGAAGCGATCGCAACCGATGCTCTCGTAAACTGTACTCACGCTTTACAACGGATTCAATCCGGTTTGGAGTTACTGCAATCTGATTCACAGAGCTTTGAAGCCTTTCAGTTCATGAATTGCTCGATGTGGCAGCAGCGAGTTCATTCCATTTATGCAGAACAAATCCGCCGTGACGAAACGCTAGAACTTAGCGCCATCGATACTCCTAGAAATCGTTCCTGGCGACCTTTTCAGCTTGCATTTATCTTACTCAACTTGCCAAGCATTACTGACCTCAATCACTCAGATCGTACCGATGAAACGCAAGCGATCGCAGATTTACTTTGGTTTCCTACAGGCGGTGGTAAGACGGAAGCGTATTTGGGGCTGACCGCATACACGATCGGATTGCGACGATTGCAAGGCACGATCGAAGGTCGCTCTGGTGAATCAGGTGTTGCTGTGTTGATGCGGTACACTCTTCGATTGCTCACCCTGCAACAATTTCAACGCGCCACGGCTTTGATCTGTGCTTGTGAAGCAATTCGTCGAGAAGATCCTGCAAAATGGGGCAAAGAACCGTTTCGGATTGGATTGTGGGTTGGACAGAAAACAACTCCCAACCGCACCGAACAAAGCGAAGAGTTCCTCAAGCAGAAACTCGGACAATATCAGCCCACGAGCAGCGGTTCTCCCCACCAACTCACGAACTGTCCTTGGTGTGGGTCTAAGATTGACCCTGGAAAACAAAATATCAAAGTTGAATCCTTTGCAAAGGGGCAGGCACGGACACTGATCTATTGTGGTGAACCCCTTGGTCGCTGCTTATTTTCTCAGAAGCAATCTCCCACTGAAGGCTTACCGATTCTTGTTGTTGATGAAGAGATCTACCGTCGTTTACCGACTCTGCTCATTGCAACAGTCGATAAATTTGCTCAAATGCCTTGGAATGGGGCAGTGCAAATGTTATTTGGGCAGGTTGAAGGCTACTGTCAACGGCACGGATTTGTGTCTCCTGAGATTGAGGATTCTCCTAGCCATCCCGCAAAGTATGGTCAACCATCTGCCAAGACGCTATCTCATAATCCATTGCGCCCTCCCGATTTAATTATTCAAGATGAGTTACACCTGATTAGTGGACCCCTTGGAACTCTAGTAGGACTGTATGAAACAGCAGTCGATAAACTGTGTTCCTGGACCGTGAATGGCAAAACGGTTCGCCCCAAAGTGATTGCTTCCACGGCAACCATTCGGCAAGCACGAGATCAAATCCATCACCTGTTCTTGCGCCAAGTGCAAATCTTTCCACCGCAAGGTTTAGATGTCACCGACAACTTCTTCTCGCTGCAACGAGAGCCGAGTGAGGAATATCCAGGACGACGCTATCTAGGTATTTGTGCAACCGGACGTAGATTAAAAGCTGCCTTAATTCGAGTCTACACAGCAGGGCTTGCAGCATCCCAGGCGCTTTACGAGAAGTACGGCGAAGCGGCTGACCCCTGGATGACGTTAGTGGGTTACTTCAACTCGATGCGGGAATTGGGCGGAACCCGGCGGCTCGTTGATGATGATATTCAATCCCGTCTTGGCAAGATGGATCAACGGGGACTCGCAAAGCGATCACGCATCGAAGTCAAAGAACTTACGTCTCGAATTGCTTCGACCGATATCCCAATCGTGCTAGATGCGCTAGAAGTTCCGTTTAATCCGAATCGGGACAAAAAAGCAGATCCTCGCAAGCCGATCGATGTTTTACTCGCAACGAACATGATTTCGGTCGGTGTCGATGTCCGGCGCTTAGGCGCAATGGTCGTGACCGGACAGCCGAAAACAACAGCAGAGTATATTCAAGCCACGTCGCGGGTTGGGCGAACGTTTCCTGGCGTCGTGTTCACCGTTTACAACTGGGCACGACCGAGAGATTTGTCTCACTACGAGCAGTTTGAACACTATCACGCGACGTTCTACAAGCACGTTGAAGCATTATCAGTAACTCCCTTTGCGCCGCGTGCGATTGATCGGGGACTCGCTGCTTTACTCGTTGCACTCGTGCGGTTGAAAGGAACGGAACTCAACAAAAATGACAAAGCTGGACGCATCGATCGCAATCATCCGCATATTCAAGAAGCAATGAATGCGATCGTCACTCGTGCTGCGAATGTAGAGGGTCTCAAAACGCGAGATTTAGTCAGGCAGGAATTAGAAGCCAAACTCGACTACTGGCTAGAACAATCCGCGAACTTGGTGGGTGGAGCCGTGCTGGGATATCAATCTCAGAAAGATGGTGTGACTCAAGGGTTACTCACTCAGCCTGGACAGGGGGATTGGCAACCGTTTACCTGTTTGAATTCGCTTCGCAATGTGGAACCGACGATCGGGCTAATTCTCGACGATCGCATTCCCGATGATGATTTCCGCACACCTCAACCCATGCCCACCTCTGATTGAACTCTCTTATGGCACAAGCACAACCCCGTAATAAAGTTGGTGAACTCCGACCCAGCCAGATCCTGTTTTCCGCTGGTATCGGCTCTGTGATTGATTTACCCAATCTTTCCACAATGGTCATGGGACTCGATGATTGGGATATCAACTACGCCAAGGAATTAGGAGAGGAACGATTGCTTGGAGCAGTGAAGCGATCTCTTTCACCCTCCGTAAAGCGCCTCTTGTCTCCACCCCTTCCTCCCGAATCTGACGGAGCGCCAAGCTTTCTCGACGAAAGCCATCGAGTCGGTATTCCAGTGTCTCCATTTCCCACCTGGATGCTCTGCCCGAATTGTCGTCTTTTAGCACCGCTACAATCTCGATTGTTTGACCTCAAGACAGATCGCTTTCGTCCCGATCAAAACCGCTATGTTCACACGAACTGTCGGGGCAAATATCCACCAACTGTGATTCCGGCTCGTTTTCTCGTTGCCTGTAAGCATGGGCATTTAGATGACTTCCCTTGGCGGTACTTTGTTCATCGTGGGGCGGATTGCAAGACAGGAACTCTACGATTGAACGAGTATGGCGTATCCGGCTCTGCGGCAGATATTGAAGTGAAATGTGATGGCTGTGGCGCGAAGCGTCGGATGTCGGATGCCTTTGGTGAACCTGGCAAAAAGAATATGCCTCAGTGTCGGGGTCGCCATGTTCACCTGCGGAATTTCGATGAAGGCGGTTGCGACCAGCAGATGGTCGGCATTCTGTTAGGCGCTTCTAATAGCTGGTTTCCCATCACCCTTTCTGCGCTTTCAATTCCAACCGTAGCCGATAAGCTGGCACAACTGGTCGAAAAACATTGGACAGTCCTGGAAAAAGCGGTCAGTCCAGAAGTTCTCGCTGCTTTCCGCTCAATTGGGCAACTGAAGGAATTCGCGAAGTACTCAGATTCGGAGATTTGGGCACAGGTTCAGCAGAAGCGATCTGAAACGATCGACGACGAAAGTAACGAAGCGAAAGATATCAAAACCCCCGAGTGGCAAGTGCTCTCAGCCGCAGAAACGAGCCTAAATTCTTCAGATTTTTGGCTCACACCTGTTGTGTCTCCCAAAGGCTATGAATCCTATATTGAGAAGGTTGTGCTGGTCGATCGTCTGCGAGAAGTTCGAGCATTAGTCGGTTTTTCACGCATCGAGTCTCCCGGGGATTTTGCTGAAACTGGAGAGTTGCCCGAAGATTACTGGGCACCCCTCAGCCGTCAAGAGCCAAAGTGGGTTCCCGCCACCGAAGTTCGGGGAGAAGGGCTATTCATTCAGTTCAAGGAATCCGCGATCGCGCAATGGGAAGCTTTACCCGAAGTCATTGCCTACGAAAAACAGAGCATTGAAGCTCATCGTCGCTGGCGCACTGCACGATCGCTCAATCCAGACACGAACTACCCAGGAGTTCGATACATTCTGCTGCAATCGTTTGCTCATGCTTTGATGCGACAGTTCGCGATCGAATGTGGCTATACGGCTGCCAGTCTCCGAGAGCGCATCTACTCAAAAGCTCCACAGGACGAGAACGGACCCCAGGCAGGGATTCTGATTTATACAGCGGCTCCAGATAGTGAGGGCACATTAGGAGGGCTAGTCAGTTTGGGAGAGCCGACTACTCTTGGTCGCCACATTGATCAAGCATTAGAGCAGATGCGTTTATGTGCCTCTGATCCGCTCTGTGCGGAACACAGTCCAATGCAATCCCCGAATACGCTGCATTGGGCGGCTTGTCATGCTTGTCTCTTTAGTCCCGAAACGTCCTGTGAACGGGGGAATAAGTACCTCGATCGAACGGTACTCATCCCAACGGTTAAGACTGAACTCGCTCAACTTGCCTTTTTTAAGCTTGGGGATTGAGCGGTGAATACGTTCTCCTCCAACCTACTAGAACAAATTCGCCGTGTCGCTCAGGAAGTTCCGGCTTCAACACTGGATTCCCTGATTCAACTCCTCATGACAATGAATCAGGGCGAGCTATCAAAGATGAAGTATAACCTTCTCCAACTGCTACCCAGAGCGGCGTGGCGGCAAGAGTTCAATCACCTGATCGAGATTTGGCAAACAGAAACGAGCGAGTTGGATGGTAAAGCGATGGCGATCGCGCTTTCCACAGCAGTCCATTGTCAGACTCAGATGTGCCAAGATCTATCGGTTGAACTGGTTTGGACAGGACCGAATCCAGAATCTTTTCCATTGCGTCGAACCGATCAAACCCTGCTGCAACTGATTCGAGAGGCACAGCACGATCTTCTAATCGTTAGTTTTGCAATCTATAACATTCCTGAGATTGTTCAAGCTTTAATCGCGGCACTGAATCGTGGTGTTAGCATCCGCATCGTCGCCGAAACTCCTGAAGCGAGCGATGGCAAAATTTCATTCGGGCTGGCGACGACGTTTGGATCTGAGGTTCTTAGGCGTTCTCAACTCTATGTTTGGTTGAAAGCAAAACGTCCTGTAGATGAGCAGGGAAGATATGGCTCACTTCATGCAAAATGTGCCGTGAGCGATCGACAACATCTCTTTGTTTCCAGCGCCAACTTGACTGAGTATGCGATGTCGCTGAACATAGAGATGGGCGTATTGATTCATAATCAAAGCTTGGCAGAACAAGTAATTCAGCAGATTGATAGCTTAATCTTGCACGGGAATTTAACCATTCGTGTCGCTTAGCTCACTTTTTATCTTCGTTAACAGATTCAACACCTTCAAGGTCACGAGTTGCTGGACTGAAGTTATACCAATTTAAACGGTATTGAGGGCAGAAACAGCTTCTCGGATAACGGGATAACCCGTGAGGGAAGCAACGACTTCAGGGGTCAACTCTGCTAGGAGTTGATCCACTTTGGTTTGCAACTGTTCTAGCGTCTTGAATGATGCCCACTTGAGGTCAGCCTTGAGGTGTTGCCATAACCGCTCAATGGGATTGAGTTCTGGGCAGTAGGGGGGTTGGAATAGCAAAATGATGTTGTCTGGCACCACCAGATGCTTGCTCTTGTGAAAGCGTCCATGATCCACTTGCAGAATGTTTAAGCTTTCGGAGTAATGCTGAGAGAACTCATTGAGAAATCGCTGGTAGCAGTCGGTATCGACGTGCGAAAACTGTAAGAAAAACGAGGTTCCAGTCGTGGGTTCTACCGCACCGTAGACCCAGAAAGCTTTGAAGAGCCACTGCCACGCTCCTATGGGTTTGACTCCGCAAGCCGTAATCAAACGTCCCAGCAGTGTTTTCAGTCCAAAGCGACTCTCATCCTGAGCGAAATAGCCTTCTCAGTTTAAATTGATATTAGATTATTTGAAGTGCAACATACGTCACGAAACATGATTGCAATGAAAAATTAGGGTGCTGAAGTACCCATATAAGGATAGATAGGCTGCCAATCCTCCCCATCTCCAAAATCTATACTTCGTGCATATCGCTGAAAAGGACGTAGGGTTTGGATCAATTCCTCAGACAAGTCAGACCCAATTTCGGTTAAGTCTGACTCAAAAAAATCTTCGCAATCCTTCCTGGCTCTAGCTGGGGTATGAAGCTTAAATCCGAAAGTTTGCATTAGATCGCGACCTTGTTCAGTAGCTGCTGTAGCGTACAGTTTCTCAATTCTTCGGAATTCGCGTAAGCTGTCTAAATATCGAGCAAGGCAAAGAAGAATACACGTATTGACTGCCATATCTCCATCTTCACCGACAACAACGCTGATATAGAGGTAATTCTCTTCAGGTTTCTGCTTGTCCTTTGCTGAGATAAGCTTGGATGCAAGAATTTCTTTTTCAAGGATTTCACCTTTGGCAAATTTTTTAAAGGTCTCAAATTTAAGAAATAGAACAACGAAAAATCCAGCAATTCTTCCATTTTTATTTTTCATTTTTCTGAAGGAGTTTGGATCTCTTTCATACCAACCTTCTAAAAGTTTTGTTGGTAGGTGATCTTGAGCTTTAAAGTATTTACGTCCCAAACCTTGAAGAATTGGAATTTCTTCTTTTGTCACTCGATGTAGTTCATATCGATACTCATTCACTAGCTCGCCGAATTGTGATGCCCATCCTGTTTGAGGAAATGGACTCGCCAACTCGATTCTAATCTTTGCGACAATCGCAGGAGCTTCGCTGTAGAACAGAATGATTAGATGTGAACGTTTTGATTCGCGATCGACATCTTCAAGAAATTCTTGAAAGTCTTTGTAGATTTGACTTAAATGCGAGTTAACACAAGCAATTGGATCAGTTCTTTTAGAGAACTCAACATCTGTCGCAATTCGCTTAATTGAGTACCCGACCAAAATTCGATCAAGTACTTTTCGTCTAAGAGGTGGAAGATCCTCGTAGTAGATTGATGTGATTCTTTCTTGTACACTCACCATCAGCTTGATTCACTTTACTAACTTGATGCTTCCGTATACTTGTCAAGTTTGCTACATTTTTAGTACGCAGTAAAATTGACAATCTCATCATACCAAGAATTTATAGTTTTTATTTTCTCAAAATTAAACTCCGCAGTTGCGAAGTTATTGGTTATAACGAGTTTAATTCAACAAGTTTTTCAGGAAGAAATTATGCCCCAACGTTTAGTGACAGAGTGGAAATCCACAGTCCTTCGACGCTTGATTGCACTGATCCTTGCATTTGTTGCCTCAATTGCTGGAATTGCCGAGCCTGCTTATGCTTACTCGAACAACAGTGGCATTGTTTATGACAACCATAAGGAAGAGTATTACAACCCTCTGCAAAACAACGACAAAGACCATCAGAAAAATCCAGCAAATTCATTTGTGGATGGTGCGGTGAATGGGGTAATGTACGCTGCGGGTGCAATGGCAGCTTGCTACGTATTGGATGGTCTTGCAACCGGAATCTTTCCTCCTGCTGCTGCCCTGGCAAGCTTCTGTCCAGCGATCGGAGGAGCAACCGGAGGAGCACGCGCAATTACAGGACTTACGCAAAAGCCATCTGAATTGAGGGCGTTTTGAGTTGTTCCTTCAAATAATCGGATAACATGCCGTGTTTGATCTGATAGACGGTGCGATTCGTTTGATAGGCAAGGGTTTTTA
>VFQU01000086.1_pt1 | contig 123931 bp, 115 predicted proteins | sample 3512311 | NCBI WGS metagenome assembly VFQU01 (sample SAMN10412377, study PRJNA504923) | tailings metagenome | isolation source: Relicate 3 Philex TSF3 active mining site | place: Philippines: Tuba, Benguet | collected 2017-08-29
GACTACCGCCAATACCCAAATCTAGTCTTGCATCTTCTGGGGCGTCCACAGATGGGAAGCGGAAGGGCGGCATTTGGTCGGAAATCAGTAGTTAGCCGCCGTCGACTGGCCTAAGACCGTCAGCATGAAAGAGGGTCAGACCGTCAGCCTTTGCGAGCACTTGCGGATGGAAGGCGTTGCGCGCTTTCGCGACAACTTCAATCGGTTCGAATGCCTCCATTTTGCTGACCAAGAGGTGCTTAAACTCTATCAACCCAAATCGGTCCGACGGATTGGGGGGCGGTCTACGGACCTCGTATTGTCGGGCCGTGTGGGTTTCGTCCTCCGAAGCGAGGTTGACGAGACTGGCGCAAAGAAATGGTTGGATTTGCCAGCCTCTTTGAGTCTCGTTCCGATCGAGAACTTCCCGGAATTGATCAGGCATTCCGCATTGTCTGAAGAAGGTGAGGCTGCCCCGGCCTATATCGATGGCCTTCATAGTCTCATGCGCAAACTTCCGGCGACCTGCGCCGAAATTAGCAAGCGGTTTGGAGACGATTTTTTTAGCCAGTCGCGACTCGACCGGGTGTCGATCATGGCGCGCAAACTGCGCGTTACGGAGGGCTGAAGGCCGCCCCGCGCCGATCCGCCAACGACTTTTTTCGGCATACTCGATCTGCGATGCTTGCGGCCGGAATGGGGTCGGTTTCAGAATGTCGGCTTTTGGCTCAAAAATTCACGAAACCAGACCCTGGGGTCCTGCCCGATCAACGAACCTTATCGGGTCTCGCCTTCGCATCGGCCTTCAGCGTCTCAATCCGCTCAGAGCAGACCTCGTGAACGACGCGGCCTAGCTCTTCAACTTGCGCGCCGAGCCACTCAAGCTCTTCCTTTGTCACGCGGTAATGCTTGGAGTAGCGCGCCTTGACGTAGGCGTCCTTGAGCTTCTCGAACCGCGCGCGATCGCGCTTGTTTTCGCGCGGCCAGACATAGGTCAGACGGGGGTCTATGCGCTCAGCCTGGGTGCGCAAAAAACCGAGGTTGTGAACGTGCGGGGTATAGAAGGTGCAGACCAGCAAAGCGCAGTGATAGAGCCGCTCGGTTGCCTGATGAAGCTGAAAGGCGGCATTGTTCGCGCGCCCTTGATCAAGATTGAACTTGAAGTTGTCAAAGAACTCTGCGCCGCTCGGGAACCAATCGTCAAAATATTCCTGCGCCATTTTCAGAGCTTGCGTCGGCGTCTTGGGCTTGGGCGTATGCAGCTCGGTATCGTCGGACTGGTAGACCGTGATCCCCTCGGCCTTCACATCCATGAAGAAGTAGCGCCCGTGGGCGAGCCCGTCGTTCACCTCCTGCAGGGTGTGAACGATGAAGTTGACCGGCGTCCGGAGCGTGCCGGTGACGCCATACTCACGCATCAACCGCTCATCGAGCTTGGCCCAGTACTTCACGCGGTCGGTGAGCCGCTTGTCGCTGACGATGATGAGGAGATCGAAGTCCGACTGATAGCCTTTGGCGGTGTGCGGCTCGTCGACCCAGGTGCCGCGCGCATAGCTCCCGTAGAGGATCACCTTGAGAATGCGCCCGGCCTTCTTCCACTCGTGCCTGGCGAGCGCGAAGGCATCGTCGAACTCCTCGAAGATCAGCTGCACCACGCGCTCCAGCTCGCGCTGCTTTTGCGGAGGCAGATGATCAAGATCGATGCGCATCAGCGGACACTAGCAAGTAGTTGAGCAGCTTGCACCTCTGCGGCGTCCTTCATCCGCATCGATGGCACCGAACAGGATGTTTACGACGGTAGCAACGCGCGTCCGGTCGGTTTGCAGCGCGTCAATACCAAGAATTGGGGAGGGGGCGACAACAAGCCTGTTGCAACCCTGTTCTAGGACCGAGAGGGACACGCTGGGACGGGCAATGACCGGGATGTGAGAAGCACATCGGAATGTGAAAGAATAAGGGAAGGGCAGCGAAATCCCGACAGGAGCTGGCTGCGGCACGCTCTCCTACGCGGCGGTTTCCCAGCGCCTTACGCCACAGCGCGAGGCCACTTGATTACGTGGCGATTAAACGGCTCTCGACACCCCCGGAGAAGGGGTGTATTCTCCATCTTAAGTGTTTAAGAAGTTTGGTGGACGCACTAGGGCTCGAACCTAGGACCCGCTGATTAAGAGTCAGCTGCTCTACCAACTGAGCTATGCGTCCATTCCGACATTCCCCGCAAAGGGGCCGGAAGCGCGATCCGGAGCGGCGAGGCCGTGTCCCGATTCGCGTAAGGCGCTGCATTTAGCGCGTCGGGCCCTGATGGCAAGGCCCTAATCGCAAGCCTTCGAAGATCAGACCGCCAGCCCCCGCCGCGGGGCCTCGCGGTTCCAACGATTGACCATCATGAGGAGCCCGATGCAGATCATGTTGGTCATCATCGAGGAGCCGCCGTGGCTCATCCAGGGCAGCGGAATGCCCTTGGCCGGGGCCATGCCCATCACCATCAGCAGGTTGATCGCGATGTAGAAGAAGATCGTCGCGGTCGCCCCCGCGGCGAGCAGGGCGCAGAAGCGGTCCTGGCTCTCGCTCGCCACCTTCCAGCCCCAGCGCAGGATTAGGGCGTACATGACGAGCACGAAGAGCCCACCCATCAGGCCCCATTCCTCGACCATCGAGGCGAAGACGAAGTCGGTGTGAGGCTCGGGCAGGTAGTTGAGGTGGCTCTGGGTGCCGTTGTTAAAGCCCTTGCCGAAGATCCCGCCCGAGCCGATCGCGATCTTCGACTGCGCGATATGGTAGCCCGCGCCGAGGGGATCGCTCTCGGGATCGAGGAAGGTCGTCACCCGGGCACGCTGGTAATCATGAAGGGCGAAAAAGTAGATCACCGGCAGCGCGGCGATGCCGAGCCCGGCGGCGGTCAGGAACCACCACAGGGGCAGCCCCGCGAGAAACATCACCACCACGCCCCCGAAAGCGATCGCCACCGAGGTGCCGAGGTCGGGCTGCATCAGCACCAGACCGATCGGCAGGACGATCAGCATCCCCGCCGGCACCACCGAGCGCCACGATCCGATCATCCCGGCGGGCAGCGTCTCGTAGAAGCGCGCCATGGCGAGCACCACGGCGGGCTTCATGATCTCGGAAGGCTGAATGCGGATCGGGCCCACCTCCAGCCAGCGCTGGCTCCCCCCGCCGACCTGCCCGACGATCTCCACCGCGAGCAGCAGCAGCAGCACAGCGAGATAGGAGGGATAGGTCAGCATGCGCACCGCGTCGCGCGGAAGCGATGCAATGATGGCGGCCATGACGGAGAAGGCGAGGAAACGGATGAAATGCGGGAGCGCGAAAGGCTGCATCGACCCGCCGCCCGCCGAGTAGAGCACGAGGCCCCCGAAGCAGGTGAGCAGCACCAGCGGGATCAGCATTTCCCAGGGCTGGCGGGCAATCGGCTCGGGGACAATCCCGCGGGCGGCAACGGTGTTCATTGGCCGGTCTCCACGGGCGCTGTGGCCGGGGCCGGAGCGGTCACTGTGGTGGCCGCGGGTGGCGGGCTGCCCGAGGGATTCGCTTCAGGGCGCGGGGCGATGGGCTCGCTGGCGATCGCCTCGGTCTGGGCCGCTGCGCGGCGGGCCTCGGCCTCGACGCGGTCGAAGATTTCCTCATCGCGCCGCGGAGGGCGGCTGACGGTGGCCCCGCGCTCGGCGGCGTAGGCGGCGTAGCGCGCATCGAGCCGCTGCTGGGCGGTTCCGCCCCACTGCTTCTCCAGCGCGTCGAGCGCCACCAGCCCCTTCGCCGGATCGAACATGAAGGTCATCACGTCACGCGCGATGGGGTAGGCCGCGCCCGAGCCGCCGCCGTGCTCGATCACCACCGCGCCGGCATAGATCGGGTTGTCATAGGGCGCGAAGAAGATGAACAACCCGTGGTCGCGGTACTTCCACGGACCCGTCTTGCCGTTCGAGATCGAGAGCGAGACGACCTGCGCGGTGCCCGTCTTGCCCGCCATCAGCGTGCCCTCGACCGGCAGCCGCGCGCGGCCGGCGGTGCCGGGACCGTTGACGACGTCGCTCATCGCCTGCCTGACGTACTCGACCTGCTCGGCCGGGAAGTCGATCTTGTCGAAGCCCTGCGGCTTGGTGTCGAGCGTCAGGCGCGGCATCACGTGGCGGCCGGTGGCGAGGCGCGAGGCCATGACCGCGAGCTGAAGCGGGCTGGAAAGCATGTAGCCTTGGCCGATGGTGGCGTTGACCGTGTCGAAGGCCTGCCACTCGCGGCCCCACTTCTTCATCTTCCACGCCGGGTCGGGCACGGTGCCGAAGAACTGGCTGGTGACGGGCAGGGGGAACTCCTGCCCCATCCCGCAGCGCCGCGCCATCGCCGCGATCGGATCCATCCCGGTGCGCTGGGCCATGGCGTAGAAGTAGACGTCGCAGCTCTGGTAGATGGCCTTGGCCATGTTGGTCGCGCCGTGGCCGCGCCGGTTCCAGCAACCGAAGCGGCGGTTGCCGACCTGAAGCCCACCGCCGCAGAACACGGTCTCGTTCGGGTCGATGCCTTGTTCCATCAGCGCCATCGACACCATCGGCTTGACGGTCGATCCGGGCGGATAGAGCCCCTTCAGAACCTTGTTGCGCAGCGGCACGCGCTCGTCCTCGCGCAGCATGGCATATTCCACCCCGCCGATCCCGTCGGAAAAGGAGTTGGGATCGAAGCTGGGCATGGAAGCCATGCACAGCAGGTCGCCGGTGCGGCAGTCCATGACCACCACCGAGCCGCTCTCGAGCCCGATGCGGCGGGCGGCATAATCCTGAAGCGGGCCGTCGATGGTGAGGCGCACGGGGTTGCCCTGCACGTCCTCGCGGGTCTCGAGATCGCGCACGATCCGGCCGCTCGCGGTCACCTCCACCCGCCGCGCGCCGGGGATGCCGCGCAGCTCCTTCTCGAACTGCTTTTCCAGCCCGTCCTTGCCGATCTTGTAGCCCGGCGTGATCAGGATCGGGTTCGGGTCCTTCTCGTATTCCTCGGCCGAGGCCGGGCCGACATAGCCGATCAGGTGCCCGACGCTCGAGGCCGTGGGGTAGAAGCGCGAGAAGCCGCGCTGTGGGACCACGCCTGGGAACTCGGGCATGCGCACGCTGAGGGCGGCGAACTGTTCGTACCTGAGGCCGCTCGCGACCTCGACAGGTTGGAACCCGCGCGAAGTCGCCACCTTGTCCTTGATGTCGGCGATTCGCGACGGCTCGAGCGAGAGGAGCACGCCGAGCCGGTCGATGGTCGCCTCGGCATTCTCGAGCCGCTCGGGGATCAGGTCGACACGGAAGTCGGCGCGATTCGAGGCAAGGGGGGCACCGTTACGGTCGAGAATCCAGCCCCGCCGCGGGGGGATCAGCGTCAGGTTGACCCGGTTGCTTTCGGATTCGAGCCGATACTTCTCGTTTTCCGCAACGGCGAGATAGCCGAGCCGCAGCGCGAGCAGCAGCCCGATGCCGCCCTGCACCGCGCCGATCACCACCGAGCGCCGCTCGAAGGTGCCGCGCAGGATCGAGGCGCTGATCATGCGCTGGGGGCGCTGCGGTCCGTCACGCAGGAACGGGATTTTCATCAATCGAGCTTCCGTGCGCGGGCGAGGCGGAAGCGGTCGAGGCCGGCCACCATGCGTGCAATGATCGGATAGAGCAGGACCGCAATCAAGGCCTGCGGCGCGGCGACCGCCAGCATCTCCGGCGTGATCCTGGCGCCCGAGACAAGCAGGGTCGCAAGCCAGTAGCACACCGCCATCACGCTGGCGGTGAACCAGTCCTGCCAGAAACCGCGCCAGGGAAAGCGGGTCTCGATCAACTCGATCGCGATCATCGCCATCGACCACAGCAGGATGGCACTGCCGAAGGGCTGGCCGCTGACCAGATCGTCGAAGGCGCCCAGGGGGGCTCCGGCCCAGAGCGGAAGGAGGCCCGGCCGCACCATCCGCCAGGCGAGCAGCATGAGGAAGCCAAAGGACGGCGCCAGCGGCATGGTGTCGGCCAACAACATCACCGGCAGCACCGAACCGATCACGATCGACACATAAGGCACGCTGCGCGCACGCAACGGGGAGGGTGCGCGGTTGATGCGCCGCCCGTAGATGTCCGATCGGGCGCGGGGATCGAGCCGCTCCATCACTCCTCCGCAAGCGGCGCGTCCGGCGAGGACGCGGTGACGGCAGCCTGCTGCGCCACGGGCTCGATTGCCACGAAATTGGTCGCGCCAGGCTCGGCGACAAGCCGCGCGATCCCGCCATCCGGGGTGAGTTCGGCAATGACGGCGACGGCGACCCCGGGCCGGTAGTAGCCTCCGGCGCCGCTCGTCACCATCATGTCGCCGACCTTCAGCGGGTTGACCCCGAGGTTGACGAGGCGGATGCGCAGCAGTCCGTCGCCCCGACCCTCGGCAAAGGCGATGACATTGTCGCTGGCGCGGCGCACCGGCAGCACGCTCTCGCTGTCGGTGAGCAGCAGCACCCGCGCCGAGTTGCGCCCGGTCTCGAGCACGCGGCCGATCACACCGCGTTCCGAGAGCACCGGCATCCCCGGCCGCACCCCGTCGCCGCTGCCGACGCTGACATAGGCGATGCGCCGCGCGCTGGTGGCGGTCGATCCGACAATGCGCGCGAAGGCCACGGGCCTGGTCTCGCCGTCGCGCAGGGCTAGCAGGCCCTTGAGGCGCTGGTTCTCGGCCTGGACCGCTTCGGCCTCCGCGAGGCGGATGCGCGCGATCTCCACTTCGCGGCGCAGCTCGGCGTTCTGCTGTCCGGCCTCAAGGTAGGCGGCGACGCCGGCGAACAAGCCTTGGCTCTCGTCGCGCACCACTGCGGGGCCGGTGCCGACCGGCGCCACCACATCGCCCGCCACGCCGCGCAAAGGCGCGAAGGCCGATGGCTGCCACAGCGACAGCGCCAGCAAGGCAAGCCCGAGCACGGCTCCCGCCCCGGCCAGAAGGTAGCCGGTGAACAGCGAATACTGCGCTTTCTTCGAGAAGCCCGACCGGCGCGAAGAGGGGGGCGCCATGGCTCTAGAGTCCCTTCCGCCGCGTGTTCCGGCTCACGGTTGCGCGGATCACGCGGTCATCAGCACGCCGCGATAGACCGGATCCTCCATCGCCCGGCCGGTGCCGATGGCGACGCAGGTCAGCGGGTCCTCGGCGACCGAGACGGGCAGGCCCGTCTCCTCGCGCAGGTGCTCGTCCAAGCGGCGGATCAGGGCGCCGCCGCCGGTGAGCACGATGCCCTGGTCGACGATATCCGCGGCCAGTTCCGGCGCGGTGTTTTCGAGCGCGATGCGCACACCTTCGACGATGGCGCCAATCGGCTCCGAGAGCGCTTCGGCAACATGCGCCTGGTTGATGGTGATCTCCTTGGGCACGCCGTTGACGAGATCGCGGCCCTTCAAGGTGATGGTCTCGCCCACGCCGTCCTCAGGGATCATGGCGATGCCGTAGTCTTTCTTGATGCGCTCGGCGGTCGCGTCACCAATCAGGAGGTTGTGGTGGCGGCGCACGTAGCTGACGATCGCCTCGTCCATCTTGTCGCCCCCGGTGCGCACCGAGGTGGTGTAGGCAAGGCCGCGTAGGGATAGGACGGCGACTTCGGTGGTGCCGCCGCCGATGTCGACGACCATGCTGCCGACCGGCTCGGTCACCGGCATGTCGGCGCCAATCGCGGCGGCCATCGGCTCGAGGATCAGGTGGACGTCCGAGGCACCCGCGTTCGACGCCGCGTCGCGGATCGCGCGGCGCTCGACCGAAGTCGAGCCCGAGGGAACGCAGATCACGATTTCCGGATAGCGGAACATCGACTTCTTGCCGTGCACCTTCTGGATGAAATGCTTGATCATCTGCTCGGCGACTTCGATGTCGGCGATTACGCCATCACGCAGTGGGCGGATCGCCTCGATGCTGTCGGGGGTCTTGCCCATCATCATCTTCGCATCGTCGCCCACGGCCTTGACGCGGCGGATGCCGTTGATCGTCTCGATCGCCACCACCGAGGGTTCGTTGAGCACGATGCCCTGATCCTGCACATAGACGAGCGTGTTGGCGGTGCCGAGGTCGATCGCCATGTTCTGCGAGCCGAACTTGAAGAGATTGGACAGAAAGCTCATGTGTCGTGGTGTTCCGGTGATGGCTGGGCGGCTCCGCGGGCCGCTGTCGGGAGTGCGGCTGCGGGGGATCGGGCCCGGTTATGACATGACAGCGCGCGCCTAGCGAATCCGAGGGCAAAAGGCCAAAATATTTGTCCACCGCCGATCCGATTTTCGCGCGGCTCCCCTCGAAATCGTGTCCTCCCATCGCTAGCGTGCGGGCAAATGCCGCAAATCCGCCGCCTGCCTTCCGATCTCGTCAACCGCATCGCCGCGGGCGAGGTGGTCGAGCGCCCGGCGGCGGCGCTCAAGGAGCTCGTCGAGAACGCCATCGACGCGGGCGCGCGGCGAATCGGCGTGGTGCTCGAGGAGGGAGGGCTGGCGCGCATCGAGGTGGTCGATGATGGCTGCGGGATGAGCCCTGCGGCCATGGCGCTCGCGCTCGAACGCCATGCGACCTCGAAGCTCCCCGAGTCGCTGATCGGCGAGGGCGGCGCCATCGAGCTGGTGACGACCCTGGGCTTCCGCGGCGAGGCACTGCCGTCGATCGCCAGCGTCGCGCGGCTGACCATCGAGAGCCGCGAGGAGGGTGCCGCGGAGGGCTGGCGCCGGGTGGTCGATCACGGGGCGCTGCAAGCCGACGAGCCCGCCGCGCTCCCGCAGGGGACTCGGGTGCGGGTGGAGGAACTGTTCGCCAAGGTCCCCGCGCGGCGCAAGTTTCTGCGCAGTCATCGCAGCGAATATGCCGCCTGCCTCGACGTGGTGCGCCGCCTGGCGATGGCGCGGCCCGACATCGCCTTCACGCTGGAAACACTTGCCGAGGGCGCGCGGCGCACGGTCCTCTCGCTCCAGGCGAGCGAGGAACTGGCGACGCGCGTGGCGCGGATCATCGCGCACGAACTCAAGGACAATTCGGTGCCCATCGAACTGGTGCGCGAGACGCCGCACGGGATGATGCGGCTCACCGGCGTCGCGGGCCTGCCGACCTGGAACCGGGGTGTGGCCGATCATCAGTACCTTTTCGTCAACGGACGGCCGGTGAAGGACCGGCTGCTGGTGGGCGCGGTGCGCGGCGCCTATGCCGACATGCTGGCGCGCGACCGCCATGCCGTGCTGGCGCTGTTCCTCGACCTGCCGCCGCAGGACGTCGACGTGAACGTGCACCCCGCCAAGACCGAGGTGCGCTTCCGCGACTCCGCGGGGGTGAGGGGGTTCATCGTCTCCGGCCTGAGGCAGGCGCTGGCGACGGGCGACCGCCGCAGTGCGCAAGGTCCGGATCGCGCGGCAATGGCGCGGTGGGTGAGCGAGCCCTCTACTCAATCGCTCGCATCAGCCGGCGGTCCGGAGCTTGCAGCGTCATCGCTCCCCTCGTGGGGCGCAGCGCCCCGCTTCGAAGCGAACCCGAGCGGGCAGGGGCTCCTGCTGCGGGAGGCCGCAAGCGCCTTCGCGATGCCGGCCGGCCGCGCCGAGCCGGCGGCGCCCGTCCCGGATGAAGCCCGCGAATATCCGCTTGGCATCGCCCGCGGACAGGTTGCGAACACCTATATTGTCGCCGAGGCGGCCGATGGCCTCGTGCTCGTCGACCAGCACGCCGCCCACGAGCGCCTCGTTCTCGAACGCCTGCGTGCCGCGGGGGCGGAGGAGGGCGTGCGCCGTTCGCAGGCGCTGCTCGTCCCCGATGTGGTCGAGATGGACGAGGTCGACTGCGACCGGCTCGAGGATGCCGCCGAGGGCCTCGCGCGCTACGGCCTCGCCATTGAGCGCTTCGGACCCTCCGCCATGCTGGTGCGGGCCGTCCCTGCGGCGATCGCGAAGGCGGACAGCGCCGCCCTGCTGCGCGACCTCGCCGACGACATCGCCAAGCACGGGCGGCAGGAGGACAGCGGCGCGCTGCTGCTCGCTGAGCGGCTCGAGCTGGTGCTGGCGACCATGGCCTGCCACGGCTCGGTGCGAGCGGGGCGCGCCCTGAGCGTCGCCGAGATGAACGCGCTCCTGCGCGAGATGGAAGCGACACCGCGATCGGGTCAGTGCAATCACGGCCGCCCGACTTGGGTGAAGCTCTCGATGGAAGACGTCGAGAAGCTGTTCGGGCGGCACTAGTGCCGCAGCGCCGCCCTCACGTCTGCCAGCTTCCCGTCCGCATCCGCATCTTCGGGCAGGCCCATCACGGCGCGCAGCAGCGCCGCGACCGCCACGTTGTCGAACACCGGCAGGCGCGCACCCCGCGCGAAGGCCGGGCCGCTGGCGATGAACAACGCGAGCATCTCGGGGTCGGCATTGTCGTAGCCGTGGGCGCCGCCAGTCACGGGATAGGCGGGCGGCCCCGCGAGGATCGTCCAGCCCGGCTCGGCAATGCAGATGATCGACGCCACGCGCGGGTTCCGGCCCCAGTGGAGACGCTCGGGCAGGTCGCCCTTGCGGGCGCAGGTCATGTGCTCGTGAGGGACCAGCAGGGCCTCGTAGACCCGGTTGGCGGTCCCGGTGACGGGCTCGATGGCGGCATAGGGCCCGGTCTCGACCGCGACGTAGCTCGCCCGGTCGATGAGGTCGTTGAGCTGGATGACGCGGGATTCGTTCGTCGCCCGCATCCCGTGGTCGGCGACGATCACGAGGTTGAGCGGCACGCCCATCGCCGCAGCACCGTCGACGATCTCGCCGATCCGCGCGTCGACTTCCACTAGGGATTCGTTCACCTCGGCGCTCTCCGGGCCGAACTGGTGGCCGATGGTGTCGACCGTGTCGAAGTAGATCGTCGCGAAGGCGGGACGGATCGCGGGCGGGCGGCGCAGCCAGTCGAGCAGGGTGTTCACCCGTTGAACGTTGGTGACGTTCTGGTCGAAGCGCTGCCAGTCGCTCGGCCGCTGGCCGCGGATCGCGACCTCGCTGCCCGGCCAGAACATCGTCGCGGTGCGCATCCCGGCACGCTCGGCGGTGACCCAGATCGGCTCCGCCTCGTCCCACCAGAAGGGATCGAGCGCCTGCCGCGCATTGCCAAGGCTGAACATCTCGCCCGGGCGGCGCGGATCGATCATCGAATTGCCGACGATGCCGTTGCGGTCCGGGCGCTTGCCGGTGACGAGGGCATAGTGGTTGGGGAAGGTCTTGGTGGGGAAGCTCGGCCGCATCGGCCCGGTTGCCCCCTCCGCGGCGAGGGCCGCAAGCCGGGGCGTCAGGCCGCGCTCCAGATAGTCGGCGCGGAACCCGTCGATGCCGACCAGCACGGTGACGGGGCGGGAGGCCTGCTCCTGCTCCTGCGCCGCGAGCACGGCGGGGGCGAGGAACAGGGCGGCAAGCAGCAGGATCAGTCGCATGGCTCGAGCGCCTAGCGCCTTCGTGTGACGAATGCGAGGTCGATCCTATCGCGAGCGGGTGACGGGGACCTTGCCGCGCGCGGATAGCTCGGGGATGATGCGCCACCGGGCCAGCACCGCGCTGAACAGGCCGAACAGTAGCAGGCCCGCGGCGGTGAGCGTGAACAGCCAGCCCGTGTCGGCCAGCGATGCGACCGCCTCGCCCAAGGTCATGACGTTTTCCGCGCCTCGAGAGAGAAACCCGACCTCGACGAGGGACCAGCCGATGACGCCGAAGACCACCGCGCGCGCAGCATAGCCGAGCCCGCCGATCATGCGCGTGGCCTTCGGCGCGTCGGGAGAAATGCGTTGCATGAACTCCCCCGAGAAACCCTTCATGGCCTGCGCCGCTGCTGCCGCAAGAAAGGCGACTCCCAGGAGACCGATCACGATCTCGCCAAATTCGACCGACATCACCCCGGCCGCGGCCTCCGAGGTGCCGTCGCCGCCTTCGTTGCCGGCGCCGCTCATAAACCGGTAGGCCGTCCAGGCGAGGAGGAAGTGACCCACGGCGCTCGCCCCGTGCCCCGCGCGCTTGGCCCAGCCCTTGCCGTCCGAGCCATTGTTCTCGATGTCGAAGACGAGCGAGGCGAGACGGAACAGGCCGTAGGCGGCGAGGCCGACGGCGAGCACCCCGAGTATCGCCTGGCCGAGCGGCGCATTGTCGATGCTGCGGAAGATGCCGTCGGTGCCCTCGGCGACGCTCTGCGCGCCGGTCAGCGCGATGAAGCCGAGCAGCACGTAGAGCACCGCGCGGGCAAGGAAGCCGATGCGGATCAGCGGCGTGAGATTGGCAGATACCTCGGCCATGTCAGGCTCTCCCCCTGTGCGTCAGGCAAGGGGAACAGCAAAGAAGCCCTGGGTGTTCCGCGCCTCGATCCGGCCTGGCGCGCCCCGACCACGGTTCGTGGACGGGACCGCGAGGCGCGGGTCAGACGTTGAACTTGAACAGCAGCACGTCGCCGTCCTGCACGACGTATTCCTTGCCTTCCTGCCGGAGCTTGCCCGCCTCCTTGGCACCTGCCTCGCCGCCGAGGGCAACGTAGTCCTCGTAGGCGATCGTCTCGGCGCGGATGAAGCCGCGTTCAAAATCGGAGTGGATCTCGCCCGCCGCCTGCGGGGCCTTGGCGCCCGCCGGGAAGGTCCAGGCGCGGGCCTCCTTGGGGCCGGCGGTGAAAAAGGTTTTCAGGCCCAGCAGCTTGTATCCGGCGCGGATCACCCGGGCGAGGCCGCTTTCGGTGAGGCCGAGCGCCTCGAGGAACTCGGCCCGGTCTTCTTCCGGCATGGCGACGAGTTCGGCTTCGATCGCAGCGGACACGACCACGGCTTCGGCCCCTTCGGCGGCGGCTTTCTCGAACACCCTTGCGGAGAGGTCGTTGCCGGTCGCGGCGTCCTCTTCCGCCACGTTGCAGACGTAGAGCACGGGCTTGGCGGTCAGCAGCTGCGCCTGCCGGAACAGGCGCGCTTCCTCGTCGTCCTTCGGCTCGGTGAGGCGGGCCGGCTTCCCCTCGCGCAGCAGCTCCAGCGCCTGGCCGAGTACACTCGCCATCGCCTTGGCTTCCTTGTCGCCACCAGTGGCGCGCTTGGCGGCGGCGGGCACACGCTTCTCAAGGCTCTCAAGGTCGGCGAGCATCAGCTCGGTCTCGACCACCTCCGCATCGGCGATGGGGTCGACCTTGTTGGCGACGTGCTGGATGTCGTCATCCTCGAAGCACCTGAGCACGTGGACGATCGCGTCGACCTCGCGGATGTTGCCGAGGAACTGGTTGCCAAGCCCCTCGCCCTTGCTCGCGCCCTTCACGAGGCCGGCGATGTCGACGAAGCCGAGCTGGGTTTCGATCACCTTGGCGCTCTTCGCGATGGCGGCGATCTTCTGGAGGCGCTCGTCGGGCACGGCGACCTGGCCGACATTGGGCTCGATGGTGCAGAAGGGATAGTTCGCCGCCTGCGCCGCCTGCGTTTCGGTGAGCGCATTGAACAGCGTGGACTTGCCGACATTCGGCAGCCCGACGATCCCGCAACGGAAACCCATGATCTATCTTTCTCTAAACCGTTCGCCCTGAACTTGTCGAAGGGCTGCACTACTGGATGACGCGCTGCGCCTATAGAGAAATGCGATCCTTCGACAAGCTCAGGATGAACGGGGAGAGGGCTGTCACCGCTGGTGGACGGCCCTGACCAGCGGGCCGACAACTGGCGCGCCGCCGAGCCACTCGGTCTGAACCCGCGCGGTCACCTCGTTGATCGGCACCTGCGGCTTATTGCCGGGCGCCACCGGGAGGCGGAGCGGGCGGGTACCGGGGGGCTGCGCGATGAGGCCCGCGATGGCCTTGGCCACGTCCATCGGATCGTTGCTGCGGCCCGTTCCGTCCTCGGTGCCCATGGCCGCGACCTGCCGCGGGTAGCCCTCGGCATGGATCGCCTCGGCGCGCTCCTTGAGAGCCTGCGAATAGCTGTTCCGGTTGACCCAGACCTTGGTCGGATAGCCGCCCGGCTCGATGATCGCGACGTCGATATTGTGCGGCACCAGCTCGTAGGCGAGCTGCTCGCTCATCGCCTCCAGCGCGAACTTCGTGGCGGAGTAGTGCCCCGACCAGGGCGTGATGACGCGGCCCAGCTGGCTGGAGATCTGGATAATGAGCCCGCCGCCCTTCTTCCGCATTCCCGGCAGCACCGCGCGCGCCATGCGATGCGGGCCGAAAACGTTGGTCTCGAACATCAGGCGCGTCGCCTCCATGTCCTGCACCTCGACGGGCGAGGTAATGCCGATCCCGGCGTTGTTAACAAGGACGTCGAGCCCGCCGCCCGCCGCCGCTTCGGCCTGCCTGACGCCGCTTGCGACCTCATCGTCCGAGGTGACGTCGATGGCGATGACCTGAAGGTCGAGGCTCTCGCTGCGCGCCAAACTCTCCAGCTCCTCGGCCTCGGGACGCGGGAGCCCGCGCATGGTGGCGAAGACCTTCGCCCCCTGCCGCGCCAGCAGTTCCGCGGCGAGCCGCCCGAAGCCGGAGGAGCAGCCGGTGATGAGGACGCTCTTGCCCCCAAAGCTGAGCTGCGGCGTGTAGATCGGCTCTGCGGCTGTGGTGCGGGTGGTGGCGGCGAGGGCGCCGGTTGCGGCGGCTCCGGCGAGAAGGGTGCGGCGGTCGAGACGTGTCATGGGCGCGACACTATCACGCGGGCCCGCGCGATCAACGCCTCTCAGCCCTGCATCCTCAGCGCGACATCGTTCATGAAGCGCACGTCATCGCTCCGGGCAAGCCACTCGGCCTCCGCACCGATGGCACCCAGCATCCCGACCAGATCGTCCTGTTCGTCCTTGGCGAAGTTGCCGAGGACGTAGCCGGTCACGCGGTCCTTGTGCCCGGGATGGCCGATCCCGAGCCGGATGCGGCGGAAGTCCGGCCCCAGATGCTGGTCGATCGAGCGCAGCCCGTTATGCCCCGCGTGCCCGCCGCCCTGCTTCACCTTGACCTTGAAGGGCGCAAGGTCGAGTTCGTCGTGGAACACGGTGAGCGCGTCGGTGCCGAGCTTGTAGAAGCGCAACGCCTCGCCGACGCTGCGGCCGCTCTCGTTCATGAAGGTCGCGGGCTTGAGCAGCAGCACCTTCGCGGTGCCGATCCGCCCTTCCTGCGCCCAGCCCGAAAACTTCTTCTGCACCGGGCCGAAGCCGTGCATCTCGGCGATGACGTCCACCGCCATGAAGCCCACATTGTGCCGGTGGAGCGCATAGCGCGGTCCGGGATTTCCGAGGCCGACCCAGATCTGCATTCCACTCTCCTAGTCGCAAGGACCGCCAAAAGGAAACGCCGGACCTCTCGCGAAGCCCGGCGTCCCTAAGCCGTCGAGGCGAGGCGGATCACTCCGCTTCGGGAGCCGCCTCGGTCGTGGTGTCGCCTTCGCTGCTCTTGAGCGCCGAGGGGGCGACGAGCGTGGCGATGGTGAAGTCGCGGTCGGTGATCGCGCTGGTGACGCCCTTGGGGAGGGTCACGTCGCTGATGTGGATCGAATCGCCCACGTCGCGGCCGGTCACGTCGATCTGGATCTCGTCCGGAATCGCGTCGCTGGCGCAGACCAGTTCGAGCTCGTGGCGCACGATGTTAAGCACGCCGCCCTTCTTGAGGCCCGGCGAGTCTTCCTCGTTGATGAACACCACGGGGACCTGAACGGTGACCTGGGCATCGGCGCTGAGGCGCAGGAAGTCGACATGGGTCGGCCGGTCGGTCACCGGGTGGAACGCCACATCCTTGGGCAGGGTGCGAACGGTCTTGCCACCGATCTCGATGTTGACAATCGAGTTCATGAAGTGGCCGGTCATCAGCTGACGGACCAGTTCCTTCTGCTCGACGTGGATCAGGGTGGGTTCTTCCTTGCCGCCATAGATGACGGCAGGAGTCCGACCTTCGCGGCGAAGTGCTCGGGAGGCTCCCTTGCCAGCCCGTTCGCGCGCTTCGGCCGGCAGCGTGAGAGCGTCGCTCATACAGATGCCTTTCGAATGCGTGTTTGAAGAGTGCTATCCGGCGGACCGCCTCCAGGGATGACCGGAACGCCGAAGCGCGGGCCCTTAGAGCGAGATTGCCCGATTGGCAACCGCTTTAGGGCGGGGAGAGCCGGCGGATGCGATACCCCCGTTCCTCGAGCAGCGCGGCAAGGCCCTCGGGGCCGACGAGATGCGCGGTCCCGACCGCGATCAGCGGGCGGGGTTCCTGTTGCAGCATCGGAATCAGCGCATCCGCCCAGCGGCGGTTGCGGTTCGTCAGCAGCGCTAAGTGCAGATCGGCACCCGCGAGGATACCTTCCCTTGTCGACTGCTCGATAGCCGCCGCGTCGCCGACGAGCCAGGCTCGCTGGAGGCGGCCGGGGTCCTCCCGCGCCCTCGGGCTCTCGCGGATCACGGCGGCGAGCATGGTCCGCTGCTGCGCCTCGGTCAGGCGGTCGAAGATCGCGAGCTGGCCCTCGGCCCCCTCGAGCTCGCGCACCGGACGCCCGGCGAAGTCGCGCAGCAGCGCCCGGTCGACGCCGTGCGCCGGGTCGCCCGCCGCGTCCACCTGCGCGAGGATGATCGCCGCGGCCCAGGTCTCGATGCCGGTGAAGCGGGCCGGGTCGTGCCCCCCGCGCCGGAGCAGGTCCGCGAGCGGGGCCGCGAGGTCGGCGGGCACGCGCTCGGCAAGCGGCGGCAGTCCCGGCGTGGACGAGAGCGCGGCGAAGCTTCGCGCCACGCTCGCCCCGTCACCGAGGCTGGCGACCTCCACCACGAGCAGATCGGCCGCGTCGACGACGCGGCCGATCTCGGGTGTGCGCCAGTCGGTGCCGGCGGGGAGGGCATGTATGGTGCCCAACATCCAGCCTTCCACCGTGCCGTCAGCCGAGGCGAGCTCGTAGAGCAGGGGCGAGGGGGGCGGAGCCTCCGCTGCCGTCCCGCCGGGCGCAGCGCTGCAGCCGGCGAGGACCACCAGGAGGAGCGGGGCGACGACGGCGGCGGCAAGGCGTGCGATCATCGCCCCGAGGGTGAGGGGCATGGACCGGGAGGCTCCGGCTACTTGACCCGCGTCACCGTGATGCCCTTCTGCGCGAGGTAATCCTGCACGCTCCGGGTCCCGGCGAGATGGCCCGCGCCCACCGCGATGAACACCGTCCCCGGCGTCTCGAGCCGCGTGCCGATCCACTCGGCCCAGTTGGCGTTGCGGTTGTAGAGCAGGGCCTCGGCGACGGCCGGATCGCTCATCGATTCGTTCATCACCTCGGCGAGCTGATCGGCGTCGCCCTTGACCCATTCGGCGACCATCCGGTCGAGCGTCGGCTTGACCTCGTCGATCTTGTCCGCGGCCTCGATCATGAAGGCGATCTGCGCCTCCTGCGGCATGCCGTCGAAGATGCCGAGCTGGAACTCGGCGGTCTCGAGCGCGTCCGTCGCCTTGCCGGGCACCTTCGAGAGCAGGACCTTCTCGACGCCGGCGTTGGGATCATAGCCCTGCTGCATCAGCGGCAGGACGGCGAAGGTGAGGCCCGCGAGCCAGGGCTTGAGCGGATCGAAGGCCTCGGGCGGCGCGCCGATCTTGGCCATCGCGCTGTTGAAGGTGGCCGTCTGCTCGGCGTTCAGCAGCGACCGCAGCGTGGTGCCCGGGGGCAGCACGCCCTTGCTCTGGGTGAGCTGCATCATCTCGGCCTCGCTGCCGGGATCCATCGGGATCTCGGTGACGATGGTCTGCGAGCCTTCGAGCGCCTGGGCGATGGTGGCATCGTACCATTCGACACCCTGCGGCAGGACGTGGACCGTCCCGAACAAATAGATCGTCGTGTCCTCGTCGGCGACCTTCCACAGCGCCGGACCGCTGCCGCCCGGGGCGGCGGCCGTCTGGCCGGCATGACCGGCGTGATCCTGCGCCAGCGCGGGGTTGGCGGCGAAGAGGGCGAAGGGGGCAGCGGTGAGGGCAAGCAGGGAAGCGAATCTCATGGCAGGTTCCTTTCAGGCTTGGGGGAGAGTGGGGGATCGGTTCAGGGTGGACAAGGGTGCTGGCACGATCAGGGCCGCCAGCGGGCATAGAGATAGGAGACACCCATCGACACGAAGCCGACGGCGAACAGCCCGAAGGCATGGGGCGCGGGCACGAAGCCGCCGGCGTGGAGCGCTGCCCAGGTGGGGAAGGCCGCCATCATCGCCAGGAAGCCGCCGGCATAGCCGATGAGCCCCTGTTCGCGCTGGTAGTCGTCCACCAGACGGAAGCTGAAGATCGGCAGGCCGAGGAACCCGGCCAGCAGCAAGGCTGCGATCCCCAAAGCCATCATCGGCGGGAGGCGCAGCCGTTCCCAGTCGCCGGCCAGCAGATTGCCGTCGCCCTGGTCGAAGAACCCGGTGCCGAACCCCGCGACGAAGCCCACCAGCCCGCAGAAGGCGAGATAGGCGAAGTACCGCCGGCGCCGGGTCAGGCTGCGGACCTCGCCGGGGCCGAGGCTGTCCTTGATCTTCGGGGTCATGCGAAGTCTCCGTCGTCGAAGATGTCCTCGATCTTCATCTCGAAGAGCCGGGCGATCCGGAAGGCGAGGGGAAGGGAGGGGTCATGCTTGCCGGTCTCGATGGCGTTCACCGCCTGGCGCGACACGTCGAGCCGCCCGGCCAGCTCCGCCTGGCTCCAGTCGCGCTCGGCGCGCAGGACCTTGAGGCGGTTCTTCACGGCGTCAGAACCCCAGCGCACGGATCAGGTCGGCGAGGATCGAGCCGATCGCGAAGCCGGTCATGAGCAGCATGACGAAGAACTGCCACTGCTTCACACAGACGGTCTTGTTGATGAAGTCCATCCGAATGCCTCCTTGTGCGGGCGCGTCAATGTGCGCCTGATGTAAGGTATGCCTGACTATATGTCGCGATTCGCTGACTATGTCAAGATGACCTTACCTTATGTCGCCATCACCTGACCTGCCGTCGCCCTGCCCCCCACGTGCTGCGCTGCGACATTGACGCTTCCCGGGCGTTCGGCCATGGCGAGCCGCCATGAGCGTAGCACCCGCCTTTTCCCCTCCGCCGCGCGATCCCGCGCGCTCGTTCCAGGACATGATCCTGACGCTCCACGACTTCTGGAGTGCCGAGGCGGGCTGCGTCATCCTCCAGCCCTACGACATGCGGATGGGGGCGGGGACCTTCCACACCGCGACGACCCTGCGCGCGCTCGGCCCGGAGCCGTGGAACGCCGCCTTCGTGCAGCCCTGCCGCCGTCCGACCGACGGGCGCTATGGCGAGAACCCCAACCGGCTGCAGCACTACTACCAGTACCAGGTGATCCTGAAGCCATCCCCTGCGGACATCCAGGAGCTTTACCTGAAAAGCCTCGCCGCGATCGGCATCGACCCGCTCGCCCACGACATCCGCTTCGTCGAGGACGACTGGGAAAGCCCGACCTTGGGCGCCTGGGGGCTGGGCTGGGAGGTGTGGTGCGACGGGATGGAGGTCACCCAGTTCACCTATTTTCAGCAGATGGGCGGCTTCGACTGCAAGCCGGTCGCGGGCGAGCTGACCTACGGGCTGGAGCGCCTCGCCATGTACATCCAGGGCGTCGACAACGTCTATGACCTCGCGTTCAACTCCGCCGGCGTTTCCTATGGTGACGTGTTCCTCGAGAACGAGCGCCAGATGTCGAAATGGAACTTCGAGGTCGCCGATACTGAGGCCCTTTTCGACCTCTTCGCCAAGGCCGAGGCCGAGTGCCGCAATGCGCTCGCCGCCGGCGTGCCCATCGCTGCCTACGAGCAGGCGGTGGAGGCGAGCCATGTCTTCAACCTTCTCCAGGCGCGCGGCGTCATCTCGGTGCAGGAACGCGCCAGCTACATGGCCCGCGTCCGCGACCTCGCCCGCTCCTCCTGCGAGGCCTATGCGGCGAAGATGACGCCCGAGTGGCAGGCCAGGTATCCGGGGTGGATGCTGTGATGGCCGACTTCCTGCTCGAACTGCGCTGCGAGGAAATCCCCGCCCGGATGCAGGCCGGGGCGCGCGCCGAACTCGAAAAGCTGTTCCGCCGCGAGCTGGACGCGGCAGGGGTCGCGGTCGGCGACCTCACCATCTGGTCGACCCCGCGCCGCCTCGCGCTGATCGCACGCGGGCTGCCGCTCGCAACGCAAGCGGTCAGCGAGGAAGCCAAAGGCCCGCCCGAAGACGCGCCCGATGCCGCAATCGACGGCTTCTGCAAGAAGAACGGCGTCACCCGCGAGCAGCTCGAACTGCGCGACGTGAAGGGCCGCATGACGTGGTTCGCGGTGGTCAACACCCCGGGCCGCGCCATGACCGAGGTGCTCAGCCAAGCGATCCCCGCGATCATCCGCGACTTCGCCTGGCCCAAGTCGATGCGCTGGGGTGCCGCCTCGATCAGCACCGACAGCTTGCGCTGGGTGCGCCCGCTCTCCGGGATCGTCGCGCTGTTCGACGGCGAGGTGGTGGAGTGCGAGGTCGGCGGCATCGTCTCCGGCGCCGCGACCGAAGGCCACCGCTTTCACCACGAGGGCCCCATCACCATCGGCAGCGCCGACGACTACGCCGAGAAGCTGCGCGCCTGCCACGTGATCGTCGACCACGAGGAACGCGCCGCGATAATCCGCGAGGGCGCGCGGGCCGCCGCCGCCGAGGCGGGGCTGGTGCTGGTCGAGGACGAGGGGCTGGTGGTCGAGAACGCCGGCCTCACCGAGTGGCCCGTGCCGCTGCTCGGCCGCTTCGACGAGGCCTTCCTCGACGTCCCGCCCGAGGTCATCCAGCTCACCGCGCGGGTGAACCAGAAGTATTTCGTGTGCCAGGACAGCGCGGGCAGGCTCGCCAACGCCTTCGTCTGCACCGCCAACATCACGCCCGCCGACCCGGCGGTGGTGGTCGACGGCAACCGCAAGGTCCTCGCCGCGCGGCTCTCCGACGCCCGCTTCTTCTGGGAGCAGGACCAGAAGACCCCGCTCGCGGTCCATGCGGAGAAACTGGCGCGCATCACCTTTCACGAGAAGCTCGGCACCGTCGCCGACAAGGTCGAGCGGGTGGCGAAGCTGGCGCGCTGGCTGGTGGAAGAACGCATTGTCATCCCCGCGAACGCGGGGACCCAGAGCGGGGCGGAGCAACAAGACACCCTGGGTTCCCGCGTTCGCGGGAATGACAAGGATGTGGCGGCGCTCGCCGACCTCGCCGAACAGGCCGCGCGCCTGTGCAAGGCCGATCTCGTCACCGAGATGGTCGGCGAGTTCCCCGAGTTGCAGGGCCTGATGGGCGGCTACTACGCCGCGAAGGAGGGCCTGCCGCAGGAGGTGGCTGACGCCGTTCGCGACCACTACAAGCCGGTTGGGCAGGGCGACGAGGTGCCCACCGCGCCGGTGACGGTGGCGGTGTCGCTGGCGGACAAGCTCGATACGTTGATGTGCTTTTTCGCAATCGAAGAAAGGCCGACCGGCTCGAAGGACCCGTTTGCACTACGGCGTGCCGCGCTGGGAACGATTGCGCTTATTGTCGAAAACAAGCTGCGCGCGCCCGTCCGTCAAGTGCAATTGGAGACGGTTGCGGGGCTCAAAAACCCGCGTCTCGCTGATCTCGATTATGCCCTGAAAGCAGCGTTAGACGATCTGATTGGTCTAGAGGAAGAAGTCATCGCTGAACTAACTCGCAAAGAATTAGCAGCTTACGAAAGCGAGAAGAAACGACGTATTTCCGAGATTAATCAAGGCCTCCTCGACTTCTTCGCCGACCGCCTCAAGGTCCAGCAGCGCGAGGCCGGGGTTCGCCACGACCTCATCGACGCGGTCTTCGCGCTCGGCGGGGAGGACGATCTCGTGCGGCTGCTCGCCCGCGTCCATGCGCTCCAGGCCTTCGTCGGGACCGAGGACGGGGCGAACCTCCTCGCGGGCTACAAGCGCGCGGCGAACATCCTCAAGAAGGAGGGTTATGAGGGCCCGACCGGCACGCCCGACCCCGAGGTGCTCGCCAGCCTGAAAGAGAACAACGACGGTATCCCCGACACCGGCGAGGAGGACCCGCTCGCGCTGGTCGACGATCCGGACGTCGGCGACATCCTCGCCGCCGAGGCGCGGCGCGATCCGGGGCTGGGCTACACGCCCGAGCCTGCCGAGGCCGCGCTGATCGAAGCGCTCGATGCCGCCGCCCCGCGCGCCGCCTCTGCCGTGGAGGCCGAGCGCTTCGCCGAGGCCATGGCCGCGCTCGCCACGCTGCGCGCGCCCATCGACCGCTTTTTCGACGAGGTGACCGTCAACGCCGACGAGGCGGCGAAGCGGGAGGCGCGCCTTGCGCTGCTCGCGCGTTTCCGCGATGCGGTCCACCGGGTCGCCGATTTCAGCCGGATCGAGGGGTGATGCAGGGCCGCGCGAAAGCCGCCCGACAATCAACCTTCGTTCCCATATAATCCAATGACTTACCTCCTCCCCATCGTCCGCTCCGCATGAACTAAGTCAACCAACGAGGAACCGGCATGACGATCCAGACGGTCTATGTATTCGGGGGCAAGGCCGACCACTCCGACCCGCGCCAGAAGGACAAGACCGTCACCGGCGGCAAGGGCGCGAACCTCGCCGAGATGGCGAGCATCGGCCTGCCGGTGCCGCCGGGCTTCACGATCACGACCGAGGAATGCGTCGCCTACCTCAGGGACGGAGCGGGCTTCTCCGAAGGCCTGCGCGCCGCCGTGGCGGGTGCGCTCGCCCATGTCGAGGCGACCGTGGGCAAGCGCTTCGGCGATGCGGGCGACCCGCTGCTGGTCTCGGTTCGTTCGGGCGCGCGGGTGTCGATGCCGGGGATGATGGACACGGTGCTCAACCTCGGCCTCAACGACGCGACCGTGGAGGGCCTCGCCGCCTCCTCGGGCGATCCGCGTTTCGCCTGGGACAGCTACCGCCGCTTCATCCAGATGTATTCCGACGTGGTGCTCGGGATCGATCACGGGCTCTTCGAGGAGGCGCTGGAGATCGCGAAGGAAGACAAGGGCTTCTACAACGACACCGAGATGGCGTGCGAGGACTGGCAGGCGCTGGTCGGCGAGTACAAGGGGATCGTCGCGCAGGAACTCGGCCGGCCCTTCCCGCAGGACGTCACCGAGCAGCTGTGGGGCGCGATCCGCGCCGTGTTCGACAGCTGGGATTCGGACCGCGCCAAGGTCTACCGCCGCCTCAACGACATCCCCGCCGACTGGGGCACCGCGGTCAACGTGCAGGCGATGGTGTTCGGCAACATGGGCGAGACCAGCGCCACCGGCGTCGCCTTCACCCGCGACCCCGCGACCGGCGAGCGCGCCTATTACGGCGAATACCTCATCAACGCACAGGGCGAGGACGTGGTGGCGGGCATCCGCACGCCGCAGTATCTCACCAAGGCCGCGCGCGAGGCGGCGGGGGCCAAGCCGCTTGCGATGGAGGAGGCGCTCCCCGAGGCCTATGCCGAGCTCGCCCGCGTGTTCGACCTGCTCGAGCGGCACTACCGCGACATGCAGGACATCGAGTTCACCGTCGAGCGCGGCAAGCTGTGGATGCTCCAGACCCGCTCGGGCAAGCGCACCGCCAAGGCCGCGCTCAAGATGGCGGTCGACATGGTGGCCGAGGGCCTGATCGACGAGCGCGAGGCGGTGCGCCGGGTCGATCCGATGGCCTTGGACCAGCTCCTCCACCCGACGCTCGATCCCAACGCAGAGCGCAACGTGCTCACCACCGGTCTTCCCGCTTCGCCGGGCGCGGCCGCGGGCCGGATCGTGCTCGACGCCGACACCGCCGAGCAATGGGCCGGGCGCGGCGAGAAGGTGATCCTTGTGCGCGTGGAGACCTCGCCGGAGGACATCCACGGGATGCACGCCGCACAGGGCATCCTCACCGCGCGCGGCGGGATGACGAGCCACGCGGCGGTCGTCGCGCGCGGCATGGGGCGCCCTTGCGTCTCGGGCGCGGGGGCCGTGTCGATCGACCGCGCCTCGCGCAGCCTCAGGATCGGCCATACCGAGCTGAAGGAAGGCGATGCGATCACGCTCGACGGCGCGACCGGGCAGGTGATGCTCGGCATCGTCCCCACGGTGGAGCCGGAGCTCGCGGGCGACTTCGGCACGCTGATGGTGTGGGCCGACAAGCTGCGGCGCATGAAGGTGCGCACCAATGCCGAGACGCCCGAGGACTGCCGCATGGCGCGCCAGTTCGGGGCCGAGGGCATCGGCCTGTGCCGCACCGAGCACATGTTCTTCGAGGCCTCGCGCATCAGCGCGGTTCGCCAGATGATCCTCGCCGACGACGAGGCGGGGCGGCGTCGGGCCCTGGAAAAGCTGCTCCCCGAACAGCGCGCCGACTTCCAGTCGATCTTCGAGGTCATGGCGGGCCTGCCCTGCACGATCCGCCTGCTCGACCCGCCGCTCCACGAGTTCCTGCCCCATGCGGACCAGGAGTTCGCCGAGCTGGCCGATGCGACCGGCCTCGGGGTCGATCACTTGAAGCGCCGGGCGGGGGAGCTGCACGAATTCAACCCGATGCTCGGCCATCGCGGGTGCCGGCTCGGGATCACCTTCCCCGAAATCTACGCCATGCAGGCGCGCGCGATCTTCGAGGCGGCCTGCGCGGTGAAGTCCGCGAGCGGCGAGGCGCCGCTCCCCGAGATCATGATCCCGCTGGTGGCGACGAAGCGTGAACTCGCGATCCTCAAGGCGCTGGTCGACAGGGAGGCCGAGGCGGTCTTCACCGAGACAGGCACCCGCGTCGACTACCTCGTCGGCACGATGATCGAACTCCCGCGCGCCGCGCTGATGGCGGGCGAGATCGCCGAGGAAGGCGCGTTCTTCTCCTTCGGCACAAATGACCTCACGCAGACGACGCTCGGCGTGTCGCGCGACGATGCGGCGCGGTTCCTCTCGGTCTATGTCGAGAAGGGCATCTTCCCGCGCGATCCCTTCGTCAGCCTCGACATCGAGGGCGTCGGGCAGCTGGTTGAACTTGCGGCGGAGCGGGGGAGGGCGACGCGGCCCGACATCAAGCTCGGCATTTGCGGCGAGCATGGCGGCGACCCGGCGAGCATCGCCTTCTGCGAGAAGGTCGGCCTCGATTACGTCAGCGCCTCGCCCTATCGCGTGCCGATCGCGCGGCTGGCGGCGGCGCAGGCTGCGCTGAAGAGGGCCTAGGTTCCCGCCAGCGAGCGCCGTCCGGTCAGGGTGACGATCTCGAAGGTCTCCGGCACCTTGCCATCCGCGTCGGCGCGGGCGGTGAAGGCGTCGCGGGCGCGCGCCAGCGCCGGCTTGCCGAGCGGGGCCGCGGGCTTGGCGAGGGCGTTGCCGAGCCCCTGGTCGCGCAGGTCGGCGACGAGCCGGTCGAGCGAGGAATAGCGCACGGTCAGCGCATGGGTGTCGACCACCGGGTCCTTCCACCCGGCGCGCTGGAGCAGGGCGGGGGCGGCGCGCGGATCGACGAGCGGGTGGATGCGGGCCGCGGGCCGCTCGGGCTCGGCGGCGAGCATCGCGGCGCGCAGGGCGGGAAGGCTCTGCCCGCCGACGAAGTGCGCCATGACCAGCCCTCCGGGCACAAGCGCATTGCGCATGTGGATCAGCGCTCCCGGCAGATCATTGACCGCATCGAGCAGGCCGAGGACCACGATCAGGTCATAGCCGCCGTCGGGGTAGGGGGCCTCGAGGTCGAGCGCCCCCGGCTGCTCGACGCCGCATCCCTGCGCCGCCAGCGCCGCAGCCATCCCTCCTGTCCAGTCACCGAGCACCAGCGCCCGCTGCGGCGCGTGGCGCAGGAAGGCGAGGCGCTCCAGGGTGTCCTCGATCATGTCCTCGGCAAGGAAGCGGGCCGCATCGGGCTTCCCGGTCCGGGTCGCGGCGCGGGCGAGGCGCAGCGCGCGCCTGCGAGGGGCGAAGATCGTCGGGATCGCGGGAGCGCTCATCGCCGCCGCCCTGCCGCGCTTGCCTGCCGAGCGCAAGCCGTGCGACACTCCGCGCGATGGCCGTGGTCGCTCGCCTTGCCCGACAGGTCGCGCCGGTGGTGGACCTCGTCTATCCGCCGCGCTGCCCCGCGTGCGGCGTGGCGGTGGCGGCGCAGGCGGGGCTGTGCACGACCTGCTGGAGCATGCTCGATGTGCCTGCCGAAGGCGAAGGGCCGGGCGAGGGCGTGCCGGTCCATGCCGCAACGATCTACAACGACACCTCGCGCAGGCTGGTGCTCGCCTACAAGCATGGCGGCCGGATCGCGCTCGCGCAGTTGCTCGCCCGGCTGATGGCGGCACGCCTGCCCGACCCGGCAGAAGGGCGCGCCCCGCCGGTGCTGGTGCCGGTGCCGCTCCACCGCTGGCGGCTATGGGGCCGCGGCTTCAACCAAGCCGCGCTGCTGGCGCGCGAGCTGGCGCGGCTCGGCAAGGGCGAGGTGGAGGTCGCCGCGCTGGTCCGGCACAGGCGCACGCCGCATCTCGGCGGCTTGGGGCGCGAGGCGCGCGAACGGGTGCTGTCGGGGGCGATCCGGCTCGATCCCGCGCATGCGCGGAGGCTCACGGGCCGTGACGTGGTGCTGGTCGACGACGTGCTGACGAGCGGGGCGACGAGCCGCGCCTGCATCGCGGCCATCGCTGGCGCCGGGCCGGCTTCTATCGCGGTAGCGTGCTTCGCGCGGGTGGAGGAGCAGCATCGGCTCGCGCATCCGTGATGCAGGGCCCCGAAACACATAACGCCCGAGGTCTTTCGACCCCGGGCGCCACGTGACGAAACGGTGAGGATCCGCCCTTGCGGGCGAAGGCAGCGACCCCCTAATTTCGCTGCCGGGATCCAGTCCCTATCGTTCAACCGGTCGCGCTGGCACCCCGCTGCCAGATCTGCGGTCCGGTCACCCCCTGAACCTGGCACCGGGCGGTGCCATTTGTTCGGTGGAGAACCCCTTGCGTAGGCTCCGCAGGCTTTCTTCCACCGAGTTGCACGGCACGGAAGATGAAACCTTCCGACGTGCGATTTTTTGCGACCCCCTGTTGTCTGCTTGCAACAATCGGCGCATGAGCGCCGCGCTTGAAAGCATGGAGTTGCTTTGCGTGACCGACGCCACCCTGACCCCCGAAGAGCGCGAGGCGGGAGCGACCTTCGCCCCGAAGTTCGATGCCGCCGGCCTGCTGACCGCGGTGGTGGTCGATCATGCGGACAGCACGGTTCTGGTCGTCGCCCACATGAACGAAGAGGCGCTCGCCGCGACGCTCGCCACGGGCAAGGTCCACTTCTGGTCGCGTTCGCGCGGGGCGCTGTGGATGAAGGGCGAGACCTCCGGCCATGTCCTCGCGGTGGAGAGCATCGCGGTCGACTGCGACCAGGACGCGCTGCTGATCCGCGCGGCGCCTGCCGGGCCGACCTGTCACACGGGCGCGCGCAGCTGCTTCTATCGGCAGATCGAGTCGCGCGATGGCGAGCCCGTGCTTGTCCGCACAGACGCTTGACGCTCACGTAAACGTAAGGTAGAGAGCGGGCATGGCTACCGCTCCCGCTCACTCCGCCGACCCTGCGACCGAATCGCGCCGCAACGGCGCCCATCTCGACAGGCCCGATGTCCACGCCCGCGAGCAGTTCACCATCTCCGACCTCACCTCGGAGTTCGGCTGCACCGCCCGCGCGCTGCGCTTCTACGAGGACGAGGGGCTCATCAGCCCCGCGCGCGTGGGCCTGACCCGCGTCTATTCGAAGCGCGACCGCGCCCGCCTCGCGTGGATCATGCGCGCCAAGAACGTCGGCTTCTCGCTCACCGAGATCCGCGAGATGATCGACCTCTACGACCTCGACGACGGCCGCGTCGAACAGCGCCGCGTCACCATCGAGAAATGCCGCGCGCATATCGCCAAGCTCAAGGCGCAGCGCGACGACATCGATTCCTCGATCAAGGAACTCACCGACTTCGTGGCCGAGATCGAGAAGCTCGACCTTCGCTGAGCCGCAAGGCCAGCACAACCCCGCAAGACCGCCAATCCAAGGGATCACCACATGCCGACCTACACCGCGCCCACCCGCGACACGCGCTTCGTCGTCAACGAGCTGCTCGACCTTGCCAGCTACGGCAACCTGCCGGGCTTCGAGAACGCCACGCCCGACATGATCGACACGGTCATCAACGAGGCCGGCAAGTTCTGCGCTGAAGTCCTCGCGCCCGTGAACCAGGCCGGCGACGAGCACGGCTGCACCCGCCACGAGGACGGCAGCGTCACCACCCCTCCGGGCTTCAAGGAGGCCTACCAGGCCTATGTCGAGAGCGGCTGGGGCACGCTCGCCCAGCCCGAGGAGTTCGGCGGGCAGGGGCTTCCCCACGTGCTCGGCTTCGTGCTCGAGGAATATGCCGGCACCGCCAACCAGGCCTTCGCCATGTATCCCGGCCTCACCAATGGCGCCATTGCCGCGATCCTCGCCAAGGGCTCGGACGAGCAGAAGGCGACCTATGTCCCCAAGATGATCTCGGGCGAATGGTCGGGCACCATGAACCTGACCGAGCCGCATTGCGGCACCGACCTCGGCATGATCCGCACCAAGGCCGTGCCGAACGGCGACGGCACCTATGCGATCACCGGCACCAAGATCTTCATCTCGGCCGGGGAGCATGATCTCACCAGCAACATCATCCATCTCGTGCTGGCCAAGACCCCGGGCGCGCCCGACAGCACCAAGGGCATCTCGCTGTTCATCGTGCCCAAGTTCATCCTCGACGAGAACGGTGAGCCCGGCGCGCGCAACGGCGTGACCTGCGGCTCGATCGAGAAGAAGATGGGCATCCACGGTAACGCCACCTGCCTCCTCAACTACGACGGGGCGACCGGCTATCTCGTGGGCGAGGAGAACAAGGGCCTCGCCGCCATGTTCATCATGATGAACGCCGCGCGGCTCGGCGTCGGCATTCAGGGCTATGCCCAGGCCGAGGTCTCCTACCAGAACGCGGTCAACTACGCGCTCGACCGTCGTCAGGGCCGCGCGCTGACCGGCCCCGCCGATCCCGAGGCCAAGGCCGACCCGATCTTCGTCCACCCCGACGTGCGCCGGATGCTGATGGACGCCAAGGTCTTCACCGAGGGCATGCGCGCCCTGTGCCTGTGGGGCGCCCTGCAGGTCGACCTCACCCACCGCGCGCAGACCGCCGAGGAGCGCGAGCAGGCCGACCTGCTGATCGGCCTGATGACCCCCGTCATCAAGGGCTACGGCACCGACAAGGGCTACGACATCGCCAACAACATGCAGCAGGTCTATGGCGGCCACGGCTACGTGCGCGAATGGGGCATGGAGCAGTTCGTCCGCGATAGTCGCATCGCGATGATCTACGAGGGCGCCAATGGCGTGCAGGCGATGGACCTGTGCGGCCGCAAGCTCGCCATGAACGGCGGCAAGGCGATCCAGGCCTTCTTCGCGATGATCGACGAGGAGATCGCCTCGGCCAAGCAGGTCGAGGAACTCAAGAGCGTCGCCGAACGCCTCGAGAAGGCGCTGGGCGAGCAGAAGGCGGCGACCATGTGGTTCATGCAGAACGCGATGGCCAACCCCAACCACCTCGGCGCGGGCGCGCATCACTACATGCACATCATGGGCATCGTGACGCTCGGCTTCTTCTGGCTGAAGATGGCCAAGGTCGCCGCTGCCAAGCTCGCGGGCGAGACCGACGACCGCGGGTTCTACGAGGCCAAGCTGGTCTCGGCCAACTACTACGCCGAGCGCTTCCTGCCCGACGCGGGCGCGCTGCGGCGCAAGCTGGAAGCGGGGAGTGACTACATGATGAAGCTGCCGGCCGAAGCCTTCGCCACCGCGGCGTAAGGCACGTCTCCGGACATCGAAAGGGCCGCTCCGCATGGCGCGGGGCGGCCTTTTTCGTGGGCGCTATTCAAGCATGCCCATCATGCGCTGCGAGCCGGACTTGACCTTGAGGCTCTTGGGCGCGGCGGCAGCGGCAGGGCGCTCCCACAGGCTCGCCGAGCGGGCCGAGACCGCGCGCGGGCGGGCCGGGGCGGCCGCGGCGGGGCGCTCGGGGATGACCGGAGCCGCCGGCTTCGGCGCGGGCGCCGGTGCTGCGACGACGGGTTCGGGTTCCGGCTCCGGCTTGGGCTCCGGCACGGGTTCCGGCTCCGGGGCAGCGACCGCGGCCACAGGTTCGGGCGCCGGGGACGGAGGAGCGGGTGCGGGGGCCGGAGCGGGCGCCGCCGCTTGCGGCACGGGGGCAGGCTCGGGGGCGGCGACGGGCGCTGGGGCTGGCGCGGGAGCTGGCGCAGGGGCGGGCGCCGCCGCTTGGGGCGCGGCCGGAGCGGGGGCAGGGGCTGCGGCCGCCGGCTCTCCCTCGGCCGCGCCGGCGAGGATCTTGGCCGCGACTTCCTCGAGCGAGCCGACCACCAGCAGCGGCTGTCCGCCGATGATGCCGACATTGGTCTGCCCGTTCTCGGCGACGCGCAGCCAGGCCACGTTCTCGGCCACGACCAGGTAGTTGCCGCCGCGCGATTCGAGCTTGATGAACTTCATGAACGCCGATTCCCGAGCCGTGCGAGGTCTGTGAACGCAAGACCCTAGGGCGCGGATGGTTAAGGAATCAGTCTATGCGGCGCTCGATCCGTCGCGGGCGCGACCTCGTCGATGAGGCCGAGCAGCGCGTTCCACGACTGCCGGTCGGCAAGGGCGTGATAGGCCGGGTTGGGCGCGCCTGCCGGGGTGAGCGGATTGGTGAAGCCGTGCTCCACGCCCGCAAAGGACATGAAGTGCCAGTCCGCTCCGACGCGGTCCATCTCCTCCCAGAAGCCGGTCACCTCGCTGCGCGGGACGAGCGAATCCGCATCGCCGTGGCAGACCAGCAGGCGAGGGCGGATCGGCGCGGCGGCGGGCAGGGGGGTGGCGAGCAGCCCGTGGAAGCTCGCCCCCAGCACGATCTCCGCCCCGTCGCGGGCCAGCTCCAGCACCGCCATGCCGCCGAGGCAGAAGCCGATCGCGATCTGCGGCAGGCCCGGTGCGGCCTCGGTCAGCGCGGCGAGCGTCGCGCGCAGCCGGGTGCGCATCGCCAGCGGATCGGCGCGCAGGGCGCTCATCGCCGCGAAGGCGCTCTCCATGTCGTGCGGCGCCGCGGGGCCGTAGAAGTCGCCGATCAGCGCCACGCACCCCGCCTCGGCGAGCGCCTGCGCCTTGGCCTCGACCCCGGGCGTCACGTTCATGAAGGTCGGGAAGACCGCCACCGCCGCCCGCGCAGGGCCTTCGGGCCGCGCTAACCATCCGGTCAGCGGCGTCGGCCCGTCGGCATAGGCGATACGCTCGAGCGCGCTCATTCGACCGGCAGGAACTCGGGGACCGAGAGATAGCGCTCGCCGGTGTCGTAGTTGAAGCCGAGCACCCGCGCGCCCTCCGGCAGCTCGGGAAGCTTGCTCGCGATGGCGGCGAGCGTCGCGCCGCTGGAGATGCCGACCAGCATCCCCTCCTTGCGCGCGGCGCGGCGGGCCATCTCCTTGGCCTCCTCGGCATCGACCGCGATGGCGCCGTCGATGGCATTGGTGTGGAGGTTGCCGGGGATGAAGCCCGCGCCGATCCCCTGGATCGGGTGCGGGCCGGGCTGGCCGCCGTTGATGACCGGCGAGAGCGCGGGCTCGACCCCGTAGGCCTTGAGGCCGCTCCAGTGCTTCTTCAGCTCCTCGGCGCAGCCTGTGAGGTGCCCCCCGGTGCCCACGCCCGTGATCAGCACGTCGATCGGCGTGTCGGCGAAGTCGGCGAGGATTTCCTGCGCGGTGGTGCGGACATGGACTGCGACGTTGGCCGGGTTGTCGAACTGGCTCGGCATCCACGCGCCCGGGGTCTCGGCGACGAGCTGCATCGCCCGCTCGATCGCGCCCTTCATGCCCTTCTCGCGCGGGGTGAGGTCGAAGGTCGCGCCATAGGCGAGCATCAGGCGGCGGCGCTCGATCGACATGCTCTCGGGCATGACGAGCACGAGCCGGTAGCCCTTGACTGCGGCGACCATCGCGAGGCCGATCCCGGTGTTGCCGCTGGTCGGCTCGACGATCGTGCCGCCCGGCTTCAGGCTGCCCCGCGCCTCGGCATCCTCGACCATCGCGAGGGCGATGCGGTCCTTGATCGAGCCGCCGGGATTGGCGCGTTCTGACTTCACCCACACCTCGTGATCGGGGAACAGCCGGGCGAGGCGGATATGCGGGGTGCCGCCGATGGTGGCGAGGATGTTGTCGGCCTTCATGATGATACCTCTTTCTTGAGTTCCTGCGGCTCGAAACTGCGGGCGCGGCGCAACTCGGGGAAATACCACGCCCAGACGATCGTCACGACTATCGCACCCGCCCCGCCGAATACAACCGCGCCGACAGCCCCGAGCAGCGCCGCGGCGATCCCCGACTGCATCTCGCCGAGTTCGTTCGAGGCGGAGATGGCGAGGCCCGAGATCGAGGAGACCCGTCCGCGCTTGTCGTCGGGGGTGAAGAGCTGGACGAGCGAGCTCCTGATGAACACCGAGATCATGTCCACCGCGCCCATCGCCGCGAGAATCGCCAGCGACAGGGCGAACCACCGCGAGAAGGCGAAAGCAATCGTGAGCGCCCCGAAGGCGGCGACCGCCCAGAGCATCTTCACCCCCACCTCGCGCTGCAAGGGGCGGAAGGACAGCCACAGGGCGACGCTCGCCGCCCCCAGCGCGGGCGCGGCGCGCATCAGGCCGAGGCCCTCGGGCCCGACATACAGGATGTCGCGCGCAAAGACCGGCAGCAGCGCCGTCGCCCCGGCGAGCAGCACCGCGAAGAGATCGAGCGTGATGCAGCCGAGCAGGAAGCGCTCGCGCCAGACATAGACCATGCCCTCGATCATCTGCTTCAGAGGGCGTGCGGGCGGCCCCTCGTGCCGCGCGCGGATCGGCCGGACGGTGAGGATCAGCAGCATCGCGCCCGCGAGAAGCGCGGCCGAAAGCGCATGGGGCACCCAGGCGCCCTGCGCGAAGATCAGCCCGCCCACCGCCGGGCCGGCGACGCTTGCCGACTGCCAGGCTATCGAGGACAGGGCGATGGCGCGCGGCAGCAGGGCGGGCGGCACGATGTTGGGCGCGATTGCGCTCATCGAGGGGCCGACGAACACCCGCGCCGCGCCGTGGGCTGCCGCGAGGCCGAAGAGGATCGGCAGGTTCAGCGCCTCGGCCCAGGTCGCGAGCGCCAGCACCACCGCGACGCAGGCGTCGATCCCGTTGGCGAAGGCTGCGACATGGCGCCGGTCGAACCGGTCGGCGGCAAGCCCGGCGAGCGGCGTCAGCAGGAACAGGGGGATGAACTGCGCAAGGCCGAGGAGGCCGAGCTGGAAGGACGCCTCGGCAACGCTCATCCCGTAATCGTCGCGCGCGACCGCGTAGAGCTGGTAGCCGAGCAGCACCACCATCGACATGGTGGCGAACACGCCCATGAAGCGCGCGAGCCAGTAGCGCCGATAGTCGCCGATCTGGAGAGGGGAGGTCGGTTCGATCAAGCCTTGGGTCACGCGGCGCGCCATGGCAGGCCGCGCGTGCCCTGCCAAGCGGGCGAAATCTTGCAGGCGATAAGGCCCGGCTATCGCGCCTCAGCGCGGGCGGCGCAGGCGGGGGTTCGGCTGGAGCTGGTCGATGATCGCGCCGAAATCGTCGAGCCGGATGATCCGCTCGAACTGGAAGCCCGCGCGCACGTCGCGGGTCCAGATCACGTAGGCCTCGATCCGGCCGACCACCGGCAGGCGGATGATGATGCGGTCGCCGCGCTGCAGCTTCTCGGCATTGTCGACCATGAAGCCGTGCGCGGAGAGGTTGCAGATGTGAAGGTGCAGGTCGCCGTGTGCGAAGTGTTCGACAATCGCGGGGAAATCGACCGGATGACGCGCCGCGCGGCGCATGTCGGTCACACTGAGATTAGCTCCACCCGCCACGCGAACCTTCCCTCTGCTGGGTCACAGAGGCGGGAATGCCGTGAAATCGCTGATAATTGGTAAAGGGCGGCTTGGATCTAGCGGTAAACGAGCGCGTGACGTTTCTTGCCGAGGCTGAGGCGCAGGGGCTGGCCTTCCGGCGGCAGCACGAGGTGCGCCGGGTCGGTGATCGTCTCGCCCTCGAGCCTCACCGCGCCCTCGGCAAGCTTGCGCTTCGCTTCGCCCCCCGAGGCGGTGAGGCCGATGGCGGTGAGGAGGGCGGCGATGCGCATCCCTTCCGGCCCGGTGGCGAGGCTCGGCAGGTCCTCGCCAGCGCCCGAGCCGGCGAAGGTCTCGCGGGCGGTCGCCTCGGCGCGGGCGGCCGCTTCGGCACCGCGCACCAGCCTGGTCACCTCGTTGGCAAGGACGACCTTGGCGGCGTTTATCTCCGAGCCTTCAAGGCTTTCGAGGCGGTTGATCTCATCGAGTGGCAGGTCGGTGAAGAGCCGCAGGAACTTGCCCACGTCGCGGTCGTCGACGTTGCGCCAGTATTGCCAGAAGTCGTAGGCGGGCAGGGCATCCTCGTTGAGCCAGACGGCGCCCGCCGCGGTCTTGCCCATCTTCGCGCCGTCCGCGGTGGTCAGCAGCGGCGTGGTGAGGCCGAAGAGCTCCGCGCCGTCCATCCGCCGCCCGAGCTCGATCCCGTTGACGATATTGCCCCATTGGTCCGATCCGCCCATTTGCAGCCGTACGCCAAGTTCGCGTGACAAGTGCCTGAAATCGTAGCCTTGCAGGATCATGTAGTTGAATTCGAGGAAGGTCATCGGCTGCTCGCGCTCGAGCCGCAGGCGCACCGAATCGAAGGTCAGCATCCGGTTGACGGTGAAGTGCGTGCCGACCTCCTGGAGAAGCTCGATGTAGCCGAGCTTGCCGAGCCAGTCGTGGTTGTTGACCATCACCGCATCGGTCGGTCCGTCGCCGAAGGTCAGGAGCTTGTCAAAGACTGTCATGATCGAGGCGATGTTGGCCTCGATCGTTGCGTCGGTGAGCATCTTGCGGCTCTCGTCCCGCCCCGTGGGATCGCCGATCCGCGTGGTCCCGCCGCCCATCAGCACGATGGGCTTGTGCCCGGCCTGCTGGAGGCGGCGCAGCATCATGATCTGCACGAGGCTGCCGATGTGCAGCGAAGGGGCGGTGGCGTCGAACCCGATATAGCCCGGCACGACCTGCTTCGCCGCCAGGGCATCGAGCCCGACCGCGTCGGTCAGCTGGTGGATGTAGCCCCGCTCTTCGAGCAGGCGCAGGAGGTCGGATTCGTAGGTGCTCATGGCGCGCGGCCCTATCAGCGCAGGGGCACGACGGGAAGTGGCTTGCCGGGGGCGGGAGGTGGCGGCAGGACAGCGCGATGCACCCGCTGATGCTCCACGTCGCCTGCGACCTCGGCCCCGTGCGCGCCGTCACCGCCGCGATCACGCCGACGCCGCAGGGTTGCGAGGCCGAGTTCCGGCTCGAGGGGACGATCGACGGCATCGTCGTGCCCCCCGCCGCCCCGCCCGGGCGGCAGGACAACCTGTGGCAGACCACCTGCTTCGAGATCTTCTGGCAGCCGATCGGGGGGAGGGCCTACCGGGAGTTCAACCTCTCGCCGTCGGGCCAATGGGCGGCCTACGACTTCGACTCGTTCCGCGAAGGGATGCGCGATGCGCCGGTGGACGCCATCGCCATCGCCTGCGCGCGGGATGGCGCGGGCCTCGTCCTCAGGGCTAGCATCGCCGCCGACCTTCCCGACCCCGCGCAGGTCGCGCTCAACGCCATCGTCGCGCATCAGGATGGGAGCAAGCAGTACTGGGCGCTCGCCTTCCCCCCCGGCAAGCCGGAGTTCCATTCCGAGGCCAACCGCGCGCTGATCGTCGAGCGCTAGGGCGCGGTGCGGGGCCGCCGGAAGGGGCCGTTGAGGTCGACGATCCGCGCGTTGAGCACGAAGGCGAAGCACACCCACACGAGGTAAGGCACGTTGAGCCACCCGGCGAGGCTGTTGCCGACCGTGCGCGGCAGCAGCACCACGAGGCTGAGCACCGAGAGCACGAGAAAGATGTTCTCCCCCAGCGCCCAGTCCGGCCGCCGGAACTTGAAGAACAGCGGCGACCAGGCGAGGTGCAGCGCGAAGTTGACGCCGAACAGCCCCCAGACATGCGCGAGCTGCGTCGAGCTCGGCGCCTGTGTCAGGCCGATGTAGAAACTCCATGCCGAGAGCGCGAGGATCACCGTCCAGGCCGGGCCGAACAGCCAGTCGGGCGGCTGCCACGCGGGCTTCTTGAGGTTGCGATACCAGTCGCCGATCTCGGTCAGCGCGCCGCCCGCACCCCCGAGGATGATCGCCCAAGCGGCGGCGATGGCGGCTGCGGTCCAGTCGATGTCCATGCGAACCTAACGGGTGCGCGAGGCGCAATGTTCCCGCCCCGGCACAAAGCATTGCCTTTGCCGCCGCGCTGCTCCAACGCTCAGGCCATGAAGACAGGCATCGACCGGCTGCTCGCCGATCCGGAACTCCTCCGCCAGCTGAAGGGCCGCCGCGTGGCGCTCGTCGCCCACCCGGCCAGCGTCACCGCCGACCTCACCCACAGTCTCGACGCGCTGATCGCGGCGGGCGTGCAGGTCAACAGCGCCTTCGGCCCGCAGCACGGCCTTAAGGGCGACAAGCAGGACAACATGGTCGAGACCGCGGACGAGATGGACCCGCGCTACGGCATCCCGATCTTCTCGCTCTACGGCGAGGTGCGTCGCCCGACGGGGCAGATGATGTCGAGCGCGGACGTCTTCCTCTTCGACCTCCAGGACCTCGGCTGCCGCATCTACACCTTCGTCACCACGCTGCTCTATCTGCTGGAGGAAGCGGCCAAGGCGGGGAAGGAGGTGTGGGTGCTCGACCGCCCGAACCCCGCCGGCCGCCCGGTGGAGGGCACCCTGCTGGTGCCGGGGCAGGAGAGCTTCGTCGGCGCCGCCCCGATGCCGATGCGCCACGGCCTCACCATGGGGGAAATGGGCCACTGGTTCATCGCGCATTTCGGTCTCGACGTCGCCTACAGGGTGGTGGCGATGGAGGGCTGGCGTCCCGATGAGGGTGGCGGCTTCGGCTGGCCGACGTCACGCCTGTGGATCAATCCCTCGCCCAATGCCGCCAACCTCAACATGGCGCGCTGCTATGCCGGCACGGTGATGCTGGAGGGCACGACGCTGTCCGAGGGGCGGGGCACCACCCGGCCGCTCGAGGTGCTGTTCGGCGCGCCGGATGTCGACGCGGGCGGGGTGCTCAAGGTGATGCGCAAGCTCGCCCCCGAGTGGCTGGACGGCTGCGCGATCCGCGAATGCTGGTTCGAGCCGACCTTCCACAAGCACGCAGGAAAGCTCTGCAACGCTCTGATGATCCACGCGGAAGGCGATTTCTACATCCACCATGCCTTCCGTCCCTGGCGGCTTCAGGCGCTGGCCTTCAAGGCGATCCGGATGCTCTACCCGGACTATCCGCTGTGGCGCGATTTTCCTTACGAGTACGAGCTCACCCGGCTCGCGATCGATGTCATCAACGGCGGGCCGGCTCTGCGCGAATGGGTCGACGACCCGGCTGCGACCCCCGACGATCTCGACGCCATGACGTCACATGACGAGGCGGCCTGGGTTGCGGAGGTGCGCGAGCACCTGCTTTACTGATCTGACGTCATGACGCCGCGACGTGCGTGAGGCGAAAGGATGGCGGGGCAACCGCCACCGATGGGAGAGAAAGACATTATGGCAACCGCGGCAGCGAGCGGCACGGGCGTGCAATCGGTCAGGGTCACCTTGTGGATCCTGCTTGCGGTCTACATCTTCAACTTCATCGACCGGCAGATCGTCAACATCCTCGCCGAGCCGATCGCCCGCGATCTCGAGCTTTCCGACACCCAGATCGGGCTGATGACCGGGCTCGCCTTCGCCCTGTTCTACACGGTGCTGGGCATCCCCATCGCGCGCTTCGCCGACCGCCCGACGACAAGCCGCCCGCGTCTCATCGCGGTGGCGCTGGCGCTGTGGTCGGCGATGACCGCGCTGTGCGGGCTCGCGCAGAACTTCTGGCAGCTGCTGCTCGCCCGCATCGGCGTGGGCGTGGGCGAGGCGGGCTGCACGCCGCCTGCGCACTCGCTCATCAGCGACGTCGTGCCTCCGGAGAAGCGCGCCTCGGCGCTCGCCTTCTACTCGCTCGGCATCCCCATCGGCACGCTGCTCGGCATGATCATCGGGGGCACGCTGGCCGACCGGGTGGGCTGGCGCGAGGCCTTCGTTATCGTCGGCCTGCCCGGCGTCGCATTGGCGCTGGTGGTGTGGTTCGTGCTCAGGGACCCGCGGCGCAGCGATGCCATGGCCGCCGTTCGCGCGCAGAGCCAGCCCGCCGCGCTGCCGCTCGGCCGGGCGGTGAGCGAGGTCGTTCGCTCGCGGGCCTACGTGCTGCTGCTGATGGCGGGTTCAGCCGCCGCCTTCCTCGCCTATGGCAAGACAACTTGGACCACGATCTTCTTCCAGCGCACGCATGATCTCTCGCCGGGTCAGGTCGGGCTGTGGTTCGGCCTGATCGGCGGGGTAGGCGGGATGCTGGGCACCTTTCTCGGCGGCTATCTCGCCGATCGTTTCGGCGCGGTGAATCGCCGCCATGTGCTCACAGCCCCCGCGGTAGGCATGGCGCTGGCCGTTCCGCTGGCAATCGCAGCCTACCACGCGCCAAGCTGGCCGCTCGCGCTCATCCTGCTGTTCGTGCCGACCGTGTTCAATTCTCTCTATTACGGTCCTTGCTACTCCGCCGCGCAGGGCCTCGTCCCGCTGCGGGCGAGGGCGATCGCGGCGGCGGTGCTGCTGTTCTGCCAGAACCTCATCGGGCTGGGCCTGGGGCCGCTGTTCTTCGGGATGCTCTCGGACTGGCTGCAACCGGCCTACGGCGCGGACTCTGTGCGCTACGTGCTCTACGGCGCGGCGGTGCTGGGGCTGGTGCCGGCGTTCTTCTTCTGGCGCTGCAGCCTGCACCTTGATGCGGAGCTGGACCGCAAGGGCTGACGGCCACTAGTCGAGTTCGATGTATTCGTCCCGCTCTGCATCCCACTGGAACGCGCAACCGATCTCACGGTCGATCAAGTGGAGCCAGCGGTCATCGGCGTTGAGGACCTTACCGAGCGCGATGTACATCGGCTCCTTCCCGAGTGTCTCGTCCTCGGCGATGGCCTCGTCGGTGCCCCGGATGCGCCAGCCGCTGTCCGGGTCGCTGTCGCCCTCGCGGGTCATGTCCGGTCCCTCGCGGTAGAGGTAATCGGCATGGGAGCGGCCTTCGACGACGCAGGCGTCGACAAAGCATCGCTCCCAGTACCAGCGGCGCTTGGGCACCTCGGGAGGCTGCTTGCCCCTGGCGTAGGTGCAGGAAATCACGTGCGACAGCGGGAGCCTGACCGGATCGCCGAGCCTGATCGACGGCATGTCGCAGGGTTCGTTGCTGAGGCGACCGACCACAAAGCCGTTGTCGATACGCTCGATCGTCACCCATATCCGCTCGGCACCGTATCGCCGACCGCCGGCAGTCTCGCGGAAGATGGCTTGCACCGCGTCGCCGGGCTCGAGCGCCGCCAGCTCCTGCGGCCACGGCATCGCGTAGGTGTAGGGCGCCCCGGCAGCGATCGGCCTTGGGTCTTCGAGCGCGATGCCCTCGGGCAGCTCGATTCCCTCGCTCAAGCCCCGTGCTTCCGCGAGAGCTCCCGCATCGCATCATCGAGCCCCTCGAGCGTCAGCGGATACATGCGGTCGCCGACGATCTGCTTGATCATCTTGGTCGACTGCGAATAGCCCCACTGCTTCTCCGGCACCGGGTTGAGCCACACGGTCGCAGGGTAGGTGTTGGTGACGCGCTGCAGCCACACCGCGCCCGCTTCCTCGTTCATGTGCTCGACCGAGCCGCCCGGATGGGTGATCTCGTAGGGGCTCATGGCCGCATCGCCGACGAAGACGATCTTGTAGTCGTGCCCGTACTTGTGGAGCACGTCCCAGGTCTTGGTGCGTTCCTGCCAGCGGCGCTTGTTGTCCTTCCACACGCCCTCGTAGAGGCAGTTGTGGAAGTAGAAGAATTCGAGGTTCTTGAACTCCGCGGTTGCCGCGCTGAACAGCTCCTCGACGAGCTTGATGAAGGGGTCCATCGACCCGCCGACGTCGAGGAACAGCAGCAGCTTGACGGCGTTGCGCCGCTCGGGCCGCATCCTGATGTCGAGCCAGCCCTGCTTGGCCGTGCCCTCGATGGTGCCGGGAATGTCGAGCTCGTCCGCCGCGCCCTCGCGGGCGAAACGCCTGAGGCGCCGAAGCGCCATCTTGATGTTGCGCGTTCCCAGTTCCTTGGTGTTGTCGAGGTTCTTGAACTCGCGCTTTTCCCAGACCTTGATCGCGCGGCCGTGCCTGCTCTCGCCGCCGATCCGCACGCCCTCGGGGTTGTAGCCCGAATTGCCGAAGGGCGAGGTGCCCCCGGTGCCGATCCACTTGTTGCCGCCCTGGTGGCGCTTTTCCTGTTCCTCGAGCCGCTTCTTGAGCGTCTCCATGATCTCGTCCCAGTCGCCCAGCGACTTGATCTTCTCCATTTCCTCGGGGGTGAGGAACTTCTCGGCGACCGCCTTCAGCCAGTCCTCGGGGATGTCAACAGGGTTCTGGCCGTAGTCGGACATGATCCCCTTGAAGACCTTCTGGAACACCTGGTCGAAGCGGTCGAGCAGCCCCTCGTCCTTCACGAAGGTCGCGCGGGAGAGGTAATAGAACGCCTCGGGCGTCTGCTCGATCACGTCCCTGTCGAGCGCCTCCAGCAGGGTGAGGTGCTCCTTGAAGGAGGCGCCGATCCCGGCGGCGCGCAGCTCGTCGACGAAGTTGAAGAACATGGGGCACGCCTAGCCGAATGTGCGGGGCCTTGCCAGCATCTCAATTGTGAGGGTGCAAAGACCGCTTTAACTCGTCTGATGTTAGCGCTACCTTCGATGAGGGAGAGGGGAAGGGGGCAATCCATGGCGTCAGAGCCGGTCCGCGACGAAGAAGTCGTGACGCAGTCGATATCCGCCAGCTGCGGCGAGGTGGTGCTGGGGTGCAGCGACGTCGCCGGGATCGTCAAGCAGGTGATCGAGTCCTCCGCCGCGCTGCGCGACGAGCACCGCGCGCTCGCCTCGACCGTCGCGCTGCTCGAGGCCGATCAGCAGCGCGTGCTCGAGGCCAGCGACGAGGCGCGCCTGCTCTCGGCGCAGGCCATCGAGCAGCTCAACGCCGGCACGCAGCAGATCGAAAGCTCGCTCGGCCGAATCGGCGAACTCCTCGCGCTGGTCGGGGCGCTGTCGGAGCACGTGACGGGGTTCGCCGCCGCGATGTCGCAGGTCCAGCGGTCCGTCCGCGAAATCGACGAGATCGCCGAGACGACCAATATCCTCGCCCTCAACGCGACGATCGAGGCGATGCGGGCGGGCGAGGCGGGGCGGACCTTCGCCGTGGTCGCGGCCGAGGTGAAGGAGCTCGCCGGGCACACCCGCAAGGCCACCGAGGAGATCGCCGCGACGATGGACGCCCTCGGTCGCCAGGCCGGGCAGGTCATCGCCCGCATCGAGGAGGGCGCGCGCGCCAGCGACGCGGCGAGGTCCTCCATCGATTCCATCAAGCACACGATCAGCGGCGTGGTGGAGCTCGTCCATGACGTCGACCGCCAGAACGACCAGATCACCCGCTCGACCGCGACCATCAGCGACCATGTGAACCGCGTTCACGACGTGCTCGAGGACTTCCAGCGCGCCAGCGAACGCGACGAGGCGCGGCTCACCGCGGTGCACGGCAAGGTCGGCGACCTCGAGGACCGGGCGAGCGTGATGTTCGACCACATCGTGCAGGCCGGCTTCTCGCCGCGCGACAGTGCCATCGTCGCCATCGCGCAGGAGGCCGCCGGCGAGGCGACCCGCATCGCCGAGACGGCGCTCGCCGAGGGATCGCTGACGCGCGCGATGCTGTTCGACGAGGACTACGTGCCTGTCCCCGGCACCGACCCGCAGCTCTACCGCACCCGGCTCTCCGACTGGGCCGACGCGCAGTGGCGGCCGCTGCTCGACCGGATCATGCAGCGCGACCCGGCGATCATCGCCACGGTGTGCGACGACCGCAACGGCTTCATGCCGACCCACCTCACCGAGCGCAGCCGCGCGCCGACGGGAGACTACACGCACGATCTCCAGTTCTGCCGCAACGGCCGGATCATCACCACGCCCTTCGACAAGTGGATCAAGCGCTCGGACAAGCCCTACTCGATGGCGGTCTACCGCCACGAAGGCGACGGGGCGCATTACCGGGTGGTGCGGCTGGTCAGCGTGCCGCTGGTCTTCGAGGGCCGGCGTTGGGGCGAATACGAGATCTCCTACGTGCTGTGACCGGCGGGCTTGCGCGGTGCGGTCGCGTTTTCCCGCGCGGGCTTAACGAGCTGGCAACCATGCCTCTTTAGCCTCCTGCGGCGACAACACCGGGAATTCGCACCATGCAGCCAATCGCCATTGACACCGCCAATGCCCATGCCCTGGGCATGATCCCCGAGAGCTGCGGGGCGGTGACGGTGGGGTGCACCGACGTCGCAGGCGTGGTGGAGGCGGTGATCGCTTCCTCGAAAACGCTGCGCTCCGAGCACGAGGCGCTCGCCGAGACGGTGCGCGCGCTCGAGGCCGATCAGACCAAGGTCGCCGAGGCGAGCGACGAGGCGCGGCTGCTGTCGGAGCGCGCCATCGAGCGGCTTTCCGAGGGCACCGCGCTGATCCAGTCCTCGCTCGGCCAGATCGCCTCGCTGATCGAGCTCGTCGACACGCTCGGCCAGCACGTCACCAGCTTTTCCGCCGCCATGGAGCAGGTCCGCCGCAGCGCGCAGGACATTGGCGAGATTGCGGAAACCACCAATATCCTCGCCCTCAACGCGACCATCGAGGCGATGCGCGCGGGCGATGCCGGCCGCACCTTCGCCGTCGTCGCCAGCGAGGTGAAGAGCCTCGCCAACGACACCCGCAAGGCCACCGAGGAGATCGCCGCCACGATCGACGCCCTCGGCGGCGAGGCGGAGGTGGTGATCGGCCGGATCGAGGCGGGCTCCAAGGCCAGCGGCGAGGCGCGGGCCTCGGTGGCGCGGATCGAGAGCAGCCTCTCCAATGTCGGGGCGCTCGTCGAGGAGGTCGACAAGCAGAACGACGTCATCGCGCGTTCGACGGGCACGATCTCGGGCCATGTCGACAAGGTCCAGCGGGTGCTGACCGGGTTCGATGCCGCCGCGCGGGCCAACGAGGACCGGCTCCACGGCGCGCATCGCAAGATGGAAGAGCTTGAAATCACGGCCTCCGAGATGTTCGACCGCATCGTCCACGCCGGGCTCAGCCCCGAGGACAGCGCGATGGTCGCGCAGGCGCAGGCCATGATGCGCGAGCTCACCGCCCACACCGAGGCCGCGCTCGCCTCGGGCGCGGTCACGCTCGAGGCGCTGTTCGACACCGACTACCGGCCCGTCCCCGGCACCAATCCGCAGCTCTACCGCACCCGCCTCACCGACTGGGCCCATGCCGAGTGGCGGCCCTTCCTCGACCGGGCGAAGGCGAGCGATTCCAGGGTCCTGGCGGCGGCCTGCACCGACATGAACGGCTTCCTGCCGACCCATCTCACGGAGCGCAGCCGCACCCCCACGGGCGACGTCAACCACGACACGCAGTTCTGCCGCAACGGGCGGATCATGCTCGAGGCGATCGACCGCAAGGCCAAGGCCTCGGGGGCGCCCTACATGATGGCGGTCTATCGCCAGGAGGGCGACGGCAACGCCTACGTCGTGGTCCGCAACGTCTATGTCCCGCTGATCCTCGGCGGGCGGCGCTGGGGCGACTTCGAGCTCGCCTACAGCTTCGGCTGACAGCGCCACAAGCGATGTTTCACGTGAAACACCGCCGCAAGCGGGCCTCTAAACGGGTCTAGAGAGGGTCTGGGAGGGGTCTGGCCGCCATCAAGCGCGCGCAAGACACCCCCGAGCGCGACCACCCCTCAGCGGCGGCGGCGGCTCCGCCAGGCGGCGAGGCCGATCAGCACCGCCCCGGCGAGCGCCGTCAGCGCGCCGCGCAGCATCCATTCGCGCTGTCCCAGCATGAAGCTGTCCGCGGGCCAGGCGATCACCCCCGCGCCCTGCAGCACCCAGAGGAGGCCGAGAGCGACAAGGAACAGCCCCGCCGCCCTCAGCATCAGCACGGCCCGGGTGCCTCAGCGCTTGGCGATCGGCACGTAGTCGCGCTGCGTCGGCCCGGTGTAGAGCTGGCGCGGGCGGCCGATCTTCTGGCCGGGGTCGGAGATCATCTCGTTCCACTGCGCCACCCAGCCCACGGTGCGGGCCAGCGCGAAGAGCGCGGTGAACATGGTGGTCGGGAAGCCGATCGCCGAGAGGATGATCCCCGAGTAGAAGTCAACGTTGGGGAACAGCTTCTTCTCGATGAAATAGGGATCGTTCAGCGCGATCTCCTCGAGCCGCAGCGCGGTCTCGAACAGCGGATCGGTGACCTTAAGCGCATCGAACACCTCGCGCACCGTCTTCTGCATCACGGTCGCGCGCGGGTCGTAGTTCTTGTAGACCCGGTGGCCGAAGCCCATCAGGCGGAAGGGATCGTTCTTGTCCTTGGCGCGCTCGATGTAGTGCGGGATCTTGTCGGGCGTGCCGATCTCCTTGAGCATGTTGAGCGCCGCCTCGTTGGCGCCGCCATGCGCCGGGCCCCACAGGCAGGCGATGCCCGCCGCGATGCAGGCGAAGGGGTTCGCGCCCGAGGACCCTGCAAGCCGCACGGTCGAGGTCGAGGCGTTCTGCTCGTGGTCGGCGTGGAGGATGAAGATGCGGTCCATCGCCCGCTCCACCGCCGGGATCACCTCGTATTCCTCGGCCGGGACGCCGAAGGTCATGCGCAGGAAGTTGCCGGTGTAGGACAGCGAGTTGTTCGGGTAGATGAAGGGCTGGCCGACCGAATACTTGTAGGCCATCGCCGCGATCGTCGGCATCTTGGCGATCAGCCGGTGCGAGCTGATCTTGCGGTGCTCGGGGTCCGAGATGTCGGTGCTGTCGTGATAGAAGGCCGACAGCGCGCCGACCACGCCGCACATGATCGCCATCGGGTGCGCATCGCGGCGGAAGCCGCGGTAGAAGGTCATCAGCTGCTCGTGCAGCATGGTGTGGCGGGTGATGGTGTAGGTGAAGTCGTCGAGCTCCTGCTGGCTCGGCAGCTCGCCGTTCAGCAGCAGGTAGCTGACCTCCATGAAGCTCGAATCCTCGGCCAGCTGGCCGATGGGATAGCCGCGGTGGAGCAGCACGCCCTCGTCACCGTCGATATAGGTGAGCGCGCTTTCGCAGGCGGCGGTCGAGGTGAAGCCCGGGTCGAAGGTGAAGGCGCCGGTCTGCGCATAGAGCTTGCGGATATCGATCACGTCGGGGCCGGTGCTGCCTTCGAGCACGGGGTACTCGTAGGTCTGGCCGCCGAGTTCGAGTTTCGCCGTCTTGTCTGCCAAGATCTGTCTCCTGTCCAAATTCCCTGTTCGGCCCGCTTGCGTCACGCAGCCTGCGCGTCGAGCCGGGCCAGCGCCTCGTCCCGTCCCAGCAGGACCAGAACGTCGAAGATACCGGGTGAGGTGGTCGTCCCGGTCAGCGCCGCGCGCATCGGCTGCGCCAGCTTGCCGAGGCCCAATCCAAGCTCCTCGGCGAGCGCCTTGGTAGTGGCTTCGAGCGCCTCGATTGTCCAGTTGTTTTCCGCCACCAAACGGTCGTGGACCTGCCGCAGCAGGCCGCGTGCCTCCCCCTCCAGCAGGGCGGCCGCCTTCTCGGTCATGGCGAGGGGGCGCTTGGCGAAGAGGAAGCCTGCGCCGTCAACCACTTCGTCGAGGTTCTTCGCACGCACTTTCAGCACCGGCATGGCGCGGGCGAGCAGCGCCTGGTCCGCCACCTCGCCGATCCGCGCGGCGACCAGCGCGGCGAGCCGTGCATCATCCGCCTCGCGCAGATAGTGGCCGTTGAGGTTCTCGAGCTTCTTGATGTCGAAACGCGAGGGGCTCTTGCCCACTCCGTCGAGATCGAACAGCTCCACCGCCTCCTCGCGGGTGATCTCCTCGCGGTCGCCGTGGCCCCAACCGAGGCGCAGGAGGTAGTTGAACAGCGCCTCGGGCAGGATGCCGAACTCGTCGCGATAGGCCTCCACCCCCAGCGCCCCGTGGCGCTTGGAGAGCTTCGCCCCGTCCGGACCGTGGATCAGCGGGATGTGGGCATAGACCGGGTCGGGCCAGTCGCCCTCGATATCGTTCATCGCGCGGATGATCGGCAGCTGGCGGAAGGCGTTGTTGAGATGGTCGTCGCCGCGGATGACGTGGGTCACGCCCATGTCGTGATCGTCGACCACCACCGCGAGCATGTAGGTCGGAGTCCCGTCGGCGCGCAGGATGATGTAGTCGTCGATCTCCTCGTTCCGCACCGTCACCGCGCCCTGGACCCGGTCGTGGATCGTGGTCTCGCCCTCCTGGGGCGTCTTGATGCGGATGGTGAAGGGCGCCCCCTCGGGCGCCTCGGCGGGATCGCGGTCGCGCCAGCGCCCGTCGTAGCGCAGCGGCTTCTTGTTGGCGCGCTGCTCCTCGCGCATCGCCTCGAGCTCCTCGGGCGTGGCGAAGCACTTGTAGGCGTGGCCGGCCTTGAGGAGCTGCCAGGCGACCTCGGCATGGCGCTCGGCCCGGTCGGACTGGAACACCGGGGGCGCGTCGTAGTCGAGCCCGAGCCAGTCGAGCCCCTCGATGATCTTGTCGATGGCGTCCTGGGTGGAGCGCTTGCGGTCGGTGTCCTCGATGCGCAGCAGGGTCCGGCCGCCGTGGTGGCGCGCGTAGAGCCAGTTGAACAGCGCGGTGCGCGCGCCGCCGATGTGGAGGTAGCCGGTCGGCGAGGGGGCGAAGCGGGTCACGATGCCGCCCGGGGGGCTCGCGGCGGGGGTGCTGCTTTCGCTTGCCATACGCTTCGTGTTCCTGTTCACTTTGAGCGGCTTGGGGGAGCGCCGGGCCGGTCGGGGGGCAGCCGATGCGCGATGTGCCGATCATTCCGATGGGGGAGGAGCCGGACGGCCCGATGGCCGCCGGAGACCCGCCGCCGCGCCCTTGGCAAAGTGCGCGGGGCTTGTCCAGCGCCGCCGGCGGGGCCGGGCGGCTGCTCGACGCGGCGGAGCGCTTCCTCGCCGAGGCGGGCTTCGACCGCGCCCCGTGGCTGGCGGTGGTCTTCGCCGGGGGGATTGCGGCGTGGTTCGTGCTCCCGGAACTCTGGCAGTGGTGCGCGGCGATGGCCGGCGGCGCGGGGGCGGCGCTCGCGGCGTGGGCGATCTGGCCGTCGGGCAGCGCGGCGGACGAGCGGCGCGCGAACCTGCGCCTCGCGGTGGTTGCCTGCGGGCTGGTCTTCGCGCTCGGGGTGGGCGTGGTCTGGGCGCGCTCGGCGATCGTCGGCGCGGAGCCGATCGCCCGGCCGATGGTCACGCTGATCGAGGGCCGGGTGCTCGCCCGCGAGGACCAGCCCGCCGAGGGACGCCTGCGCCTGACCCTCGCGATGCGCGATGCCGAGGCGGGGGTGGCGCGCAAGGTGCGGATCAACGTGCCGCTCGCCGCCCTGGAAGGCGGCATACCAGCAGGGCTAGGCGAGGGCGCGGTGGTGCGGCTGCGCGCCCGGCTGATGCCGCCCGCCGCGCCGATGCTCCCCGGCAGCTACGACTTCGCCCGCGCCGCGTGGTTCAAGGGCCTCTCGGCGACCGGCACGATGGTGGGTCCGCTCGCCGTGACCCGCCCCGCGCCCGCCGGCGAGGGGCTCGAGAGCCTCCAGCGGATGCTGTCTGAACACGTGCGGGCGCGGGTGCCCGGCTCCCCCGGCACGATCGCGGCGGCCTTCGCGAGCGGCGACCGCGGTGGCATTTCCGAGGCCGACGAGGCCGCGATGCGCGACGCGGGGCTCACGCACCTGCTCTCGATCAGCGGGCTCCACGTCAGCGCGGTGGTCGCCACCGGCTATCTCGTGGCGCTGCGCCTGCTGGCGCTGTGGCCGGCGCTCGCGCTGCGGGTCCGCCTGCCGGTCGTGGCGGCGGGGGCGGGGGCGCTGGCGGGGATCGGCTACACGCTGCTCACCGGCGCCGAGGTGCCGACGGTGCGCAGCTGCCTCGCCGCGCTGCTGGTACTCGGCGCGCTGGTGCTGGGGCGCGAGGCGCTGTCCTTGAGGATGGTGGCGATCGCCGCGGGCGTGGTGCTGCTGCTATGGCCCGAGAGCGCGATCGGCCCGAGCTTCCAGATGAGCTTCGCCGCGGTGCTGGCGATCGTCGCCCTTTCGGGAAGCGCGCCGGTGCGCGCCTTCCTCGCCCCGCGCGAGGAGCCGTGGTGGGCGCGGACCGGGCGGCGGGTGGTGATGCTCTTCGTGACGGGGGTGGTGATCGAGCTCGCCCTGATGCCGATCGTGCTGTTCACTTCCACCGCGCCGGGCTCTACGGGGCGGTCGCGAATGTCGTCGCGATCCCGCTGGTGACCTTCATCGCCATGCCCCTGATCGCACTCGGCCTGCTGCTCGACACCCTGGGGCTGGGCGCGCCGGCGTGGTGGGCGGTGGAGCGCACGCTGGCGCTGCTCCTCGGCATCGCGCACTTCACCGCCGGGCAGGCGGGCGCGGTGCGGCTGATGCCGCAGATCGGGGGGCTCGCGGTCACGCTCTTCGCGGCCGGGGGCCTGTGGCTGGGGTTGTGGCGCGGGCGGGTGCGGCTGTTCGGGCTGGTGCCGGTGGCGGCGGCGAGCGCGATGGTGGCGGCGACCCCGATCCCCGACGTGCTGGTCGCGGGCGACGGGCAGCAGGTGGGGATCACCATGCCCGGTCCCGATGGAAACCCGCGCCTCCTCGCCCTGCGCGACAGCCGCTCGTCCTACACCCGCGACAACCTAATGGAGCTCGCCGGGGTGGGCGCGGAGCCGGTGCCGCTCGCCCGCTGGCCGGGTGCGCGCTGCTCCTCGGCCTTCTGCACCGTGACGCTGGAGCGCGGCGGGCGGGAATGGGTGCTGCTGCTCGGCCGGGGGCGGGCGCAGGTCGAGGATCGGGCGCTCGCCGCGGCCTGCGGGGAGGCGGACATCGTGGTTTCCGAGAGATTCCTCCCGCGCTCCTGCCGCCCGCGCTGGCTCAAGGCGGACCGCCGCTTTCTCGCGCGCTCGGGCGGGCTCTCTATCGACCTTGCCGCCGAGCGGATCACCACCGTCGCCGAGGGCCAGGGCGCCCACGGATGGTGGCGCCCGGCGCAGCGGGTTGGGGAAAACCGCCCCCGGGCGCAAACGCCGCCTGAAGGGGGGCAAGGCGGGGTCTAGCGCGGTCTGGCGGGAGTCCGGGCCGGGCCTGGAGGGGGTCTGGCGGCAGCGAAAAGGGGCCTGCGAGAGGCCCCTTCGAAGTCCAACAGCTGTGCGGGCGGCCACCGGGCCGGAGCGGAGGCCGGGCGCCGACGGAGCCGGACCGTCCCGCTCCCGTCGGCGCCCGCGACCTCGCCACCGGCCGCGCGGCCTCAGTGGTAGCGGCGCAGCAGCCCGGCAAGCTTGCCCTGCACCTCGACCTCGTCGGGCCGGTAGTATTGCGGATCATAGGCCGCGTTGGCCGGATCAAGCCGCACCTTGCCGCCCTCGCGGCGCAGGTACTTGAGCGTCGCCTCCTCGCCGCGGACCAGCGCCACCACGATCTCACCGTCGCGGGCGGTGTTGGTCCGCCGCACCAGCGCGAAGTCGCCGTCGAAGATCCCGGCCTCGACCATCGAATCCCCCGACACCTCGAGCGCATAGTGCTCGCCCGGGCCGAGCAGCGCGGCCGGCACCGGCAGGGTCGACTGGCCCTCCAGCGCCTCGATCGGGGCGCCGGCGGCGATGCGGCCGTGGAGCGGCAGCTCGATCACGTCGTTCGCCGCCACCGCCTCGGCCACGCGCGGAGCGGGCGGGACCATCGCCACCACGTTGCCCCCGGCAGGCGCAGAACTGCGCGCCGGCGTCGTGTCGCCGGGCTGGCGGATCACCTCGAGCGCGCGCGCCCGGTTGGGCAGGCGCCGCAGGAAGCCGCGCTCCTCCAGAGCCGAGATCAGGCGGTGCACGCCCGACTTGCTCTTGAGATCCAGCGCCTCCTTCATTTCCTCGAAACTCGGCGAGACACCGGTCTCCTCCAGCCGCTGCTGGATGAAGACGATCAGCTCGCGCTGCTTTGCGGTCAGCATTGGTCAACTCTCCTGTGGTCGCACCCACGCCGCGCCCCCGTGAGGGCACGCCGCGCCAATCCCCTTCATGTGCGCCAAGAGGCACCGCCTCGCGGTGCTTTGCCTGCACTCTGTTCGCATTTTAGGTGAACGAACAAGGAACAATTAGGCAACTGTTGGAAAGCTGTCAACTCTCGCGCGCTGCGGACCCGCGGAATTCAGCCATTTCGGAGCGAGAACACCGGAACAGGCTCACCCTCCGGCACAGGCGGCGCGCCCGCTGGCCGGTCGATCAGGGCGTCGGCGGCGGCCAGCGCGGCGAGGGCGGAGGAATCCTGCGAACCGGCGAGCCGCACCGCGCCCCCGTCCGTCACCGCGCGCAGGAACTCGCGGCGCGGGCCGACGGCGGGAAGGTCCTCCCCGGCGATCATCGTCACGGCGCGCGGCAGGGGATCGGGCGACCCCTGCGCCGCGCGGACCAGCGGCAGGGCGAAGAGGAAGGCGGTGACGAAGCTCGACACCGGGTTGCCCGGCAGGCCGAGGATGACCTGCGCACCTCGCGTCGCCACCAGCAGCGGCTTGCCCGGCTTGATCGCGATGCGCCAGAAGGCGGTTTCGGCGCCCCATTCGGCGAGCGCGGGCTTCACGAGGTCGTGATCGCCCACCGAGGCGCCGCCCGAGGTGACGAGGATGTCCGCGTCCTCGGCTGCCGCGAATGCGGCGGCGAGGGCCTCGCGCGTGTCGGGAACGGGGCCGATCCGCATGACCTCGCAGCCGAGCGGGGCGAGCATGGCGGCGATCATCGCGCCGTTGCTGGCGGGGACCTGGTGGGGGAGGCAGGCGGCAGGGTCGCGGGCGAGCTCGTCCCCGCTGTCCATCACCACCACCCGCGCGCGGCGGATGACGGGGAGCGCGCCGTGCCCGGCGGCGAGCGCGAGGGCGAGGCGCGCGGGGGTCACGGGCATGCCGGCGGGGAGCAGAAGGTCGCCCTCCCGGAAATCGAAACCGCGCGCGCGGATGTGGCGGCCCGCGGGCGGGTCCTCGGTGGCGGTGGCGGTGACGCTGTCGCCCTCACGCAAGGCGTCCTCCTGGAGGAGGATGCGGTCGGCGCCTTCCGGCACGATCGCGCCGGTCGAGATGCGCGCGCACTCGCCGCTTGCGAGGGCCGCCGCGAGGGACGCCCCGGCGCGGCTCTCGCCGACGAGGCGCCAGGGGCCGGGGCCGGGGGCGAGGGCGTAGCCGTCCATCGCCGACAGGTCGGCCGCGGGCTGGGTGCGCAAGGCGTGCAGGTCCGCGGCGAGGCGGCGGCCGAGCGCGGCCTCGGCGGGGAGGGTCTCGGGCGGCAGCGCGGGCGCGAGGGCGAGCAGGCGGGCCTGCGCCTCCTCGAGGCCGAGCGGCGGGGTCATTGCGGCGCGGTCCAGTCGCCCGACTTGCCGCCGGACTTGGCGAGGAGGCGCACGCCCTCGATGACCATGCCCTTGTCGACGGCCTTGGCCATGTCGTAGATCGTGAGGAGCGCCACCGAAACCGCTGTCATCGCTTCCATTTCCACGCCCGTGCGCCCGGTCAGGGAGGCGGTGGCGGTGGCGCGGATAGCGTCCGGCTCGAAGACGAATTCGACGCTCACCGCCTCGAGGCCCAGCGGGTGGCACAGGGGGATGAGCTCGCCGGTGCGCTTGGCGGCCATGATCCCGGCGATGCGCGCCGCGGCGAGGACATCGCCCTTGGGCGCGTTGCCGTCGCGGATCGCGGCGAGGGCCTCTGCCGACATGGCGATCCGCCCGGTGGCGATCGCGCGGCGCTGCGTCTCGGGCTTGCCGCCGACATCGACCATGCGCGCGGCGCCGCTCTCGTCGAGGTGGGTGAGCTTGCTCATGCGGCGGTTTGTGCGCCGATGAGGGCGCGGGTGGCACTGGCGATATCGTCAGCGCGCATCAGGCTCTCGCCGACGAGGAAGGTGCGCACGCCCGCGGCGGCGAGCCGGTCGCAGTCGGCGCGGGTGTTGATCCCGCTCTCGCCGACCAGCAGCGTGCCCTCGGGGGCGAGCGGGGCGAGGCGCTCGGTGGTGGCGAGGTCGGTGGTGAAGGTTTTCAGGTCGCGGTTGTTGACCCCGATGAGGCGCGACTTGAGGTGCACGGCGGCGCGGGCCATCTCGGCCTCGTCGTGGACCTCGACGAGCACGTCCATGCCGAGCTCCAGCGCGGCCGCCTCGATCTCGGCCATCGCGCCGTCCTCGAGCGCGGCGACGATCACGAGGATCGCGTCCGCCCCGATCGCGCGCGCCTCGAGGCACTGCCAGGGATCGACCATAAAGTCCTTGCGCAGCACCGGCAGGGCACAGGCGGCGCGGGCCTGCACCAGGTAGTCCTCGTGTCCCTGAAAATAGGGCGCGTCGGTCAGCACCGAGAGGCAGGCGGCGCCCCCCGCCTCGTAGGCGGCGGCGTGCTCGGCGGGGCGGAAGTCGGCGCGGATCAGGCCCTTGGAGGGGCTCGCCTTCTTGACCTCGGCGATGAGCGCATAGGAGCCTTCCGTGGCGCGGGCGCGCAGGGCCGCCTCGAAGCCGCGCGGGACCGTCTGCGTGCGCGCGGCGCGGGCGAGCTGCGCCTCGGTGATCGCGAGCTTGCGGGCGGCGACCACCTCGCGCTTGGCGGCGCAGATTTCCTCGAGCTTGTTCATCGTGTCACTTCGCTATCTCATTTCGTTATTCCCGCGAAGGCGGGAATCCAGCGTGGTTCTGGGCCTCGCAAGTCAGCGGGATCCCCGCCTGCGCGGGGATGACAGGGGAAATTATTTCGCCAGCGCAATCCACTTCTCGAGCAGGGCGAGCGCCGCGCCCGAGTCCAGCGCTTCCGCAGCCAGCGCCGCGCGCTCGCGCCAGTCGCTCCCTCGGCCCGCCACGGTCAGGGCTCCGGCGGCGTTGAACAGCACCGCGTCGCGGTAGGGGCCGGGGGTGCCCATGAGGAGCGCCTTGAGGGCCGCCGCGTTGTGCTTCGCATCGTCGCCGCGGATCGCCTCGATGGGGGCGTGGGGGAGGCCCGCCGCGTCCGCCGCGATGCGCTCCATGCGGAAGGCGTTGCCGGTCACCACCGCGACCTCGTTGCCTCCGGCGAGGCTGAGTTCGTCGAGGCCCTCGTCGCCCGAGACGATCAGCGACATGCCGGTGCCGAGCCGCGCCATCGCGCCGGCATAGATCGGCACATAGGCGGGCCGGGCAATGCCGATCAGCTGGCTCTCCACCCGCGCGGGGTTCGAAAGCGGGCCCATGAGGTTGAAGATCGTGCGCTTGCCGATCTTCTGCCGGATGGGCTGGATGCGGGCCATCGCCGGGTGGTGGTTCTTCGCGAAGAGGAAGCAGATGCCGATCTCCGCGAGCGTCTTTTCCGCCGTCCGTCCCGCCGCATCCATGTCGAGGCCCAGCGCTTCCAGCGTGTCCGCCGCCCCGGCCTTGGAGGAGGCGGCGCGGTTGCCGTGCTTGGCGACCGGCACGCCGCAGGCCGCGACGACGAGGCTCACCGCGGTCGAGACGTTGAGCGTGTGGTGCCCGTCGCCCCCCGTCCCGCAGACGTCGATTGCGCCCTCGGGGGCATGGATCGGGAGGAGCCGCGCCCGCAGCGCCCGCGCCGCGCCGGCGATCTCGTCCGCGGTCTCGCCGCGCTCCGACAGGGCGACGAGGAAGCCTGCGATGTCCTCCTCCGAAGGGCCGCCGTCGAGCAGCACGCCGAAGGCCGCCTCGGCCTCGGCCTCGGTCATGGGGGTGGGGGTGATCGCGGGGAGGAGGCTCATGCGGTCGGCCTTTCGGGAAGGACGGGCTCGATCCCGCAGGCGCGCAGGAAGTTCGCGAGGAGCGCGTGGCCGTGCTCGGTGGCGATGCTCTCGGGGTGGAATTGCACCGAGTGGATCGGGAGCGAGGCGTGGCGGAAGCCCATGACGCTCGGGTGATCGCTCCCCGGCGTCTCGGCATGGGCGATCGCGACCAGTTCCTCCGGCACGTCCACCACCTCGAGGCTGTGATAGCGGGTCGCGGTGAAGGGGCTGGGGAGCCCCTCGAACACCCCGCTCCCGTCATGTGTCACCGGCGAGGTCTTGCCGTGCATCAGCCCGCCGCGCTGCACCGTGCCGCCGAAATGCTGGCCGATCGCCTGGTGCCCGAGGCACACGCCCATCAGGGGCTTGCCCGCATCGGCGCAGGCGGCGACGAGATCGAGGCTGATCCCCGCCTCGTTGGGCGTGCAGGGGCCGGGCGATATTAGGAAGCCCGCCGCACCCGTCCGCAGCGCCTCGGCGGCGGTCAGGGCGTCGTTGCGCTCCACGCGGACCTCCGCGCCCAGCTCCATGAGGTAGTGGACGAGGTTGAAGGTGAAGCTGTCGTAGTTGTCGATGACGAGGATGTGAGGCTTGTGGGTCATGGCGCCGATGTCCCTGCCGCTGGCTGCGGTGCGGCGCCCTCGCGCTTCGTCACCACGATGATCGGGCCGACCCGCCCCCTGTCCATGCGCCCGCGCGCCGGGTCCCACAGGCTCGAGACCTGCCCGTCGAGATAGAGCGCCTGGGCGACCTTGAGCTCGTCGCGGAAGAAGCGGGCGAGCTGGCCGAAGCTGATCGGCGCGTCGGAAATCACGAAATGCGCCTTGCCGCCCGCGTCCACGCCCACCCCGTTGCGGACCGCGCGGGAGGGGCCGTTGTCCTGGATCTGCGGGTGGAGCTTGCCGTCGACCAGCAGCAGGGGGCCGGATTGGGTGCCGAACTCGGGCCGGTCGCCGACGGTGTTGAAGAAGGTGTTGCTCCCCAGCACCCGCCACGTCCCCCCGCTGCCGAAGAACACGCCGTTGGGCTTCATGTAGAAATTGCCCTCGCCCTCGGCGCGGTTCAGCTCCTTCAGCCGCTCGCTGTTCTCGACGTAGTAGCCGATCGCCTTGAGGTCGTCGCCATACATCCCGCCGTTCATGGCGAAGGTGATGGTGGCCGGATCGACGCTGGCGGCGAAGGCGGCGAGCGAGCCGAAGGGCTGCTTGTCGGCTCGGAGGTTCGCCATGCGGATGCGGTGCTGGGCGGGATCGGCGATGCAGTGGGTGAGGGGCACGTCCTCGAACGTCACCTGCGTGCAGGCCGAGGGCGCGGCGGGCGCGCTGGCGGTGGCAGTGGGTTCGGGCAGCGGGGCGGGGGCGGGGGCCTGCGTGACCGGCGACCCGTCGAGGTTGACCCTGACCAGCGCCTCACCCGCCTGCGGCTCGGAGCAGGCGGCGAGGATGAGGAATGCCGAGAGGGCGAGCGCGCGTCTCATTGGCCGTATCCCGGTTCGGAGGCGACCCGCACCGCCTCGCGCGCGGCGGCGATGAGGGCGCCGGCCTTGGCGCGGCATTCGGCGAGTTCGTAGTCGGGGTCGCTGTCGGCGACGATCCCCGCGCCCGCCTGGACGTGCATCGTCCCGTCCTTCACCACCGCGGTCCGCAGGACGATGCAGGAGTCGAGGCTGCCGTCGGGCGCGAAATAGCCGACGCCCCCGGCATAGGCGCCGCGGGTCTCGGGCTCCAGCTCGGCGATGATCTCGCAGGCGCGGATTTTCGGCGCGCCCGAGACGGTGCCTGCCGGGAAGCCGGCGAAGAGGGCGTCGAGCGCGTCCTTCGCCGGGTCGAGCCGCCCGACGACGTTGCTGACGATGTGCATGACATGGCTGTAGCGTTCGATGGTGAAGCTGTCGGTGACCTCGACCGTCCCCGCCGCCGCGACCCGGCCGATGTCGTTGCGCCCGAGGTCGAGGAGCATGAGGTGCTCGGCGCGCTCCTTGGGATCGGCGAGGAGGCTGGCCTCGTTGGCGAGGTCCTCGTCGCGCGTGCCGCCGCGGCGGCGGGTGCCCGCGATCGGGCGGATGGTCACCTCGCCCTCCCGGACGCGGACAAGAATCTCAGGCGAGGAGCCGACCAGCGCGAAGCCGGGAAGATCGAGGAAGTAGAGGAAGGGCGAGGGGTTCACCCGCCGCAGCGCGCGGTAGAGCGCCAGCGGGGGTCGGGTGAAGGGGCAGGTGAAGCGCTGGGCGAGCACCACCTGGAAGATGTCGCCGGCGAGGATGTAGTCCTTCGCCTTGAGCGCCATCGCCTTGTAGTCTTCGGGCGCGATGACGGGGGCGAGGTCGGGGAGGGCCTCGGGGAGGGCGTCGCGGCTCTCGGCGGGCATGGCGGTGCCGAGCTGGCTCAGCGCCGCGTCGATCCGCTCGCCCGCGCGCTCCACCGCCGCCTCGGGGTCCGCCGCCTCCCACACGGGCGCGATGGCGAAGAGCGCATTCGTCAGCCCGTCGAAGACGAGGATCACTGTCGGCCGCACGAACAGCATGTCGGGAAGGTCGAGCGGGCTGTCGGGCGCGCGCGGCAGGGTCTCGACGAGGCCGATCGTCTCGTAGCCGAGATAGCCCACGAGGCAGGCGAGGGCGGGGGGCAGGCCCTCCGGCATCGGATCGACGCGGCAGGCATCGGCGAGCGCGCGCAGTTCGGCCAGCGCATCGCCGGGAAGGGGCGCAAAGGCCTCGCAGTCGGCGCGCCAGTCGCGGTTCACCTCGGCCCGGTTGCCCCGCGCGCGGAACACGAGGTCGGGGTCGAGGCCCAGCAGGCTGTAGCGCCCGCGCACCTCGCCGCCCTCGACGCTCTCGAGCAGGAAGTCGCCGCGCCCGGGCACGATCAGCCGCCGCGCCGCGCCCACCGGCGTGTCGCTGTCGGCGATGATCCGCCGCCACACCAGCGCCGCGCGCCCCTCGGCGAGGGCGGCGGTGGCGGCGGCGGCGTTCTCGGGCAGGCCTGCTGCGGCGGGGGTGGTCACTCGCGTCTCGCGCCCCGGCCTATCGCTCGCCGGCGAGCTGCCTGCGCACCGCCGCGATGCCCGCCTCGTTGCGGGTCACGCCCAGTTCGTTGCGCATCGCGGCGCCCGCCTGCCGGCGATATTCGTCCGACAGTGCCGCGCCGAGCTGCTGGCGGGTCTGCGCGACGAGCTGCGGCTCCTGATCGAGCGGCAGGGTGATGATGTCCTCGAGGTTGACGATGTACCAGCCGAGGTCGCGCGCCGCCTCCAGCGACTTCGCGGTGCCCCGGGCCATGCTGAACATCAGCACCAGCGGCGGCGGGACGCGGCCCTGCGAGCGGGCGAGCAGCTGGCGGCGCTCGAGGTCGATCGCCTCGCGCTCGAGGCCGGGCCGGTTCTCGGCCGCCATCGCCTGGGCGAGCGGGGTGCCGGCGCGCACCTTGGCGAGGATGCGGTCGGCGGCCTCCTTGGCGAGCACGGCGCCCTGCGCGCGCTTCCAGGCCGCGACCGCGGCCTCGCGCACTTCCGCGAGCGGCGGGGCGGCGGCTTCCTCGATCCGCGCGACCTCGAAGATCACGAACTGGTCGCCCGGCACGGGGGCGAGCTGCGGTTCGCTCTCGTCCATCTGGAAGGCGGTCTGGAGCACCGCGCGCAGCTCGGGCACGATCTGCATCTGCGGCTGGCCGAATGCCTGCCCGGTGGCGAGCAAGGGCGGGGTGGTCTCGACGGTCAGGCCGTTGGCCCGCGCGACCTCGGCGAGAGCCGTGCCGCCGTCGATCTCGTCCTCGATCTCCGACACGCGGTCGGCGATCGCGGCGGCGCGCTTCTCGGCGGTGAGCGCCTGGGTGATCTCGGGGGTCGCCTGGGCGAGGCTGCGCGCCGGCGTGCGCTCGATGCGGTCGAGCCGCGCGACATACCAGCCGAGCGTGCCCTGCGCCGGCTCGATCACCGCGCCCTGGGCGGCAGCGAAAGCGTTCTGCGCGAAGGCGAAGCTGGTCGCGCCCGCCATCGCCTCGCGGTCGCGCGCCTCGGAGGTCGAGGCGGTGAACCCGGCCTCGCGCGCAACACCTTCGAGGCTGGCCCCGCCGCGGATGCGCGCGGCGAGGGCGCGGGCGGCGTCCTGGGTGGGCACCACGAAGCTCGTGACGGTGCGCCGCTCGCTCGCCGCATAGCGCGCCGCATCGCGCTGGTAGCGCGCGGCGATCTCTTCCGCGCTCGGCGTCGCGTCGACCCGCAGGTTGTCGGCGCCGAACACGGCGAAGCGCAGGGTGCGACGCTCGGGACGGATGAAGCGGGTGCGGTTCTCCTGGTAATAGGCGGCCAGCTGGGCATCGCTCGGATCGCCCGCCGGGGCGAAGGCGGCCGAGGGGATCAGCGCGATCTCGCCCCTGCGCTTCTCGAGCACCAGCGCGGCATATTGGCGCGCCATCTTCTCGGGCATCTGCGGCGCGGCCACCGCCGAGCGAAGCAGCTGCTGCTCGATCAGCCCTTCCTCCAGATCGCGGCGGAAGGTCGCGTCGGTGAGCCCGCGGGAGCGCAGCGCGGCGACATAAGTCTGCTGGTCGAAGGCGCCGGTGAGGCCCTGGAAGGCAGGGATCTTGAGGATCTCGCTGTTCACGAGATTGTCGCCTGCGCGCAGGCCGTATTTGCGGCCGTAGACGCCGATGGCGAAGCGGTCGATGAGCTGGCTCACCACCTCGTCGAACCCGCCCTCGGCGACGAATTCGGGCATGGTGAGCGTCGGGTTCTGCGCACGCAACTGGTCGAGCGCGGTGTTGGCCGCGACCGGCAGGTCGCCGAGGGGCAGCTGCTCGCCGCCCACCACCGCGAGCCGGTCCCCGCGCGACACGCCGGTCAGCCCTGCGCCCGAGAAATCGCCCGCCGCGAAGGCCACCGCGATCAGCGCGAGGAAGGCGAGAACGATGGGGAGGCCGATCTTCGAGGCGAAAAAGCGGCGGAAGAACGAAATCATGCGCGTCTGGACCCGATCCGAGGGTGGTTGTGACGGGACGTCAGCCCCGGTGTGCGCTGCGCGGAGCCGCGGCGCGGGCTCGCGCTTTATAGGCCATGCGACCGCGCGGCAACAGGTTCGCTCGCCTTTTGACTAGCGGGGCTTCCTCGGCTAGCGGACGCGGCCCCGGCGCACTACAGCAGAACACAGAATCGCCGCACGCCGGGCCTATCCCTCTCTATTCGCAGGACATGCAGGACAGATCATGACCCGCCGACCCTATATCGTCGGAAACTGGAAGATGCACGGCACCCGCGCCATGCTCTCCGAAGCGCGCGCGATCGACCGGGCCGCACAGCGCCACATGAAGGTCGAGGTGGCGCTCGCGCCGCCCTACACGCTGCTGCACCCCATCCACCGCGAGGCCGAGCAGATCGCCGTCGGCGCGCAGGACTGCCATCATGCCGACGGCGGGGCGCACACCGGGGACATCTCGGCGGCGATGGTCGCCGACGCCGGCGCGACCTTCGTGATCCTAGGCCATTCCGAGCGCCGCCAGGGCCACGGCGAGAGCGACGCGCTGGTGCGCGCCAAGGCCGAGGCCGCTTTTGCCGCCGGCCTCAAGGTCATCATGTGCTGCGGCGAGAACGCCGTGACGCGCGAATCGGGCGACGCGGTCGGCTTCGTGAAGGCGCAGCTCGCCGCCTCGCTGCCGCCCGCCGACCAGATCCCCGCCGAGATAGCCGACCGCTTGACCATCGCCTACGAGCCGATCTGGGCGATCGGCACGGGCACCGCCGCCACCCCGGATGACATCGCGGCAATGCATGGCGAGATCCGCGCGCTGCTGATCGAGCTGTTCGGCGCAGAACAAGGGGCGGAGGTGCGCATCCTCTACGGCGGCTCGGTCAAGCCCGACAACGCGGCCGCGATCTTCGCCCTGCCGGACGTGGGCGGCGCGCTGGTGGGCGGGGCGAGCCTCACCGCCGACAGCTTCATGGGCATCGCCCTCGCCGCGGCGGAGCCGACCGAGAACTGAACCCCGCTGCGGCGGCGCGGCTTCCCGGGCCCGGGCTTGCCGCGGACGCCGCGCGCGCCTACATGGCGCCGATGATTGCCACCGGGCGGCCCCGCGCCGCCCCCGCCACGAGATTGCCGCATGTCCCTGTTCATCTTCCTCACCGTCATTCAGGCCCTGGTGGCCGCCGCGCTGGTCGGCGTGGTGCTGATGCAGCGCTCCGAAGGGGGCGGGCTCGGCATCGGGTCGAGCCCGGGCGGTGCCTTCGGGGCGCGCGGTGCGGCGGATTTCCTGACCCGGACGACCAAGTGGCTGGCGGTGGTCTTCGTCGCGCTCTCGATCGTGCTCGCCGCGCTCGCCGCGCGCGAGGGCCGGGTGGGCGACGTGACGACGACGCTGGACCGTGCCCCTGCCGCGCGGCCCGACCTGCTCGCCGATCCCGTGCCGGCACCCGTTCCGGCCCAGCCGGCACCCGCGGCGCCTGCCGAACCGGCCCCGGCGGCCGAGTAAGGCACCTTTCGGGGGCGCGCTCCGGCCGCCCCTGACCCCTTTTCGCTGTAACGGCGCTGTGGATGGCGCACGTGGGGCCCGAGCAATTCGCTTGCCCCGAATCCTCCCCTTTGCTTAAGGCCCGAATCCCATGGCGCGGTTCATTTTCATCACCGGCGGCGTGGTCTCCTCGCTCGGCAAGGGTCTCATGGCGGCATCGCTCGCGGCGCTCTTGCAGGCGCGCGGCTACAAGGTCCGCATCCGCAAGTTCGACCCCTATCTCAACGTCGATCCGGGCACGATGAGCCCCTACCAGCATGGCGAGGTCTTCGTCACCGACGACGGGGCCGAGACCGATCTCGACCTCGGCCACTACGAGCGCTTCACTGGCGTCTCGGCGCGCCAGTCGGACAACATCACCTCGGGCCGCGTCTACCGCGACATCATCGCCAAGGAGCGGCGCGGCGACTATCTGGGCGCGACGGTGCAGGTGATCCCGCACGTCACCGACGCGATCAAGCAGTTCGCGCTCGCCGACAGCGAGGGTCACGACTTCATCCTGTGCGAGATCGGCGGGACGGTGGGCGACATCGAATCGCTGCCCTTCATGGAGGCGATCCGCCAGCTCCGGAACGAGCTCGAGCCGCTCCAGACCCTCTCGGTCCATGTCACGCTGGTGCCCTACATCAAGGCCGCGGGCGAGCTGAAGACGAAGCCCACCCAGCACTCGGTGCGCGAGCTCGCCAGCCTCGGGATCAAGCCCGACATCCTGCTGTGCCGCGCCGAGCACCCGATCCCCGAGAGCGACCGCCGCAAGATCGCGCAGTTCTGCAACGTGCGGCCCGAGGCGGTGATCCCGGCGCTCGATGCGCCTTCGATCTACTCCGTGCCGCAGCAATACCACGCCGAGGGGCTCGATCGCGAGGTGCTGCGCGCCTTCGGCATCGCCGATGCCCCCGCGCCGGACCTCAGCGCCTGGGCCGACGTCACCGACCGCCACTTCAACCCCGAGGGCGAGGTGACGATCGCGGTGGTCGGCAAGTATGTCGGCCTCCAGGACGCCTACAAGAGCCTCAACGAGGCGCTGATCCACGGCGGGCTCGCCAACCGGGTCAAGGTCAACATCAAGTGGATCGACGCCGAGATCTTCGAGGGCGACGACGACAGCGAGATCATCGCCGCGCTCGAGCCGATGCACGGCATCCTCGTCCCCGGCGGCTTCGGCGAGCGCGGCAGCGAGGGCAAGATCGCGAGCGTGCGCTTCGCCCGCGAGCGGAAGGTGCCCTTCTTCGGCATCTGCCTCGGCATGCAGATGGCCTGCATCGAGGGCGCGCGCGCGGCGGGCTTCGACAAGGCCTCCTCGACCGAGTTCGGCCCCACCGACACGCCGGTGGTCGGCATCATCACCGAGTGGATGACCAAGGAAGGCCTTCAGCAGCGCGAGGAGGGCGGGGACCTCGGCGGCACGATGCGATTGGGCGCCTATCCGGCCAAGCTCAGCCCCAACAGCCACACCTCGCGCATCTATGGCGGCGCGGAGGTGATCTCCGAGCGCCACCGCCACCGCTACGAGGTCAACAGCGCCTTCATCGAGCTCCTGGAGAAGCAGGGGCTGATCTTCTCGGGCATGAGCCCCGACGGGTTGCTGCCCGAGATCGTCGAGCGGCCCGACCACCCGTGGTTCGTGGGCGTGCAGTTCCACCCCGAGCTGAAGTCGCGGCCCTTCGATCCGCACCCGCTGTTCGCCGGCTTCATCGCCGCCGCGCTCGAGCAGTCGCGACTCGTCTAGCGGGACGAGTCGCGCCCTCCCCACCGCGGCGCGCCACGGCCCTGTTACTTTTCACAGGTAGAGAAGCGCCGACCCCGCGCACACTCCAGTGCCGTAGCGGAAATCGGGCTATTCTTCAGCGCGATATGGCAATCCCCTGTTCCGCGACGGCACTTCGCAGGTCGTTTCCTAACAAGAACTGCGGTTCCCCCTTGCGTATTCTTGCCTTTCCGCATTAGACGGAGCGCGCTTTACATGGTTCTTCAAGGCACCCGCCGCTATTGCTGCCAAGTGGTCACGACAAGGTCGTGTCACCGGTCAGCGGCCCGGGATCGCCGCGAAACGAGCTTGCCCGGTCTGTCCGTCTTCTGCGACCCGGACGGATAGCGCCAGGCGGGGCGACGCAAGTCGCGGGGGCGGATCGCGAGATCCGCCCCCTTTTCATGAGTTGATCGAGACAGGAACGCCTCAGGCGGCGCTGGCTTCGTCCTCGCCGTCGCCGGTCGGCACCGCAGTGAGTGTGGTCGTGCCGCCGATGGCGATCTTGCGCGGCTTCATCGCGTCGGGCACCTCGCGCACGAGGTCGATCACCAGCAGGCCGTCGGCAAGGTCGGCGCGCTCGACCCGCACGAAATCGGCGAGCTCGAAGCGGCGCTCGAAGCCGCGGTTGGCGATGCCGACGTGGATCAGCTCCGAGCCGTCCTCGACCTCCTCGCGCTTCTTGCCCTGCACGACGAGCAGGTTCTGCTGCGCGGTGATGTCGATGTCCTGCGGCCGGAAGCCCGCCACCGCGAGGGTGATGCGGTAATTGTCCTCACCGCGGCGCGAGATGTTGAAGGGGGGGTAGTTGTCGCCCGCGTTGAGCCGCGCCTGGTTCTCGAGCAGGTCGAACAGGCGGTCGAAGCCCACGGTGGAGCGGCGGTAGGGGGTGAAATCGAAACGGGACATTGGCAAATCCTCCTCAAGAGCGATCTGGTTCGGATGCGGGCCTGCCGGATGCAGCACCCGCGGTGTCGCCGAGCGCTTCCCGGACTGGCGAAACGCGGCGACAGAGCCTATCTGGTTTTGGGAAAGACGCTTTCAAGAGGGACTTGCATGGCCGCCCCGCAGATCGACATCTACACCAAGTTCGCCTGCCCCTTCTGCGTGCGCGCCAAGCGCCTGCTGACCGAGAAGGGCGCGGAGTTCACCGAGCACGACATCACCATGGGCGGTCCAAAGCGCGAGGAAATGCTGTCCCGCGCGCCCAATGCCATGACGGTGCCGCAGATCTTCATCGGCGACGTCCACGTGGGCGGCTCCGACGATCTCGCCGCGCTCGAGCGGGCAGGCAAGCTCGACGCACTGCTGGCGGGCTGACGGCCGCCCGATGCCGCGGATCGGTGTCCTGCAGATGACCTCGGGGATCGATCCCCGGGCCAATCTTGCGACGATCGAGAAGGCCGCGAGGCGATGTGCCGACGAGGGCGCCTTGATCCTCTTCACGCCGGAGATGTCCTTGCTGCTCGACCGCGACCGCGAGCGTGCGCGCCGGTGGATCGAGAGCGACGCGCCCGACGAGGTGATCGACAAGCTGTCGACCATCGCCGCCAAGCAGCACCTCGACATCGCAATCGGCTCGATGCCGGTGCGAGCGGGGAACGGCAAGTGGGCCAACCGCGCGCACTACTTCCACCCCGATCTCCAGCCGCCGGTCACCTACGACAAGATCCATATGTTCGACGTCGACCTCGCGAGCGGCGAGAGCTGGCGGGAGAGCAATGCCTACGAGCCGGGCCGGGACGTGGTCACCGTGGAGAACACGCCGGTCGGGCGGCTGGGCCTTGCGGTGTGCTACGACCTCAGATTCCCGGCGCTGTTCGGCGAACTCGGGGAGCGGCGCTGCGATGCCATCGCCGTCCCCGCCGCCTTCACAAGGCCCACGGGGGAGGCGCACTGGCATGTGATGCTGCGCGCCCGCGCGATCGAGGCGCAGGCCTTTGTCATCGCCGCCGCTCAGGTCGGCCGCCACGAGGACGGGCGCGAGACCTACGGCCACAGCCTCGTCGTCGATCCCTGGGGCGAGGTGCTGCTCGACATGGGCGGCGAGGCGCCGGGGCTCGCCTTCTGCGACATCGACCTTGCCCGCATTGCCGCGGTGCGCGCGCAGGTTCCCGCCCTTGCCAACCGCCGCCCGATTGCCACATCTGCCGCGTCATGATCGTCTACGACCTTTCCTGCACCGACGGACACCGCTTCGAGGGCTGGTTCGGCTCCTCGGCCGATTTCGAGGACCAACGCGCGCGTGGCTTGCTGGCGTGCCCCTCCTGCGGTTCGGCCGAGGTGACGAAAGCACCGATGGCCCCCGCCGTGCCCGCCAAGGGCAATGCGCGCCAGGAGGTGCTCCCGACCGAGGCGTCGCGCCCGATGGCCAACACGCCGATGCCGCCCGAGATGCAGAAGGCGCTCGCCGCGCTCGCCGAGGTGCAGGCCGAGGTGCTGAAGAACAGCACCTGGGTCGGCGACCGCTTCGCCGAGGAGACCCGCAAGATGCACTACGGCGAGCGCGACGAGGCGCCGATCCACGGGCAGGCGAGCCTTGCCGAGGCCAAGGCCCTGATCGAGGAGGGCGTGCCCGTCGCCCCGCTGCCTTTCCCGGTGGCGCCGCCCGACAAACTGAATTGAGTTGTAGGCCCGCGCTGCTATGGGAGGCGGCGGGACCCCGTAGCTCAGCAGGATAGAGCATCAGATTCCTAATCTGAGGGCCGCGCGTTCGAATCGCGCCGGGGTCACCATCAGCCCGCCTCGGCAAACCTCCAGCGCCGCTCGGCGTGATAGGACAGCGCGACAATCCCGGCGGAGAGCCCCACGAGCAGCGCGCAGGTCGCCCCCCATCCGCCCCATTCGAACACCGCCGTGCCCAAGGCGCTCCCGACCGCGCCGCCCACGAACATGACGACGATGTAGCTGGTGGTGAGCCGCGTGCGGATCTCGGGGGCGAGGGTGAACATCGTCATGCGCCCGGTCACGTCGATCGTCGGGCCCACCAAGTTGACGAGGAGCAGCGGCACCAGCACCGCCCAGATGCTGAAGCCGAGCGGGTAGAGCAGTGCGATCCCTGCGAACTGCACCGCCGCCGCCGCCATGCGCGCGCGGCGGGCGCCGACCTTGTCGGCCCAGCGCCCGAGCCGCGGCGTGGCAAAGACGCTCACCGCGCCGACGCCTGCAAGATAGCCGACATCGTCGGTGCCGTAACCCATCTCCGGTCCCGTCAGGTGCAGCGCAAGCGCCAGCCAGGTCGCCGTGAAGATCCCGAAGTTGAGGCCCTGGATCGCCGCCGACATCCGCATGTCGGGGTGCCTTGCGGCGAGGGTGAAGACAGAGGCGATCAGCGCGCCGTAGCCCGCCTGCGGCCGCTTGGGGCTCGCCGCCTCGCTGCGCATCGCGAAGGGGAGGTAGGCCGTCACCCCCGCCATCAGCACGAAGGCAGCGTCATAGACCGTGTGCCAGTCGGCCCGCGCGGCGATGATCCCGGCGCCGACCCGGGCGACCAGGATGCCGAAGATCACCGCCGCGGTGAGCTGCGCCGTCACCTGCCCGAGCCTTTCGGGCGCGACCCGCTTCGAGGCGAAGGCGGGGATGAGGTAGGGCGCGATGGTGACGAAGCCGAGCAGGGTCGAGGCCGCGGTGAAGCTCGCGAAGCCGGGCGCGATCACCATGCCGCCAAGGCAAGCGGTCTGCGCGGCGACGAAGATCAGGCACAGCTTGCGGTTGGAGACATAGTCGCCGAGCGGCAGCAGCAGCAGGATGCCGAGCGCAAGCGCGAGCTGGTTCAGCGCCGGCACCAGCCCGATGGTCGCCTCGCCCACCCCGAAGCCGCGCGCGACGTCGCCGATGATCGGGTGGATGTAATAGGCGTTCGCCGTCACCACCGCGATGGTGAGCGCCAGCGCCCGCTCCTGCGTGCGGGTGAGGTAGGCCGAAGCTGGGGCGAGGGCAGGCGCGGCGGCGGACGTCAAGCGAGGAAGCCTGCCTTCCGCGCCGTGTCGATCACGCCCTGCGCAAGCGCCTCCGGGTGATCTTCCTGGCTGAAGTGCCCGCATCGCGGCAGCATCGCGTGGGGCTGCCCCGCGGCGCCCCTGATGCGCCCGGCGAGCAGCGGCCCCGCCTGGCCGAGCACCGGGTCGTCCTCGCCAAACAGGGTCAGGAAGGGCTTGTCGAAAGCGGCGAGGCCCTCCCACGCCGCCTTGTTGTCCTCGACCCCCTCCTTGTCGTCCTCGACCGGCACAAGCTGCGGGAAGGCGCGCGCGCCGGCTTTGGAGGGCTCGTCGGGGAAGGGGGCGTCGTAGGCGGCGATCTCCTCCGGCGAGAGGGTCGTCTGGCAACCGCGGTCCATGATCCCGCCGATCTTGAAGTCGGGCGAGGAGCGGGCGAAGTCGCGCCATGCGAGGAACCCCGGCGAGGCCTTGCCGCCGCCGGTGGGGAGGAAGGTGTTGGAGGCGACCACGAAGGCGAAGCGCTCAGGCTCCTGCCCCACCATGCGCAAGCTGAGGAGCCCGCCCCAGTCCTGGCAGAACAGGCCCGCGACCTCGGGCACCACGGCGTTCCTCCACTGCTTCAGCCAGTCGACATGGCGGGCATAGGTGTAGAAGGCCTGATCGTCCGGCTTGTCGCTCTTGCCGAAGCCGATGAGGTCGGGGGCGAGGCAGCGGAAACCCGCGTCCAGCAGCAGCGGGATCATCTTGCGGTAGAGGTAGCTCCACGAAGGCTCGCCGTGGAACAGCAGCAGCGGCGGCGCGTCCTTCGGCCCCTCGTCGAGGTAGTGCATGCGGGCCGAGAGCCCCTCGCCAAGGTCGATGGTCAGCCAGTTCTCGGCGAAGGGGTAGCCGGGCAGGTCGGCGAAACGCGCGGAGTCGTGAGCGATGATCTGCATGAGGATTCTCCCGTATCCACGTGTTGAGTAGCAGATCGAAACGGGATTGCCACGGCCCAAGTCTTGCGCATAAGCGCGCAAATTCGTCAGGTGGACTTGGCGTGCGACAGCGGGCAAGTGGCCGCCGCCAGCAGGAGAGAATGCGTGCCGATGTCCGCCCACGAAGCCGAGGAACTCGCCGACATCCGCCGCGCGGTGCGCAGCCTGTGCGAGGGCTTCCCGGGCGAGTACTGGCGCGCGAAGGACGCGGCCCGCGAGTACCCGGCGGAGTTCGTCGACGCGCTGACCAAGGCCGGCTTCCTAACCGCGCTGATCCCGGTTGAGCACGGGGGCAGCGGCCTCAGCCTCGAGGCGGCCTGCATCATCATGGAGGAGATCCAGGCCTCCGGGTGCAACGGCTCCTCGGCCCATGCGCAAATGTACATCATGAACACGCTGCTGCGGTACGGCTCGGAGGAGCAGAAAGCGTCATATCTTCCCCGCATCGCCAGCGGCGAGCTCCGCCTCCAGGCCTTCGGGGTGTCGGAGCCGACCAGCGGCACCGACACGCTCAGCCTCAAGACCCGGGCGGAGCGGGACGGCGACACCTACGTCGTCAACGGCCAGAAGATCTGGACGAGCCGCGCCGAGCATTCCGACCTCATGCTCCTCCTCGCCCGCACCACCCCGCGCGAGGAGGCGGCGAGCAAGACGGAAGGCCTCTCAATCTTCCTCGTCGACATGCGCGAGGCGCTGAAGAGCGGCATGACGGTGAAGCCGATCCGCACGATGATGAACCACTCCTCCTGCGAGGTCTTCTTCGACGACCTGCGCATCCCCGCGAGCGCGCTCATCGGCGAGGAGGGAAAGGGCTTTCGCTACATCCTCTCCGGCATGAACGCCGAGCGCATCCTGATCGCGGCCGAGTGCATCGGGGACGCCAAGTGGTTCATCGCAAAGGCGACCGGCTACGCGAAGGACCGCCAGGTCTTCGCCCGGCCCATCGGCCAGAACCAGGGCGTGCAGTTCCCGATCGCGCGCGCCTATGCCCAGATGCGCGCCGCCGAGCTGATGGTCCACCACGCCGCGCGGGTCTATGACGAGGGCGGCAATCCGGGGGAGGAGGCGAACATGGCCAAGCTCCTCGCCTCCGAGGCGAGCTGGGCGGCGGCCGACATGTGCGTCCAGACCTTCGGCGGCTTCGGCTTTGCCGAGGAATACGACGTCGAGCGCAAGTTCCGCGAGGCGCGGCTCTACACCGTCGCGCCCATCTCGACCAACCTCATCCTCTCCTACCTCGCCGAACACGTGCTCGGGTTGCCACGGTCCTACTGAAATGCGGTGGGATGCAAGGATTTCTGCGCATCGTGGCGCATCGCTCTTGCGGCGCGCGCGCAAGTGTGATTCTGTCGAACCGGGTGAACAGGGGATCACATCAGGTGCGCAAGCCAGGGACTGAGAGCAGGCTGAAGCGGGTGGTGGCGCTGCTCGCGCTGCTGCTGCTGGCGGGCTTCGCGGTCGCCGGGCCGACGGGCCTCCTCGCCTGGAGCGAGAATGCCGCGGCGCTTGAGGCGCGCAAGGCCGAGATCGCGGCGCTCAGCGCCAAGCGCGACGGGCTGCGCAACCGGGTCATGCTTCTCGACCCCGAGGCAGCCGATCCCGACCTTGCCAGCGAGCTCGTGCGCGAGCAACTCGGCGTCATGCGCGAGGACGAGGTCGTCATCACGCTCGAGGAGGAGTGACGCTGCGGCAGGCGGTGCGAAGCCCCTGATTTCGTATGCGGGTGCCATTACCTTTCGGCAGGGCGTTGCGAACGCCTTGCGTCCCTGCCTATAGGACGGTCTAGCGCTTCTCCTCCCCATGAGCGCGCCAGAGAGAGGGACACGATCTTGGCCAAACAGACTGCGAAGGCGTCCGCGAAAGCGGCGGACGACAGCGACTTCATCCTCCATTCGCTGCAGGAGGCCTTCGAGGCCAACAAGCGGTATGCGGCGTCCGAAGCGGAGATGCTGGAGTTCTACCGCCAGATGCTGCTGATCCGCCGCTTCGAGGAGAAGGCGGGGCAGCTCTATGGCCTCGGGCTGATCGGCGGTTTCTGCCACCTCTATATCGGCCAGGAGGCGGTCGCGATCGGGCTCCAGTCGGCGCTCGACAACGAGCGCGACAGCGTCATCACCGGCTACCGCGATCACGGGCATATGCTGGCCTACGGGATCGATCCCAAGGTCATCATGGCCGAGCTCACGGGCCGCGAGGCGGGGATCTCCAAGGGCAAGGGCGGGTCGATGCACATGTTCTCGACCGAGCACAAGTTCTATGGCGGCCACGGCATCGTCGGCGCGCAGGTGGCGCTCGGCGGGGGCCTCGCGCTCGCGCACAAGTACAACGAGGACGGGGGCCTGTGCCTCGCCTATTTCGGGGACGGCGCGGCCAACCAGGGGCAGGTCTACGAGACCTTCAACATGGCCGCCCTCTGGAACCTTCCCATCGTCTTCGTCGTCGAGGACAACCAGTACGCGATGGGCACCGCGACCAAGCGCTCCTCGGCCGAGACCCGCTTCTACCGCCGCGGCACGGCCTTCCGCATCCCGGGGATGGAAGTGAACGGCATGGACGTGCTCGAGGTGCGCGCCGCCGCCGAGGTCGCCTTCGCCCACGTGCGCGCTGGCAAGGGCCCGGTGCTGATGGAGTGCAACACCTATCGCTATCGCGGGCACTCGATGTCCGACCCCGCCAAGTACCGCACCCGCGAGGAGGTGCAGGAACAGCGCGAGCAGAACGATCCGATCGAGGGCCTCAAGAAGGTGCTGATCGAGGCCGGCAAGACCGAGGATGATTTGAAGGCCATCGACAAGGCGATCCGCGCCGAGGTGGCCGAGGCCGCGGACTTCGCGGAAACCTCGCCCGAGCCCGCAGCGGGCGAACTCTACACCGATGTTCTCGTGGAGGAGTATTGAGCCATGGGGATTGAACTCAAGATGCCGGCGCTCTCGCCGACGATGGAGCAGGGCACGCTCGCCAAGTGGCTGAAGCAGGAAGGCGACAGGATCGAGCCGGGCGACATCATCGCCGAGATCGAGACCGACAAGGCGACGATGGAATTTGAGGCGATCGACGAGGGCGTGCTCGAGAAGATCCTCGTCCCCGCCGGGACCGAGGACGTCGCCGTGGGCGCGGTGATCGCGCTGATCGCGGGGGAAGGGGAGGAGTCCGCGCCTGAACCGGCACCCGCTCCGGCCGCCGCCGAACCGAAGGTCGAGGAACGCGGCGAGGAAGGCAAGGGCGAGGGCAACAGCGCCGAGCCCGCCGCCGAACCGCTCAAGGCCAAGGCCAGCACGCCGCGCGATCCCGAGCTGCCCGAGGGCACGACCTTCACCAGCACCACGGTGCGCGAGGCGCTGCGTGATGCCATGGCTGAGGAAATGCGCGCCGACCCGCGCGTCTTCGTGATGGGCGAGGAAGTCGCCGAGTACCAGGGCGCCTACAAGGTCACCCAGGGCCTGCTCGCCGAGTTCGGCCCCAAGCGCGTCATCGACACGCCGATCACCGAATATGGCTTCGCCGGCATCGGCACGGGCGCGGCGATGGGAGGCCTGCGTCCGATCGTCGAGTTCATGACCTTCAACTTCGCGATGCAGGCGATCGACCACATCATCAACTCGGCCGCCAAGACCAACTACATGAGCGGCGGCCAGATGCGCTGCCCGATCGTGTTCCGCGGCCCCAACGGTGCCGCAAGCCGCGTGGCGGCGCAGCACTCGCAGAACTTCGGACCGTGGTACGCGAGCGTCCCCGGCCTCATCGTCATCGCCCCCTATGACAGCGCCGATGCCAAGGGGCTGATGAAGGCGGCGATCCGCTCCGAGGACCCGGTCGTCTTCCTCGAGAACGAGCTCGTCTATGGCCGCAGCTTCGACGTGCCCGACGTGGACGACTACGTCCTGCCCATCGGCAAGGCCCGGATCGTGCGCGAGGGCAAGGACGTGACCATCGTCAGCTACTCGATCGGCGTCGGCCTCGCGCTCGACGCGGCGGAGAAGCTGGCCGAGGACGGGATCGAGGCCGAGGTAATCGACCTCAGGACCCTGCGCCCGCTCGACAAGGACACGGTGCTCGAAAGCCTCGCCAAGACCAACCGGCTGATCGTCGCCGAGGAAGGCTGGCCGACCTGTTCGATCGCCTCCGAGATCGTCAGCATCTGCATGGAGGATGGCTTCGACCACCTCGATGCGCCGGTCATGCGCGTGTGCAACGAGGACGTGCCGCTGCCCTATGCGGCCAACCTCGAGAAGCTCGCCCTGATCGACGCGGCGCGGATTGTCGAGGCAGCGCGCAAGGTGTGCTACCGCTGAGGTAGCGCTCCCGCCCGCCCGTTAAGGTCGAATGCTGAGAAATTTTTAACGGTTCCGGCGCTACCCTCTGCTATACGCAGCGATTGGAGTAGGGGTGGCAATGGAAATCGAGGCAATCGACGGCCGTCGTCGTCAGCGGCTGCGCAGGCTTGTCGCGGACCGCTCGGGCAGCACCTATGCACTGCTCGCGGCAGCGCTGATCCCGATGCTCGGCTTCGCCGGGATCGGGATCGACGTGAGCCGCACCTACATGGCCCAGTCGCGCCTCCAGAGCGCGGTCGACGCCGCCGTGCTGGCGGCGGTGAGGGCCGAACAGGTCTCCCCGGGCACCGGCACCAATCCGGGCTCGAGGACGATCTCGACGGTCAACTCCTTCATGGGCGCCAACTACACCCCCGGCTTCATGGGTTCCACGAACGGAACCCCGGTCGTGACCGTCGCCCGGGCGGGCGAGGAGGTCAAGGTGACGGTGACGGCCAGCGGCCAGGTTCCCACCTCGATCATGCGCGTGTTCGGGTTCGAGCGACTGCCGATCCGGGCACAGGCCGTCGGGGTTGCCGGGCGCGACCTGCCGCGCGCGGTGGAAGCCATGCTCGTGCTCGACGTCACCGGCTCCATGCACAGCAATGGCGGGATGGTGGCGCTGCGGGCCTCGGTGAGGGACTTCCTCGATATCGTCTACGGCCAGAAGGAGACCCGTGAGAACTTCGCAATCGGGATGATGCCTTATGCGGTCATGGTCAACGTCGGCCACCTGCTCAAGGACAACAAGCGGATTGAGCAGATCCAAGGCTTCACGACCAGGCCGGCGACAAGCGCCTGGGGCTGGAAGGGGTGCGTCTACGCCGACAAGACCAAGCTGAGCCTCAGCAGCAACATCAACGTGATCGATGCCGACACCTTCGACATGGGCAAGACCCTGCCGGGCGATCCGGGCGTCGACAAGGCCTTGCCGGCCATGTACCCGCCGCTGCAGGTGAGAAGCTTCCACACGCAGGACAACCGCTACAAGCTCGGCCAGACCCCAGGCGACGCTATCGCTGCGGCAAATTACCCGCCGATGCGCGATGCGCTGATCCGTCACTATGGCAACGACATCTGCCGCAACGGCAATGGCAACGGCACCGACGTCATCTGCAGGCAACCTGACGGGTCGATACCCGCCAATGTGGTGGTCCATCCCGAACGCCTTCCGGGCTATGCCACCTGGCCCGATCCGATCATCTACGACTCCACGAAGATGACGTCCGACTCGAACACGCACGTGCCGAAGTCACCCAACTACGTCTGTCCCACCGAAGCCCTGCCGATCAGCTATTCGCGTACCAAGACGCAGCTGCGCAACTATTCGGACTCGCTGCACCCGCTGTTCAACATCGGCACCTGGCACAACCAGGCCATGACGTGGGGTTACCGCCTCATGGCGCGCGACGATGTGTTCACGCGGGCCCGGCCCAACAACGTCGGCCTTCGCCAGGTCATGATCTTCATGACCGACGGGAACTTCGACTCGCGTGACGACGGTTTCACCTCGACCGTGCGAACCCCGAACTTCCAGCGCGACACCGCCTACAGCGGCTATCGCTCCTACGCCGACAAGATCCTGGTCAGCCAGGATTTCCCGAACAACTCCACCGGCACGGCAAATGCGCGCGCGGCTCACCGCGATGCGACCATGCTGCGCTTCTCCAAGACCTGCGAGGCAATGAAGCGCGAGGGAATCGAGATCTACACGATCCTTTTCGCCATCGCGAACAACGCCGAGGGCAACGTCACCAGGGAGACCTTCAGGACCTGCGCCACCGATCGCACCACGCACTTCTTCGAAACCCAGAACAGCAGCGACCTGCGCTTCGCCTTCACCACGATCGCAGCCGATCTCATCGACGTTCACCTCCAGAAATGACGATGTCGATCGCCCGCCAGCTCGGATCCGACCGTCGCGGCATCGCCGCGGTCGAATTCGCCATGATCGCGCCCGTCATGATCCTGATGATCTGCGGCTTTATGGAGTATGCACACGTGTCCACCGCAAGGACGACGCTGGAAGCGGCGACCATGCGGGCGGCGCGCGCCGTCGCGGCGAGCGACTGCCCGGACAAGCGGCAGGGGATCATGATCGGGATCGTCGAACGCGCCATGGCCAACACGCCCGCCGCGCCCGGAACCAAGGTCGAGGTGGTCACCAAGTCCTATTCCGACCAGTTCAGGGATGTCGGCGAGCCTGAGCCGTTCAACGACGCCAACGGCAATGGTCGCTGGGATCCGGGCGAAACCTACACCGACGTTAATGGCAATGGGAAGCACGACAACGACATGGGCAAGGTCGGCTCGATCGGCGGGGCGGGACAGGTCGTGAGCTACACGGCTACGTTCCAGGTCGCCTCGCTGTTCGGCTTTGTCAGCAATCTCTACAACGACGGGGAAGCCTACCGGATCCAGGCGAGCACCGTCATCCGCAACGAGCCGATCTTCAGGACCACCGGGTGCACATGATGGCCAATCTTCGCGTTGAATGGCTGCGTCGTCTGCGTCGTCTGCGGCGCGACAGGCGCGGTGTCTCCGTGGTGGAGTTCGCCCTGATGCTGCCGATCCTCATCATGGTCGGTGCCGGCGGGCTCGAGTTCATCAACCTGGTTCTCGCCAACCAGAAGATCGAGCGGATCGCCTCGATCACCGCAGACAATGTGGCGCGCAACACCTTGGCACCCAGCGAGCGCAGCTTCGTGGACACCTTCGCGGGCGTCAACGAGATCGCGCAGCCCTTCAATTTCAACGCCAATGGCCGCGTGATCATGACGGGCGTCATCGGCGTGTCGGTGAACGGCTCGGTGGTCGGCAAGGTCGTCTGGCAGCGCTGCTCAGGAAGCCTTGGGGGAGTCGCCAGCACCGTCGGCTCACCGCCTTCCAACCCGGCGAACTGGGCCTCTGGCCCCAATGCCAAGCTCCCCAACAACATCACCCTGCTGCAGAACCAGCTCGTGGTGGTGTCCGAAGTCGCCTACCGATACCAGCCGCTGATCAGCCTCGCGCAGCTCCCCGGGTCGCCGACCAGCAAGACCATCCGCCAGCGGTCACTCTTCGTCAGTCGCGGTCAGGCCTTCCCCAACGTCACGCCGTCCACGGGCGTCATCCCCGCAACCTGCTGACGACATCCGGCTTGCCGCTCGCCGCTTGACTTCCGGCGCGCAACAGGCGCGATGGTGGGCGTGATGGCCCGAGACCCTGACGATCCACTGCCGCCGGAAGCGGAACTGGCGCTCGCCTGGAGCGGCCCGGCCAGGCGCGAGCCGCTCAGAACGGCCCTCTGCCTCGATCGCCGCCTGGCGCGGATCGTCGCGCGCACGGGGGAACCAATGCTGGGGCAGATGCGCCTTGCCTGGTGGCGTGACATGCTGGGCACCCCGGTGGGCGAGCGGCCGCGCGGCGATGCGGTGCTCGACGCGATCGGTGAGCACTGGCAGCGGCAGGAGGCCGCGCTCGTCGCGATGGTCGACGCCTGGGAGGTGCTGGTGACCGCCGACGTGCTCGATGCCGCACGCGCAGCCGATTTCGGCAAGGGTCGCGGCGCCTTCTTTGCCGCGCTGTCATCCGATCCTTTGCCCGGGGCACGGCTCGCCATCGCCGGGCGCCGCTGGGCGCTTGCCGATGCGGCGGCCGGCGTCTCCGATCCGCAGGAGCGCGCCGTGCTGGTGGAGGCGGGCTTGTCCCATGGCGGGCAGGGGAAGGGCGCCCTGCCAAGCACCCTACGCGGCCTCGCCGTGCTCGAAGCGCTCGCGGTGCGCGCCCTGCGCCGCGGGGGCCGCCCGTTGATGGAGGGGAGGGGGGCTTCGTGGGCGGCGCTCAGGGCGGGTATCTTTCGCGCCTGAGTTTTCGTATGCTTGCACAAGGGGCTAGCAGCAAGAGGGGGGCAACCCTTGCGACAGGCGGTGATGGGAGTGGCGGCCGGTCTGGTGCTGGCCGGGGTCGGGGTGTTCTGGTGGCAGGGCCGGGCCGCGATCGAACGCGGTGCCCCGCCACCCGCGGTGCAAGACGCCGCGCCCGATCCGATGGCGCTCCCGATCGCCGATCCCGGCAGCCAGAAGGGCCCGGCGCCGCCGGAGCTCAGCAGCCTCAGCCGCGAGGAGCAGCGCTTCTTCCGCTATGATCGCAACCGCGACCGGCTGATCACCCGCGACGAGATGCTCTCGACCCGCACCGAGGCCTTCCGCAAGCTCGACAAGGACGGCAACAACCTGCTGACCTTCGAGGAATGGGCGGTCGCCACCGTCGATCGCTTCACGCTCGCCGACGAGGATGGCGACGGGCGCCTGACCCCGCGCGAATTCGCCACCACCGCACCGAAGCCGGCGGTCAAGAAGCCCGCCTGCAAGTGCTGAGGGATCAGGCGGGCACAGCCTCGCGACTGGCGGCGATCCAGCGGGCGAGATCGGCCTTGGCGCGGGAGGTGTAGGCCTCCTTGCGCGCCTTCTTGCCGACCTCGTGGAGCGGCGGGAAAAGACCGAAATTGACGTTCATGGGCTGGAATGTCTCGGCCTCGGCATCGCCGGTGATGTGCGAGAGCAGCGCGCCCAGCGCCGTGGTCGCGGGAAGCGGCTGCCAGTCATGCCCGGCAAGTTCGGCGGCGGCCATCATCCCGGCGACGAGGCCGATCGCGGCACTCTCGACATAGCCCTCGCAGCCCGTGACCTGCCCGGCGAAGCGGATATGTGGTGCCGCCTTCAGGCGCAGTTGGCGGTCGAGCACCTGCGGCGAATTGAGGAAGGTGTTGCGGTGCAGCCCGCCGAGGCGCGCGAACTCGGCATTCTCGAGGCCGGGGATGGTGCGGAACAGCTCGACCTGCGCGGCATATTTGAGCTTGGTTTGGAAGCCGACCATGTTCCACAGCGTGCCGAGCTTGTTGTCCTGCCTGAGCTGCACCACCGCATAGGGCCAGCGACCCTGCGGGAACTCCGGCGTCACGTCGAAGGGGTTGTCGAGCCCCACACCCTTCATCGGCCCGAACCTGAGCGTGTCTACTCCGCGCTCAGCCATCACCTCAATCGGCATGCAGCCGTCGAAATAGGGTGTGTCCTTCTCCCACTCGCGAAATTCGGTCTTCTCGCCCTCGATCAGCCCGCGGTGAAAGGCGAGGTACTGCTCCTTGTTCATGGGGCAGTTGATGTAGTCGCCGCCCTCGTTCGAGGCGGAGGTAGCCTTGTTCCAGCGCGACTGGACCCAGACCTTGCTCATGTCGATCGAGTCGCGGTGCACGATCGGCGCGATGGCGTCGAAGAAGGCGAGGCGCTCCGAACCCGTGGCGCGCACGATGCTCGCCGCCAGCGCCTCGGCGGTCAGGGGCCCGGTGGCGACGATGGTAAGGCCCGCTTCGGGCAGGGTGTCGACCCGCTCGCGCACGATGGTGACGTTGGGGTGCTCACGCAAAGCCTTCTCGACCTCGGCCGAGAACACGTCGCGGTCGACCGCCATCGCGCTTCCCGCCGGAACGCGCGCGGCTTCACCGGCGCGCATGACAAGGCTGTCGAGCATCCGCATCTCGTGGTGCAGGAGGCCGACCGCGTTCTTCGTGTCGTCGTCCGACCGGAAGGAGTTGGAGCAGACAAGCTCGGCCAGCCCGTCGGTCTGGTGCGCCGGGGTCATGCTCCCGCTGCCGCGCATCTCCGACAGGCGCACCTTGACCCCGCGCCGCGCGAGCTGCCAAGCCGCCTCGCTCCCCGCGAGGCCGCCGCCGATGATGTGCACATCGTGCAAAGTCGCCGCTGCCGTCATGGCGGGGCAGGTAATTGCGTGATAGCGCCGCTGCAAGCCCCGCGGGGCCGAAGACAGGGGAAGCAGACGAATGCCCAAGCGCGCGCTGATCGAACGCAGGCCGTGGTTGCTCGCGAGCATCGCGGCTTCGGTCCTCTACTACTTTCTGCGCGACAATCCGGTCGGGGAGGGCACATGGGGCCTCGCCGCCAAGGGCGCGAGCGTCGCGCTGCTCGCGCTCTACGTGCTGCTGCGCGTGCCCGAGGGCAAGCATCGCGGCGACGGTTTCCTGCTGGCGGGCGCGCTGGCGCTGGCCTCGGCCGGCGACATCGCCATCGAGCTGTCCTTCATGGTCGGCGGGGCGTTCTTCGCCGCCGCCCACGCGGTCGCGGTGGTGCTGTACCTGCGCAACCGGCACCCGAGACCCTCGCCCACGCAGAAGCTGATCGGCCTCGGCCTGCTGCTCGGCACGCCGGCGGTGAGCTTCGTGCTGAGCGGCGACGCGATGGTCACCCTCTACGCCGCCTTCCTCGGCGCGATGGCCGCGGCGGCATGGATGAGCCACTACCCGCGCTACCGGGTTGGCACGGGGGCTGTGCTGTTCGTGGTCAGCGACTGGCTGATCTTCGCCCGGATGGGCGCATTCGATCTCGAGCCGCTGCCCACGATCCTCATCTGGCCGCTCTACTACGCCGGACAGGTGATGATCGCGACCGGCATCGTGCAGTGCATGCGGGGCGAACAGCCAGTCCGATAGGACGAGGATTGCGGCAAGGCGCGTCGCGACAGGCGGGGCTGGCGTGTTACACTCGCGCGGCCCGTCTCCGCGAGGTTCCCGTGATCGACCACATCGGATTTGCCGTCAGCGACATTGCGCGCAGCCGCGCCTTCTACGACGCGGCGCTTCGGCCGCTCGGCCTTGCGCTCGTCATGGAGTTCGGCCCCGGCCAGACCGAGAGCGGCGGCACGGCACTCGGCTACGGGCGGGAGGGCGATCCGTTCTTCTGGATCGGAGATAACGAGAGGGTCGGCGAGGGCACGCATATCGCGCTGACCGCTCCCACGCGCGCCGCAGTCGACGCGTTCCATGCCGCGGCGCTGGCCGCAGGCGGGCGCGACCACGGCGCGCCCGGGCTCCGGCCCCACTATGGGCCGGATTACTATGCCGCCTTCGTGCTCGACCCCGACGGGATCAACATCGAGGCGGTCTGCCGCGTCCCGGCCTGACCGCTCAGGCCTCGCCCTCGTCACCCGGCGCGACAACATTTGAGCCGTGCTCGACCATCTCGGCGACCACGGCCTCCTCGGCGGGGTTCTCGGGCTCGGTGGTCTCGTCGATCAGCGCCGCACCCACGATGTGCTCGCCGCGGGCGACATCGAAGATGCGGATGCCGGACGAGCCGCGACCCGAGATCGAATAGCCGCGGAAGCTCTCGAAGCCGCCCTCGATGAGGTGGCGGAAATCCATGCTCAGGCGGATCAGCTTGGCCTGGTCGGTCACCAGCATGAGCTGCGAGCCATGCCGCACGGGGAAGCTCGCCACGACCGGACCGTTGCGTTCCGGATTGCTCTCCGGCGCACCGATATTGGTGATCCCCTGGCCGCCGCGCGCGGTCCGACGATATTCGTAGGCCGAGGAGATCTTGCCATAGCCGTTGGCGGTGATGGTGAGGATGAACTCCTCGGCCTCCGCCATCGCCGCGACCTGCTCCGCCGGCAGCGTCGGCACCGCCCCGTTGTTCTTCCACGCGGCCGCGCGCAGGTAGGCCTCGCGCGTTTCCATATCGGCGGTGAGGGGGTCGAGCACCGCCATGCTGACGACCTTGCCGCCCTTCCGGAGGCTCATGCCGCGCACGCCGATGCCGGTGCGGCTCTTGGTCTCGCGCGCGTCGGTGGCGGCGAAGCGGATCGCCTTGCCGCTGTCGCTGGCGAGGAAGATCTCCTGATCCTCGGTGAGGAGCTGCACCCCGATCAGCCGGTCGCCCGAGCCTTCGACAAAGCCCATCGCGTATTTGCCTGCGGTGGGGATGTTGGTGAAGGCATCCATCGAGTTGCGCCGGACCATGCCCTGCTCGGTGGCGAAGACGATGTTGAGCTCGGCCCACGAGGCCTCGTCCTCGGGTAGGGGCAGCACGTTGGTGACGCGCTCTTCCGCCGCGAGCGGCAGGAGGTTGACCATCGGGCGCCCCTTGGTCTGGGGTCCGCCCTCGGGCAGCTTCCAGACCTTCATGCGGTAGACGCGGCCGGTGTTGGTGAAGAACAGCACGGGGTTGTGGGTCGAGGTGACGAACAGCTCGACCACCGCGTCCTCGTCCTTGGTCGCCATGCCCGACCGGCCCTTGCCGCCGCGGCCCTGCGCGCGGAAGGTGGCGAGCGGGGTGCGCTTGATGTAGCCGCCGTGGGTGACGGTGACGACCATGTCCTCGCGCTCGATGAGGTCCTCGTCCTCGAGCCCGTCCCAGGCCGGCGCGATCTCGGAGAGGCGCGGGGTGGCGTAGGTGGCGCGGATCTCGGCGAGTTCCCCTCGCATCACGTCGTAGAGCTTCACGCGGTCGGCGAGGATCGCGAGATATTCCTCGATCGCCGCGGCAAGGCCCTTGAGCTCGTCCCCTATCTCGTCGCGCCCAAGGGCGGTGAGGCGGTGGAGCCGCAACTCGAGGATCGCCTTCACCTGCCGCTCGGACAGGCGATAGGTGCCGCCCTCCTGATCCGCAGAGGGCTCGATCGCCTCGACGAGGCGGATGTACTGCGCAATGTCGCCGATCGGCCATTCCTTGGCGAGCAGCCGCGCCCGCGCCTCGGCCGGGTTGCGCGCGGAGCGGATCATGGCGACGACCTCGTCGAGGTTCGACACCGCGACGACCAGACCCAGCAAGAGGTGCGCCCGCTCGCGCGCCTTGTTCAGTTCGAACTTGGTGCGGCGGGTGATGACCTCCTCGCGGAAGGCGATGAAGCTCTGCACGATGTCGCGCAGGGTCAGCACCTCGGGCCGGCCGCCGCGGATCGCCAGCATGTTCGCCGGGAAGGAGGACTGCGCCGGGGTGTGGCGCCAGATCTGGTTGAGCACCACCTCGGGCGTGGCGTCGCGCTTGAGGTCGACGACCACGCGCACGCCCTCGCGCGAACTTTCGTCGCGGATGTCCGAGATGCCCTCGATGCGCTTGTCCTTGGCGGCCTCGGCGATCTTCTCGACGAGGTTCGACTTGCCGACCTGATAGGGGATCGCGGTGAAGACGATCGACTGGCGATCGTTGCGCCCGCGCTCGATCTCGTGGCGGCAGCGCATCAGGATCGAGCCGCGCCCGGTGGTGTAGGCCATCCGCGCGCCGTGCGTGCCGAGGATCAACGGCGCGGTCGGGAAATCGGGCCCGGGAATGTAGCGGATCAGCTCTTCGGAGGTGATGTGCGGATTGTCGATGAAGGCGAGGCAACCGTCGATCACTTCGCCCAGGTTGTGCGGCGGCACGTTGGTCGCCATGCCGACCGCGATCCCGCCCGCGCCGTTGACGAGCAAGTTGGGGAAGCGCGCCGGAAGGACGGTGGGCTCCTGCCGCGAACCGTCATAATTGTCGGTGAAGTCGACCGTGTCCTTGTCGAGATCGTCGAGCAGGGAGTTGGCGACCCGCGCGAGCCGCGCCTCGGTGTAGCGCATCGAGGCCGGCGGATCGGGGTCCATCGAGCCGAAGTTGCCCTGACCGTCGATCAGCGGCACGCGCATCGACCACGGCTGGGTCATCCGCGCGAGCGCGTCGTAGATCGCCGCGTCGCCGTGCGGGTGGTAGTTACCCATGACGTCGCCGACGATCTTGGCGCTCTTGCGGTAGGGGCGCCCGGCGACGAAGCCGCCTTCCTGGCTGGCAAAGAGAATGCGGCGGTGAACCGGCTTGAGGCCGTCACGCACATCGGGGAGCGCGCGGCTGACGATGACGCTCATCGCATAGTCGAGGTAGCTCGACTTCATCTCGTCGACGATGTCGATGCGGTCGAAGCCGCCCATCGGGGATGCGGCGGGGGAATCGAGGATGTCGCTGTCGTCGCTCAAGGTCGGGGCCGTTTCTGTGTGTTTGCGTGCCGTGCCGGCGGGCCGGGCCATAACAGGGCCGGCAGGTTCCTTCCATTTAGGCACTTGCCGGGGGTTTCGCCACCTTGCCGCCGGAACGTAAGCCGAACGACGCGCTTTTTTCCACATTTGCAGCCGCAGCGACCCGTCGCGGCCCGCTGCGGGCATTCAAAGCCCGTTCAGCACGTCACGGCTAGCGGGAATTGCCAATCCCGGGCGAGCCGTTCTAAGGCTCGGCCGTCATCGGGCAGCCTGCGTGCCGGAGAAAAGGCGTGTGGCTGCGCTACTTTGTGGAGGATGCAGTGACCAATATGTCTTCGCCCCGCCGTCGCACCGGCCTTGCCCGCCAGCTGGCGCTTGCCGTGGCGCTCGCCAGCGGCACCGCCGTGCTCGCCGTGCCCGGCCTCACCGACCAGGCCCACGCCCAGAGGAAGAAGAAGGACGAGAAGCAGGCCGAGAGCAAGGCCTCCTATTCGGAAGCCTTCGTCAAGGCCTACCAGCCGCTCGACGCCGCGCTCAAGGCGCCGGGCGCCGACATCGCGGCCCTCAAGCCGCAGATGCTCGCGCTCGTTCCCGTCGCGACCTCGCCCGACGAACAGCTCGCGCTGGGCGGCATGATTTTCAATGCCGGCATCAGCGGCCAAGACCTGCCCCTTCAGCTGCAGGGCGCCGAGATGATGCTGGCGAGCGGCAGGGTCAAGCCCGAGGAGGAGGGCCGCTTCAATGTGGTCGCCTTCCAGATCGCGAACGAGCTCAAGCAATTCGACAAGGCTCGCAGCTACCTCCAGAAGGCGATCGACACCGGCTACAGCGCGCCCAACGTCAGCACGTCGGACCTGCAGATGAACATGGCCGAGATCTACTTCGCCGAAGGTCGCAACGAAGAAGGCCTGAAGTATCTCAGCGACGCGATCGCGGCGCGCAAGGCGCAGGGCCAGCAGGTCGATCCCCGCTGGTATCGGCGCGGCGTATCGGTGGCCTACACCAACGAGATCGTGCCGCAGGTCTACGAGTTCGTGGAGAACTGGGTGGTCGACGACCCGTCGCCGGAAAACTGGCGCGATGCCGTCAACCTCACCCGCAACCTCAACAACTACGACGGGCCCGTGCTGCTCGACCTGCTGCGTCTGGGCAAGAGGGTCGACACGCTGAAGGACAAGAACGACTACATCTTCTACATCGAGGCCGCCGACACGCGCCGCCTGCCGCAGGAGGTGAAGTCGGTGATCGAGGAGGCCAATGCCAAGGGCGTGATCCCCCGCGGCAGCGACAGCTGGGTCGAGGAGCAGTACAAGACCGCGAGCGGCCTGATCGCGCAGGACCGTGCGGCGCTGCCCGCGCTTGAGCGTGACGCCAACGCCCCCTCGGCACGGCTGCGCACGATCGTCGCGGCCGGCGACACCTTCCTGAGCTATGGCGAGTACGCCAAGGCAGCGGGCTTCTACGAGCGCGCTCTCGCGTTGCCCGACGTGGACCGCAACCTTGCGCTGACTCGCCTCGGGATCGCCCAGATCGGCGCCGGCAACACCGCCGCCGCGCGCGAGACCTTTGCCAAGGTCGAGGGCAACCGCGCCCCGATCGCCAAGCTGTGGAGCGCCTACGCCCAGCAGCAGGGCGGCGCAGCCGGCGGCTGATCGACGGACGCAGGTAAAGGGAAGGGCGCCGGGCGGGACACCGCACCGGCGCCCTTTTCGTCACGGGCCCGTGCCGGCTTTGCAACCCGCAGCGCGCTTGCGGCAGGGGCCGACCGCGCCTAAATGGCCCCTATGAACGACCTCGCCAGCACGCCGCAGCCGCCGGTTCCCAAAGAGCGGCCCGCCCGCCAGCGCAAGCCCGACTGGATCCGCGTGCGCGCGCCGGTGAGCGAGGGCTACAACGAGACTCGCCGCTTGATGCGCGAGCTCAATCTCCACACCGTGTGCGAGGAGGCCGCCTGCCCGAACATCGGCGAGTGCTGGACCAAGAAGCACGCCACCGTGATGATCCTCGGCGATGTCTGCACCCGGGCCTGCGCCTTCTGCAACGTCAAGACCGGAATGCCCAAGGCGGTCGATCCCTTCGAACCCGAGAACACCGCCATCGCCGCGGCCAAGATGGGGCTCGAGCACATCGTCATCACCAGTGTCGACCGCGACGACCTGCCCGATGGCGGGGCCTCGCAGTTCGTCAAGGTGATCGAGGCGCTGCGCCGCACGACACCGAACACCACGATCGAGATCCTCACCCCCGACTTCCGCGGCAAGATGCGCCGCGCGGTGGAGATGATCTGCGAGGCAGGGCCGGACGTCTACAACCACAATCTCGAGACGGTGCCCCGTCTCTACCCCACGATCCGCCCCGGCGCGCGCTACTACGCCTCGCTGCGCCTCCTCGAGGAGGTGAAGGCGCACAACCCGCTGATCTTCACCAAGTCGGGCATCATGCTCGGCCTCGGCGAACAGCGGCTCGAGGTGCACCAGGTGATGGACGACATGCGCTCGGCCGAGGTCGATTTCATCACCATGGGGCAATATCTCCAGCCCACGCCCAAGCACGCGAAGGTCGAGGAGTTCGTCACCCCTAAGGCCTTCGCCGCCTATGGCGCGATCGCGCGGGCCAAGGGCTTTCTCCAGGTCGCCTCCAGCCCGCTCACCCGTTCGAGCTACCACGCCGGCGAGGATTTCGCGGTGATGCGCGCCGCGCGCGAGGAGAAGCTGGCGCGCGAGCAGGCAGGGGCGCAGAAAGCACCCGCCTGATGCCCGGCATCCGCGAAACCCGCCGCCTGCCCTACAGCGCCGAGCAGATGTTCGATCTGGTCGCGGACGTCGGTCGCTATGCCGAGTTCCTGCCCTGGGTGATCGCCACCCGCGTTCGCTCGAACAGCGACACCGAAATGGTCGCGGACATGGTGGTCGGCTTCAAGGCGATACGCGAGAGCTTCACCTCGCGGGTGAAGAAGTCGCGGCCGCACGAGATCGACGTGCACTACCTCGACGGCCCTCTATCCGACCTCGATAATGTCTGGACCTTCCGCGCCATCGACGAGCGGACCTGCGAGATCGACTTCCTGGTCGATTTCACCTTCAAGAACCGCCTGTTCGAGCGCATCGCCGGCCAGTATTTCGACCGCGCCTTCCGCAAGATGGTCGAGGCCTTCGAGGCGCGCGCGGCGCAGCTTTACGGCAGCAGCAGTTCGAGCGCGCAGAGCGTCGCCTGACGGCGGATCTCGGCGCGGCCGCCGGGGCCCTCGCCACCGTCGAAGAACCTGAGTTCCCCCTCCGGCTCGCCCGCCGCGTTGCGCACCACGCGGGCGAAGACGACCGTGCCGACAGGCTTCTGCGTGGTGCCGCCGCCCGGCCCGGCGATCCCGCTGATCGCCACCGCGACGTCGGCCTTCGAACGGTCGAGCGCGCCCTTGGCCATCGCCCAGGCGCAGGCGATCGAGACCGCGCCGAAGGTCTCGATGATATCGCGCGCGACGCCCAGCATCTCCATCTTGGCTTCGTTGGAATAGGTCACGAAGCCGCGGTCGAGCACCGCCGAGGAGCCCACGATCTCTGTGATCGCGCCTGCCACCAGCCCGCCGGTGCAGCTCTCGGCGGTTGCGACCTTGCGATCGAGCGCGGCGTTCTCGGCCACCACGCGCGCGGCGAGGGCGGCAATCTCGTCGGGGAGGAGCGAAGCGGTCATCGGCGCCCTTACCTGCGCGCCGAGGTCTGCCCGGCCGGGCAGACCGGCGGGTTCTTGATGTCCGAGACCTCGACGAGGAAGGCGATGAGCCCGCCGACATTCTCGGTCGGCAGGGGGCTGAGGAGTTCCAGGCCGCGCTCGATCTTGCCGCAGTTGTCGGGCTTGATCTCGTCGGCGATCATCTGGCCGGCCATCGCGTCGACGAAGGGCCGCAGCGATTCCTGGGGCATGGTGGAGAGCATCGTCTGGATGTCCGGCCCCGCGACGGCCTCGCCCTCGCCGCCCTGCGCCATGAAGGTCCTGATGACGCGGAAAGCGCCCGGCCAAGCCTTGTTCTGACCGGCGCGGAATGCCGAAATATAGGCGTCGCCGCGCCGCGCCATGAACCCGTCGCGCGACAGGCGGTTGGCGCAGGCGGTGCGCGCCGCGTCGAAGGCGATCGGCATGGCATAGATCACCGCGTCGGAGAGGTCGGCGGCCTGCACGCAGGCCTGCTGCTGGGCCTGCGCAGTTTGCGCCGTGGCGAGCGCGGCAAGGGCAAGGGCGGGGGCAATCATCCGGTGGGGCATGGCGGGGTCCTCATGAGATGCGGGTGACGCAGACGATGGCCTGTGCGGCGATGCCTTCGCCGCGGCCGGTGAAGCCGAGTTTCTCGGTGGTGGTCGCCTTGATGCTGACGGCGTTCTCGGCAAGGCCCATCAGCCGCGCGACCTCGGTGCGCATGGCCGGGCGATGCGGGCCGATCTTGGGGGCCTCGCAGATCAGCGTCAGGTCGACATTGGCGACCGTGTAGCCCGCCGCGCGGGCGAGGCCGACGGCGTGCTCGAGGAACTGCCCCGAGCGCGCGCCGCGCCATTGCGGGTCGCTGGGCGGGAAGTGGGTGCCGATGTCGCCTTCGCCGACCGCGCCGAGCACCGCGTCGGTGATCGCGTGGAGCGCGACGTCGGCATCGGAGTGCCCGGCAAGGCCCTTGTCGTGCGGGATCAGCACGCCGCCGAGCCACAGCTCCTCGCCCGCTTCTAGACGATGGACGTCGAAGCCCTGTCCGATGCGGAAAGCGGGCATGGTGTGGGTCTCCACGAGGTCCTCCGCGAAGGTGATCTTCTTCAGGCGTTCGTCTCCATCGACCAGCGCGACTGAACCTCCGCTGGCCATCAGCACCTGCGCATCGTCGCCGGCGTCGGTTGCGCCCTGCCAGCTGCGGTGGGCGGCGAGGATGTCGGCATAGCGGAAGGCCTGCGGGGTCTGGACGCGGCGCAGCGCCTCGCGCTCGGCCTTGCCGGTCATCACGCCGCCTTCGCCCGCCACCGCAAGGCTGTCGACCACCGGAAGGACCGGGATCGCGCCCGAGTGCGCGCCGAGCGCCGCCAGCAGGCGCGCAATGACCGCGAGCGGGAGGTCGGGGCGGGCGGCGTCGTGGATCAGGACGTGGCCGGGCGCCGCATCGGCCAGCGCCTCCAGCCCGGCGCGCACCGAGTCCTGCCGTGTCGCACCGCCCTCGACGAAGCGCACCCCCGCGATCCCCGCCAGTGCCGCTTCGGCCTCGGCGCGGGTGCCGGGGGCGATGACTGCTACGAGCAGATCGGCACCCGCGTGGGCGAATGCCTCTACCGACCAGCGGACCATCGGCCTGCCACGCAACATCCTGTATTGCTTTGGGATTTCCCCGCCTACGCGCAGACCCTTGCCGGCCGCGACGACGATTGCCGCGAAGGAGGGGAGGGAGGGGGCGATGGCCATCGGGGCGTTCGCTTAGGCACTGGACGCGCTTTCGGCAATCCACTATGCGCCTGCCCATATTTTAGGCACCATCGCTCCCCATGACCACGCTTCCTCCTCCGCCGGCCCTGAGGCCCATCGCCATCGGCCCGGTGACGGTCGCCGAGCCGGTGCTGCTTGCGCCCATGACCGGCGTCACCGACATGCCGTTCCGCTCGCTGGTGCGGCGCTACGGCTCGGGGCTCAACGTCACCGAGATGGTGGCGAGCGAGGCGGCGATCCGCGAGACCCGCCAGAGCGTGCAGAAGACCGCCTGGGACCGGATCGAGGAGCCGGTCTCGATGCAGCTCGTCGGCTGCGACCCGCACAGCATGGCCGAGGCGGCCAAGCTCCAGGAGGGCAACGGCGCGGCGATCATCGACATCAATTTCGGCTGCCCGGTGCGCAAGGTCGTCGGCCAGTTCGCCGGCTCCGCGCTGATGCGCGAGGTGCCGCTCGCGGTCCGCCTGATGGAGGCGACGGTCAAGGCGGTGAAGGTGCCCGTCACCGTCAAGATGCGCATGGGCTGGTGCCACGACAGCCTCAACGCGCCCGAGCTCGCCCGCATGGCCGAGGACCTCGGGGTGAAGATGGTCACCGTCCACGGCCGCACCCGCAACCAGATGTACAAGGGGAGCGCCGACTGGGCCTTCGTGCGCCGTGTCAAGGAGGCGGTGAGCATCCCCGTCATCGTCAACGGCGACATCTGCACCATCGAGGACGCCGCCAAGGCGCTGGAGCAATCGGGCGCGGACGGGCTGATGATCGGGCGCGGGGCCTATGGCAAGCCGTGGCTGCTCGGCCAGGTGATGCACTGGTGGCGCACCGGCGAGGCGCGCGCGACGCCCGGGCTCGAGGAGCAATATGCCCTCGTCGTCGAGCACTATAACCGGATGCTCGACCACTACGGACGCGACACGGGGGTGAAGATGGCGAGGAAGCACCTCGGGTGGTACACCAAGGGCCTCCATGGCTCGGCCGAGTTCCGCAACCGGGTGAACTTCATCGACGATGCCGCCCAGGTGCTCGGCGAGATCGAGCGCTTCTACGCGCCCTTCGTGCTCCGGCAGGCCGCCTGAGCGTGGCGAGCATTCCGGTCGAGCCGCACGTCTCCGGTCGTCCGGACGCGCGGGCGCAGCTGTCCGGCCTCATCTTCGCGGTGGTGCTGATCGACGGCGAGGGCACCATCGCCGAGGTCAACCATGCCGCCGAGGACCTGCTCGGCACCAGCGCCAACCGGCTGATCGGGATGCGGCTGATGGACCGCATCGGCCCGATCGACCCGCGGGTCGAGGCGCGGCTGGCGGCAAGCGACGAGGCGCTGGTCGCGCGCGATCTCGCGATCCGGGTCGGAGAGCAGGAAGCGCGCGTCAACCTCACCGCCTCCCCACTGGCCAGCCACCCCGGCTGGCGGGTGGTGACGCTCTCGCAGGTCGGGCACGAGGAGGGTGCGACCCCGGCGGGCGGCGAGGCGCTGCTCGGCGCCCCCGCGGTGCTCGCGCACGAGATCAAGAATCCGCTTGCGGCGATCCGGGGGGCGGGGCAGCTCGCCGCGCGCAAGCTTCCCCATGCCGACAAGAAGCTCGCGCGGATGATCACCGACGAGGTCGACCGCATCGCCCGGCTGATCGACCGGATGCAGCAATTGGGCAGCACCCGCACCGGCCCGGTCGAGCCCTGCAACCCGCACGAGGCGATCCGCGCCGCGGTCGCCACCATGCGCGCGGCGAACGGCACCCATGCCGAAATCGAGATCCGCGAGGAGTTCGATCCCTCGCTCCCCCCGGTGCTCGCCAACCGCGATGCGCTGGAGCAGGTGCTCATCAACCTCCTCTCCAACGCCCGCGACGCGGCGCAGGGGCAGGGCGGGCCGCAGACGCAGGGCGGGGTGATCGTGGTGCAGACCCGCTTCGTGAGCGGCCTCGCCTTCAGCGCGATCCGCAACGGGCGCGCGGTGCCGCTGCCGATCGAGATCACCATTTCCGACGACGGCCCCGGCATCGACCCGGCCCTGCGCGACCACGTCTTCGAGCCCTTCGTCTCCTCCAAGCCTTCCGGGCAGGGGCTGGGCCTGTCGCTGGTGCGCAAGCTGGTGCGGGACATGCACGGCAATGTCAGCCACGACCGCGACGCGCGCGCGGGCCTCACCCATTTCCGCCTGCACCTGCCGCAGGCGGCCGAGGAGCTCTGATCCCATGCCCGGTGCAGATCCGGTCCTGCTGGTCGAGGACGACACCGCAATCGCGACGGTGATCATCGCCGCGCTCGAGGACGAGGGCTTTCCCATCGCCCACTGCACCAGCATCGCCGCGCGCGACCGGCAGCTCGCCGCGCGGCGGTTCTCGGTGATGCTGACCGACGTAATCCTCGAGGACGGGGACGGGCTCGCGAGCCTCTCGGCGGTGCGCGAGCGCGCGCCCGAGATGCCGGTCATCGTGCTCTCCGCGCAGAACACGCTCGATACCGCCGTGCGCGCGAGCGAGAGCGACGCCTTCGAGTATTTCCCCAAGCCCTTCGACCTCGACGAGCTGGTCCACGCCGTGCGCCAGGCCGCCGGCGCGCGCTCGCCCGCGGCGGAGGAGCCCGGCGGCGCGATTCCCGGCGATGGCGAGCGGATGCCGCTGGTCGGTCGCAGCGCAGCGATGCAGGGCGTCTACCGGATGATCACGCGCGTGCTGCGCAACGATCTCACCGTGCTCATCACCGGGGAGAGCGGCACGGGCAAGGAGCTGGTGGCGGAGGCGATCCACGAGCTCGGCAGCCGCCGGACCGGGCCCTTCGTGGCCGTCAACACCGCCGCCATCCCCCACGACCTCGTCGAAAGCGAGCTGTTCGGGCACGAGAAGGGCGCCTTCACCGGCGCCATCGCCCAGGCCATCGGCAAGTTCGAGCAGGCCAACGGGGGCACGCTGTTCCTCGATGAGATCGGCGACATGCCGGCCGAGGCGCAGACCCGGCTGCTGCGCGCGCTGCAATCGGGGCGCATCCGGCGGGTCGGCGGGCGGCAGGAGATCGCGGTCAACGTTCGCATCATCGCCGCCACCAACCGCGACCTCACCCCGATGATCGCCGCGGGCACCTTCCGCGAGGACCTGTTCTACCGGCTCAACGTGGTGCCCATCGTCCTACCGCCCTTGCGCGAGCGGCGCGAGGATATCGGTGCGCTGGCCCAGCACTTTCTCGTCCTGGCGGCGGAGGACGGGCTGCCGCGCCGCCTGTTCGCCCCCGATGCCATCGCCCGGCTCGAGGCGAGGAGCTGGCGCGGCAACGTGCGCGAGCTGCGCAACGTGGTCTATCGCCTCGCGCTGATCGCCCGCGAGGAGCGGATCGACGCCGATGCGGTGGACGACATCATCGGCCCCGAGATCGCCTCGGCGCCGGTCGGCCCGGGGGAGAAGCAGGGCGGCTTCGGCGCGGCGCTGGCCGGCTGGCTTGCGGCCGAGAGCCCGCCGCCCGGGGCGCTCTACCACCGCGCGCTGGCCGCCTTCGAGAAGCCGCTGATCGAATATGCCCTGGGGCGCACCGGCGGCAACCAGCTGCGCGCGGCGCAGCTCCTCGGGATCAACCGCAACACCCTGCGCAAGCGGATCGGCGAGCTGGGGCTCGAGCCTGACCGTTTCACGGCCTCGTGAGCGGCTTGCCCGCTGCACGTGATGGCGCAGGTCTGGCACAGGGTGCGACTTCGCTCTTGCAATTGTGCCACACCGTTGTTGTAAAGCGGCAACGATGGATCGAACGACGCCCCGTGCGCTGAATCTTGCCTCTCGGCAGCCCCCGCGCTGGTGGCGGCGGCTCGTGGTGGCGGCGCGGCGGGCCAACGTGTTCCTGTGGCTCGAGGGCGCGGCGGCGCTCGCGCTCGCCGCGGCGATCATCGCCACGTGGTCGGCCTACAGCCGCTCGGAAGGCCCCGGCGACCTCCTGCCCACCATGGAGGTCTCGGTCCTGCTGATGGCGACGCTGGTGCCGGCGATGACGCTGCTGGTGCTGATCGGTCGCCGCCTCGCGCTGCGCCGAGCCGCCGGGAGCACCGCGCGGCTCCACGTGCGGCTGGTGTTCTTCTTCTCGATGGTCGCCGCCCTGCCGACGCTGCTGGTGGCAGGCTTTGCCGCCTTCCTGTTCCAGAGCGGCGTGGACTTCTGGTTATCCGACCAGTCGCGCGGGCTGCTCGAGAACGCCAACGCGCTGGCGCAGAACTACTACGACGCCAACCAGCGCAACGTCGAGCAGAACAGCATCACGATGGCCACCGACATGCGCGAGATCCTCGCGCGGGTGCCGATCACCGACCCTGACTTCCCGGATTTCTACACCTACCAGGTCCGCGGCCGCGAAATCTCCGAGAGCGCCATCCTGCAGCGCATGGAGGACGGCTCGTTCCGCACGGCCGTCGCGGTCAACCTGACCCGCGACAACAGCCCGCAGGCCTTCAGCGGTGCCGCCGTCGAGCGCCTCGACCGCGGCGAGCTCGCGGTGGTGGTGGGCAGCCCCGAACGCATCGAGGCGCTGGTGCCGATCGACGCGCAGACCGGCGTCTATCTCTACAACGCCCGCACCACCGAGGAGACCATGTTCAACTCCTGGTCGCGGGCGCAGTCGATCGTGACCGCCTACGACCGGCTGACGGGGAGCGCGCGCACGCTCCAGCTGCGCTTCAACATCGCGCTTGTTGCCGTTAGCCTGCTGCTGGTGGGCCTCGCCATCTGGTTCGCGCTGCGCTTCGCCGACCGGCAGGTCGAGCCGCTCACCGACCTCGTGGGCGCGGCGCGCAAGGTGGGGCAGGGCAACTTCGCCCTGCGGCTGGAAGGGCGCACCGGCGCGGACGAGATCGGCCTGCTCAACCGCGCGTTCAACCGCATGACCGCGCAGCTCGAGAAGCAGACCCAGGCCCTCGTCAGCGCCAACCGCCAGATCGACGATCGCCGCGCCTTCACCGAGGCGGTGCTCGAATCCGTCACGGCCGGCGTCGTCTCGGTCGACCCGGAGGCGCGGGTCACGCTGATGAACTCCTCGGCCCAGGCCCTGCTTGCCGACGAGACCCTGCCAGGCGGGGAGACGGACCTCATCGGCCAGCCCCTCGACGTCCTCTCGCCCGAACTTTCGCGCATCCTCGCCGAGGGCAAGGAGCGGGCGATCGTGACCCACGCTAAGGGCACCGAGCTGCTGACGCTGGCGGTCAAGATCGCGCCGGGCACCAGCGGGCACGTCATCACCTTCGAGGACATCACCCGGCAGCTGCTCGACCAGCGCCAGGCCGCGTGGTCCGACGTCGCGCGGCGCATCGCGCACGAGATCAAGAACCCGCTCACCCCGATCCAGCTTGCCACCGAGCGCCTCAAGCGCCGTTACCGCAAGCAGGTGACCGAGGAGGACCGCCAGCTCTTCGACGAGCTCACCAGCACCATCGTGCGCCAGGTCGGCGACCTCAGGACGATGGTCGACGAGTTTTCCTCCTTCGCCCGCCTGCCCAAGCCCGTGTTCCGAGACGAGGACGCGCTCGACCTCGTGCGGCAGGCCGTGTTCCTCCAGGAGGTCGCCCATTCGGGGATCGCCTTCAGCGTCTCCTCCTCCGGGCTGATCGACCGCGAGGTGCGCTGCGACCGGCACCAGTTCGGCCAGGCCATGACCAACGTGCTCAAGAACGCGGTCGAGGCGGTCGAGGCGCGCGCGGTCGAGGCCAAGGGCGCCTATGCCGGCGAGATCGCGGTGACGATGCGCGATGCGGGCGAGGCGATCGTCGTCACCATCGAGGATAACGGCATCGGCCTGCCCGCCGACCGCGAGCGCATCACCGAGCCTTATGTGACCACCCGCGAGAAGGGCACCGGCCTCGGCCTCGCGATCGTCAACAAGATCGTCGACGAGCACGGCGGCGACATGAGCTTCGCCAGCACGCCGGGCGGCGGCACGCGCGTCACCCTGCGCTTCGCCCGCAATCCTAATCCGATTGAAGGCGCCTCGGCATGATTGCGCTTTCCCCTTCCTCACCCCCATCATCCCAAGGACCCGCCCGATGGCACTCGAAATCCTGATCGTCGACGACGAACGCGACATTCGCGAGCTGGTGGCCGGGGTGCTCGGCGACGAGGGCTATGCCTGCCGCACCGCCGCCGACAGCACCGAGGCGCTGAGCCTCATCGACGAGCGCCGCCCGTCGCTGGTGCTGCTCGACGTGTGGCTCCACGGCAGCCAGATGGATGGCCTCGAACTGCTCGACGCGATCAAGGCGCGCGAGCCGAACCTGCCGGTCATCATCTTCTCCGGCCACGGCAATATCGACACCGCGGTCGCCGCCGTGGGCCGCGGGGCGATGGACTTCATCGAGAAGCCCTTCGAGGCCGAGCGCCTGCTGCTCCTCGTCGAGCGCGCGACCGAGACCGAGCGGCTGCGTCGGGAAAACTCGCGCCTGCGCGAGGGCAGCTGGGGCAATGCCGAGTTCACCGGCAACTCGCCCGCCATCAATGCCGTGCGCGCCACCCTGAAGCGCGTCGCGAGCACCGGCAGCCGGGTGCTGATCTCGGGGCCGGCGGGCGCGGGCAAGGAGGTCGCCGCGCGCCTCCTGCATGGCTGGAGCACCCGCGCCAACGGGGCCTTCGTGCTCGTCAATTCGGCGCGCATCACGCCCGAGCGCTTCGAGCAGGAGCTGTTCGGCGAGGAGGTGAACGGCAAGCAGGTGCGCCCGGGCCTGCTCGAGATGGCCGATGGCGGCACGCTCTACCTCGACGAGATCGCCGACATGCCGCTCTCCACCCAGGCGCGCATCCTGAGGGTGCTGACCGACCAGAGCTTCGTGCGCGTCGGCGGCACCCGGCAGATCGGCGTCGACGTGCGCGTGGTCTCTTCCACGACCCGCGACCTCACCGTCGAGATGGCCGAGAAGCGCTTCCGCGAGGACCTGTTCTACCGCCTCAACGTGGTGCCGGTGACGATCCCCTCGCTCGCCCAGCGCCGCGAGGACATCCCCGCGCTCGCCGAGCATTTCTTCACCCGCTATTCGAACGACCAGGGCCTCACCCCGCCGGAGATTTCGCCCGAGGCAATGGCGGCGCTCCAGGCCTATGACTGGCCGGGCAACGTCCGCCAGCTGCGCAATGTCGTCGAGCGCACCATCATCATGACCCCGCGCGAACGGCTCGGCATGGTCGAGCCCGACATGCTGCCGCCCGAGATCATCGGCGGCCAGATCGGGCTCGCCAGCGAGAGCCTCACCGCGATCATGGGCGTGCCGCTGCGCGAGGCGCGGGTCAGCTTCGAGCGCGAATATCTCTCGATCCAGATCCGCCGCTTCTCGGGCAACATCTCCAAGACGGCGAGCTTCATCGGCATGGAACGCTCGGCGCTGCACCGCAAGCTCAAGCTGCTCGGCATGGCCGGCGGACGCGACGGAGAGGAATAGGGGCGCGACGCGGCGACAATCTTGCGCGAAATCAAGCCTTGTCGCGGCGCGGTGCAGTCGCCATTATGGACGGCGTTAGGTCGCCGTCCCCGGTAGAAGCGGCGGCCCGAGCAACGCGGACCGCAACACCGGCCGCCAAGAACAGGAGCCACGACCATGCCAAGCGGGCGAACGCTCTCCCCCCGTCCTGTTGCGCGCCCTCCCGCGCCGGCCGAGCCCACCGAGAACCGGAGCGGCGGCGGCCAGACCAGTCGCCAAGGCGGCAACCTCCAGGACGCCTTCCTCAACCTGCTGCGCAAGAACAAGATCCCCGTCACCATGTTCCTGGTGAAGGGCGTGAAGCTGCAGGGGATCGTCACCTGGTTCGACAATTTCTCGATCCTGCTGCGCCGCGACGGCCAGTCGCAGCTCGTCTACAAGCACGCGATCAGCACGATCATGCCCGGCCAGTCGCTCGATCCGGCGCAGTTCTGCAGCCAGTCCGGCGGCGGTCGCAAGCAGAAGCTGTTGCAGGACGTGTTCCTCAGCCGCGTCGCCGAAGCCAATGTTCAGGTCACGATGTTCCTGGTGAACGGCGTGATGCTTCAGGGGCGCATTGCCGCCTACGACCTGTTCTGTATGCTTCTGGAACGCGACGGCGCGGTGCAGCTTGCCTACAAGCATGCCGTCTCGACCATCCAGCCCGCATCGCCGGTCGACCTCAGCGTCGATGACGACGATGACGGCGACCACGACGGGACAGACGACTGACCTTCGAAAGCGAACTCCAGGACGAGGTGACCCGCGGTGCACGGGCGCTGGTCCTGTGCCCCGACATCCGCGCGATCCGCTATGATCTCGACGCCGCCGAGCGCCTCGCCGAGGCCGAGGGGCTGGCGCTCGCGATCGGCGTGGTGATCGCCCATTCGGCCATTCTGCCGGTGCGCCAGATGCAGCCCAACACGCTGTTCGGCTCCGGTCAGGTCGAGAACATCGCGATCTGGTGCGAGCAGCACGAGGCGGAGCTCGTCATCGTCGACGGGGCCCTCACGCCCATCCAGCAGCGCAACCTCGAGGACCGGCTGAAGCGCAAGGTGATCGATCGCACCGGCCTGATCCTCGAGATTTTCGGTGAGCGCGCCGCGACCGCGGAAGGGCGGCTGCAGGTCGAACTCGCGCACCTCGACTACCAGCAGAGCCGCCTCGTGCGCAGCTGGACCCACCTCGAACGCCAGCGCGGCGGCTTCGGCTTCCTCGGCGGCCCGGGCGAGACCCAGATCGAGGCCGACCGCCGCATGATCCGGCAGCGCATGGGCCGGCTGCGCCGCGAACTCGACCAGGTGCGCAAGACCCGCCAGCTCCACCGCGACCGCCGCGGCCGCGCGCCCTGGCCGGTGATCGCGCTCGTCGGCTACACCAACGCGGGCAAGTCGACGCTCTTCAACCGCCTGACCGGTGCCGAGGTGATGGCCGAGGACCTGCTCTTCGCGACGCTCGATCCGACCATGCGGGCGATCGGCCTGCCGGGGGTGGAGAAGGCGATCCTCTCCGACACCGTGGGCTTCATCTCCGACCTGCCCACCCAGCTCGTCGCCGCCTTCCGCGCGACGCTCGAGGAGGTGACGGCCGCGGACGTCATCTGCCACGTGCGCGACATGGCGAACCCGAGCCACGCCGCGCAGAAGAAGCAGGTGCTCGACGTGCTCGCCGACCTCGGGGTGGTCGATGCCGAGACGGGGACGAGCAGCATCCCGATCCTCGAAGTCTGGAACAAGGCCGACCTCCTGGACGCTGAAAGCCTTGCGGAATTGCACGAGGCGAGGGAGGGGCAGGGCGCCGTGGTCCTCTCGGCGGCGACGGGCGAGGGGGTCGATGATCTCGAAGCCGAACTCGCCGGCCTGCTGACCAGCGGGGCGCGCGAGGTGAGCTTCCTGCTTCCCGTGAGCGACGGTCGGCGCATCGCCTGGCTCCATGCCCACGGCGACGTTCTGGCCGAGGACGATGCCGGGGAAGGGGAGGAGGGCCCGCTGCGGCGCCTCACCGTGCGGCTCAACCCCAAGGAGCTGGGGCAGTTCGCCAGCCTCGTCTGAGGCTTAGGCGTCCTTCTTGACCTGCTGCCAGAGCTCCTCCTGCGCCTCCAGCGAGAGCGTCGGGAAGGCCGGGCCCGCCAGCGCCTCCATCGCGCGGAAGCGGCGTTCGAACTTCGCGTTGGCGGCGCGCAGGGCCTCTTCGGCGCTGATCCCGTGGGCGCGCACGAAGTTGACCACGGCGAACAGCAGGTCGCCGGCTTCCTCGAGCTTCTCCGTCTCCGATGCTGCCGTCTTAAGCTCCTCTGTCTCCTCGGCAATCTTGGCTTCCGAGCCCGAGGGATCGTGCCAGTCGAAGCCGGTCCGCGCCGCGCGCTTCTGGAGCTTCTCGGCCCGCAGCAGCGCCGGGAGCGCCAGCGCCACGCCGTCGAGCGCGCTCGCGACACCCTTGTCGGCGCGCTCCTTCGCCTTGAGATCCTCCCAGCGCGCCTCGTCCATGGTGCCGCCGGCAGCGGCGAAGATGTGCGGGTGGCGGGCTTCCATCTTGTCGGCGATCGCGGCGGCGACGTCGGCGAATGCGAAGTGGCCGGCTTCCTCGGCCATGCGCGCGTGGAACACGACCTGGAGCAGCAGGTCGCCGAGCTCCTCGCGCAGCTCCGCCATGTCGCCGCGCGCGATGGCGTCCGCGACCTCGTAGGCCTCCTCGATCGTGTACGGCGCGATGCTGGCGAAATCCTGCGCGAGGTCCCATTCGCAACCGTGCTGCGGATCGCGCAGCTTGGCCATGATAGCGAGAAGACGGTTGATAGGGGGCTGCGGGGGAGCGTCGCTCATCCTGATCCTCAAGATGGATAATATATATTATGTAAAATCAGAAGAGGCGCTCGGTTGCCTCCCGCGCATGTGATTGCCTGCCGTGGAGTCGAGCCCCAGCACCGAGACCATCACCATCAGCCCCAGGAAGATCGCCAGCCACACCAGCGCCATCCGCGCCATCTTGCTCCACCCGAGCCGGTAGGACGCAAGCGCGCTCCCGACGAGGAACAGCCAACCGATGCTCAGGATCAGTGGCAGCAGCCAATCCGCACTCATGCGACGATCTCCAATCCGTCATAGCCCACCGTCACGAAGTCCGGCACCTCGGCGCACAGCGTCCGGTAATCCATGCTCTTGTCGAGGTGGCTCAGCACCACGCGGCCCGCGCGGGTCCGCTCGCCGAATTCGATCGCCATGCCGAGATGCGCATGGGTCGGATGCGGCTCGCGGCGCAGGCAATCGGTCACGAGCACGTCGACCTTGTAGAACAGGTCGATCATTTCGTCGGATATTTCCGAAAAGTCCGTCGCATAGCCGATGCTCCTGCCATCCGCTTCGAAGCGGAAGGCGGTGGTCTCGCCGGGCCCGTGCGCCATCTGGCACCAGTCCACCCCGAAACCCGCGATCATCCGCAGCCGGTCGAGCGTGTCGAGGGTGCAGATCGTGGGGTAGCCGTCCTGCCCGGCGAAGACATAGCCAAAGCGTTGGCGCAGGCGGCGCACGGTCTCCGTCGCCGCGAAGCCGGGGATCGGTCCGCCGCGCCCGTAGCGCAGCACCCTAAGGTCATCGATCCCGTGGCAGTGATCGGCGTGGTCATGCGTCCAGAACACCGCGTCGACATGGCCGATGCGGTTCGCGAGGAGCTGCGCGCGGCAATCGCTTGAGGTGTCGACCAGCAGGCGCTTGCCTTCGTCGCTTTCGACGAGGATCGAAACCCGCGTGCGGCGGTTCCTCGGCTCGGCCGGGTCGCAGTCGCCCCAGTCGCCCGTACCGTCCGGCCCGCCCAGCCGCGGCACCCCGGTCGAGGTGCCCGAGCCGAGCATCACCAGCTTCACGGCCGGGCCGCCTTGCTGAAAAGCCTGAAGAAATTGTCCGTGGTCACCGCTTTCAGATGTTCCACTTCCGTTCCGCGCAGGCCCGCGACGAAGGCCGCCGTGTCCGCCACATAGGCCGGCTCGCACACCCTCCCCCGGTGCGGCACCGGGGCGAGGAAGGGGCTGTCGGTCTCGACCAGCAGCTTGTCCTCAGGGATGATCTTCGCGACCTCCTGCAACTCCCTGGCATTCTTGAAGGTCACGATGCCGGAGAGCGAGATGGTGAGCCCCAGCGCCAGCACCTTTTCGGCGAAGTCGGCCGAGGCGGTGAAGCAGTGGATCAGCGCCGGGAAGGCCCCCTTCCCCATCTCCTCGGCGAGAATCGCGTGGGTGTCCTCCTCGGCATCGCGGGTGTGGATGATTAGCGGCAGCTGCGTCTCGCGCGCGACGTCGATATGCATGCGGAACAGGGACTTCTGCGCCTCTCTGTCCGACTTGTCGTAATAGTAGTCGAGCCCCGTCTCGCCGATCGCGATGACCTTGGGGTGGCGCGTCGCCTCCAGCAGCGCGGCGCGGCCCAGGTCCTGGTGCGCGTCGGCCTCGTGCGGGTGGATGCCGACGCTGGCGAAGACATCCGCCTCGCGCGCCGCGGTGCCGACCACCTGCGCCCACTCGCTCTGGCGGGTGGAGATGTTGAGGAAGGCCCCCACCCCCGCCGCGCGCGCCCGTTCGAGCACGCCCTCGCGGTCCTCGACGAGGCCCTTGTACTCGAGGTGGCAGTGGCTATCGACCAGCATCAGGCAGCTTCCCCCTCCTCGGCCGGCAGTTCGAGCCGGGGGAAGAGCGGCGTCGGCGGGGCGACGGTGAAGCCGGTGGCGACGAGGCGCCGGAACCAGTCGGGGTCCGACAGGGCGGCGTAGATCCGCTCGTCCTCCGGGATGCCGAGCTGGTCGAGCAGCGAGGCTGCCTTGTTCGGGATGACGGGCTGGATGGCGATGGCGAGGTCGCGCAGCGCCATGAACAGCGTCTGGAGCACGGCCTTCATGCGCGCGGGATCGGTCTTCTTGAGCGCCCAGGGGGCCTGCTCGTCGACATACTGGTTGCAGGCATAGACGGCGCGCATCCAGGCCTCGATCCCGGTCGAGAAGGACAGCTCCTCGAAGGCGGCGGGCAGTTCCTCGGTGCAGGCCTTGCGGACCTGCGCGAGGAGCGCCGCATCCGCCTCGGCCTGTCCGAACGCCTCCAGCGCCCCGTCCATGTTCTTCGCGATCATCGACAGGGTGCGCTGGGCGAGGTTGCCGAAGGAGTTGGCAAGCTCGGCATTTGCCCGCAGAACAATGGCTTCCGGCGAATAGCTGCCGTCCTGTCCGAAGGCGACCTCGCGCAGCAGGAAATAGCGCAGGGCATCAACCCCGAAGCGCTCCGCCAGTTCCAGCGGATCGGTGACGTTGCCGAGCGACTTCGATTCCTTCTGCCCGCGGTTGAGCAGGAAACCGTGGCCGAACACCCGCTTGGGGAGCGGCAGATTGGCGCTCATCAGGAAGGCCGGCCAGTAGATCGTGTGGAAGCGCACGATGTCCTTGCCGATGAGGTGCAGGCTCGCGGGCCAGAAATCGCCCATGTCGTCGGGATAGCCGAGGCCGGTCAGGTAATTGGTGAGCGCATCGACCCACACATACATGACGTGGCCCTCGCTGCCGGGCACCTTCACGCCCCAGTCGAAGGAGGTGCGGCTGACCGAGAGATCGCGAAGGCCCTGTTCGACGAAGGCGATCATCTCGTTGCGGCGGCTCGCCGGCTCGAGGAAGCCGGGGCTCTTCAGCAATTCAAGCAGTTGGTCCTGATACTTCGATAGCCGGAAGAACCAGCTCTCCTCCACGGTCCATTCGACCGGGGTGCCCTGCGGGGAGAGCTTCGTGCCCCCCTCGCCCTCGACCAGCTCGCTCTCGTCGTAATAGGCTTCGTCGCGGACCGAGTACCAGCCCTCGTAGCGGTCGAGGTAGAGATCGCCCGCGGCCTCCATCGCCTGCCAGATCGCCTGGCTGGCGCGGTGGTGATCGGGCTCGCTGGTGCGGATGAAGCGGTCATAGGACACGTCAAGAGCATCGCACATCGCACGGAAATAGCCCGACATTTCGTCGGCGAGGTCGGCCGGGGTGCGGCCCTGCTCCTCGGCCTTGCGGGCCATCTTCAGCCCGTGCTCGTCGGTGCCGGTCTGGAAGCGCACGCGGCGGCCCATGAGGCGCTGGAACCGCGCGATCACGTCGGCGGCGATCGCCTCGTAGGCGTGGCCTATGTGGGGCCTGCCATTGGGGTAGCTGATGGCAGTGGTGATGTAGAAGGGGTCAGCCATGGGCCGGTTCGCTAGCGGGGGCGGCCGCGACAAGCAAGGTGCCGATCTCGAAGGGGAGGAGGCCCGGATCGAAATTGGCGGTAGGCGCCTCGGCGGCGAGCGCGACCAGCGCGGCGTGGGTCTCGACGAGACGGGCGCGGCGCTCGGGGTCCTCGGTGGTGCGCGCGGTGCGGGCGGCGAGCGACTGCGCGAGGTCGAGCACCGCCTGCACCCGCTCGCGGGCGGCGCGCGGGCCGATCAGCCGGGCAAGCTCGCCGCGCCCCGTCATGCCGCTGTCGCCTGTCGCGAGCAGGCCCGCGATGACCCGGGCGATGGGCGCGAGCTCCTCCTCGGCGAAGCGCAGCGCCGCGCCGTAGGAGCCCTCCGCCGCCGCGATCGCCTGGATGTCGGGCACCACGCCCGCCGCCTCGAGCATCGCGGCGAGCTGCTCGTCGGTGAGCACCGGAAAGCGCAGCGTGCGGCAGCGCGAGCGGATCGTCGGCAGCAGCCGCGCCGGGCGGTGGGTGACGAGCAGGAAGAAGGTGCCCGCGGGCGGCTCCTCGAGGCTCTTGAGGAGCGCGTTGGCAGCCGCCTTCTCCATGTCGTCGGCCGGGTCGATGATGATCGCGCGGCGGCTGCCCAGCGTCGGCCGCGTGACGAGCCGCTTCTGCATCGCGCGGATCTGGCGGATGCGGATCGAGCGGGCGAGTTCGTAGGGCTTGCCCTCGGCGGCGGCGCGCTCGGCCTTGTCGTCCTTGGGGCCGTAGGTCAGCACGATGATGTCGGGATGCTCGCCCTGGGGCTGGGGCACACCGGGCTCGGCGACCAGCTCGCGCGCGGCGGCCATCGCGAAGTCGCGCTTGCCGAGCCCCGCCTTCCCGGCAAGCAGCCACCCATGGTGCATCCGCTCACCGGCGAGGGCGTCGCGCCACGCGCGCCAGGCCTCGGCGTGGTTGGGCCAGTCGGTCACGGCAGGAGATCCGCGAGGGCGGCGAGGACGCGGGCGTGCACGTCCTCGGGGCTGCCGAGCGCGTCGATCCGGGCGAAGCCCTGCGGGTCGGCCTCGGCGAGGCGGCGGAAGGCGGCGGCGACGGCGCGGTGATAGGCGGCGGAGCGGCCCTCGATGGCATCGGCCGCCTCGCCCCGCGCCGCGAGCCGCTGCGCGAGCGCCGCCTCCTCGCCCTCGAGCAGGATCACCCGGTCAGGGCGCAGGCCGTCGCTGCCGAAGGCGTGGAGCGCGGTCACGGCCTCGTCGCCGAGGCCCCCCGCCCCGCCTTGGTAGGCGCGGCTCGAATCCACGAAGCGGTCGCAGATCACCCACTCGCCGCGGGCGAGCGCCGGTCGGATGAGGTGCGCGACATGGTCGGCGCGGGCGGCGGCGAAGAGCAGGGCCTCGGCCTGCGGGGTCCACCCGCCCTCGCCCGGCGGGCAGAGCAGCAGGTCGCGGATCGCCTCGGCGCCCGGGGTGCCCCCCGGCTCGCGGGTCATCACGACGGCGAGACCCCGCGCCCGCAGCGCCTCGGCGAGCATCCGGCCCTGCGTGGACTTGCCCGCCCCCTCCCCGCCCTCGAAGGCGATGAAGCGGCCCGGCACGGTGCCGCTCACGAGAACAGCCCCGCGAAGGCATTCACGATCCGGTCGAGAGCGCCCGCGGTGCCCACGGCCTCGGCGGCGTAGAGGGGGATGCGCGCAGGGGCGATCCCCTCGGCGCTCACCTCCAGCACCGCGACCTCCTGGTCGGCCGCGATCGGTGCGCGCAGAGGGCCCTCGTAGCGGATCGTCGCCACCAGCGGCGCGCTGCTGCCGCGCGGGAGGTTGATGGTCACGGGCCCGGCCGCCTTGAGCGGAACGCTCCGCGCCGTGCCGTCCTGCACCCGCGCCTCGCCCACCACCGCGCCGGTCGCGAACAACTCACGGCGGTCGAAGGCGGTGAAGCCCCACTCGACATAGGCCTTGGCGAGCCGCGCCCGCAGCCGCCCGTTCTCCACCCCGGCGAGCACCAGCACCAGCCGCTGCCCGTCGCGCCGGGCGGTGCCGAGATAGGAGAAGCCCGCCTCGTTGGTGAAGCCGGTCTTGATCCCGTCCGCCCCGGGCACGCGCCCGATCATGGGGTCGTGGTTGACCTGTGCGATGCCCTTGTAGTCGTATCCCGCGCGGCCGATGTAGTAGCCGAACTTGTCGGGATGCCGCGTGATCAGCGCCTTCGCCAGCGCGACGAGATCGTTCGCCGTGGTGAAGGTGCGCCCCTCGTCGGGCCAGCCGTTGGGGCTGGCGAAGTGGCTTCCCGTCATGCCGATGCCCAGCGCCGCGCGGTTCATCGCCTCGGTCCAGGCGGCGACCGATCCGGCCTGCCCCTCGGCCAGCACCGCCGCGCCGTCATTGGCCGAGACGTTGGCGATGCCGAGCAGCAGCTCGTCGACCCGCACCTGCTCCCCGGCGGAAAGGAACATGGTCGATCCCTTGCGCCGCCACTCGCGCGCGATTTCGGGGCTCATGACGAAGACCTGCCCGGGATCGAGCTTCCCTTGCGCGATCAGCTCGAAGGCGAGGTAGAGCGTCATCACCTTGGTGACCGAGGCGGGCATGAAGCGCGTGTCGGGCTGGCGCGCGTGGAGCACCTGCCCGCTGCCGAGGTCCACGAGCAGCGCGACCGGCGCCTCGGCGGCGGTGGGGACGGCCGGGAGCACCGGGCCCGGATCGGGCACCAGCCCGCGCGCGGGCGGCGCAGCGAGGGCGACAAGGGCAAGGGCAGCGAGGCAGGGCGCGAGGCGCGGCAATCGGGGGAGCATCACGGCGCCCGCTATACCCCCGCCCTCCCCGCTTGGCGAGGCGCGCGGGGCCCTCAGTTCACGATTTCGTCGGCCAGGAGTCCGACGCTCATCGCGTAGTAGCTCGAGCAGTTGTACTCGAGGATCGCGCGGTAGTTGCCGGTGAGGAGCCAGGCCGGGGTGCCCGGACCGTCGGGCTGGAAGAACGACACCATGACGTCATCCGCCAGCGGCCGCTGCGGCACCACGCCCGCCGCGCGCCACTCGGCCACCGTCATCCAGCGGCTGAGGCGCTCGTGGACGCGCGGGCAGACCGGCGAGGTGAGCCTGCTGCGGTAGCGGCCGACGTCGAAGCCCGCAGGCACGCTGGCGCGCACGCCCCAGGGCTGACCCGGCCGCCATCCCGCGTCGCGGAAGTAGTTGGCGATCGAGGCGAAGGTGTCGGCGCGGTTGTTGAAGATGTCGGCCCGGCCGTCCCCGTCGCCGTCGGTGGCGAGGCGCAGGTAGACGCTGGGGAGGAACTGCGGATTGCCGAAGGCCCCGGCGTAGGAGCCGACCAGCATCGAGCGGTCGTAGCCCTTGTCGGCGACCTTCATCAGGGCGACGAACTCGCCCGCGAAGAGCTCGCGGCGGCGGCCCTCCCAGGCGAGGGTCGCAAGGCTGCGGGCGAGGTCGAAATTGCCCTTCACCCGTCCGTAGCTCGTCTCGTGCCCGAAGATCGCGACGATGATCGGTCCCGGCACGCCGTATTGCGCCTCGATCCGGCCGAGGAGATCGCGGTGCTGGCCATAGACCGAGCGCCCGCCCCCGATCCGCGCCGCATCGACATGGGTCGCGATGTAGCCCGACATCGGCGGATAGCCGCGCGCGGTGGCGCTGCCGGGCTGGTTCCCGTCGAGCGCGATCACCCGCGGGTTGGGCGTGAGGCCGGCGGTCATGCGCGCGATCGTCTCCTCGCGCACCCCCTCGCCCCGCGCCCGCGCCTTGAGCAGCTCTAGATAGGCGTCGAAGGGCATGCCGTCGGCGCTGTCCTGCGCATAGGCGGGCGCCGAGGCCGGCGGCGCACCGAAGGTGGCAAGGGTGGCAAGCGCGAGCGCGGCGGCAGGAAGCAGGCGGGGAATCATGCGAATAGGGATGTCACACCTTGGATGAATCCCCAACAACCGGATCGGCCTTCTCCCCCCTTGCGCAGGCCGGACGGCACCGGCTGCCTTCTGCGGGCGGGCGGAAGCGACATGGCAGGTGACAAGCGCGCCGCCCCGCGCTAGCCGGTGGCGGCGCAGGACAGGTGGCCGAGTGGTTCAAGGCAGCGGTCTTGGAGTCGGAGGCGCGAACGCGCCGGAGACGTCACCGCAGGTGACAATACCGCCGTTCGGCGCTAGCCGATTGCGGCATGGGACAGGTGGCCGAGTGGTTTAAGGCAGCGGTCTTGAAAACCGCCGTAGGTGCAAGCCTACCGTGGGTTCGAATCCCACCCTGTCCGCCAAGCTGACGCGGGCCCGGCGCTTGCGCAGGATCATGGATCCAGAACGGGTTAGAGAGCGACGGCTCAAGACCAACCTAGGTTAGTTCCATTCGGCGACCGAAGCTTACTGCGGCCGTCATGGGGCAAGAAACGAATTCGCTGCCGGACGTGGGTCTGGAGCTCGACAGGAACACCTTCGTTCTGCAACTCGTCCGCGAGCTGACCGGCGTCCTTCAGGACGTGGTGGGGATGGAGGACGCACAGGGCTTCATCAGCGTCGTGGGCCTGGCCATGGGCGAGCATCTCGACGCGGCCTACCGGAACGCCCTGTCGATCGACAGGCTCACCCGGGAACAGGTCGGCATGGTCCTGGTGGACCTCAAGCGCCGCATCGCCGGCGACTTCTATGTGGTTGAGGAAGCCGAGGACCGCATCGTGCTGGGGAACCGGGCCTGCCCCTTCGGCGCTGCGGTGCAGGGGCGCCCGTCGCTGTGCATGATGACATCGAACGTCTTCGGGCATATCGCATCCCAGAACCTCGGCTACGCCGCCGTCGAGCTGGAAAAGACGATCGCGCAGGGCGCGCCCGAATGCCGGGTGGTCATCAACCTGCGTCCCGTCAGCGACCGAGGCGCCGATGTGCGCGAATATCTTGAGCGATGAGCTCTTCGTCGGCGATGACGTCATGTCGCTGCTGGACGGGATGGTCGAACCGGTTGCCCTGTTGTCGCTCGAGGGTGTCGTGCGATACGAGAACCCCGCCTTCCGCCGGCTTTTCGGAAACCTCGTAGGGCGTCCGCTGTCGCACCTGGAGGCGAGCGACAAGGCGCGCCTCGACATCTTCCTGCGTCGCAGCCGCGGAACGACCTCCGCGCTGTTCGGGACGATGTCGGTGGCGCAGAGCCCGCAATCACGTCACCGCATCCTCGCGCGGCGCGTCCAGCTTCGCAGCGGGCCCGCAATTCACGTGCAGCTCGATGCCCAGGCCGAGAGCCGCTTCGCCAAGCTCTCGAGACAGGTCGAGGAACTCAACCGGGAAATCGCGGAGCGCCGCCACGCCGAGGCCGTGCTCCAGGAATCGGTGCGCGAGCGGGAGCTGCTGGTGCGCGAGCTGCAGCACCGGGTCAAAAACAACATGCAGATGCTGGAAAGCATGCTGCGGCGCGCCGAACGCGAGACCAGCATCCCCGAAGCCAGGGCGGCGATCCGGGAAGTGTCCAGCAAGATCAGGGCCGTCGCAGCCGTGCAGAGGCTGCTCTATGCCGCCGACAGTCCGACCACCTTGCCGGCCGAGGCGCTCATCGAGGCGGTGATCGCCAGCGCGGCCTCGCTCGCCCCGTCCGACGTGAGCTGGGCGCGGACCTGCGAACCCTTCCATCTGGAGGTGAACACGGCGACCGCGATCGCGCTCATCGTCAACGAGCTGCTCATCAACGCGGTCAAGCATGGCCGACCCGCCGACGGCACGCCCCGCATCGCGGTGACGTTCCACAAGCGCGAGTCCGGCGCGCACCTGGTGATCGCCGACAACGGGCCCGGTTTCGATCCCGCCGAGCGCATCGGAGCCTCGTCCGGACTTGGTCTGGTGAAAGGGCTCGTCAGACAGATCGGCGGAACCCTGTCCATCGAACGGGACGAGGGCGCGCGGATAACCGTATGCTTCGCCGCTGAAGGAGCGTAAGAATGGAGATCCGGCGGCGATGACAGGCATGCTGCCCATGGCCTCGTCAGAGGCGAGCGGAGGCCCGGAACCCGTGGCACGTATCCTGGTGGTCGAGGACGATTACTTCGTGGCGCAGGACACCTGCGATCTGCTCACGGATGCCGGCTATGAAATCGTCGCGGTCGCGGGCCGCGGAGAGGAAGCGATCGAGGCTGCAAGGACCCTCCGGCCCGATCTCACGCTGATGGACATCACGCTCGCCGGACAGATGGACGGGATCGATGCAGCCATGGCGCTGCGGGAGATGGGCCTGCCGGTCATCTTCGCCTCCGCCCACACGGACCCAAAAACGCTGGCCCGCGGTGCCGAGGCGCACCCGCTCGCATGGCTTTCCAAGCCCTTCGATCAGCTCGCCATGGTCCGGGCCGTCTCGGCGGCCCTGGCCCCCGCTGGCGATCGAGGCGCCGAACAGCGGCCCCAGGCCTGACGCTCAGGTTGCCGCTCACCTCGAGCCCGGTGTTCTCGCGGCAGAGCGCCAGACTGCTGTGATTGGAACAGGCGGGAGAGGGTGGAGCGCCCCTCCCAACGCTGCGGGGCCCGCTCAGAAGTGCAGCGCCCTCCCCCAGGCATCGAGCACGCTTTCGTGCATCATCTCGCTGAGCGTCGGGTGCGGGAAGACGGTCTGCATCAGCTCCGCCTCGGTGGTCTCGAGCACCTTGCCGATGGTGTAGCCCTGGATCAGCTCAGTCACTTCCGCGCCGATCATGTGCGCGCCGAGGAGCTCGCCGGTCTTGGCGTCGAAGACAGTCTTGATGAAGCCTTCCGCCTCGCCGAGCGCGATCGCCTTGCCGTTGCCGATGAAGGGGAAGTTGCCGACCTTGACGTCGTGGCCCGCTTCCCTCGCCCGCGCCTCGGTCATGCCGACGCTGGCGACCTGCGGGTGGCAATAGGTGCAGCCCGGGATGGCGCCGCGGTTCAGCGGGTGCGGGTGGACGTCCTTGTTGCCCAGCTCCTGCGCGATCGCCTCGGCGGCGGTGACGCCCTCGTGGCTCGCCTTGTGCGCCAGCCACGGCCCGGGCGTGCAGTCGCCGATCGCCCACAGGCCCTTGGTCTTCGTTCGCCCATAGGGGTCGATCTGGATGAAGCCGCGCTCCATCTCGACAAGGTCGTCCACACCGATGTTCTCGGTGTTGGGGACGATGCCGATCGCGACGATCACATGGGTGAACTCGCCCGTTGAGGTCTCGCCCGCCTTGTTCTTGATGGTGGCCTTCACCCCGCTGCCGGTCACCTCGAGACCCTCGAGCCCGACGCCGGTCTGGATGGTGATGCCCTGCTTTGTCAGGGACTTTGCAAGGAAGGTCGAGACGTCCGCATCCTCGACCGGCACGATCCGGTCGAGCAGCTCGATCACCGTGACCTCGCTGCCGAGGTCGTTGTAGAAGCTCGCGAACTCGATGCCGATGGCGCCCGAGCCGATCACCAGCAGGCGTTCGGGCAGCTCGGCCGGGGTCATGGCGTGGCGATAGGTCCACACGCGCTTGCCGTCGGCAGGGGCGAAGGGCAGGTCGCGGGCGCGAGCGCCGGTCGCGAGGATGACGTGCTTTGCGGTGAGCTGTTCCTCGCCCTTGTCGGACTTGACCGTGAGGCTGGTTGCCCCCGTAAGCCGCCCCTCGCCCATGTGGACCGCGATCTTGTTCTTCCTCATCAGGTGCGTGACGCCCTGGTTCAATTGCTTGGCCACCCCGCGGCTGCGCTTGACGATCGCGGCGAGGTCCGCCTCGATTTGCCCGGCAACCTTAAGGCCGTAATCGCCCGCGTGACTCATGTAGTGAAAAATCTCGGCCGAGCGCAGCATCGCCTTGGTCGGGATGCAGCCCCAGTTGAGGCAGATGCCGCCGAGGTTCTCGCGCTCGACGATCGCGGTCTTCAAGCCCAGCTGCGCGCAGCGGATCGCCGCGACATAGCCGCCGGGGCCCGAGCCCAGCACGATCACGTCATATTGAGTAGCCATGTGATGTTCCTTGGGGAGGAAGGGTACGGCGGGCGGCGGCCTAGACCACCAGCCCCATCGGGTTCTCGACGAGCTGCTTGATTGCCTCCATCAGCTGCGCGCCGTCGGCGCCGTCGATGGCGCGGTGGTCGAAGCTGCCGCTCGCGTGGAGCACGGTCGCGACCTTGATCTCGCCATCGACCACGTAAGGCTGCTGCTGCCCCGCGCCCACGGCGAGGATCATGCCCTGCGGCGGGTTGATCACCGCGTCGAACTGCTTGATCCCGTACATGCCGAGGTTCGAGAGGCTCGCGGTCCCGCCTTGGTATTCGTGCGGCATCAGCTTGCCGTCGCGCGCCTTGCCGGCGAGCGTCTTCATCTCGCTCGAGATCGCGGCGAGGCCCTTGGTGTCGGCATGGGTGATGATCGGCGTGATGAGCCCCGACGGCGCGGCGACGGCCACCGAGATGTCTGCGCGCTCGTAGCGGCGCAGGGTGTCGCCCTGGTAGCTGACATTGCACTGCGGCACGCGGACCAGCGCACGGGCGAGCGCCTTGATGAGAAGGTCGTTGACCGAGAGCTTCACGCCGTCGGGTTCCAGCGACTTGTTGAGCTCGCCGCGCAGCTTCAGCAGCGGATCGAGCCGGATGTCGATGGTGAGGTAGAAGTGCGGAACGGTCTGCTTGCTCTCGGTGAGGCGGCGGGCGATGACCTTGCGCACGCCCGAGAGCTTCTCGTCGGTGAAGGGCGCGCCGCCCTCGACCGCCGGGGCCGGGGCAGGAGCGGGGCTCGGGCTCGGCGTGGGCGCCGGAGCGCTCCCGGCGGGAGCGGCGGCCTGAGCCGAGGCGGCCGCGCCGGGCTTGAAGTTCTCGACGTCGTCCTTGACGATCCGCCCGTTGGGTCCGCTGCCCTTGACCTGGGCGAGGTCGATCCCCTTGTCCGCCGCGATCCGCTTGGCGAGCGGCGAGGCGACGATGCGCTCGCCCGAGGTGGCCGCAGGTGCGGGCGACGGGGCCGGGGTGGGCGCGGGCGCCGGCGCACCGCCGCCCTTCCCGATCGCGGCCTCGACATCCTCCTTGGTGATCTTGCCCTTGGGTCCGCTGCCGGTGAGGCCCGCAAGGTCGATGCCGTTCGCCTCGGCCAGCTTGCGCGCGGTGGGCGTGGCGGCCGGGCCTTCTGAGGCCTTGCCGTCCGCCTCGCTTGCCGCCTCCGGCTGTGCCTCGGCGTCAGACGCTGCGGGGGCAGGCGCGGGTGCCGCCTCCTCGCCCTCGACCGTCAGCCGCGCGATCACCGCGCCGACCTTTACGCCCTCGGTGCCTTCCTCGATCAGGATCTCGGCGATGACGCCCTCGTCGACCGCCTCGAACTCCATCGTCGCCTTGTCGGTCTCGATCTCGGCCATCACGTCGCCCGAGGAGACCGTGTCCCCCACCTTCACCAGCCACTTGGCGAGCGTGCCTTCTTCCATGGTGGGCGACAAAGCCGGCATCTTGATGTCGAGGGCCATGATCCGCTGAAACTCCCTTGATCGATCCTTGGCGGAAGTCTCTGGCCAATTCGCCAAGCCGGGGCAAGGGGGCAGAGCCCGAAGGACTTGCCAATCCATACGAATGCATTGATACCCTGATGCCTAACGGGGCCCGAGACCATGCGAACATTTCTGGTCATCATCGACGAGAGCGAGGAGGCGACTGCCGCGCTGCGCTATGCCGCGCGCCGGGCAGTGGCGGTGGGCGGCGCAGTGCACCTGCTCGCGCTCGTGCCGCAGCAGAACTTCAGCGCTTTCGGCGCGGTGCAGGCGACCATCGAGGCCGAGGCGCGCGACCGGGCGGAGATGCTCGCGCACGGCGTGGCGGGCAACCTGCTGGCGGAAAGCGGCATCATGCCGACCATCTCGGTCAAGATCGGGCAGGGGCAGAAGATCGTCACCGAGTTCCTCGCCGACCACGCCGAGGTTGCCGCGCTGGTGCTCGGCGGGGCCAAGGGCGCGGCGCCCGGGCCGCTCGTAACGCATTTCTCGGCCGCCGCCGGGTCGCTCCCCTGCCCGCTCTACATCATCCCGGCCGACTACGACGAGACCAAGGTCGACCACGCCGCCTGACGCGCTACTTCCTGCGCCCCTGGTGCCGGATGTTGCCGGGCCGCCCGCGCTTGCCGACCATGAACTTGCCCGGCCCCTTTTTCGGCGGTGCCCCCTCGCCCGTGGCGGTCCGCGGCGCGCGGCGCTTGCCTTCGGGGCGGCCCCCGCGCGGCTCGATCGCGCCCGCATCGGCATCGGGGAGAACGAACTTCAGCGATCCGGTGAGCGCATTGGCCTCGGCAAGGCGCAGCTTCAACCGGTCGCCCGTCGCGTAGGTCGTGCCGCTCTCGGTGCCGACCAGCGCCTTGGCGGCCTCGTCGTGGCGGAAATACTCGCCCCCGAGCGTCGAGATCGGCACGAGGCCGTCGCCGCCGAGGCCGGTGATGGTGGCGAAGAAGCCGAAGGCCTGCACCCCGGTGATGCGCGTGTCGAACACCTCGCCGACGCGGTTCGAGAGCCACGCAGCGACATAGCGGTCGATGGTGTCGCGCTCGGCTTCCATCGCGCGGCGCTCGGTCTGGCTGATCGCGTCGGAGACCTGCTCGAGGCTCGCCCGGTCGCGGTCGGAGAGGCCGCTGGCGGCCGGGATCGAGCCCGGCGGCGCGGGCTGTTCGAGCTTGTAGGCGTCGACCAGGGCGCGGTGGACCAGCAGGTCGGAATAGCGGCGGATCGGCGAGGTGAAGTGGGCGTAGGAGCTCAGCGAGAGCCCGAAGTGCCCGGCATTGGCGGGGCCGTAATAGGCCTGCGTCTGGCTGCGCAGCACCGCCTCCGTGACGAGCGCCTTCTCGGCCTCGTCGGCGATGTCCTTGAGCATCCGATTGAACAGGCCGGGCGTCACCACCTGCCCGAGCGCCAGCTTCTTGCCCATCGTGGCGAGGTAATCGCGCAGTGCGATCAGCTTCTCGCGGGAGGGCGGCTCGTGGATGCGGTAGACCACGGGCGCGGTCTTCGCCTCCAGCGCCTTGGCGGCCGCGACATTGGCGGCGATCATGAAGTCCTCGACCACGCGGTGCGCATCAAGGCGTTCGCGGATCGCGATCGAGGCGATGCGGCCCTGCTCGTCGAGCACCACGCGGCGCTCGGGCAGCTCCAGCTCCAGCGGATCGCGCGCCGCACGCGCCGCGGCGAGCGCGCGCCAGGCGTCCCAGAGATTGGCGAGATGCTCGGGCGGATTGCCGCTGTCCACCGCTGCTTGCGCGTCCTCGTAGGCGATGTTGTGCGCGATCCGCACCAGCGCGCGGGTGAAGCGGAAGCTGGTGACCTTGCCCTCGGCGCTGATGTGGAGGTGGCAGGCCATCGCCGCGCGGTCCTCGCCCTCCTTCAAGGAGCACACGTCCGCGGAGAGCACCTCGGGCAGCATCGGCACGACGCGGTCGGGGAAATAGACCGAATTGCCGCGCTTGCGCGCCTCGCGGTCGAGCGCCGAGCCGGGGCGCACATAGAAGCTGACGTCGGCGATCGCGACCACGGCGTTGAAGCCGCCCTGCCCGTCCGGCTCGGCCCAGATCGCGTCGTCATGGTCTCGCGCGTCGGCGGGGTCGATGGCGACGATGGGGAGGTGCCGCAGGTCCTCGCGGGCCTTCTCCGAAAGCTTGAGCTTCGCCGCGCGCGGGGCCTCCTCCAGCACCTCCTCGGGAAAGATGTGCGGGATGCCGTGCTTGGCGATGGCGATGAGGCTGAAGTTTCGCGGCGCGAGCGGATCGCCGACCACCTCGACGACATTGACCCCCGCCCGCTCCGAGCGCCCCGCGCGCTCGGCGATCACCAGTTGGCCTTCCTCGGCCGCGCCGAGGTCGGCAATGGGCGAGGACTGGCGCACTCGCTTGTCGACCGGCGCCAGCCACGCCTTGCCGGTGCGGTCGATCTCGACGACGCCCATCAGCCCCTCGGTGCGCGCCGGGAGCTTTTTCATCGGGTGAGCGACCCAGCCTCGCTCGGTTTCCTCGGTGCGCGCGAGGATGCGGTCGCCGCGCTTCAGCGCCGGGGGCCGCTTCGCGCCGCGCATCTTCGGCTCGCGCACCACGAGGCGCGGCGGCTTTCCGGGCGCCTCCGGATCCCAGGCGTCGGGCTCGGCGACAAGCTCGCCCTCGTCGGCATCGACGATCCTGAGCGTCGTCACCTTCGGCACCCCGCCCATGCGGTGATAGGCGCTCTTCTTCCCGTCGATCAGCCCCTCCTCGGCCATGTCCTTGAGCAGGGCCTTCAGCTTGATCTTTTCCTGCCCCTTCAGCCCGAAGGCCTTGGCGATCTCGCGCTTGCCGGCGGGAATGTCGGAGGACTGGATGAACTCGAGCACCTGGCTCGCTGTCGGCATCCCCTGCGGGACCTTGGGAGGTTTGGGCATGGCGCCGCCTTAGCCCTTCGGCGCGGGTTTGTCGAAGGGCGAAGGACGGATCAGTAGGCGCGTGCGACGAGGATGCGCTCCACCGCCGGTTCGCCGGTGAAGATGCAGGTGCCGCTCGCCGGCTCGGCCTCGCGGGGCACGTTGCGGATGGTGAGCTTCACCGCCTTGAGCTTCTCGACCACGGCTTCGAGCGCCGCACCGGTGGGCCGGGACCATTCGACCTCGACCCAGCCCGGATACTTGCCACCCCTGTCGAAGTGCTCGGTCACGGCCTGCCATGCGGTGAGCCCGCGGGTGATGTTGGCATCGCGCCGCGCCCGCGCCTCGTCGAAGAGCGCGCGCTGTATGTCCTCGAGCAGCGCGCCCGCCCCGGCGGCGAATTCGTCCCTCGCCGGATAGGTGAAAGCGGGCTTGCCGTTGGCTGCGTTCCACAGCGCATCGCGGCGCAGCACCGCGAGCTTGCCCTCGGCCATGTCGCGCGGGCCGACCTCGATGATGACGGGCGCGCCCTTGCGCACCCAGTCCCAGCGCTTGGCCGCGGCCTTGCCGGGCGTCTTGTCGAGGAGCACCCGCACCCGCTCGCCCAAAGCGGCCTGCCCCGCCAGCGCAGCGCGCACGCCCTCGCAATAGGCGAGGAGCTCCGCGTCTTCCGGCGCCTCGCGCAGCATCGGGATGATGACGATCTGGTGCGGCGCGATGGCGGGCGGCACGCGCAACCCGTCGTCGTCGCCGTGGGTCATGATCACCGCGCCGACGAGCCGCGTCGAGGTGCCCCAGCTGGTCGTGTGGCAATATTGCTGGCTGCCCTCGCGATCCTGGTACTGGATGCCCGAGGCATGGGCGAAATTGGTGCCGAGATAGTGGCTGGTGCCCGCCTGGAGCGCCTTGCCGTCCTGCATCATCGCCTCGATCGACCAGGTCTCGACCGCGCCGGGGAAGCGCTCGTTCTCCGGCTTCTCGCCGGCGATCACCGGGAGCGCGAGGTCCTCCTCGGCGCAGGCGCGGTACATCTCAAGCGCACGGTGCGTCTCGGCGAGCGCGTCCTCGCGGGTCTCGTGCGCGGTGTGGCCCTCCTGCCAGAGGAACTCGCTGGTGCGCAGGAACATCCGCGTGCGCATCTCCCAGCGCACCACGTTGGCCCACTGGTTGGTGAGCAGCGGCAGGTCGCGCCACGACTGCACCCAGCGCGCCATCGCATCGCCAATGATGGTCTCGGACGTCGGGCGGACGACCAGCGGCTCCTCCAGCTTCGCCTCGGGATCGGGAACCAGCCCGCCCTTGCCGTCGGCGATCAGGCGATGGTGGGTGACGACCGCCATCTCCTTGGCGAAGCCCTCGACGTGCTCGGCCTCGCGGCTGAAATTGGCGAGCGGGATGAACAGCGGGAAGTAGCAGTTCTGCACGCCCGCGGCCTTGATGCGGTCGTCCATCAGGCGCTGGATGCGCTCCCAGATGCCATAGCCCCAGGGCTTGATCACCATGCAGCCGCGCACGCCGGATTCCTCGGCGAGGTCGGCGGCGGAAATGACTTCCTGGTACCACTTGGCGAAGTCGTCTTCGCGCTTGACGGTCAGCGCGTGGCGGATCTGGGACACGAGATCGGGCTTCCTGCTAGGATGATGCGGCAGGGCGCATTGCCCTATTTGCCGAGTTCGTCCAGCTTCTTTTGCATCGCCGCCATCTGCTCGCGCAGTACCGCGATCTCGCCCTGGGTGTCAGCAGCGGGCTTGGGGGCTGGCTTGTCCTTGTCCTTGGGCTTACCGAGGCCGGGCATGAACACGTCGGCGGCCGCGCGCATCATCGCCATGTTGGTCTCGTGGATCGCGGCGAAGGGGCTCGACGACATGCCCTTCTCGAAAGCCTCGCGGATCTTGGCCTGGTTCTCGCGGAAATTAGCCATGCTGGCCTCGAGGTAGGACGGCATCATCGCCTGCATCGAATTGCCGTACATACCGATCAGCTGCCGCAGGAAGCTGACCGGGAGCATCTGCCCGCCGTTGGCTTCCTCGTCCATGATGATCTGGGTCAGGATCGAATGTGTGATGTCGTCGCCGGTCTTGGCGTCGAGCACCTGGAATTCGACATTCTCGCGCACCATCCGGGCGAGATCCTCGAGCGTGATGTAGCTGGACGAGGCCGTGTTGTAGAGCCGCCGGTTGGCGTATTTCTTGATGATGACAGCATCGCCCGCCTCGCCCGATGCCGCTTTTGTCCTGCCAGCCATTGTGCTTTTCCGACCCTTGTTTTGCAACGCCTGTTAACACTCTTAGCACCCGCACAAGCTGCGGTGCAATAAGCGCCGGTCGAAAGGGTCAGGCGCGCCGCAGGCGGGCGCCGATCACGGTGAGCATCTCGTAGGGCGAGAGGCCGCCATGCTGCGCCGCATCGGCGAGATTCCAGGGCACCTCGATCCAGTCGCCCGCGGCGAGGTCGGGCGCGGCGGCGAGGTCGACCACCACCATGTCCATCGACACCTTGCCGAGGATCGGGAGCGGCCGGCCCTCGTGCCACAGGGCATTGCCCCGGCCGCGCTGGCGCAGGAAGCCATCGGCATAGCCGATCGCAACGGTGCCGGCGCGCATGTGGGTGTTGGCGATGAAGGTCGCGTTGTAGCCCACCCCGTCGCCGGGCGCGAGGTTGCGGGTCTGGAGGATCTGCGCCTCGACCCTGGCGACAGGGCGGATCGCCTCGGCCAGCTCCGCGCGCGGCACCCCGCCGTAGAGCGCGATGCCGGGGCGGGTGACGTCGAAGGCGAAGCCCGCGCCCAGCGCGATGCCGGCACTGTTGGCAAGGCTGAGGCGGCGGTGCGGGACCTGCTGCGCCGCCTCGCCGAGCAGTTCGGCCTGCATCCGGTTCATCGCCGTCGTCTCGTCGGCGCTGGCGAGATGGCTCATGAGGAGGTCGATTGCGAGCGCGCCGATCGCCGGGTCGCCGAGTTCGGCGAGCGCCACTCCGAGGCGGTTGATGCCGGTGTCGACCATCAGGTGGCAGGGTCCGCCGCCGGTCCGGGTCCAGAGGACCGCCTGCTCCAGCGAGTTGATCACCGGAAGCGCCCCCGTGGCGCGGGCATAGGCGCAGTCGGCCTCGCGCATCGGGCCGTGGAGCACCGCGATCCGCTCTCCGGCCACGTGGGCGGCGACCCCGGCCACCTCGCTCCAGTGAGCGACGAAGAAGCTCTCGCACCCCGCATCGCGCAGCACCGGCACGCAGGTGTCGACGCCGAGCCCGTAGGCGTCCGCCTTGACCGCCGCACCCGCTTTGGCCGCCCCCGAAAGGGCGTCAAGCGCCCGCCAATTGGCCGCAAGCGCGCCCCTATCGACGGTCAGGCGCAGGCAAGGCGGAGGCAAGAGGGGGTCTGGATGCGGGTCCATCGGCCGCAAATAGCCGTCAATCATCGACAAAGTCTCGCGGAGGTCCACCGGGAATACCCCAAAGCGCGACCACCACGCCGAAGGCGACCACCACCCAGGTGTACCACAGGCCCGCGTAGATGTCCCCGGTGCGGGCCACGATGACCCCGGCGATCAGCGGCAGGAAGCCCCCGAGATAGCCGGCCCCGATGTGGTAGGGAATGGACATCGAGGAATAGCGGATGCGCGGCGGGAACATCTCCGAGAGCAGCGCCGCCACCGACCCGTAGGTCAGCGCCGAGAGCATGCCCAGCGCCAGCAGCACTCCGACGATGCCGATGATATTGGCGAGCGGCGGCCGCTGCTTGGCGAAATCGAAGCCATAGGCGCCGAGCGCCGCGTGGAGCCCCGCCCGCCGCGCCGCGCCGTCGGTGAACCAAGCCGGGTCGATCGCGATCGGCTCGCCGCCCGCCGTGATGGCCAGCGTCTCGCCCGGCGTCAGGGTGTAGGGCACGCCCGAGGCCGTCAGCGTCTCGAGCACCTTGCCGCAATCGGTCTGGTCGCGCTGGAACAGCTCGGCGAAGGGATCGGTCTCGCAGGCCGGGCCGCTCACCACGATCGGCGTGCGCTCGGCGGCTGCGGCGATGCCGGGGTTGGCAAAGCTCCCCATCAGCCAGAAAAGCGGGAAGAGCAGCGCCAGGGTCAGCAGCGCGCCGACCACGATCGGCTTCTTGCGCCCCACCCGGTCGGACCACTTGCCGACCACGAGGTAGAAGCTCATGGCGATCAGCCCCGAGACCAGCAGCACCCATTCGACCGTCAGGTCGTCGACATGCATCGGCCCGCGCAGGAAGCTCATCCCCGAGAAGAAGGCCGTGTACCAGATCGTCGTCAGGATGCCGGTGATACCGAACAGCGCGACGAAGATGCGCTTGGGGTTGCCCGGGTAGGTAAAGCTTTCGACAAAAGGGTTGCCGGAGGTCTCGCCGGCCGCCTTCATCGCCTGGAACACCGGGCTTTCGGACAGCTTCAGGCGCATCCACAGCGAGATGCCGAGCAGGATCAGCGAGAGCAGGAAGGGCACCCGCCAGCCCCAGGCGGCGAAGGCCTCGGCCGGGATCAGCGCGCGGCAGGCGAGGACGACGATGATCGAGAGCACGAAGCCGCCCGCCACGCTCGCCTGAATGAAGCTGGTGTAGAAGCCGCGCTTCTCGGGCGGCGCATGCTCGGCGACATAGATCGCCGCGCCGCCGTATTCGCCGCCCAGCGCGAGGCCCTGGATGACGCGCAGCAGGATGACGATGATCGGCGCGGCCATCCCGATCGTGTCGACCGTCGGGATGAGGCCCACGCCCGCCGTCGCGATGCCCATCAGGGTGACGGTCACGAGAAAGGTGTACTTGCGCCCCAGCCGGTCGCCGAGGAAGCCGAACAGGATCGCCCCCAGCGGCCGGAAGGCGAAGCCGACCGCGAAGGTCGACCACACCAGCAGCAGGCCCAGCGTCTCGTTGTCGGTGGCGTAGAAGGCGTCCTTGAGGATGTAGGCGAGCGTGCCGTAGATGAAGAAATCGTACCACTCGAACACGGTGCCCGCGCTCGAGGCGCCGATCACCAGCCGGATTTCCTTCTCGGACGGCTCGCGATCCGCGAGCGCCTGCGCTTCACCCATGTCCCGTGTATCCCCTTCGTCGCCGGACGGCGACCGCTAGCTGCCCGTCCCTAGCCGCGATGCGCGCCGCTTGAAAGCGCCTCGCGCGCGGCCGTCCACGGCAGGAGCAGCGCACCGTGCCGGCCCGGATGGGCGAGCGCGGGGGCGAGCGCCTCGATGCCGGGCCAGGCGGGCAGGTCGCCCTCGCCCGCCAACCAGGCCGCGAGCGCATCGCCGGTCGCCTGCACCTTCGCGGGCGGCCCGCCGAGCGCGCTCTCGGCGAGCAGCGCCGCCGAGGCCTGCCCGATGGCGCAGGCGCTCACCCGCATCCCGATCCGCGCGATCGTCCCGTCCTCGCCGAGCGCGAGGCCAAGCGCGATCACGCTCCCGCAGCTGCGCGAGCGCGCCTCGGCGACGAGCGGAAGATCGGGGCCGAGCGGATAGCGCGCGAGCCCGGTCGCAAGGCCGAGCAGCGCGGGTGAATAGAGCCGGGAGGACATGCCGGTGCGAGGCGGCTACCGCGCCGCCTTCTCGCGCTCGTCGTCCTCGCCCTGCAACCGGTCGCGGCGCTCGGCGATCGATGGGAGCAGCTGGCGCGAGAAGGCATCGGCGGCGGCGTAGGTGCGCGCGCCGGTCATCCATACGGGCCGCCCGCGATAGCCCCAGCTATCGTCGAACCCGGTCACCAGCAGCGCGAACCCGAACACCGCGATCAGCACGCCCTTGACCCCGCCGAAACCGAAGCCGAGCACGCGGTCGATGGGCCCCAGCACCTTGCCCTCGGAGGGGCCCGAGACGGTGCCGATGATGACCTTCATCGCCGCATAGGGGATCAGCAGCAGCAGCGCGAAGGCGAGGAGGGAGACCGCCGGCTCGGAGCGATAGAAACTGCGCAGGGTCTCGGTGAGGGTCGGATGCAGCACGTGCAGCGATATCGCCGCGAGGACCCAGGCGGCGAGGCTCAGCACCTCCTGCACCAAGCCGCGCATGAATCCGCCGATGGCGGCGGCGACGACGATGATCGCCACGATGAGATCGAGGAGGGCCATGGGCGCTGAGGATTATGCGCTGCCCATCACCTGGTCAACGACGTTCGCAAGTGCGGCAAGCCCGCGATATTCGGCCGCCTTGTCGCCGGTGGCGGCACCCGCGGGCCCGTAGCAGCGCGCAAAGCCGAGCTTCGCCGCCTCGCGCAGGCGCAGCGGCGCGTGGGCGACGGGGCGGATCTCGCCCGCGAGGCTCACCTCGCCGAACCACGCGGCCTTGTCCGGCAGCGGCCGGTCGGCGAGCGCGGACACCAGCGCGGCCGCCACCGCGAGGTCGGCGGCGGGGTCCGTCAGGCGATATCCGCCCGCGATGTTGAGATAGACCTCGGCCGAGGAGAAGTTGAGGCCGCAGCGGCTTTCCAGCACCGCGAGCAGCATGGCGAGGCGCCCAGAGTCCCAGCCCACCACCGCCCGGCGCGGCGTCGCGCCCGATTGCAGCCGCACGATCAGCGCCTGGATCTCCACGAGAACCGGCCGCGTGCCCTCGAGCGCCGGGAAGACCGCGCTCCCGGCGAGCGGCGTCTCGCGTCCCGAGAGGAACAGGAGCGAGGGGTTGGCGACCTCTTCGAGCCCCTCGGAGGCCATGGCGAAGACCCCGATCTCGTCGACCGCGCCGAAGCGGTTTTTCAGGGCACGCAGGATGCGGTACTGGTGCGAGCGCTCGCCCTCGAAGCTCATCACCACATCGACCATGTGCTCGAGCACGCGGGGCCCGGCGATGGTGCCGTCCTTGGTCACGTGGCCGACGAGCACCAGCGCGCAGCCTGACTCCTTGGCGTAGCGGATCAGTTCGAGCGCACAGCCGCGGACCTGCGAGACCGTGCCCGGCGCGCCCTCGATGGTGTCGGAATGCATGGTCTGGATCGAATCGATCACCAGCAGCGCGGGCGGCGGGCCCATGCCGAGCGTGGTCAGGATATCGCGCACCGAGGTTTCGGAGGCGAGCCGGATCGGCGCGTCGGCGACCCCCATGCGGCTCGCGCGCAGGCGCACCTGCCCGGCCGCTTCCTCGCCGCTCACATAGACGACGTCATTGCCGCCGCGCGCGATGGTCGCGGCGCATTGCAGCAGCAGGGTGGACTTGCCGATCCCCGGATCGCCGCCCAGCAGCACCGCCGATCCGGGCACCAGCCCCCCGCCCAGCGCACGGTCGAACTCGGCGAGCCCCGTCGACTTCCGCACCGGCAGCGTCGTCGGGGCATTGAGCGGCTCGAAGGCGACGGGCCGCCCGCCGCTCGACAGGTCGTGCTTCTGCGAGAAGACCGTCGCCGGCACGTCCTCGACCAGCGTGTTCCATTGCCCGCAATCGGCGCATTGCCCCTGCCAGCGGTGCGAGACCGAGCCGCATTCCTGGCACACGTAACGGCGTTTCGATTTTGCCATAGGGGATGCCCCATATCGAGAACAGAAGACGAACGCAATTGCCATGCGCCTGTCATGCCCGCTAGACAGGCGCGATGCGCCAGAAGGAACTGCGCCTTGCTCTCGTGTGCTACGGCGGGGTCAGCCTCGCGGTCTATATGCACGGGATCACCAAGGAGGTCTGGCACCTCGCCCGCGCGAGCCGCGCCTTCCATCACCCGGCCGCGGTGCCGCTCGGAGGCGTGGCGGCGGCCTACCGCGAGTTCCTCGGGCGGATCGAGCGGGATCACGGCCTGCGCCTGCGCGTCCTGCCCGACATCCTCACCGGCGCGAGCGCGGGGGGGATCAACGCGGTGTTCCTCGCCCAGGCGGTCCATGCCGGGCACAGCCTCGAGCCGCTCACCGACCTGTGGCTGAGGAATGCCGACGTCAGCGAGCTCACCGATCCGCAGGCCGAGCCGATGTGGCGCTACGCCAAGCTCTGGGCGCAGCCGATCGCCGAGTGGTTCCTCTCGCGCCCCGGCAATGCGGTGAGCGCGACCGTCTCGCCCGAGACGCGAGCCGAGGTGCGCGAGAAGGTCTCCAAGCTGGTGCGCGGGCGCTGGTTCAGCCCGCCCTTCTCGGGCGCGCGCTTCTCGGCGATGCTCTACGAGGCCTTCATGCGCATGGCCGAGGAGGGCGACGGGGTCGCCCTGCTGCCGCCGGGCTATCCCATCGACCTCATCGTCACCGCGACGGACTTTCGCGGCCATGCCGAAACCCTGCGCCTCAACTCGCCGCCGCATGTCGAGGAGACCGAGCACCGCCTGCCGATCACCTTCCGCAGCAGGGTCGGTCACGGAACACCGCTCGCCGACCCGCTCGAGCTGGTGCTGGCGGCGCGGGCCACCGCCAGTTTCCCCGGCGCCTTCCCGCCACTGACCCTCGCCGAGATCGACGCGCTCGCCGCCGACGAGGGGCACCACTGGGCGAGCCGCGGCGCCTTCCTGTCGCGCATCATGCCCGCCCACATCGCTCGCGGGACGGTCGACCAGGTCGCGCTGATCGACGGGGCGGTGCTGGTCAATGCCCCCTTCGGCGCCGCACTCGCCGCGCTCCACGGGCGGCCCGCCCAGCGCGAGGTCGACCGCCGCTTCGTCTATCTCGACCCGCGCCCCGAGGGCAGCGGCCCCTCCCCCGGGACCCGCACCCGCGAGGTGGGCTTCTTCGGCGCGATTTTCGGCTCGCTCTCGACGATCCCGCGCGAGCAACCGATCCGCGACGACCTCGAACGCATCGAGCAGCAGTCGCGCGACGCGGAGCGGCTCAAGCGCATCGTCATGGACCTTCAGGGCGACATCGACCGGGCGGTGGAGAAGCTGTTCGGCTACACCTTCTTGCTCGACCGGCCGACGCCCAAGCGCCTCGCCGGGTGGCGGGCCAAGGCGCAGCAGGCCGCCGCCGAGCGCGCGGGCTATGCCTTCGGCGCCTATGCGCTCACCAAGTTCGACCACATCCTCGAGCAACTCGCGCGGCTGACGCTGAAGGCCGGCGGGCGGCCGATGGCCGATATTGCGCCGCTCACCGAAGCCCTGCGACGCGAGCTCGCCGCGCGCGGGATCGGCCAGCTCACCGATGCGCAGGGGGGCGCGACGCAGCAGGCCATCGCCTTCTTCCGCGCCCACGACACCGGCTTCCGCATCCGCCGCCTGCAGCTCCTCGCCCGCAAGCTCGCGCGCGACTGGCAGATCGACCCCGACATCGCCGAGGACGCGCTCGACCGGGCGCGGGACCGGATCTACGAGATCGTCTCGCTCTACCACCGGGCCGACGAGGACGTGGTGCGCGTGCCCGAGTTCCGCGCGCTCGCCGCCGATGCGCTGCGCCAGCCGGAGGCGGTGCTCGATCTGCTTGCCGCCCAGCGCCTGCTGCCGGCCACAGACCTCGCCGCCGAGGAGATGCTGATCGACGCGCTCGAGGACATGCCCAAGGTCCTCAAGCGGCGGATGCTGCTGACCTATCTCGGCTTCCCCTTCTACGACGTCGCCACCCTACCCCTGTCGCGGCGCGAGGGGCTCGACGAGTTCAATCCGGTGAAGATCGACCGCATCTCGCCCGACGATGCCCTTTCGATCCGCGAGGGCGGGACGGCGGCGACGCTCAGGGGCATCGAGTTCTACAATTTCGGCGCCTTCTTCAGCCGCGACTATCGCGAGAACGACTACCTGTGGGGGCGGCTCCACGGCGCAGAGCGAATGATCGACCTCCTCGCTTCCACAGTCAGCGGCGGCGTGGCGCGCGACACGCTGCGCGAGGCGAAGCGCGCGGTGTTCCTGGCCGTGCTCGACGAGGAGGAGGCCGCGGGGCGCTGCCAGAAGGGGCTGATCGCGCAGATCCGGCTCGAGGTGCGCGAGCGGCTGGATTAGCCCTCGGCACGAACGGAAAGTGAGGTTCTTCAGGATGGTGCGAAGCGCGGCAGCACCGCGCCGCCTCAGCCCCCGAAGGCGTCCTTCAGCTTGGCGAAGAAGCTGCGGCTCTCCGGGCACTCGTCGCCGGTCTCGGTCGCCTTGAACTCCTCGAGAATTTCTTTCTGGCGCCGCGAAAGCTTGGTCGGGGTCTCGACCACGATCTCGACCACGAGGTCCCCGCGACCGCGCCCTTGCAGCACCGGCATCCCGGCGCCGCGGATGCGCAGCTGCTTGCCCGACTGGATGCCGGCGGGGATCTCGAGGCGGTTGGTTGAGCCGTCGAGGTCCGGAATCTCGACGCAGCCGCCCAGGGCCGCGGTGGTGAAGCTCACCGGGACGCGGGTCGCGAGGGTCGTGCCCTCGCGCTCGAACAGCGGATGGGGCTTCACGTGGAGGAAGATGTAGAGGTCGCCCGGCGGCGCGCCGCGCTGTCCGGCCTCGCCCTTGCCGGAGAGGCGGATGCGGGTGCCGGTGTCGACGCCGGCGGGAATGTCGACCTTGAGCGTCTGGGCCTTGTCGACCCGGCCCTCGCCGCGGCAGACGCGGCAGGGGTTCTCGATCACCGTGCCGCGGCCGTTGCAGGTCGGGCACGGGCGCTCGATCACGAACAGGCCCTGCTTGGCGCGCACGCTCCCCATGCCGTGGCACAGGTTGCACTGGCGCTCGCTGGTGCCAGGGGTGGCGCCGGTGCCGTCGCAGGTGTCGCAGGGCGCGGAGACCTCGATCTCGATTTCGGTGGACTTGCCGTGGAACGCCTCCTCGAGGCTCACCTGCATGTCGTAGCGCAGGTCCGCGCCGCGGCGGTTCTGGGCACGCTGTGCACCCCCCCCGCCGCCGAAGGCGCTGCCGAAGATCGTCTCGAAGATGTCGCCGATGTCGGCGAAGTCGCCGCCGCCCCGGCCGCCGAAGGGCCCGCCGCCGCCGTTCATCCCCTGGGTGAAGGCCTGGTGGCCGTAGCGGTCGTAGGCCGCGCGCTTCTGCGGGTCCTTGAGGCAGTCATAGGCCTCGTTGATCGCCTTGAACTTCGCCTCGCACTCGGCATCGCCCGGATTGCGGTCCGGATGGAACTTCATCGCGAGCTTGCGGTAGGCGCTCTTGAGGGTCGCCCCGTCGCAGTCGCGGGTGACCTCGAGCAGGGAATAGTAATCGAGCTGGGCGCTGGACATGTGCGTGACCTAATCCCCATGAACGGCGCCCGCCGCGGCGCCGGACGGGTGATCCGGTCGCTGCGGCGGGACGCTGGGTCGCATCGGGGCCTTAGCCCTTCTTGTCTTCGTCGACCTCGGAGAACTCGGCGTCGACGACTTCTTCCTCGGCCGGCTTCTCGCCCGCAGCATCGCCTTCGCCCTCCGGCCCGGCGGCCTGCTGGGCTTCGTAGATCTGCTGGCCCATCTTCATCGCCGCCTGGGTGAGCGCCTGCGACTTGGCGTTGATGTCGTCGGCATCGCCGCCCTCGAGCGCGGTCTTGACCGCGGCGATTGCGGCCTCGACGTCAGCCTTGGTGCCGGCGTCGATCTTGGCGCCGTGCTCCTCGAGCTGCTTCTCAGTCGCGTGGACGAGGCTGTCGGCCTGGTTGCGCGCTTCCGCAGCGGCCCGGCGCTTCTTGTCCTCCTCGGCGAACTTCTCGGCGTCCTTGACCATCTGGTCGATGTCGGCATCCGAGAGACCGCCCG
>VFQU01000087.1_pt1 | contig 123626 bp, 114 predicted proteins | sample 3512311 | NCBI WGS metagenome assembly VFQU01 (sample SAMN10412377, study PRJNA504923) | tailings metagenome | isolation source: Relicate 3 Philex TSF3 active mining site | place: Philippines: Tuba, Benguet | collected 2017-08-29
GCTATCTTGAATTTTGAGCTGGCTCTTCACTCTCCCAGGTTTATGCAAGAGGTCTAGTTTGAATGTCCCACCGTCATAAAACGAGAGCCATTGCTGACGGTCTCCACCCTTGCCATTGCGATAAGCATCCATTGAAGTAAAGAATCGAGCCAATTCATCGGTATAAATCAAAACCCCAGAATCGGCTTGATTTTTGATGGTTTCCGCTATGGCCTCCATCGTGTAATCAGACATGAAAAATTCATGGGGGATAGGTGCTGTGGGTTTTGGGGTGTCTTTCTTTTCATCCTTAGATGAGTTTTCCCATTGCGTTAATTCGTTCTGATGGTTCTCTAAGGCAAGTTCATAACCTTGTTCCGCTTCACTCTGCAAATCAACTAATGGGGATAACAAGGCCCGCTGTAGAGGGGATTTTTTAACGCCGCTCTCTCCCACAATCCCAAGCCAGAGAATACCAGGGACAACATACTTGGTTGTTTCATCCAGTAGTAGCCTGATGTTGGGATTGAGTAGAGAACCGCAAACAGGTAGCAGACTGGCTAGATAGACCTCAGTGGGTAGATTTAACCGTTTGGCCAGGCCTGCAATGGGATTTACCAAAGAGTCAGGAAAAATACTGGTAGGCTTGGGTTTCCCATCGAGTCGCATCAACGAATCAAGCTCTACTTTGACGCTCTCGATGTCATCGCCCGGAGCCTGGTGAGTCTGGGGAAATTTAACCCGCCATCCATCCTCTTTTGCCCAAGTTGCTAATGAAGCGATACCGATACTGAAATCACAATTAGACCGCTTAAACGATGCCCATTTTTCCTTTGTCTTGCCGTAATTCTCGCTCTGCTTACTCCACAAATCCCAGGCCCCAAACAAATCAGGATCAACCGAGTGGAGAGCCATGCCCACCTTTAGCCATTGGTCATAATCAACCGCCCGATCTGACTTCAGGGCCTGGAGATAGCTAAGAGCAAAATTACGGTCGCTCCATTGCCTACGGTTTTTAGGTAAATCTCGGTTAAATCGAGTCATCAATACCAGTAGCCATTCTGGGGCCTGGGATAACTGTTCTGGTGGTGTAAGCCACTTATAACCATCGGTCTGTGGATGACGGCCATAAACAACCGACTGGCAACCATCCCACCTCATCTCAATTTGCTGACGTTCACCTGTTGAGATTTTTTCAGTTACCAAATAATCCCAATACTCTGAAGGGACTGAAAAAAAGCTCTGAGACCGGCCTGGTCTGCCACTGGTGACGCTAAAGGTAGAGTTGATAATCTCATCAGCATCCATTCCAGAAAGCTTTTTAATCCTTTCCCTGGCTGTCTCTCCATCCAAATCCAAAGCAGCAATGCCTGTTTTACTACCAGTCAGAACACCAACGGCTAGAACGCTTTTATTTTTATAGGTCTTGCCAAATATCTCGGAAATTTCACTGAGAGAGCATGTCTCGTTTGACCAGTCATCATCGATAGGAGCTTTATCCCCATTGACCGGAACATAAAGCCAATTTGCGGGTAAGTTTTTGATTAATGGGACTTGTATCATAGAATTAACACCAGTTATAAAGTTTTAGTTGGCCGTCGCCTTCAAAAGACTTTTTAATCCCCAGGCCTGATTCGCTTGGGGATTTTTTTCTCAGTCAGAAAGCGAGACGATTTCCCCTCTAAAAAAAGTCGCAAAGGATTTAGCTGCTTCAGCCACGCTGGCTATTGGTTTTTTAGTAGGACTAAACTCACCTAAATAGGTAATTTCCTTTGTTTTATTTTTCAAAATCAATCTCCTTTCTTAACTAGCTAAACTTTTCTGGTACTGAAGGCAAAACTGTTCATGCAACTCCGGATTGTGTCGAGTCTTGATCCAGTGCTGGCAATTTTCTAAGTGATAGAGAATTTTTCCTGCTGCCCGTCGATCACCCGCCCTCCAACAAGGCCTAGATCCAATTTCCTGAAAATGGATTCCCAAAATAAAATCTCCAGATGCCCTTAATCGTTTCAAGGAAGAATTACTCAGTCCCAGTTTTTCTTTTATTTGATTTTTATCGACCCAAGTCATTTTTAGATTTTTCCAGTTCAGATTAGCTCATATTTTTATGATAATGAGTTATATTAAAGTGACAAGTATTGCTGGCGATAGTTCGCTTTATTTTATGGTAGAGATTTATTTCACATTGGACTTGGTTATGAAGAGTCGGGGTATCACCAAGGCTGAGTTATCCCGATTAACTGGCTTTAACTTCCCGACTGTTGACCGGCTCTATCGTGGAGATTTTCAGCGGATTGAGATTGGGACGCTTGAAAAACTTTGCGATGCCCTTGATGTCTTGCCTGGGGATTTGCTCAAAATTCGCTCTCAACCGGCCTCAGAGACGATTGGGGAGGACGATATTACACGAATGCTGATTGATGCGTTAGTTGCCAGTCATCTTGATCAGGTTGAGACTGCTCGGAAAACTAGGGATGCACGGATAAAAGACTTTATGAGCAATGTCGAAGCCGCAATCCGGAATTACCTGGAAGGCGAGACATTAGAGTTTCTCGACTTTGAACAGGAAACGACGGTGGATTCAGTCCATCGCATTTTGGAACTGTCCAAAGCCTTGCTTCCCAAGGATGACGATTTTCCAAGTCGAATTTTGGAAATGTTGCGATTAGCGGCATTACCCGAAAAGTTGTTGGGCAATCAACCTCGTAGGCAACGTCTAACCGAAATCATGGATGAATTAACTCTTATCCTTGAACGTGGTGTGGACGACCCTGCTGTGCTGGCAGACATTGAAAAATTGCGGATCATTTTAGAACCAGGCCAGGAGTCCGATCATGAATAAACGAGGAGCCGTTTCAATCCATGCCCGAAACAAAATGCTGCGGTTACGTTGGTCTTATCAAGGCCGCCAGTTTACTCATAGCTTGCGACTTCTAGACACGCCCTTAAATCACAAACTGGCCAAAAAAACAGCCAGTGAAATTGAACTTGACATTGGCCTGGGGCAATTTGATCCAACCTTGAGTAAATATCGTCACCAGGCCCCCACCGAGACCGAATCAGTGGAGATACCTACCGCAAACCATTTTGAGCAATTCATTGAGAGTCGCAGGCATGAAACCAGCCCCCAGGCCATTGCCAGTCGCTATCTGCCCCTATGCAATAACCTCAAGCGGTTTGGGATAACCATTAACTCTGAAGGAGTGGCTAGAGACTTTGTGGACTGCTTACGAGAGCGTCAATCCCCTCGGATCGCTAACCAAAATCTCAGCTTATTAAGAGCCTTTGGAGCCTGGGCTGTTCAGACCGGGGCCTGGGAGACTAACTACTTTGAAGCCATTAAGCCGCTGAAGCTCTCCCACCAGGCCATAGAAAAGCGACAACCCTTCTCAGCCGATGAAATCCGCCAGATTTTAGATGTGGCTAAAACCCATCCGAGATGGCACTCTTACCACGATTTTGTGATGACCTTGCTCTATCTCGGATTGCGACCCTCTGAAGCCATTGGCCTGCAATGGAAACATCTTGACTTACAGCGAGGGGTGATCACCATTGCTGAAAGCCTGAGCCGTTCCCCAGATGGAAAAACCAGTGGCTATGCTCGTCAACGGAAAGCAACCAAGAATCAAAAGGTGCGAATCATCCCCTTACAGCCCAAACTATTGGCCATGTTTCAGGGACGTTGGACACCAGATACCAAACCGAATGACTTAATCTTTAAGTCTCCAAAAGGGAAACCCATTGATGATCGCAACTTCACTCAAAGGACTTGGAAGGGATTATGCACCGCTGCCAATATCCCTTATCGAGTCACTTATGCAGCCCGTCATAGCTTGGGAAGTCACCTTCTGGAATCAGGAGCCAGTATCGCCCAGGTGGCCGCCATTCTTGGGAATCGCCCCGAAACTGTAGCCCGATACTATGCCCACGCCATTAACTTACCGGAACTCCCATCATTTTGAGAGCCGGAAAATTTTGCACACGTTTTGCACAAGTTCTGTGGTTAAATGTGGTCTAACTTGACCTAACAAGGACTAACCCCTAAATCTGCCAAAGCAAGTAGTATCAATGCTTTGAACCCTGAAACCCTTATGGACACAACTGGACTCGAACCAGTGACCCCCACGATGTCAACGTGGTGCTCTAACCAACTGAGCTATGCGTCCGACAACCTAAGTTTATCTTGAGATTAGGGCCAAAGACAAATAAATCTAACCCTACAGATAAAGGAGATTCACGTCAGTCAACGCCAAACGCGACTGACTGCCCAGGCCAACGGTCGAAACCCGATCACAGCCAAAATGGGCCGCCGCCGCCGCCGCAATCATTGCCGCATTATCAGTACATAGGCTAAGAGGAGGAAAGGTCAGCTCCAGGCCCTGTTCTTGTCCCAATATCGTTAATTGCCGCCGCAGTTCGGAATTAGCTGCGACCCCACCCCCAATCACGACCCGCTTAATCCCGCGTTGCTCAACAGCATGGAGAATTCGTTTGCTTAAGGCCCGGGCCACGGTTGCTTGAAAACTAGCTGCCAAATCCGCCGTGGGCAGAGAGTTCTGATCCTGTTGTAGCTTAGTAATCAAGCGGGCCATGGCCGTTTTCAAGCCACTAAAGCTGGTGTCATAGGGATGGATAGTTCCCTCAGGTGTGGAAACATTCCCTTCCGGGAGGTCAAAGGCCCGCGGATTTCCCATCTTTGCTACCCGATCAATCGCAGGCCCGCCCGGATACCCCAAATTCAACAGTCGGGCGACCTTATCGAATGCCTCTCCCGCCGCATCATCCCGTGTTTGCCCCAAAATTTCGTATTGCCCGCAACCGTGGACATAAATCAAGCTCGTATGCCCCCCAGACACCAACAAACATAAAAAAGGTGGCTCCAGGCCTGGATTGGCTAAATAGGACGCATAAATGTGCCCTTCTAGATGGTGCACCCCAATCAGCGGCTTTTGGTGAACTAGGGCCAGGGTTTTTGCCGCCATCAAGCCAATGAGGAGGGAACCTACCAGGCCAGGCGCGCAAGTCACACCAATGCCGCTAATCTCCGCCCAGGAGAGTTGAGACTTGACAAGAGCTTCCTCAATGACCAAGTTAATCGTTTCTGAATGACAGCGGGAGGCCACTTCCGGAACAACACCGCCATAGGGTTGATGGGCCAACACCTGGGAAGCCACGACATTACTCAAAATGTAACGATTATTTACGACAGCCGCCGCAGTTTCATCACAACTCGTTTCAATTCCTAAAATTATCGCCATTAGCTGCTAAGGTTCTAAACAGTTATTGCCTCAGAGTAAACTCATTGGCTAGGGTTCACACGCTCCAAATCTTAAAAGCGGCATCCTTGTCAAGTCTAACCTTTTACTTTGATGCGTCCAATGTTCTGTCTTGAATGAGGAAAACAATTTCATGCGCCGATTGTTTGCCCTTGTGCTGGTTCTTTGCCTCTGGATTGGCTTTACTCCGATTGCGTCTGCTGATGTCGCTGGTTTAGTGCCGTGCAAAGATTCACCGGCCTTCCAAAAACGGGCCGCGACTGCCCGCAATACCACCGCTGATCCCACCTCTGGGCAGCAACGGTTTGAACGCTATAGCCAGGCCCTGTGCGGCGAAGAGGGTTTACCCCACTTAGTTGTCGATGGCCGCCTGGATCGGGCCGGTGACTTTTTAATTCCCAGCGTGCTCTTTCTCTATATTGCCGGTTGGATTGGCTGGGTTGGTCGGTCTTACCTCATCGCCGCTCGCAAAAGTGGAGAAGCTACCGAAAAAGAAATTGTCATTGACGTGCCGTTAGCGATTAAATCGATGTTACCTGGTGTTCTCTGGCCCCTCCTGGCCGTGAAAGAACTCTTGTCTGGGGAACTGACTGCGGCTGATAGTGACATTACGGTTTCCCCCCGTTAATTCCTGATTTAATTCAGTTAAAAGGACAAACACCCATGCAAGTGAAATATTTGCTCACCTATCTTTCAACTGCTCCCGTGATTACAACCATTTGGTTAGCCTTTACCGCGGGCTTATTGATTGAATTTAATCGCTTTTTCCCAGATTTACTGTTTCATCCCCTCTAGGGCTTAATTGTTAGCCATTGAGTCAAGTTTACTCAAGGATTAGCAAGTTCTTGAAATCATTGATGAAACATCAACAGTAAACAATCAAATGACTGAGGGTGGGGTGATAGCTCTGCCCTTTTTTATTGATTATGATTGGATGATAATTTAAGGCTTCTAGCCTGAGATAAGCAACACCAACATGACAGGACTATTGTGTTTAAGTAATGGTCATGGAGAAGATTTAAATACGGGGTTAATCCTTGACGCGCTCCAGGCCCTAGCCCCTGAAATTAAAGTTTTAGCCATGCCGATCGCGGGTGCGGGCAGTGCCTATCAGAGCCGTGGAATTCCGATCATTGGCCCGACCCAAACCATGCCATCGGGGGGAATTTTTTATATGAATCCCCTCTTGTTCCTAGGGGATATTTTCTCAGGTTTAATTCTGCTAACTTGGCGACAACTCCAGGCCACGCTGAAAACGGCACCCAGTTGCGATTTGATTTTAGCGACCGGAGATATTGTTGTTCTGGGCTTGGCCTGGTTAACGGGGCGGCCATTTTGTGGGTTTATTGTTTCCACCTCCCGTTATTACGAAGGGACGCTAAAAATTCCGGCTCTGGCCTGGGCTTGCTTGCGCTCATCTCGGTGTCAAGCGGTTTATACTCGGGATGCCTTTACTGCGGTGGAGTTACAGGAAAAAGGCATTCACCAGGCCAAGTTTTTGGGTTATCCAATTATGGATGCGATTCAGTCCCAGGCCCCAACAAAACTCCTACTCCCGAAACAACCTGACCAGCCAACCATTGCGCTTTTTCCGGGGAGTCGGGTTCCAGAAGCAGCGGCTAACTTAAAGGAATTGCTCAACCTGGCAGTTGGAGTTGGTCAAACCGTGCCATCTCAGTTTCAGGTGGCTTGTGTGCAGAATTTGACACCAGAAATGATCCATACCGTCTGCGATGAAGCTGGCTGGAGTTGCGCCCAAAACCTCCAGGAACCAAACGCTCTCAGCCTAAGAAAAGAGAGGGTTACTGTCCACTGCTATTACCAGGCCTTTGCGGAAATCTTGAATCATTGTGATCTCGTTTGGGGCATGGCTGGAACCGCCGTTGAGCAAGCTGTGGGCTTGGGAAAACCTGTCCTCCAGATCCCTGGCAATGGCCCGCAATTTACCTATCGCTTTGCTGAGGCTCAAAACCGACTTCTAGGGTTATCGGTGCAAACCTTACTGCCAAACCTATCTCTTAAAGAAAAAAATGAGCAGGCAACCACTTGGGTTCAGCATACTTGGCAAAACTCGGAATATTTAGTAGCCTGTCAAGCCAATGGACAAGAGCGGGTCGGCAGGACAGGGGGGGCGATTGCCATTGCCCAAGACTTGATCAGCTACCTGAAGCAAGCCGGAATTGCAGTGGGTAATTAGGCGGCCATCGCTTGGATTAATAGCCTTTTGAGATCATGACCGCCGCAAGGAATTAGCTATAAGTGGTGACCTACTCAAAATCACAGTTGCCTGTTGCTGTGATGAGTTAGATTAATCAAGTTTTTAGAAATCTTGACTCCAGGCTTTGCATAATCGAAAACTTAAGTCACAATGTCCAAGCAGAGGTGTTAAGCAATTTATTTTTGTTTGATGGGCATGGAAGGCTGGGAATTTTTACTGCAAAAAGAAGGCGATCGGGAATGGCTGTCGCTCGAATCGGCCCATGTGGAGGTTTTAGAAGGCTGTTATCGCCTCATGGCCCGCTGCCCCCATCCCGACTCTTCCATTCACATTGAAATTAATCATTATTTTGACCAGGCCGGCCTCACCAAACATCGCCAACAACGCCGCACCCATCGGGCCAGTGCTTCCGGCCTCCTGGGAGTGATCCCCTTTACCTATCTGGAACCCGGCCTGTGGGAACTCCAGTGTGGTTTACACCCAACCATTAACGCCGCTATCCACAACGTCCAACTCAAACTAGAAGTCTTACCGCAATTAGTTGATACCACCTGGGATTGGGAGCCGGAACATCCCACAGCCGAGGCAGAAATCGCCGCATCCAACGCTTCCACAGCCGCCAATGGCAGTGATCCGCCCGACTCCTTGTCGTTGCTCCGAGAGTCCTCCCAGGTTACACCTAGCCCGGAAAAATTAAGGATTGTGGCAGTCAATGCCGAATTCGCAACACCCGTGCAAAAGCCCTGCCCACCCCTCAGCCCCACCGAATTAATGCCAAGCAGTCAACCCTCCCCCCTCCTGGTTTTAGATCAAGCTGCCCATACTGTTTTTGCTGATGAAGCGGTAATTATTACAGGCCAAGCTTTTACGACCGGAACATTAACGATTCGGCTGCGAAACCCTCTGACCCAAGAAATCACCTTTGAGCAAGCCCTGGCCGTTGCCGGTGCAGTTCCACAACGGTTTAGCTGTGGTTTGGTGGTGCCCCAGGCCAATTGTGTGCTTGTTGGTGAGGCCCGCTTAGTCCCAGAGGTGCAGGAACCGAGTTATGGTTTTCGCTCCAGCCAAGCCTTCATGATTACAGTCCTCCTGCCACCGGATCTGGAATTGCTCAATCAGGTATTGCCCCACTCTGGCCCAAACGCCGTTCTCAAACAACCTGTCGCGATGTCTCAGCCAGAACCCCTTGGGGAATCCCAGCCCCTCTTAGCCCCTGTCCCCTTGGCCATTGCCGTGGAGACTAAGGAACTTTTCCCATCCCTGTCCCCCTCTGTGATGCCACCGCGCCTGTACCCAGAACCAACATTACCCGTGCTGGCGGCCGTTGCCTTAGCGACTGTGCCTTCGCCTGGCCTGGTGATCCCCCCGCGTTTGGGGCATCCTAGTGCTAGCAAGGCCACCCTGCAAAAAATTCAACTGCCCCACTTCTGCCAAACCACACCCGAGCCAGTTGCCCCAACTCCAGTCGTTGCCCCCTCACCTGCCGCCCGGCCCCGCAGTTTCTCCTCCTTGAAGCGTCAAGCCCGCTTTCTCACCACCCTTTCACAGTTAGCTGTCGAGAATTATCCGTTAACCACAGGCGCAGCTCCATCGCCAACCACGGTCACCCTAGCCCCGCCGCCCCCCGCTCCCTTAGCCGCCCCAATTTTGACCTTGCCGGAAACATCACTCCAGGCCGGGACCTTGTTTTCCCTTAACTTAGAAGTCCCTGAATATCATCCCGGCATTGGCGTTAAACTCTGGGTGACCAATGCAGAAACCGGAGATCTCATTGCTGGGCCGCGCTGGTTAACCGGATTTACCCCCGCTTCAACAACTGCTGGAGCCTGCACCCAACTGGACTTAGCGATTCCCGCGACTGTAGAAGTTATGGCCTTGATGGCAATTGCTGTGGATGAGCACACTGGGCGGGAAAGCTCAACGGTTGTCATGCGCCAGGCCCTCACCCCCTCTGCCTAGGAACTGCTAGCGATGCTCCGAATTGCTTTAGGGAGTTTTATCAGTCTCTTATTCTTAACTGAGGTGGTGCTCTGGCTCCGAAATTTGACCTTGCCCTTACCGGTGATGTTAGCTGTCGGGGCAATTTTGGCGGTGGCCTCGAATTGGCGATACTTGCGGGCCTCAGAGTAAGCTATTCCAAGAGATAGGAGCAATCCTGCTAGAGTAATCTTCAAGGTTGTTGTCTAGGACTGGGCTAAGATGCTAGAAACTTGTCCGCGCTGTGCCGCTCGCTTAGGTGCGCCTTTGAAATCGGGTCGACAGGTTTGTCCCCACTGCGGCTGGTCAACGGTGGTGACGGTTGAAACTCCCCCCAGACCGACCCCTCAGATTGTGAGAACTCCCCCAGCAAAACCTGGCCTGGGTTCATTAATCCGCCAATTCTTCCGGGTCACCTGGCGAATTTTGGGCTATTTTGTCAATAGTGTTAAACAATGGTTTGTCCGCAAGTTCCAGACCAGCCGCCCGAAAACCGGGGAACTCTTTAAGGGCTTGTCCGAAAAATTGCATGAATTAGAGGAATCTATCCCGACGGGCAATGAACCTCCAGAAGCTCCCTGGCTTTACCCGAAAGAGGCGTTTCAAGTGTTGGGTGGCATCCCCGAAGACCTCACCTCCCAAATCCGAACCGTGGATGGCAAGTTTTTAATTACCTATGCTCAGTTCCGAGTCTTGCACGACAAAGATGCTTATAAAATGCTGGGTCTGGAATATAGCCCTGAACGACAACAAAAGGGCCTGACCTATCTGCGGCGGCTATCCCATAAATCTAAATCAGGTTCTAAATAGGTGAGGGCCGGGCCTGGGGCGGTGATCCTGGCAGTAGTGCGATTTAGTTGAAGGCGTAGGCGGTTTGGAGACCCCACCAAATTAAGACGGCAATAAACCCTAGAACTAACACCGCGGAAAGAGCAACCATTGGGCGACTGTCGGCCCCTTTAAACTTCATGATGCCGCGATCAAAATCACTAGCCATAGTTCATGCTTTCCTTTAGAGCACTTCGCTTAAATTTTAAGGCCTGCCTAGAGGTCTGTGGGCAAGTTGGGGCCTGGCTTTAGGATAATTTAACCTTTTTCTCATGTTTCAGTAAATTCTTGGGTGGGGGGGTGGCAGAAAGTCTGGAGCAGGGAGAAATTCCACTAAAGCGGCTGTGGCATTATTGATCAGCACATTCATCAGGGGCGATAAGCCGGCCAAGGTTCCTGCACCAACTGCAATTACATTAGGCAAGGAAATTAGAGCTGTATTTTGATAGACGCGGGCCACGGCCTGGCGGGCGATAGTGATCCCCCAGTGGAGTTTGCCGAGGGAGGGTTCGAGGAGAACAATATCCGGCTGTTGTGGCTGGATGGTTTGCCCACCCCAGTGAATTTTCAACCAGGCCGGAGGATAGGCGGCAGTTGGACTTCCGGGCCCCATCAACACCCCGATTTGCGGCTCCGCTTCCTGTTGTCCCACCCCAATTAATTCTGAATCTGCCCAGATGAGTTTCAGGTGCAACGCTGCCGCTAATCCTGCTAATTCTTGGGATTCCGTGTGGGTCAGTTCCAGGCCTTGCCGATCAACTCGCAAAATCTTGAGATGGGCCAAGCGTTCTAAGCTAGCAGCACTGGGAATATAAACCCCGGCCTGGGTCGCCGCAATCAACGCCGTGAGCAAAACTGTCCGCAAAGAAAGCTGAATCCCACTGCCAAAATCCAGTTGTAAAGGGGCTAAGGCTGGGGCCAGGTTACCTGTGGCAGCCCAAACACTACCTGCAAGGAAAAGGGTCGGTAAAACGGCCTGCTGGGCTAAGTGGGCCTGGGCCTGGGCAATTTGGCTATCGTAAACTGGTTCCGCTTGCCGGAGTTCGGTCACCAAGCCAATCCGAGTTTGCCAGCCACAGCGTTGGGCCTCAACCTGAATCCGACCACTCAAGAGTTGGGAACCGGCATAAATAAAACAGCCAGACTCAACAGACACCGTAGTCAAACGCTGCTCTCGATGCACCAGGCCGAGCATCCCAGTACCGGCCACCACTGGCCCATCTACGGGAATTACCTGTCCCGCCTCCAGCCACAGTCGATCCCCTACTTGTAGCTCCGCCAGCGTCAGATGCCGAGACTGCCCTTGTCGGTCGATGACAATGCCTTGATCGGGGTTGAGCAACAGGGCAGGGTAAGGACGCAGTGCGGTGACGTGATCGCGAATATCGGCGCGCCCAGCAGCCAAGGCAGTTTTCAAGGCTGGAGCGATAAATTCCCCATTCAAAGTGTGGAGGCCCAACCAGAGCAGATCGAGAGCATCCTCAGAAACCCTTTGCTCAGCTTGCCAGCGGGTTTGGGTGCGTTGCCACCAGGGCCAGGCCCCCCCTAACACTGCGCCCCCAACCACCACAGGGGGAATGTCCCACGGGGCTGCCAACAACGCCAGGATGAAACTCAGCCAAGGCCAGCCCAACCGTTGCCAATCTGACTCTGGGGGTTGTTGGGCCTCCACTTCTGCTTCCCAGGCCCGAATGGCTGCGGGGGTGGGGGTCGGCCAGGGTTCCGCCAAAGGGAGGGGAGGGGTGGCAGCGGCCTGCTCCAGACATTGACCGATGAGATGTTCCACCGCAAAGGGGGGCAGGCCTGGGGCAGTGTAGTGAATTAATAAGGAAGCAGCCCAGCAATTCAGGCGTGTTTCCAAAACCAGTGGCAGGGCCAAAAGCAAATTTTCTAGGGTTTGTCCATAGCTGCGATCATGGCGAATTCGGGAAATTTGCAACCGTAGCCGCCCGGGAGTGTGATGGAGAACGTGGTAATCCATGGATTTGGTAGAGGCCAATTCTTGAAAAATGGAGTAGGCAAAATCTGGGAAATATTGCAAAAGACAAACCTTCGTCAGTCATTGTTACAAAATTGGTGCTCCCCTGCATCAAAGCAAAATTATGTGCTTAGGACTAATCGGATTTTGCTGATTTTAGAGAGGGAATGCGTTTTTTAAAATTGATAAACCACGATGATCTTTTAATAGTTGAGACCTAAACTGAGAAATCGAGGCTGCCACGGTTAAGAAACTCAGTGTTAAAGCTGAAAGTCTGATGATTTGTTAGCTTCCGTATTAGTTCGTGATAAAAGTTCATGAGGATTCAGTAACTTTAGTTTCATCTTTCAACAAGCAAGCCCATTCCCGAAAAGTACCCGCTAAGGTAACAATATAAAGAAATTATTAAGTGAGGGTTCCTATGCCTCCGACACTGCTCCGTCAATTTTGGAATTTTGTTGAGCAAACCCAAACCGGTATTCTCCTTGGCCTGGATGACTCCGCCCTTTGCCAATGGCTTGTGGTGCAGTTTACTAAACAGCATGGCCTGGAACCCCAGCAGGTAGCCTGTTTGCGTGACTATGCCGCAACTCGAATTAACCTAATCCGGGATATGGCTCATAATCGCTCCCCCCACTTTGCCCTTGGTTTAGCCTAATCCCAGGCCCCTAAAAGTTTCATAATCCTGGCCCTTAGCCAATTTCGGGATGCCGCTACAACAATGCAGGGATGGGAGAGCCGTAAAATGATTGCAGGTTTATTTTTATTCCTGACTTCAAATTCTCCCTCGTTACCCGCCATCCCCTAATGCTCAGTCCAGGCCCACAAGCAACGTCCGGGGGATTTATTTCCCTGCTCCACAACCGCAACTTCCTCAAACTTTGGAGTGGGCAAATTATTTCCCAGTTGGGCGATAAGATTTTTCTGGTTTTACTGATTACCCTGGTGGTGAATTACCAGGCCCCAGCCTTTCTCGCAACGTCCATGGCCTCGGCGGTGATGGTGGCCAATACCCTGCCCGCTGTTTTCTTTGGCTCGGCCGCTGGGATTTTTGTCGATCGCTACCCGAAACGGACAATTCTCAGTGTCACCAATATCCTGCGGGGCCTCTTGGTTTTGACTATTCCTTTTTTACCCAATGAGTTTGTCCTGCTGCTGCTGGTTGCCTTTTTAGAATCCGTCCTCACCCAGTTTTTTGCCCCCGCTGAACAGTCAGCCATTCCCTTACTTGTAGAAGAAAAAAATCTCCTCTCGGCCAATGCCCTCTTTATTACCACGATGATGGGGTCGTTAGTGGTGGGCTTTGCCATTGGGGAACCCGTACTCAGTTGGGCTAATAGTTGGGGGAAATTGGGGCGGGAGTTTTTTGTGGGCGGCTTGTATATTTCGGCTGGCCTGGTTTTAAGTTGGATTCGCATTCAGGAGAAGGTGGTTCGGCATCAGAAAAAGTGGCAGTTTTTGCATGATTTAAAAGATGGCTTTCAGTATCTCAGCCGCAATAAGGTGCTGGGCCAGGCCATGCTACAGTTGACCGTGCTCTATTGTGTCTTTGCAGCGTTAACGGTGCTGGCGGTGGGTTTAGCCCAAGAAATTGGCCTGAAAGCAAATCAGTTTGGCTTTTTACTGGCAGCTTCTGGGGTCGGATTAATTTTAGGGGCGGGAATTTTAGGGCAGTGGGGTGAACGCTGGGCAGGGCGGCCATTGCCTCTCTACGGTTTCTTGAGTATGGCTTTTGTTCTGCTGGTCTTTGCCTTTGTGGATCAACTCTGGCTTGGCCTGGGCTTGAGTGTCTTATTGGGCATTGGGGCCTCGTTTATTGGGGTACCGATGCAAACCCTAATTCAGATGAAAACTCCGGCGGAAATGCGGGGGAAGGTTTTTGGGTTTCAAAATAACATCGTCAATATTGCCTTGAGTGTCCCCTTGGGGTTGGCCGGGCTTTTGGCAGACTTTGTGGGCTTGCAGACAGTCTTGATCGGCTTAGGCGTGGTGGTGGCGGGGGCAGGCATTTGGACTTGGCAAAAAAGCACATCAATCCGTGAAGAGCCAACGTGATCAACATCGCTCCTAATTTCTGGGGCTTGTGGGCAGTTCTCAAAACTCAGTTGACAATAGATGATGAATGGTTGCTCTGATGAGATGCCCGGATTGAATCGTCATTCTGCTGCGGAAGTTGTCCACATTCTCGCCCAGGAGCAGTGGTTATTTGACCCTATTTCTCCGTTTGCCGATGCGATTCCAGTTATTTATGCCTTTCCCAATAGCTACAGTGTTGGGATCACTAGTTTGGGTTTCCAAGTAGTCTATGGCCTGTTACGGCAACAGCCTGGCCTGGAAGTCAGTCGCTTATTTCTGGATTTAGCCGAACCCTTACCGCGTCAGCCAAAGCTAGTGGGCTTTTCCTTTTCCTGGGAACTGGACTACGGCAATATTTTGCAGCTTTTGGACTATTTGGAGATTCCGATCTGGAGCCACGATCGCCAAGACCAGCATCCCCTCGTGTTTGGGGGCGGCCCGGTTTTAACGGCGAATCCCGAACCCTATGCCGACTTTTTTGATTTAATCCTCCTGGGGGATGGGGAAGAACTGCTCCAAAACTTTATCCAGGCCCTGCACACGGTCAAAGAAGCCCCGCGTCAAGAACAACTGTTGACCCTGGCCCAAGTCCCTGGTGTTTATGTCCCCAGTCTTTATCAAGTCAGTTATCAATCTGAGACCGGCCCGATTCAAGCCATCACCCCCAAGTATCCAGAAGTGCCGGCCCAAGTTGTCAAGCAAACCTATCGTGGGAATACCTTAGCCGCCTCTGCCATTGTCACCCCCCACGCGGCCTGGGAAAATATCTATTTAGTCGAAGTGGTGCGCAGTTGCCCAGAACTCTGCCGCTTTTGTTTAGCCAGCTATCTCACCTTGCCCTTTCGCACCCCCGGCCTGGAGCAGTTAATCCCGGTGATTGAAAAAGGCTTAACGGTGACCAATCGGATTGGCCTACTGGGGGCATCTGTAACCCAACACCCAGAGTTTGAAGCCCTCCTGGATTATTTAGGGCAACCCCAATTTGATCAGGTACGCTTGAGTATTGCCTCGGTGCGAACCAATACGGTCACGGAAAAACTCGCCCAAACCCTGGCCAAGCGGGATACGCGCTCTTTAACAATCGCGATTGAAAGTGGTTCGAGTCGGTTGCGGGCAATTGTCAACAAAAAACTGGAACAAGCCGAGATTCTCCAAGCAGCTCAACAGGCCCAGGCCGGGGGACTGAAGGGGATTAAGTTCTATGGGATGGTGGGGATTCCCGGCGAAACCGATGCGGATGTCCAGGCCACGCTGGCGTTAATGCAGCAGCTAAAAAAAGCCACCCCCGGATTTCGCTTTACCCTCGGTTGCAGTACCTTTGTCCCGAAAGCCCATACCCCGTTTCAATGGTTAGGTGTCAATCCCCAGGCCGAGAAACGCTTGCAACAGTTACAAAAGGGCCTGGGCAAAATTGGCCTGGAGTTTCGTCCGGAAAGTTATCAATGGTCTGTCGTCCAAGCCCTGTTATCGCGGGGTGATCGTCGTTTAGCCAAGGTGTTGGAGCGGACTCGCCACTATGGGGACTCCCTCGGCAGCTATAAACGGGCCTTTAAGGACTTCGGGGCAGAGGTCGGGGCCTGGGAGGATTATATTTTTGCGGATTGGCAGTTGGAACGAGTCCTACCCTGGCAGCATTTGCAAGGCCCCTTACCCCTAGACACCCTAGTCAGCCACCTAACCACCGCCCAGGCCCTGATCAACAGCCCAGACACCGCCTGATCCGAGATGACGGGAGGGGACTGACTCAGGCTTAAAATCGAAAAGGAGCTAAAAAATTGGCCTGGCAGCAACGGTAACAAAGGGATCAACCTATGACAGCAGCGGTGCGAGTCGAACATCTGCAAAAATCCTATGGGTCTGTTCAGGCCTGTCGGGATGTGACATTTACAATTGAGCCAGGGGAAATTTTTGGCCTCTTGGGCCCCAATGGGGCGGGAAAAACCACAACTCTGCGCTGTTTAGCGACCCTGACCCAGGCCAATGGCGGCACCTTAGAAGTCTGTGGGATTCCAGTGGGGCAGTTTCCCAAGCTTGTCCGGCAAAAACTGGGCTATGTGGCCCAAGAAGTGGCCCTCGATAAAGTCCTAACGGGGCGGGAACTCCTCGAACTCCAGGCCGCGATTTACCATCTACCCACCCGTGAGATTACCCCCCGGATTAACCAAATTGTCCAAGTCCTCGGCCTGGGGGAATGGATTGAGCGCAAATGTGGCACCTATTCCGGGGGAATTCGCAAACGCTTGGATTTAGCCGCTGGCCTACTGCATCAACCCCAAGTCTTGATTCTCGATGAACCCACCGTTGGCCTGGATATTGAAAGCCGGGTCGTGATTTGGGACTTTTTACGGCAACTCCGGCAGGAGGGGATCACTGTTTTATTGACGAGTCACTATCTCGAAGAAGTGGATTTACTGGCGGATCGGGTGGCGATTATTGATCAGGGAACCGTGATTGCAGCAGATACTCCCCAGGCCCTGAAAGATCAAGTGGGCGGTGAACGGATTACCTTACGGATTCGGGAATTTACCCCAAACACAGAAGCGGATCAGGCTAAAGAACTGTTGCAGGGCCTGGTATTTGTCCAACAGGTCATTATCAACGCAGCCCAAGGCAATTCCCTCAACCTGGTGATCCAGCCCACTGCCGATGCCCTCAGCCAAATTCAAACCATCCTGACAACTGCAAACCTCCCAGTTTTTGGCATTGCCCAGGCCCGACCCAGCTTAGATGATGTCTATTTGGCTGCCACAGGTAAAACCCTCATGGATGCAGAATTAGCCGCAGTGGGGACACGGGATGAGAAAAAAGAACGGAAACAAAATATGCGCTAACCTCCATAGGTCATCCCGCCGCTGTTCAGATACAAAACGGGTGAGAGGACGGTCAACTCAATCCTTCATCTCAGATCAGAATAGGGTATTGATCCATCAACTTTTCTGGGACATATTAATTTCTTCAATATCGACTGTATTTGAGAGGGTTAATATCCAGTCAATCGTAGAAATCACATCTTTTAAAGCAATGGGAATCTGCGGTTTGAATCGACTTTCTCTAATATCTTCCATGACCTCTTCTGTAGCAATATTGCCGGGGTTAATCACGGTTATTCCGATCCCGTAATCATGGAGAGCAAGTTTTAAGGCCTGGGCTGCGCCTCGTAATCCAAATTTAGATGCTGTATTTGCGACCTCAATTGTGGGGGAATGATCTAAGCCTGATAATGCACCAATAAATATGGCTCTGGGGTTATCAGATTTCACCAAATTCTTAGCCAGTTGTTTCATCAGTTCAATCGGCGCAATCAGATTTACCGAGATAACAAAGCGAGTTTCTGGATCAGGACTAGCCATAAAATCATATTGCTCTGTAAATGCTCCGTTCTCCCAAACTCCCCCCATAAACAACAAGGCATCAAGAGTTGATTCACCCATGGCACGAGTAACTATTTCTATTCCTTGTGAAGTTGAAATATCTGCCTGAATCCACTGTCCTGCTATCGGCTGGCTCCTGGAGATTGAGACAATAAAATCACCTTGAGCTGCAAAGTGTTCTGCTACAGCCGCACCAATGCCTCGGCTAGCCCCAATCACCATAATTTTTCGTTGTTTTAATGTCATGCGCGTGTCTAGTTAATTGAAGTTAGAGAGAGTAGCCAGGCCAAGCTGCCTTACAAAGAATTAAGTTCAGATACAGAATAAATTGTTTCCTTTCTATACTGGAACTCGCGTGGTTGATTGATTGTCCGTTCTCCTAAGTGAGCAAACTGGTTAGTAGCCCGTTCACAATCCCCTCAATTCAGCCCAGGAATTTCCAGGTTGGGTTGTCAATCCGATTCTATAGATAGTTTCTCAACATCATCCGCTTAATCCCGATAAATTTTATGAACGATAACCAGCTTGCAACCGCATCCAAGCCTTTTCCCCAGTTATTTTGGGGCCTGGTGACCATTGCCATCTCAGTCTCTCTCGCCAGTGCAATTGGGGCAACCGCCATTCGCTCCTTACGCAGTGGAGAAACCCTGACTGTGATTGGTTCAGCCAAGCGGCCAATTCGGTCTGACTATGTGGTTTGGCGCAGTTCCGTCTCCAGTCAGCAGCCCACCTTGGCCCAGGCCTTCCAGGATGTCAAACGCTACACCGAGCAAGTCCAGGCCTATTTCAAAGCCCAAAAGATTCCCGATGAAGCCATCACCTTAAGTGCCGTCACCACGGAACCCATTCCCGAATACATCAACAACAATCCCACGGGGCGAACCCTGGCCTATCGTCTGGTGCAAACCTTTGAAGTCAGTTCCCCGGAAGTGGATACCATTGCCAAAATTTCTCGCTCCAGTACGGATCTAATTAACGAAGGGATTCCCTTTGTCTCGGAACCGCCCCAATATCTCTACACCCAACTGAGCCAACTCCGGGTTGAGATGATCAAAGAAGCCACCGAGGATGCCAAAGTCCGGGCTGATGCCATTGCTGGAGTCACTGGCAGTAAGGTTGGCTCTGTGCGCCAGGCCGAGACCGATGCCTTTCAAATCACCTCTCGCTACTCCACCGATGTTAGTAATAGTGGCTCCTACGATACCCAAACTATTGAAAAAGACATCACCGCCGTTATTTCTGTGACATTTTCTGTGGATTGATCGTTGACATTGAGCTGCTTAATCTAACGATCTAATTATCTACAGCTACCATCACGTCACTGGACTTGATCATGGCGTAGACTTGCTGCCCCTCTCCTAGTTTTAAAGCTTCTGCAGATGAGCGAGTAATGACAGACACTGCTTCAACATTGGGAGAAATTTCGAGTCGAACTTCAGCGTTAACACTGCCCAATCTGATTTCTTTCACAATTGCCGGAAAAACATTGCGCGCACTCACCCGCATTGCCCGAAATTCCCAATTACGAGAGTGTTGCTCAGAAGAATTTACCTCTGGACTGAGATGAAGCAATCGGGTTTCTAACGTTCTTACTAATTCGCGCAACACATCAGTCTTAGAGCGATGCACCTGACCACAGTAGTCATCTAGAAGCTGCCGCTCTGTTTCAGGAAGTTGAAAGGTGATCCAACCTTGATCTTTTCGTGGCATACAACTAATACCAAATAAGTTGGTAATATCTTGACATAAGTTGGTATTTCTCCAATTCTTAAAGAAAACCATAGAAGTAAGTATATGCTTTGCGGGAAATTTATCCGAGCAAGTTTACTCAGCTTTCTAATTGCAGGGCTATTGATAGCTTGTGCCCAGTTCGGGCCCCAGTCTCCACAATCTTCTCTGTCCCAAGTTGCTCAGCCTTCAGTCCCAGCATCAACTTTGCTAGTTGCCGCAGCTGCAAGCCTACAGCCAGCGTTACAAGCGATTACCCCTCTTTATGTTGAGGTAAATTCAAACCAGAAAATTAATTACACTTTTGCCTCTTCTGGGGTATTGCAGCGTCAGATTGAACAGGGTGCGCCCGTTGATTTATTTATCTCGGCTGCCTATAAACAAATAGACACTTTAGAACAAAAAGGGTTGCTTATCCCAGAGACGATTCAAGACTTATTGACAAATCAGCTAGTTTTAATTACCCCTAAACAAGCAGGTATCTCTTTATCCAGCTTTCAACAACTGACTCAACCCAAGGTGAAGCGCATCTCCATTGGGGAGCCTCGTAGTGTTCCAGCCGGAGAATATGCCACAGAAGTTCTAAAAAAACTCGGGATATTAGCCCAAGTCCAGTCTAAATTGGTCTTTGCCAATAATGTTAGGTCTGTCCTCGCGGCAGTAGAGTCAGGGGATGTAGATGCAGGTATTGTCTATATCACAGATGCTCAAGGTTCGGATAAGGTGGTAGTTGCCGCAATTGCCAATGAGAAACTTCATCGCCCGATTCGCTATCCAGTGGCTATCTTGAACTCGAGTAAAGTTCCTGAGGCAGCTAAACACTATATCGATTTTTTGCAGAGTCCAACGGCTGAGGCTATGTTTAAAAAATATGGGTTTGGTATTGCTAAGTCTTAATCAATTTGAATTCTGTCAAAACTAAGATATCCTAACCGACCACCCATAAGAGGCTCAAGCATTTTTGTGTTTCATGCCTAAGCAAAATGACTACAATACCAAATCTTTCTCCATTATGGATATCTTTGAAGGTATCGTTACTTGCGACTGTAATTACGCTCGGTTTAGGGACGATCGTTGCTTACAGGATGTATCAATGGCAAAGCAGATTACGTTCGCTGATTGAAGGGATTCTGATTGCCCCGCTTGTCTTACCGCCCACAGTGATTGGCTTCGTGTTGCTAGTTTTACTTGGTAAGAATGGTATTGTGGGGAAATTTTTATTCCAGTTGAATTTCAGGCTCGTCTTTACTTGGTATGCGGCTGTGTTAGCGGCAATTATTGTATCATTTCCTTTGATGTATCGTGCAGCCTTAGGAGCATTTGAACAAATTGATCCACTAATATTAGATGCGGCCAGGCTTGATGGCGCTTCCAAAAGGGCATTATTTTGGTACGTTGCTATTCCCTTGGCAATCCCCGGCATATTAGCAGGAACGGTTCTAACATTTGCCCGTGCATTAGGCGAATTTGGCGCAACACTTATGCTTGCGGGTAATATTCCAGGACAAACACAAACAATGCCAATGGCTATCTATTTCGCTGTAGAAGCAGGTGCAGTTCAAGAAGGATGGTTCTGGACAGTTGTGGTTGCGTGCATCTGTCTCATTGGGATTTCGATTTTGAATTTTTGGAAGCTGTGAATTGGCATTGGATTTTTATCTCAATTAATAACTTAATTCAGCTAACTCTAAGTTGACCGAGGGGCAGTGCCAGAGGAGTGGGGTAAAATTACAAAAGATTAAGCATCCTTGGGTAAACCTGTCCCATGACCACTACAACCCGTCCTGCCACTGAGATTCTGACGCAACTTCCTAGCTCTGAGCAAAACTCCAGCCCTGTGGGTGAATTCCTCCAGGAAACCTTGGCCTTGACCCGCCGATTATTTATTCAACTCCAGCGGCGACCCTCCACCCTAATTGCCGGGGTAATTCAACCGTTGATGTGGCTGATTCTGTTTGGGGCCCTCTTCAAAAACGTGCCGGAAGGATTGTTTGGAGCCAGCCGGGATTATGGGCAATTCCTCTGCGCTGGGGTGATTGTCTTTACCGTGTTTAGTGGGGCTTTGAATGCGGGCCTGCCAGTGATGTTTGATCGGGAGTTTGGTTTTCTCAATCGGTTACTGGTGGCTCCCTTGGCGTCTCGATTTTCAATCGTCTTGGCCTCAGCCTTGTTTATTACGACCCTGAGTTTGCTCCAGGCCCTGGCGATTGTAGCTACAGGCTATTTCCTGGGGAGTGGCTTACCCAGTCTCAGTGGTTTAGCGGTCGTCACGTTGATTATCTTGAGCTTGGTGTTTGGCGTAACGGCCCTGAGTTTGGGCTTAACCTTTGCCTTACCCGGCCATATTGAGCTCCTGGCGGTGATCTTTGTAATTAATTTGCCGCTGTTGTTTGCCAGTACGGCTCTAGTGCCTTTGGAGTTTATGCCCGCTTGGCTGCAAGTTGTCGCCAGTTTGAATCCCCTCAGTTTTGCGATTGAACCGATTCGCTATCTTTACCTCACCCCGGCCTGGCATTTTTCCGATGTGGTGATGGCGGCTCCCTGGGGGAATGTGACGTTACTGCAATCCATTGGGCTGCTCCTGGGTTTTGCGGGCCTGGTGATTGTCAGTATTCAAGGACTCTTGCGCCGAACCCTGTCGTAAGCACGGGCAATGTGGGTTAATTCGCTGGTGGGGGTTGCTGTTGTTCCCAATTGGGGGCCAGGGTGAGGTAATCCAACTGTTGGGCAGCGGGATGACAACTCAGGCAACTTCCCAGGCCAATGGGTTGAGGTAATCTGACATCGGGATGCAAAATCCGAAAAAAGCGAGATTGTCCGAGGCGATAGGGCGTTGTTTCCCCCGGATTAATGGCGCGGGAGTAGGTGCGTAAATAGGGCCAAATTAAATTGAAATCTAAACGAGGCAGGGCAGCGAGTTGGACCCCATAGTGATTCGGGTCTTGGATGAGGATGCGCCAGGTATCAGTAGCCAGGGTTTGCGGAGGAACCGCCAAATGACAACTCCCACAGCGTTGCACATAGAGTTCTGCCCCTAGGCGTAAACTGCCCTGACTGGGTTGTGCGGGTTCCGACTGTTGACTCCAGGCCGAGAGGCCCCACCCCAAAAGGCTGCAGACACTGAAAACCAGGCCCAGTGACCAGAGCCAACCCCGTTGCCATACCCGTTTCATCGCTTAATCCTGCACATAGGCAATCCCCAAATTCAAACACTGTTCGGCCCGCTCAAATTCTCGCCCCAAATAGGCCGCGTGATCTAAACAGGTGACTAAACAGTGTTCGGGCTTTTCAAAAATTTCAATGCACAATTCCTTGGCGGTTCGACCTTGAAACACTTGGCTGGGTTCCCGGATAACTTTGCCGCGGGTGGGGATGGGTAAACCCGTTTCTGGATCAACCGCTAGTCCTTTTTCGTTGATGGTGTTGGTGTAGTGTTTAGCAATAATCAGGGTATTTTCAACATCAACAAAAATAATAAAGTAACCACCGGGGTCAAGTTTGATAAACCGCTTCGATAACTGATCATTCAGTTTTGTCCGCTCGGCCTGGGTCAAAGGTTGGGTCATTGAGGTAATGGAAGCACCAGCACAAGTGTTACGGAAATTACGATTGATACGTTTTAGTTTACTCTAGTCGTTTGCGCTAACCAGGCCTGGAGGCCATCCGTCAAGGTTTTGGCTAGGTGTTTCTGGGCTTGCGGGTCGGTAATCCATTCAAATTCCCAGGGATTGATCATAAAGCCAAACTCCAGCAACACCGTTGGGGCCACCGTCGGCCGGGTCAGGGCTAAATTATTCCAAAACACGCCATACTGGGGCCGGTTGAGTTTTGTCGCTAAATAGTCTTCCAAGAAAATCGCTAAATCATGACTCTGGGCCTGGTACCAAAATGCGCCGATTCCTTGGGTGTTGAGGGCATCTCCGGCATCGGGCAGGGCATTGTAGTGCAGGCTCAGGGCTAGCGTTGGCTCGGCCTGGTCAATGGCGATAATCCGGGCCGCTAAATCCAGGTCAATATCGGTTGTGCGGGTTTGAATCACCGTGGCTCCCCGTTGAATCAGTTCGGCTTCGAGGAGTTGGGACAAAATCAAGGTGACATCTTTTTCGGGATAGCCCGTTGGCCCCCGTGCCCCTGAATCTTCCGGCCCGCCATGGCCAGCATCAAGCAAAATTTTGAGGCCCGATAACGGCTGATTTTTCGGCCCCAATTTTGGCGGGTGACGCAAGCTCAGAATTAAGGTGCTGCCTTGATAACGAACTCGATAGCCCCATTGCTGGTTGTGGTGCAAATGAAAGCGATAGGTAATGGCCCCAGGCCCCGCTTGGCTCCAATCGAGGCGTTGAATCACCGGATCTGCATCCAGACGAATCGTGTCGGTTTGGGCCGTGGTCGTGAACAATTTCAAATCAAAGGTTTTGGCTCCGGCTTCTAGGGCAAACGGCACAGGTCGGTCGAGGGGAAAACGAATTTCTGTCCAATCCCCGACTTGCTGGCTGGTAATACTGCGGATTGTGGCATTGGGGAGGGGGCCGGGGGGGAGGGCTTCCGTTTCCGTTTGGTTAATCCAGGCCCCGTAATCGAGTCTAAAAAAATCACCAGTTTGTCCGGTGACCGTGGCTTGGGTTCCGAGGGGTAAGGGGGTTAGGCGGGAAAAATCAGTGCTGGGGCCAGTCCGGGCAACCCCTCCGAGGGCGCGGGTCACTTGAATGGCAAAGAGTCGGGTCGGGTCAAAAATCCGAATTTCACCGGGGGCGGTTTCTGTTAGTTTTTGGCTTCCCAGTTGCCAGTTAAAGACCGGGCGGCCATAGTTTCCTGGTTGAGTGAATTGGGTGCAGCCGCGATGGGTGGGGGCATTCAGGGTTTCCGGTTGATTTTGACTGGTGAGGGCGGCATTGTTGGGGGGCAAGTTGGCCAGGCCTGGGCTGGGGTTCAGGGGAATCGTTTGATTGGCAATTTGGACTTGGATTTGGCTATGGGGCGGGGCCTGGGCCGTAAAACAGACCAATTCTCCGGGTAAGCGCGTCCAGTTTGCGGCAGGTTCGAGGATATTCAGGGTTGTAACCGGGGCCTGGGCCGTGCGGGTAATGGTCAGGGTTTTGCTTTGATTGCCAGCCGTCACCGTAATTGTGTTGGGGCCAACTTGCAAGGGGATACTCGGGGCAAAGTGTCCGGCGGGGGAGCGTTGACTGACGGGTTGACCATTAATCGTGACGGGGTGGGTGGGTGGGGCTGTGCCAATAATAAAGATCTGGGTGGCGGTGGTTTCGTGATGGGTGGGGGGATAGACAATAGTGAAGGGTTGCGGTGCTTGAGCCAAAACCAGGCCTGGCGTTGTGATTATCATCCCAAAACTGAGCAAAATTCCCCGCATGACCTAACCACTCCCGATGCCAATTTTATCCTTGCCTCCCTATTATCCCCCCCGACTTTTACGTCCCGGCCTGGTGCATACCCTTTACGCCGCGCTCATTCAAGGGAAACGCTGGGAAAAACTCACGCCCGATCCGCACCCACCCTATGCCACAAAAATCTTAGCTGGCTATGAAAATGTTCTCCTCGGGGCCTGGGTCGCGCCACCAAACACTGCCCAATCACCGGGAACGATCATTGCCACCTATGGGATTACGGGGGAACTGGACAATCAATGGTATCTGCAAATTCTTGGACGCAAGGCCTGGCAACGGGGATATGGGGTGATTTTGTTTGACTGGCGGGGGCATGGCTTAACCGGAAAGCTCTCAGCAACCCTAACCTCCGATGGTATTTATGAAGGCCCCGATTTTGTTGCCATCGCAGCCCAGGCCCAGGCCCTCGGTTGTCCGCCGCCCTATTGGTTGATGGGATATTCCTTGGGGGGGCAATTAGCCTTGTGGGGTGTCAAAGTGGCGGGCGAAACAGGAAACTCTGAGATTGCGGGGGGAGCGGTGATTTGTCCGAGTTTGGATTCCTATCGTTCTTTAACCTATTTAGTCAAAACCCCCTGGGGCCGGGCTGTGGAGCAATCTATTACCGAGCAACTCAAGCTTTTAGCCGCACAACTACATGACCATCACCCCGAATTTTTGGATTTAGCGGCAATAGAGCGCGCAAAAAGTATTTGGACATTTGACCAGGAGTTAGTCATTTCCCGTTTAGGATTTGCCACCGTGCCCGACTATTACCAGGCCAGCAGTCCGTTTCAATTCATGGAGCATCTGACAAAACCCGTGTACTTACTTTATGCCGCCGATGATCCCCTCTTTGACCCGGCAATTATTCCCGATCTAGAGGAGGTGTGCCATAACAATCCCTATTTAGAGCTGCACTTAACAGACCACGGTGGCCATGTCGGGTATCTGGCAAATCGAATAGAGCAAAATCGCTGGGGGGATGCGGATGGCTGGTGGGCCTGGAATCGGGTTTTGGCATGGCTACAGACTGCACAGGCAAAGCTGGCTCGGACGTACTAAGTATTTTCTATTTTTACGACAAAACAACTGATATTGCGATCCCCAAGGGCCTGGTAGCTAAATTCATCGACATTTTTTAAGGCTAAGAAAATTCCTAAACCACCGATTGGACGCTCTTCAATGGGTTTTGTCAAAATCGACTCGTCAAAATCACGGTCGCGGGGATCATAGGCCAGGCCAGAGTCCACCAAAATAATTTTTAATTGCTCCGGTTCAAACTCAGCACTCACTTGAACTCCAGCATCAGAAGGGGCATCGACATACCCATAGTTAATAATATTGGTGGCCAATTCATCCACAGCTAAACGCAGTCGGTAGGCTTTTTTCTTGGGAAGCCCTGCTCGTTCGGCGGCACTGAGAACGTATTGACCAATTTCATCTAAATAATCTAAGTTTGCCGGAAGATGCAGTGGTTCCATAGTCATTTGCTCCGAAAAACAGCCAACATCGTAATATCGTCAAATTGCACTGCCGTACTGATATGTTCCAATAACTCAGCTTTAATTGTTTCCACAATCCCGGCCTGTTCGCCATAGTGCGTGGTTAACAACTGCTCCAACCGCTTACGACCAAAAAACTTGCCATTCGGACAGCGGGCATCCGTCACTCCATCGGTATAGCCGACGAGCAGATCGCCGGGTGCTAATGTAATCTCATGGTGGGTAAACGTGGACTTAGGCATCATTCCCACAGCCAGGCCAGATGACTTCAATTGATGTTTAATCCCAGTCGCATTTAGAACATAAACTGGTTCATGACCCGCATTAATATAGGTGATCACTCCCGTACTCGTGTCGAGAACACCAAAAAAGAGAGTTGCAAACATCGCCATACTGGAATGTTCTGTGGTGATGTAATGATTCGTTAGGTAAACAGCCCGCAAAAACTGATGAATTTCCGGATTGGTATCGTCAACAATCTCCGTTTCTTCCTCTTCCAGTTTGATGTGTTCCAAATAAAGTTCTTCTGGAATGGCGGCCCCCGAAAAGACACGCAACAAGCTGCGGAACAACCCCATAAACATTGCCGCACCCACACCCTTATCGCAGACATCGCCAATCACCAGGCCAATGTAGGTATCCCCTAAATAAAACGCATCATAAAAATCCCCGGATACAGAGCGGGCCGGTTCAAATAAGGCCTTAATATCCCAGCCGCTCACCTGTGGCAGTTGTACCGGTAAGAAATCCTGTTGAATTTGCCGCCCTTTTTCCAGTTCTAAACGATAGACTGCATCCTTAACTTCTTGACTAATTAAAGCTTTCAATCGCTCCTGCAAATAGACAAAACTAGCAGCCAAGGTGCCGACTTCATCTTTGCCAGTAACATCGATGTCATAGTCGAGATTTCCCTCCGCAATTTCAGTTGCTGCTTTAGTCAAGGCCAAAATAGGAATGGTAGTGCGATGAATAATCATCCAAGATGAATAGGCAACAATGATAACTAAAAGAAAAACTAAACCTCCCCCAACTTTATTGACATCGGCAATTGCACCTTGGATGGTGGCTTCATCATTAGAAAAAATTAACCCCCATGTCTTTTGACTGCGAAATTTCAAGGGGAGTGTGTAGGTAAAGATACCGTTAGCATAAGTAACGCCTTCTTTGCCATTTAATAACTGACTAATAATTGGAGAGTTCTTCCGATTTTCTAACTTGCTGTAGTTTGAATTTTTAGTGTCAACATAAACCCAACCATCGTAATTGACAAAAACAATCCGATCAAAGCTGATTGTTTTACCCAGCCCAGTAATGAAGTTAGAAATTGCACTTAGGGGAATGCACTCAAGTAAAACCCCAGTCTGCTCCTTGCTGTTCGGGCTTTGAATCGGCATGATCAAACAGTCTCGACTGTCATTAATCGTTGATACCGCTGATAAACGATTGATTGGAACTCCTTTGGTCTGAACATCCTTAAACCAGAATGGTACCTTTTCAAAATCTTTAAATGCCCCAGGGTTACTCTCAGCAATTACCTGATAATTTTTATCAAAAATAGTAAAAGTGCCTTCCCAGTGATGAAAATTCGCAAATTCCCGCAGTAACTCGGCAGATTTAGTTGGATTAAAGCTGACAATATCGGGATGAGAGGCCAAAAAGCGAGCATCAAATCGCCGTTCCTGATCTAACCGAGCTAATAACTCTGCCATGAGTCGAGAACGCTCAATTAGATCATCTTTAGCAATTTTAATTAATCGAGCCTCTGTGTACTGATCTAACCAAAAAATTCCGGCAAGGGTGGTGGGAATTAGACACACCAAAAGAAGAAAAACAATCCGAAATCGGAGAGAGGTTGCTAAGGGGTTAGACAGTTTCATTAAGGTTACAAATCAGGACTCTGATTACTTAAACTCAATGGCGGTGGGGTGATCAATTCATCATGAGGAGTGAACTTAGGCATCATGTGCAATAGCAATTTAGTTTAAATTCCTAGCTCTAGCTAAAGCATATTGCCCACTAGGCCGAAAATTCATAGGACTCGACTATATAAAAACTCTGATGCAAGCCAGTTTGGTCAATTGTATCTTGTACCATTTCTTGGGCTCCAACAATGTAAATATTGACATGCGCTCCCATTTTTTGCTTGGCAAAGACTAGAACCCGTAGGCCAGCACTCGACATATATTCCAGTTCGGACATCATCAAGACTAAACGTTGGATTTGGGCTTTAGCTACTTCTTCAATCGTTTCTTTAAATTGAGGTGCAGTACTGCCATCCAATTCGCCGATCAGTGTGATTTTAGCTAAATCATTTAAGACTTCTGTTTCAATGCTAAATGCCATAGTTCCTCTCAAGAATTTCCGCAATTATTTGGCCAAAAGAATCACAAGACTGCGATCCCCAATTAACAATCCCGACTGATGATCGAGGCGTGGTTCTGTCCCCGGCCAATGAACATCTTCGGGTGGAGTTGCCCCAGTATTCGCAAACACATGCCAGGCCTGGCCAACCGGGGGCGTGGGTAAGTCAAACCAGAGGGTTTCATGATGCATATTCATGGCCACATAAATTTGGTTATCCTTCACTTTACCCCCTTTAGCGTGTTGGCCACAGAGCATAAAAGCGAGAACCCGACTGGTATCTGACCAATCCGCGTGCCAGGCCTGGACTCCATGCCAACTAATATCGGGATAACCTGTTCCCAAGTAATCACAGTTCTGGAAATGCTCCGCATTGCGAAAAACGGGATGGGCATGGCGAAAGGCAATACAGGCCTGGACAAAGCGGAACCAGTCTTTTTCTTTTTCGAGTAAGTTCCAGTTCAGCCAATTTAAGGGTGAATCGTGGCAGTAGGTGTTGTTATTGCCGGATTGTGTCCGTCCGAATTCATCCCCCATCAGAATCATCGGCACCCCCTGACTCACCATCAGAATCGCAAGGGCATTTCGCATTAACTTGTGACGCAGGGCCTGGACGTAAATATTATTGGTTGGCCCTTCAATGCCGCAGTTCCAACTGTAATTATCGTTTGCCCCATCGTTGTTGTGTTCGCCGTTTGCTTCATTGTGTTTGCTGTTATAGGAAACCAAATCCGCTAGGGTAAAACCATCGTGGGCTGTAATGAAATTAATTGAGGTTGAAGGAGGCCGCCCGGCCGGTTGATAGAGATCCGGAGAACCTTGGATCCGTTGGGACATTTCGCCGACTAAACCCAGATCCCCTTTAATGAATTTCCGCACCGAATCTCGATATTTACCATTCCATTCGGCCCAGCGGCCGTAGTTGGGAAATGAGCCGACTTGATAGAGTCCCCCGGCATCCCAGGCCTCGGCAATTAATTTAGAACGGGCCAAAATCGGATCAAAGGCCAGGGTTTCTAAGAGGGGGGGATTGGCCATCGGGAAGCCCCAGGGATCGCGACCGAGAATTGAGGCTAAATCAAAGCGAAAGCCATCAATATGAAATTCCGCTGTCCAGTAACGCAAACAATCCAGCACCATACCCCGAACGATGGGATTATTACAGTTGAGTGTATTGCCCGTGCCGCTAAAGTTAAAGTAATAGCCCTCGGGGGTGAGCATATAGTAAGTTTTGTTATCAATCCCCCGGAACGAAATCGTTGGCCCGCGTTCATTTCCCTCGGCTGTGTGATTAAAGACGACATCTAAAATGATCGCAATTCCAGCTTTGTGGAGTTCTTTGACTAGGGTTTTGAGTTCATCCATCTGCATCCCAAATTTGCCCGTGGCCGCATATCCAGCTTTGGGAGCAAAAAAGTTAACGGTGCTGTAGCCCCAATAGTTCAGTAACAGTTCTCCGGTTTCGTAATGGCGACGGCTATTTTCAAATTCATCAAATTCAAAAATGGGCATTAACTCGACGGTATTAACCCCTAATTCCTGGAGATAGGGAATTTTGTCTCGAATCCCGGCAAAGGTACCCCGATGACTGTCTTTGATCCCGGAGGATTCATCCTTGGTAAAGCCACGGGCGTGCATTTCATAGATGATCATGTCCTCCAAGGGAATATCAAGGGGGGTGTCATCCTGCCAATCGAAGTCATCGAAACTAATCCGGCCCCGGTGCTGGTAAATATCATTCCAATCTGGTTGTAGGCCCCACACATCCCGACCACTGACAATTTTGGCGTAAGGGTCTAAAAGAATTTTACTGGTGTCAAACCAATGCCCGGCCTGGAAATTATTTGGCCCGTCCATGCGATACCCGTATTCCAGATTTTCATAATCCAGATCAAAGACAGTCATACAGAAGACATTGCCAATCCGAAAGGCTTCCGGAAAGGGAATCTCGGTATAGGGCTGGACGGCTTTTTTCTCAAACAGGACTAAGGTGCAGGACTGGGCATGACTGGAGTAAATGGAGAAGTTGACCCCACCGGGAACCAGGGTTGCGCCAAAGGGAAAGGGCTGACCACAGCGGAGTTTGCGGCCGTTGATCTCATGGGTGGGGTGAATATCAATCCGTTCGAGGGACATGATTTACAAGGCCGCCTTGCCTGCGTCGAGGGTATCACAAATCGTAAAAAATTCTAAAAAGCCCGTGACGGACATGGTATCGATTAGCTCTTCGGAGAGGCCGACCAGAACTAACTTGGCTTCATTGGCGGTAGTTTGCCGGTAGAGAAAGAGGAGTAAGCGCAACCCAGCACTGGACATATAGGGAACGTCGGTCATATCCAGGAGGATTTTTGCACCCGGTTCAGCTAGAGGGATGATCATCTGATGAATTTTTGGGGCCGTATTGGCATCCACTTCTCCCACCAGGGTGACTAGCTGAAATCCATCCTCGGCTTTGATATCAATGTTCATAAACTCAGGGCCTGGGGGCTAAACGAACTTTTACTTTTAATCGCTCGCGACTGTCGGGTAACTGCACCGTCAAGGCCTGGGGATCAAAATTGGGATAGGCCTGGCCATCAATTTCCACAGATGCGATGAAAATTGATCCCGGTGGCAGAATGTCTGGTGAAACCCGTAAAATCCGATCCGGGAAGCCATTGGGCAAGGGCATGAAGTAAAAGTCCATCGGATGCTTGGTGATCAGGAAGTTGGTATAGACCGCCGCCAAGTAACAGAGTTCAAAGGAGTGATAGCCGCTCATGGAGTGACTGCCTTTGCCCCGTTCATTGCCCCCAGCTAGATAGGAAATCCCATTGGCTAAGACGTTAAAGTAAATCCCACCATCTTCCAAATCGAGGAACCAGGCATTATAAAAGGCTGCCGCTTCCCTGGCCTGGCGATGATACTCTGGGTTATCGGCAATTCCCGTCAGGATGAGATAGGCGAGAATGGCTTGTTCCTGTTGCCACCAGGCCTTGCGATCATGCCAAGCAAATTGATGAAACTTGCTGTTGTTGGTTAACAGCCGCTCGACCGTATCGTACCAGCCGCCCCGCTGTTGATCACTCCCGACACTGGGCATTAAATCAGCAATTTTTTCCGCCAATTGGACATATTTATCCTTAGGTTTGAGGCTATTCATCCGCATCAGGTTCCAGGCAATCTTCAGATTGTGGCCGACCACCGCCCGATTTTGCTGCCAGCCCCAAGTCGTATCGTGGGACCAATCTTCATAGAAGCGTTCTTGGACAAAGGGGCTAGTCTCGTAGTCGGGGAAATACGTTTCAATTGTGTCGAAGGTGTACTCCAACATATCAGCGTATTTTTGTTCACCCGTAGCCAGCCAGAGATTGATTAAATAGGCAGGGGCATGATCTCCGACCGAGTTCCAGTTTTTCCGAGACTTATTCCGCCCCAAAGAATCACTCCGGGGATCCAACATCAGTGGGTCAATGTGGGAGAAGTAGCCGCCGTATTCGGACTTATCGAGAAAGAAATTATCAAAGAGTTTAATCGTTTGTTCCGCATCCCAGAGAATCCGCGGATCGCCCGTGGCCCGATAGGTTTGAATTGGCCCAGCTAAGGCGTAAATCTGTTCGTAGGCCGGAATTGCATCGTAATCATCACCAAATTCGGAGGCAAAGATTTTAAGTTCTTTTTCTCCTTGGACATCAATCCCGTGATACCAGTAAATGATGTCTTCATCCCGATCGACGAAGCGCATGTGCTCCCGCAGATATTCTGTCCCCTTTTCCGCTCCTTCCAGGAAGACTTCATCCCCAGTCATCATAAAGGCCGTGGCAAACCCATAAACCAAACGGGAAATCGTGTCTGTTTCTTGGCGGAAGTTAACGGTGGAACGCTCACCACTTAAAGACAAATCGGTGCGATAGTTACGGTAATCAATTTCAGCATCTTGGCCAAATTGGGCTTTGACATAAAACTTACCCAAGGCATTGATCTGTTGGATCCACCAGTCCTGTTTTTCAAAGACAAATTCTCCTGGCTTCTTCCCAGCAAAAACCACCTGCTTGCCATCAAAGACATCACTATCGGGATAGAACACCCCATAGACATAGATAAATCGTCCCGGCGTTAACCAGGCCCGCATTGAACCCGTGGCATCGGGATAGCCTTCATCAAAGTTTTGAATGACTTTGGCATAGGCGAGGGAACTCAACTTCACTGAAAATTCCCGCCCATCCGAGGTTTTCAGGCCAAAAATTTCAGTCTCGGCATCAACATGGGTGACATACCCGGCAATCAGGTCAGAAAAGGGGAAATTAATTTGGGGCATAGGGAGTTTTAAAAGAGAGGATCAGGAGAGACTAGGCGGCATCAAGTTGTTCAACAAAGGCTTTGACAAACTGTTCAATCATCCCAGGATGTTTACCCGAGATCAGGTTGCCATCAATCACAAGATCAACGGTTTCATCGTTTTCAATCACGACATCAGCCCCGGCATTTTCGACATCACAGACAATGTTGTGGGCACAGGTGACTTTCCGCCCCTTGAGTAAATCTGGATCCGCACAAAATAACCAGAGGCTATGGCAAATTGTTCCCAGTTTTACACCCTCAGTGGCCACGGCTTTGCGCAGGAATTCCACGGCCGGGGCTTCATTTTTACCGCCTTTTTTCACCTTGACCTGATAGCGCAACCGATCCATGGCATAGGCCCCGATGGCAATAATCCCCTTATAGTCGCTGGGGCTAACATCATTGACTTCAGTGGTGACGGTGGCGTGAAATTCTATCACATCGTTTTCCGGGTTGGAGCCAAAGGTGAGTTGTGGTTGTCCCCAGAGATGGCTGAGGTATTCAACTTCATAGCCGTGGGCCGGGAAATACTCATTAAATACCCTGTACTCAGTGGCATCGAAATGTTCTTCGATGAGAACCCCGATTTTGCCCTTAGTTGCGGTCATAGTTGCCTTTTTAGAACGTGATCAGAGATGGATAGGAGGAGTTAGGACTGCTCGAACATTTCCTTTAAGGTGCCAAAACAGCCCGCCGCTTTGTTGAATCCGGCATAGACACACATGAACAGCAGCAGTTCTTCAATTTCTGCGCGGGTTGCCCCCTGTTGCATGGCCATGGTGACGTGGGCTTTGAAGGGATTCCCCGGCCCGGTTTGATCTTGGTTGACCACATCCACGGCAATCGTAATCAGGGCTTTGGTTTTTTGATCAATCAGCGGTAATCCCCAGGCCTCGCCCGCCACTCGGGTACAAAAATCGCCGAATTTGGGATTAATACTGTTTAACCCCTCTTGCAGGGCCTGGTCATCAAGAACAGCATTAGCAAATGGACTCATGAACCGAATCTCCTGGGAATCCTTTAGGTGGTGATTAACTTGATTAAACTTTCAGGGGCAAAAACATCCCGGTAGAAGGTCAGTTGTTCGGTTTTCAGATAACAGCCGCCTCGATGCCCCCGTCGTACCCAAGTCACGTTCCCCTTAGCGATGGTTTCGTGAGTCACGTCATCCAAGCATTTCCACTCGAAAAAGGTATGCTCACCCCAGAACATGACAATTGGCCAGACCATGGTTACGCCAGGTTGTGCAATCAAAGCCCACCAGTGTTTTTCCCGTTCTTTTTGCTGCTCCAGGCCAGAGTAGGGGCCATCCTGACAGAAATAGACGAGATCCTCCCGATATTCCCCAGTCAAAATATCTCCCCGGCCTTGGCGGAGGGCTTCACAGTGGGTCGGCCACCAGTCTTTGTTTTCCTGCTCAATCTGCTCCAGAGTGTAGTCGGGGCCAAGGGTAGGTAAGGTGGCTTCTTTCAGGGCAACAATTCGTAACCCCTCGGCAATTAATTCGGCTTTGAGGGCATCGGGCACCAGGCCGGGTTGGGAGTAATTGGCTTTGAGGTCAGCGTAATAATTGGTGCGGGGCATGGGCAGCTAAAGTCCTTTACGAGTCAAGCAGATAAAGTTGGGCCGTTATTTCAAAGTCAATCAGAAATTGGTAGTAACCAACTAGATTGATCAGTTAGCGTGAATAAGCTCACTAATTTGGCAAACAGCACTCTTAAAATGTTCAAGTCAGGCGCAGGAATTACTTAGGGCAATCCGGCAAAAACTATCACAAATATTAAGAAGTAAATCCAAGTAATAAGGTTAACGAATGTTAAAGCCTCTCAACTTATCGAATTGGAGATAAATGCGAGAAAAACCTGAGGCAATTTAGAGCCAAGCATATCATGAGCTTTCCGCATCTCGATCCAAGTTTTTCTAAAATTAATGTTTACTTAATTTGTTCCGAAATAAGTTAGCTCACTTTTCAGATTTCGCCCAGACAGCACTCTTACCGCCCTACAAAAATGTCACGAATTCTTGATCTATCCCAGGTTATTATTAACCAAATGTTAACAAGATGCGGCTTGTTTTGTGTTATTCCTTAATCTTGATCTGGGCAATGCCTATTCCTTGACCGGGGAGATGATTTAAATGAGCTTTTCGCTAGCCGAAGACGGGGCAATAATGAATTTTTGTAAAGTATGCTCTCTCGATAAATGATATTTCTATAATATTTTCCATGCTATTCTCTATCTATCCTTGGCCTGGTATTGTCTGGCTTGCCCTACAGATATATTTTCACCATCCTAAATCTTAGTTGCGAGGCAGCGTTCAGTGATTAAATTGTTTGAGACTTCTCTAATCTCCCGTTGGAGTAAGTTCGTCCGCGGGTTGATGGTGCTTGGGTTTGTGGTGATGAGCCTGCTCCTGCTTCCGGCCCAGGTGATGGCAGCGACATCAAGTTCCGGTGGGCTTGTGGTTGTGGCCGGGAAAATTAACATTAAGCCGGGGACAAAACCAGAATTCACCAAAATTGCCATGAAGTGTTTGGTCTCGTCCCGTCAAGAACCGGGATCAGTCTCCTATAGTTTTTATGAAGATCAAACGTCGCCTAACACAATTTTATATTTTGAAGAGTGGCGAGACCAGGCCGCCTTAGATCACCATTTTCAGACTCCCTACTTTAAGGAATTCATGGCTGATGCCACCCCATTATTTGATGGTACGCCTGAAATCAAGGTTTATCATGTGGCTGATGCTGCAACTCTCTAGTTGATATTCCACATCCTCGAAGCATTTTAAGGTGTTTTACTGGTTATGCTTAAGCACTTCCTCAAGGTTAGTTTGTCATTCCTCGTGTTTCTTGGTTTAAGTTTGGGAATTTTGGGCGTTACCACTACCCCGGCCTGGGCGATCAGTTCAATTGAGGATGTGCCATTTCCGAAATTAGAAAAGCCAGAGCAAATTTTAGGGCCGGCCGGAGAGATTTTCACCTTTGCCACCTGTAATCGGGGTTCGCAAGGCTTTACCCTGGCTGATGCTCAAATTCCTGCCGGAGCTGGGCCAATGCCACACATTCATCACCACACTAACGAATGGTTCTGGACACCTGAGGGGGGCCTGGAATTATTTCAAAGCACCCAGGAATATCCCGATTTAGAGCATCCCCCTACAGATGACGCGGCTGGTCGGGCGAAAATTTATACCGTAGATACGGTCCCCAACCAAATTGTCTATGGGCCAAAATATCGAGTACATGGGTTTACGAATATTACCAATCAAACCCGTCCCCTGATGTTTATTTGGCTCCAGGATTCAATTTCCCCGGAATATCCGTTCCATGATGGTGGCATTCGTGAGTATTTCCAAGATGTCGGAATTCCGATTGCTGATATTAATCACTTACCGGCGATTACCGATGAGGCCAAGGAAGAATTTGTCACCCACGCGCCCCAGTACGGGATCAACCAAAGTGATTATTTCTTAAAATATGTCTCCCAAGTAGATAGTCATCCGCCGCTGATTTTAGCCAAGGGTAGTAATGATCCAGATTTAATGGCAATTCTTGATACGATCCAGGCCTTCAATCAGGGCGATACTTCCGTTAGTTGTTTCTAAGAATGAGCAGGATTAAGTTTATGTTCAATCCGCAGTTGGGTTATGCCATTTTAGGAGGTTGGATTTTAGGGGTTATTTTTGGGTTTTTCCGTTTGCCTTTACCCGTTCCTCCTTTTGAAGGTTTAGTGGCGGCAGCGGCCTGTTTATTGGGACAAGTAACTTACACCTTTATTAAACAAAAAATTGGTCAAGGTTAGGAATTTGAAGATGTTGAAAATTAGAACGTGGGTTGCCGCATTTGTTTGTGTGTTAGTAATTGGTGGGGTTGTCCTGTTCCAGGCCCAGGCCAGTTTGGCGAAAAATCCCCCCTACTCCATTGATAATATTCCCATGCCCAAGCTGGAGAATCCCCTCCGCATCCTAACCCCGGCCAATGAAATTTTTGAAATTGCCTCGTGTTCCTCGAAAGATATTGGGTTTGCGATTACGACGGCTCAAATTCCCCCCGGTGCTGGCCCCATGCCCCATGTTCACTACTACATCAATGAATTTTTCTGGCCGCAAAAAGGTGGCTTAGAGCTTTTCCATAGTGAGAAAAAGTTTCCGGATATGAATAAACCTCCCACGATGGAAGCTGCCGGCCGCGCCCCAATCTATAGCCTTGCTACCCAACCGAAACAGGTGATTTATTCTCCTCATACCTTCATGCATGGCTTTGTTAATCCGACTACAGAAACGTTGCCGATGGTGATGATTTGGGTGCGGGATGAAATTGCCCCAGACTTTGAATATCACGATGGGGGGATGCGGGAATATTTCTCAGCCGTGGGGCCCCATATTACAGACTTAAACAATTTACCAACTGTCACCGATGCCCAGCGGAATGCCTTTGTCACCCAGGCCCCGAAATTTGGGATTAATCAGAGTGCGTTTATGATGCAGTATGTCACTACCGTCAGTGATCAATTCCCGAAAAACTTAGCCAAGCTGCAAAATCCCCAAACTCTCAATAAGGTAGTTGAAACGATCAATGCCTTTAATAACGGCGATAAATCCGTGACTTGCGGTTAAGTTTTATGGCAGCCACAATCCGCTTTGGGGTGCATTCCTTCATCTGGAAACAGGAGTTCTTCGGCCCAGAGAATTATATCTTTGAGCAGGCCCAGGCCTGGGGATTTGATGGCGTTGAAATTTCCACCCATTATTTCCAAGACATTGATCCCCAAACCCTCAAACGCTACCGGGATGATTACCAGATTGATGTCACCCTTTGTACGAGTATGCCGACGGGATTATCGTTAACTAGCGAAGATCCAGACTGTTGGCAAAAATCGGTGCAGTATGTTTTGGACGCGATTGCCTTCGCCCAGGCCTGTGACATTACCCAACTCTCAGGGCCACTGATTCATCCCGTGAGTTATTTAACCGGCAAACCCCTGCAACCGGAAGAAACACCCCGGATGTACCAGGCCTTGACTCAAATTGCGGATGCCTTAAGTAAAACCAAGATTAAACTGGCCATCGAACCCCTGAATCGGTTCCAAGGTTATGCCCTGAATACGGTTGCCCAAGGACTGGAACTCCTGAATCACATTGGTTCACCCCAACTGGGTCTTTTGCTGGATCTTTTTCACATGAACATTGAAGAAAAAGATGTCGTGAAAGCATTCTTGGCCGCGGGAGATAAATGCTTCCATGTCCATGCCTGTGCCTGTGATCGGGGAACGCCGGGGACAGATACCATGGCCTGGCCAGAGTTGTTTCGAGCCTTGGATACCCTCAATTTTGATGGCTGGATTGTGATTGAAAGTTTTAATCGCGAAGATCAAGCCCTGGCCACCGCGGCCCGAGTTTGGCGACCCTTGGCCGAAAGTAGTGAACGCATTGCCCGTGATGGCCTCCAATTTCTCCAGCACACCTATCAGGCAACCCGATGAGAACCCCCTTTATCCCGATTGATTTGCCCCCTGGCTTTGAGCATACGTTTACCCAAGTTGGCGATGTCACCCTCCATGCCATTGAAGGCGGCCAAGGCACTCCCCTCTTGCTTCTCGGTGGCTGGCCCCAAACCTGTTATGTCTGGCGATTTCTATGGTCTCAATTAGGCGAAAAATTCCGGGTGATTTCCCTCGATATGCGCGGGCAAGGAGATTCTGATATTCTGGCTGGCCCCTATGATTGCGGTACGGCGGCCCAGGAGATTAAAGACTTTTTGACGCTAAAGCAGATTGAAAAATTTTATCTGGTGGGGCATGATGTCGGGGCCTGGGTTGCATTTACCGTGCTGAAAACCTTTTCTGATGCGGTCTTAGGGGCGGGTTTGATTGATGCCGCAATTCCTGGCCTGGTGAGTTCCGACTTTTTTGGGGTCGTCAATGCCGCGAAAGTGTGGCAGTTTTATTTTCATAAAGTCCCAGATTTGGCCGATAGTTTGGTGGCTGGCAAAGAGCTAGATTACCTAAGTTGGTATTTCACCAATAAATCCAAACGCAAACAGAACTTGACCTCGGAGGTGATGGAGTACTATGCCCGTTACTACAGCCAGCCGGGAGCGATGAAAGCCGGATTTCTTTGGTATGCCGCTCTCGAAGACACCATGGCCGCCAATACCCTAGCCTCGGAGACAAAATTTACCCAGCCGATTTTTGCCATGGGGGGTGAGTTTGCCACAAAATCCTTGATCTACAACGGCATGACTCCCTACTGCACCAACCTCACCAGCTATGTGATTGAGCAATGCGGCCATTACATCCCCGAAGAAGCCCCGGAAGAAATTTTCCAGGCCATCACTACCACATTCAACGTCTAAAGGAGAAACTTAACCATGCATCGTCGTGACTTATTCAAACAGGGATTAGCCGCTGGAGCCGGAGCCTTAGCCACCTACAGTTTCATGCGCCCCCAGCCGGCCCAGGCCCAGTCTCGTTCAAACACCGTTAAACCCGGCCAATTTTGGCCCGATGGGATTCGGATGCCCATGTCCCTGTCCTTAATGTTTGAAACTGGGGCCCAACCCGCAACTGGGGCTCCTACTCCCTTTGGCAACTTCACCCCACCACCGGGAATTTACGATCTGCCGACCATTACCTGGTATCGCTATGGCTACACGGAAGGCGTGCCTCGGATTTTAGATGTTTTGGATAAATACAAGATCAAAATTACCTCCCATATGTCTGGGCGCACGGTGGAAATGTATCCAGATCGGGCTAGGGAAATTGTCCAACGGGGCCATGAAGCAGCGGCCCACGGCTGGAATTGGGATAATGAATTCAATATGTCCTATGAGCAGGAAAAAGCCTTCATCCAACGTAATGTGGACATGATCCTGAAGGTGACGGGACAGCGGGCAGTAGGATATAACGCACCCGGCCTGCGGGGATCGGTAAATGTCCTTAACGTCTTGAATGATTTAGGGTTCGTCTATCACATTGATGATGTCAGCCGGGATGAACCCTTTATTGTCAAATTGCTCAACGGAAAAACAATTGTGGTTGTCCCCTACGCTGTTTACATGAATGACATTCGCGCCTATGAAGCAAGGTTTTTCTCCTCAGAACAATATCTGATTGAACTGAAAAACTCCTTTGATCGCCTCTATGAAGAATCTGCCTACCGCCGCCGGATGATGGCTGTAACCATGCACGATCGCCTCCAACGCCCAGAACACGTCCAAACCTTTAATGAGTTTTTGGAATATGTGATCCAGAAGCCAGGTGTAACCTTTATGAAGAAAATTGACATTGCCAACTTTGCCAACAACGATCCCAATACAATTCGGGAAAATATTGCCGATGTCTATCCCAATGTCCCCAACTTTGAAAAGAAAACCTCCTAAAACTGGTGATAGCGCAGAGGTATATTTTTCATACATCAGATAGAAATGGATAAAATGATATACCTATTAAGATAAGAGAACGGACTGCCGATATTTTTAACTATGTCAAAAATTAAGGATCAGAAAATATGCAGATATAACGAGATGAACAGATCAATATTTTTCAAGCCCGATACCTTGTCCGCTTGGTTTAGGAAAGCTCTATTGATCATTTAAAGTCAGTCTAGTTTTACAAACTGCTCCAAATCAAAACTAGAAGTTTCATAATAGTAATTATAGTCATTGCAGATGGGAGCTTGGCTTAATCTATCGACAAATTCTTGAGGACTATTAACTAAAATGGCATCTTTCCGAGCAATCACAGTTTCCATGTATTCAATGCCGGGAAAATTTAGCAATATTGTCTTACAACCTAAAACCATTCCTTCAAATAAAGTTGTAGAAAACACTCCAGCTTGAATCTCTGAAGCTTTAAGCAGTTGGAAGATATCAGGAGTATCTACAGAAATGTGTAAATTAGGACTAGGGCAGTACTTTTTTTTCATCTGATTGTAAAGCTCAAAGTTTTCACTGGGATGTAATCTATATGTAATATTGTAAATTGTTAGTAATTTAGCGCATTCTATCGCGAAGGGGAAAAGGTACTTGCTAATCACACCCTGAGAAGTGAACAAAATAGAATTCTCTATCTTTCGTGGTGTATTTGAATTGACAGTAGCTATTAAGATATTAGGTGCACCAATAATTGATTTTTTTGTGTTAACAGGTAAGGAAACATTTTCAAACCAATAACGACCAAAACAGGCAATTTCATTAGGAAAATACGGGATATTGTTGTTGCTAACAGGGAAGCTATAACCCAAGTGAAATTTTGTAAAGGTACCATGCTGTAATTCGGTCACATGAATTCCCATTTCCTGGGCAGCATGAATTGCGGCATGATGAGCATAACTTATAGTTAAAAAGACTTTCTTTATTTTTAATTTTTCAAAAAGTAGCGTGAAATAAGACACATTTTTCTTGAAAACTCGTACTTTATGGTCAATATTCACTAATGATTTAATATCTATAGCAAATTCCAGTTTAATCCGATCTCGAATTTGAATTATTGAAGATGATTTAGTCTCAGGATATATGCAATTAAAGCAACTTCTTAAATATTCAATAGCATCAATTAAAAATAAAATTGAAAAAACATTAATAGAGTTTTTGTAATGTTTACCTCTCCAGTTTTCATACATCAGAATTTTATTTTTATCTAAAATTTTAGATAAAAGAGATTGCGAGTAGATATCATTGCCGTAAAATTGACGATGATGTGGTAGAAATAAAAAATCTCCAGTTTTATGATTTAATAATGGGTTGCGAATAAAAATCGCTGTAAATACTTGAGAGAGTCTAGCTATGACATCGAAAAGGTTATTTACCTTGTTAGGATGAGGAGTACTATACACTTTTACTTTTTGAACAATCTCGTAGTAGACTTGAAAACGAATCAGAGGCCAGAAGTAGATGTTTTCTATTTGTTGATCAAAAAGATTCAGTTCTTCTTCAAGTTGCCAAATGAAGTCACAAATATTTTTAATAGTAAAGTTTTTATTCATTACAGTTAGACTTAATATTTGTCATTGATTAGTATAAAGTGTTTAACAGCCTTTTATTCCTAAATCAAATAGTTATTTGATCAAGAAGAGATTATAAATTTGTAGAGGATACTTGAGTTTATAGATTGTAGATTGGTGTTTAATTCCGAGATAGTGAGCTTAGGAATTCGTACCAATTTTTACCAAAAGTATCCCAGCCACCAATGGCCTCCACTTTTTTAACGGCTGCTCTAGACATAGACTTTTGCAACTCGGGATCATCAGCAAGCTGAGTAAGACGATTGCAAATTATATCAGGAGAGCGTATTGGGACAATAAAACCCTCTACTCCATCAGTAATCAGTTCAGATGCACCAGTGTTAGTAGTTGCTATAACAGGACAACCACAGGCCATCGCTTCACCAATTACAACACCAAATCCATCTTCAATGCTGGGAAACACAAATGTATCTGCAAGATTATAATAGTAAGCAAGTTTTTCATTGGAAATAGTTCCTATAAAGTCAACCTTTTCTAAGTCTTGTGCAGATAAAATTATACTTGCTTCAGGTAATATATCACCAATAATTATGAGTCTTTTAGACGGATGTCTAAATTTTTTAAATGCCTGAAGCAAATCATAAATTCCTTTTCTTGCTTGAAAAGAGCCAACAAACAACAATATAAATTCTTTGGAGTTTTTGGAAACCGCTTTAGACTGAAACCTCTCTAATCGGGCACCAAAGGGAATTTTAATCAATTTCTTTTTATCGATTCCTTGATCTAAAAAGCTTTCGTAAGCAAACTGACTAGGAACGACAATATAATCTGCTTGCAAATATTCTGATTTTTCTTTTTCAACAAGTCGCGGATCAAAGCCTTGCCATTGAACCCCTAAACGCTCGTACTCCGTTTTTAAAAGTTGAGATTGAAACTGTATATGAGTAGAACCTCGGGTACAAATATATACTCCACCAAGAGCTTGAGCTTTTGCTCCGCAATGCAATCCTAAGCTATAGAGGGCAACTAAAATAGTCTGGGAATTAATTTGCGCTTCAACATATCGATCAAGACTCTCTCGCGCACGCCAAATCCATTCTCGGTTTAACCAAGGCCATTGCGATAAACCCATTCTTAAAGCGAACATATAAGGGGTATGCAACCAAGGAAAAGACTTGATTTTGTGAGAAGGAATACCATCCTCATCCTTCAGCTTGAATTTAGGATAGCCGGTATAAATCTTGCTTAATAGTTGATATTTCTCAAGCTGTCTTGCTAAGTGAAAATGATGGAATCTACCAATACTAACTTGTGTTACCTGGAGCATTTACTATATATGAAGATGTAACTATCGTTTTTTTGTTGTTGAATAAACCTCAATTTATATTACCTCAATTTGAAGCTATGTACGCAGAGGTTATTGAAAAACTTATACATTATGAATTTAAACTCTAAAGTAGTTCTTACATTTTTTGTGCTATAGTAAGTTTTATATATCAAAAATATAAAAATATTTAATTTTGCTGAATTTGTTTTCCTTGGGTAGAATTCTTTTTCATGTAAGCTAGATTGGGTATTTGATCTGGTAGAAAACTATTTAGAGATGCCAAACGTATTACTTGAGATCGAGCAAAGTAGTATTCCCTGATTTTTTACGGAAAATTTTATACCTTTAATAAGATCATTAGGCGATCAAATTTAGAAAATAGTTCATGTGTGATTGATTTCTCTCATTACTTGGATGTGTATTTATTTGTTTAGAAAGTCGATCTTGGGATCGCGATATTATTGCAGGAATCTAATTTTGTGATTGTAATTTTAACTGGGGCCTATAGAAATGTTGGTGATCATCTCATTGGAATTCGTGCTAAAGCACTTTTGAAAAAATATGTTGACAGTCATATTATTAATCTTGATCGTTGTTCTATAAAAGCAAAAGACTATAGTACTATTAACAAAGCAAAAATGGTTGTACTTTGTGGAGGACCTGCATATCAAAGAAATATGTATCCTGGAATTTATCAGCTAAACTATAAAAATATTCAGGTTCCTATCATTCCATTTGGTTTAGGTTGGAAGAGCAATTTAGAAGATATTCCGTCGAGTTTTACGTTTAACTCTAGTTCACTAGAATTTATAAAAACCATCCATGCAAGCATTCAAGTATCAAGTGCTCGTGATATTTTAACGCAGAAGCTTCTCAACTATTTGGGCATAAATAATGTAATTATGACTGGATGCCCGGCCTGGTATGACTTAGATTTTTTACCATTAAATTACTCCCATTCAGACCAAGTTGAGCAAGTTGTAGTAAGTATGCCAGCAAGGTATCATCCCCAGATTCCACTTCTTCTGAAGTATTTAATTCAACGCTTCCCAAATAGTAAGAAATTTGCAACATTTCATCATGGTTTTTGGCTCAAGTCTAATCTAGCTAATTTTAATCTTAAAGCTAGTTCAGATTTTTTAAGAATGTATTTGATTAGTGCTAAAAATGGATTTCATTCCCTTGATTTATCAAAAAATATAGAGAAATTAGAAATTTATGATGTAAAAAACAGTTTACATGTTGGTTACCGAGTTCATGCACATCTTTACTGTTTATCACATAGAAAACAATCATTTTTGTTATGTGAAGATATTAGAGGTGTTGCTCAAGCTAAAAGTTTAGAACACCCATATTTCTGTATAAGTGACGAAAAAGCAATCAGTAAATTAGATATATGCTTGAACAAGCACTTTAATACTGGAGGTAGGCAAATACAAGATACGGTTCAAAATATGAACAGGATATTTGAATCAATGATAGATTTTTTGAACACCATAAGTAGGAAATAAAGTATGTTTCTTGATCTCAGAAGCATTCTAACCAAGTTTAAAAGGAATTTTAAACGCTTATACTTTGGGTTTTGGGTTCGTCAAAAATGTGCTTCATTTAAAGAGCCTTTATGGATAAATCATAGATCAAGTGTTACGATAAATACACATATAGGTTCCAATGTTCATTTTAATGGATTGGTAATTCAAGGCGGTGGAAAAGTATTTATTGGGAATAACTTTCATTGTGGCAACGATTGTCTTTTCATTACGTCTGTTCATAACTATGAGGGCAAAGCCTTACCCTATGATGACACATACATTCATAAAGATATTTTGATAGAAGATAATGTATGGATTGGGAGTAGGGTTATTATTTTGGGAGGAGTTAATATTGGCGAAGGAGCAATAATACAAGCTGGAAGTGTTGTTGTTTGGGATATTCCCTCATGTGCGATCGCTGGTGGGCATCCTGCAAAGGTATTTAAGTATAGAGATATTGAACACTATAATGAACTTAAAAGAGATAATAAATTTCAGCAATATGGTAAGTATCGTTTTCAATAGACTAACTATAATGCAGCTTAAAAACCTCGATACTTTATTTAAGCTATTTAATAAGCCTATTCATCAGTATAAAAGCAGTACGTCTATAGATAGATATCCAAAAACTTTTAGGTTTGTTAAGTCACTCATGAAAGGTGAGAAATTACAAATTCTATCATTTGGTTGCTCGACAGGCGAAGAATGCTTTACATTATCAGATTATTTTACAGGTAGTAGTATAACTGGAGCTGACATTAATATTGGCAATATCAAAATAGCAAAAAAAAATAACTTTAATAATTCAATTCGTTTCATTCTTAGCCCTGATGACTTACTGCGAGAGAACCTAAAATATGACATAGTTTTTTGTATGTCAGTTTTTTGTAGGTGGCCTATTTTAAAAGGAGTTAAAAATAGCGAAGTAATTTATCCATTTAAAATATTTGAGAAGGGACTTGAGTTTATTGATAAGTTTTTGAAAAAAAACGGATATTTAGTCCTGCATAATAACAGCTATTTATTTCAAGATTCGAGTATTTTTTATCGTTATTCTGAAGTCATATCTAGTGACATGCTAGATATAGAAATAGTCGATAAATTTAGTAGAAATGGGTACCCCATTAATCAGCTGAGGCCGTGTAATGTTTTTCAAAAGCTATACGACTAACTAATCTGTTATTACTAAGGCAATAAATTTCAAAAATTGTTGATTATGATTTCTTTATATTTAATTGATATATAATATCATCTACTATAGTTTACACATGATATTGGGCTTGCCTCTGACTATAATCGAGTGTAGAGCTACTATTTTTACTTGGTTAGCTTTAAGCTTAAGTAATTATTCTAAAAAATTGAATTGCTCCGACTTTTGAGAATCTCAGGTCAATTAGGTGTGATACACAGAAAGTTTTACTCTCAATATAGCAGTCTGTTTTGATTTCTAAGAATACTTGATTATCACTAGCTTATGTCAGGAATAGCCTTTCCTTTTGAGTAGAGTGACATCAAAATCCTTGCACCATAAATAACACTCAATCTCACAAATCATTGCTATTTGCTATATCAGTTGATATTTAACTGATTTTCTGAAAAAAATTAGTAATCTTTTATCTTTGATTTGATTAAAAGGTCGATGGGGCGTAATTTGCAAACTTTTTGCTTATCTTAAACTGACGTAGAATTGTAGATGTAATGTTTGTCACGTAAAATTTATATGTCTCAAGCCTGGTACATTGTCCCTGTTAGAGGGGGTTCAACTGGCCTGCCCAGAAAAAATGCACGTTTATTAGGTGGGAGGCCTTTACTTTGTCATGTTCTACAAACCCTAAAATTGGTTGATTCATCTGAACATATTGTGGTTGTTACTGATGATATGGAACTACAATCATTAGCGGAAGATGAGGGTGTGCGGGTTTTAATCGAACCCAAAACGGATGGTAAAGCTACTTTAGATCAAGTCTGCTATCGTGTGGTTGAGCACCTTTTCAAATTTGGTGCTAATGAAGATGATTTACTGTTGACTATTCAAGCAACTTGTCCGTTTATTAGCGTTGCTACCATTATCAAGGCTAGGCAAATACTAGATGATCACGCTGGTTCAGTTATTACCGTTGTAGACGATAGACATTTAACCTGGACGATTGATCAAAGCGGACACGCTATTCCCTTGTACACAGAAAGGGTAAATAGACAAAACTTACCACCCCTTTTTAGAGAGTCTGGAGCAGTTATTGGTTCCACAATTAGGTTAATTCAATTAACTGGTACACGAATTAATACTCCAATTCAAATGATTGAAGTTAGTGATAAAGAAGGGCTTGATATTGATGATTTTAAAGACTGGCTCATTGCAGAATATTTTCTTAAAGAATGTAAAATTATTATTCGTGCTGATGCAAGCAGAAAAGTCGGTATGGGGCATGTTTATAGAGCATTAACTTTGGCTGGTGAGCTTGATCAGTATCAACCAATGTTGGCTACTATGACTATTGATGATGATACCTTAGGGTTGGATTTTTTTAGTCAATTTCCCTATCAAGTTTTTGATGTTACTAGCAATGAAGAATTTATTAATGTATGTGAAGCTGAAAAACCTCAGTATATTTTTCTTGATCAGCTATCAACTTCCAAAGAATATATATACTCTCTCAAGAAGATAGGTGCAAGAATTATTACGTTTGAAGATCTAGGTGATGGTGCTTTTGAAGCTGATCTAGTAATTAATGATTTATATAAAATTTCAAATCTCCCTGAAGAAAAGCAACTATATGGTGTCAATAATGTTTTTCTACCTTCTTCTTTTCTATCCATAGAACCTCAAAATCAAGTTAACTTATCTGTCAACTGTATCTTAGTTTTGTTTGGTGGTTCTGATCCCTTGAAACTTACTGTTAGGTCATTAGAAGCACTACGAGCTATTAATTTTAAAGGTCATGTAATAGTTATTCAGGGACTAGGTCAAATCAATCGAAATATTAATCTAGATAATTATGGATTGAATGGTGAAGTTATGCAAAATATATCGTATATCCCCAAGATTATGAAAAAAGCTGATCTTGCTCTCTCCAGTGCTGGTAGAACTATTACTGAATTGATGTATCTTGGAGTTCCAACAATGTGCATCTGTCAAAATGAGAGAGAACTTACACATTCTCATGCGTCTCAAATGTATGGAGTTCACAATATTGGTTTAGGAACTTTAATTAATAATTCTGTAATTGAGGCTAATATTAAATTCTTAATTGATAATCCTCAATTTAGACTAAATATGCAGAAGCGTGCCTTGTCAGCGATCAGGGGTCATTCTAATAAAAAAGTAATAGAAAGGATTCAAGAGAGGCTTCAATGTGAGTTTTGATGATTCCAATGAAGCATCCAATTCCAGCTATCCCGTACCATTTCTTCAAGGTTGCGTTGAGTTTGCCACTTTAGCAATTTATTTGCTTTACTTGTGATAGCAATAGTTTTTTCAGGATCGCCTTTTCTTCTGGGATTAAAGACAATCGGAACGGTCTTGCCTGTAACTTTTTTAACCATATTAACCACATCTAGGACAGAATATCCTACACCTGTTCCTAAATTTAATACCGTGCTTATAGACCTTCTTTCAAGTAACTCTAATGCTTTAATATGAGCACTAGCAACATCTTCCACATGTATGTAATCTCTAATTGCTGTCCCATCGTGAGTATTATAGTCTGTTCCGTATATTTGTAAGATATCTCTTTTCCTTTCTGCAGTTAGTAGCGCAATTGGTAATAAACTAGTCGGCTCTCTCTTAGCATTTCCTACTTTATTTTCTGGATCATTTCCAACGGCATTAAAGTATCGAAATATAATTCGATCAATACAGCAAGAATCGCCGATTTCTTGAATCATCTTTTCACAGATAAGTTTTGTTGTTCCGTATGGATTAATTGGACGTGTTTCACATGTTTCATCAATTAGAACATGTTGTGTTAAGCCATATACTGCAGCAGTACTTGAAAAAATTAGTTTTCTTAGACCTGTATACTGCATTGCCTTGAGCAAAGAGAGGGTTGAAACAACGTTATTGTCATAATAAGCTTCGGGATGTAGTATAGATTCATGTGGTGATATTGAAGCAGCCATATGAATGACATAGCTTGGTTGATACTTTGTAATAATATTTTCGAGTAGGTTAGTATTCTGAAGATTCCCATCTAAAATAATTGAATTTTTCATAAGATAGCTAAATTGAGGTTTAGCATAATCATAGATAATTGGTAGATAGCCTTTATTTATTAGTTGTTTACAAACATGAGAACCGATATATCCTAATCCACCTGTTACTAAAACTTTAGACTTAGGCATACTAATAAACAAAATAAATGTACATTAACGCGCGGGATCTGTAATGATGAATAGCTTTAAATGCCTTTATGAATCAAAGGAAGTATTTTCTTTTCTGCACCCTTACATTATTGCAGAGATTGGTGTTAATCATGAAAACTCTATGGATATGGCGAAACTTATGATTGATCAAGTAGCTGCTGTCGGGGGGCATGCTGTTAAATTTCAGACGTATAAGGCTGAATTACTGGCTTCTCCCAACTATGCTCCTTCCTACTGGGATAGATCAGAGGAACCCTGTGGATCACAGTTTGAGTTGTTTAAAAAGTATGACAAATTTAGTATTTCTGAGTATGAAGTCCTTGCTGATTATGCCAAATGTGCTGGCGTGGATTTTCTCTCAACTCCTTTTGACCTCGATTCTGTAAATTACTTAGCTCCGTTAATGAAATTTTTTAAGGTTGCTTCTGCAGACATTACTAATATTCCCCTTCTTCGGGAAATTGCCCGGCAGAATAAACCTGTATTACTATCAACAGGTGCATCAACATTTGCTGAGATAGAAGTAGCAAGCAAAATATTAAGAGATTATGGTGCTCCTGATGTTGGGTTGATGCATTGTGTATTAAACTATCCAACTTCAAAGGAGAATGCCCAATTGTCCATAATGCGTGACTTGATCAGAGTATTTGGGAAGGATTGTTCTATTGGTTATTCAGATCATGTAAAACCTAATTTAGATGGTTCTATGCCTGCCTTAGAAGTTGCTGTCCTCCATGGTGCTTTGGTTATAGAAAAGCATTATACTTACGATAGAAGTTTATCTGGAAATGATCATTACCATGCGATGGATAAGCTATGTTTGGGTAAATTTATTGAAAAACTTCAGGATTATAGAAATCTTTATGGCCATGGCGCGCGTAAAATTGAGCTTGAAGAACAAGCAATTGCAAATGCACGCCGAAAAATAATAACTACTAAAGATATTCAAAAAGGTGAAACCTTGACTGAGAAAAACTTAATTGCTTTAAGGGCTAATCATGGAATCAATATATCTTTGTGGGATGAAGTTATTGGTAAGACTGCAATTAAGAATCTTATAAAAGGGGAACCTATTTTTTGGGGGGATTTTAGTTGATATACCTCCCGATTGCAGAGTTCTTATTTTTTTGGTAATGATGCACATCTTCGCCTTTGGATAACAAGAATGCTACTATGCAATGCCGTTCAAAAGTTTTTAATTCTTTGAAAAGTTATAATGGATTAGGTGTAGTTTTGCTTTGCATATAGATACCGTGGTAATACATGGTTCTATGAAAAATGTGGACAACTTTGACATAACTTAATATACAGATGATGTATTCTTCTATTTATTTTTGATTCTTATTTTTAAGATACTTCTTCTTTGATTTTAATTTCACATAGGATTGCTAGAAACTAGGTAAGGCTGCTAAAATCAAATTATAAATTTCTAGTAACTCTTGATTTTATGTGTGCCTTTAAAACGACTTTCACAAGAATTACTTTTGGTCTTTGCTTCTTTGCAAATATTAGCTCTCCAGTTTTTGCTCTTGAATCCACTCCAGTCCTTTCCACCAAAATTGCCATGAAAGCAGCCGAAGCGGCCATTGAAGCGTGTCGAGCGCAGGGGTGGGGTGTGACAGCAACGGTTGTGAATCCAGAAGGAAATGTGATCGTGGTGATTCGCAATGATGGAGCCGGCATCCATACGGTACAAACCTCTTTTAACAAGGCCTATTCAGCGGTGACGTTGGCGAACAATCACAATCTGGATACTACCTCCGAGATTCTTGCCTCCATGCAGGCTAAAGGCGCGGTTGGAGTGGGAGTTTGGCCTATGCCTGCGGATCCACTGCGGGGAATTACCTTATTTCCAGGTGGGGTGCGGCTGATGTCCAAAGGGAAGCTGGTCGGGGGCTTAGGGATTTCTGGTACACCTGTGGGTATGACTGATCAAGGCTGTGCCCTTAAAGGTCGGGATGCAATTCTGAATGACCTGAAATAAACCCGGCCTGGGACTTTCCCTTGCCCAACCTTATTTAAGATTGAGCAAAATTAAGGTTCCGTGGTAAGCCGCCACTGCCAACTGTTTGCCATTGGGGTGAAATGCAACACTCCCTAGGCGTTCTAAGTTGGGGTTGTAGCTGTCGAGTAGTTGGCCTTGAAAATCCCAAAGGCGGAGAATGCCATCATCGGAAACCGTGGCAATCAAATTATTTCGGCTAAAGGCGGCTCCTGTGACCCAGCCATTTTCCAGCACCTTGAGTTTCAGAACTTGTTTCCCCTGCAAATTAAAAACTCGGGCCGTGCCATCAAACCCAGCCGTAACTAAGAATTTGCCATCAGGACTAAAGCTGACACTGTTCAATCGCCCTTGCCCGGTTTGAATCGAGTTGATGGTCTCCCCTTTCGGGTTGAGTAGAGTAATTGTGCCAATGTCCTGAGTTACTGCAATTAAATCCGCCAGGGGGGACAAATCCATATTCCGACTAACGCCGGGCCGGGTGAGGGTGGCCCAATTCGTCCCATCGAATGCCCAATATTTGATGCTGCCATCATCGGAACCAGAGACTACGCCGCCTTGGGGCAAAAACCGGACATCCGTGACCCCAGAAACATGGCCCCGCAGTTCTTGCAAAACCGCCCCTTGAATATCCCAAACCCGCACGGTGCCGTCATAACTAGCGGTGACAATCTTAGAAGTATCAGCACTAAACTGCCCATTAAACAGCATTGCTAGGGGTTTTCCGGCAAATTCCCGCACAAATTCCCCATTCGCTGTCCAGAGTTTGGCCAGGCCATCCGTGGCTGTAGAGAGGAGGTATCGCCCGTCCCGACTGTAGTGGATTTGAATAATCGCCTCGCCCGTGAGCTTGTGTCCGAGAAATTGTTTAACGACTTCAAGCTTGGCCTGGGTAGGGCGGCGGCTGAGGAGGGGGGTGGATGTCGCTGGGGAGAGTTGACTTAAAACCGGCGGAATACTAACCAGGCCCAGGCCAAGACTAAAGCTGAGAGCAAAAGAGACAACGAACGTTTTTTTCACAGGAGTTACTACCGATCGATCACAACGAAACATCTAGAATCCAAACTTGCCCTTTATTACTCGTCACGGCCAACTGCTTACCATCGGGGGAGAAATTTAAGCTGGTGAGCCGATTGTTTTCGCCTAAGGGCAAGCTATAAATTAACCGCCCATCAATGGCCCAAATGCGTAAAATGCCATCATCACTGGCCGTCGCAATGTGAAACCCCAAAAAATGAAAATCGGTGCCATTGACCCAGCCGGATTTGGTGGCCTTAAATTCCATCGCTAAGGTGCCATCTAAACGCCAGAGCTTAGCTGAGCCATCGGTACCCGCCGTAATCACAAACCTCCCCTGAGGACTAAAACGAACATGATTCATTCGCCCTTGCCCAGTGTTGATCGTTTGTTTAATCTCACCATTGGGGGCGAGGTAGTAGAGGGTACCACTATCGGAAACGCTTGCAATCAGTTGACTTTCAGGAGAGTAAGCCAGATTCCGAGCTGTTCCGGGCTTAATGATTCCCGCTAAGCGATTGCCCGAATTATTGAAAATTAGGGTTTGCCCATCATCGGAGCAGGTAACGAGAATCTCCCCATCTAGACCGAAGAGTGCATCTGCTGCGGCCGCCCGGTGGGGTTCAAATTTTTGCCGCACTCGACCTTGAGGATTCCAAACCCAGACGGTGCCGTCATAGCCTGTCGTCAGAATAGATTGGCCATCCGGGGAAAAGCGAGCGTTGAACATCGGGGGTTTTTGCCCAGACAGGGTGGCTAAGGACTGTCCCTGTAAATTCCAGAGCGAGGCAACTCCTTCGGCTGATGCGGTCACGAGAGTTTGACTATCGGGGCTGAAATAAATTCGATTTAGGGCGACGGAACTGGCCTGGAACTGTAGCCTGACCTTGACTGGGGCCTGAGCCACCGCCACCTGCACCGCTGGCCTGGCAACCTCTGCTGTACTGATCTGGGTTCCGCTAAACCAGGCCCCACCCAATAGCAACGGTAGAATTAAGGCTTGATTGAATGACATGGGAGCACCGACACTGGAATAACGCTTAGCCCGAACCCGTGCCCAACAATTACAACAAATTAACTGGGGAACGAACACTCAAAATATCGGGTTATAGTTAGCTTACTCCAGGCCTGGGCGATCCTCAGCCAAAGTAAATATTAAGAAGTATGCTGTCACGTCAACGAATTTAGTATTGCTCAGAACTATCTCAATTTGTAACACCTTTAGCGTCATGAGTCACTCGGCCAATTCCACCACCCGTTTTTCCAATCGCGTCGAGTACTACGTTAAATATCGTCCGACCTATCCCCCCGAAATTATTGACTTTCTGACAAAAACAATTAATTTATCGTCAAATTCTGTAATTGCCGATATTGGCTCAGGCACCGGACTCTTGGCAGAACTCTTTTTGAGGCAGGGCAACCCAGTCTTTGGAGTCGAACCCAACTTAGAAATGCGCCAGGCCGGGGAGGAATTTTTACAACACTATCCGCGCTTTACTAGTATTGACGGGACAGCCGAAGCAACCACTCTGGCGGATCGGAGTATCGATGTGATTGTTGCTGGCCAGGCCTTTCATTGGTTTAATGTGGCCCAATGTCAACCCGAGTTTCAACGCATCTTAAAAGCCGGGGCCTGGGTGGTGCTGATTTGGAATGAACGGCAAACGGAAACTACGCCATTCCTAAGGGCCTTTGAAGCCTTCTTGCACAACTTTAGTACGGATTACCAACAAATTGATCATCGAAATGTTGATCATCAGCTCCTGACAACTTTTTTCGGCGGCACCCATTATCAACTACAAACGTTTCCCAACCAGCAAGTCTTTGATTACGATGGTCTTCTGGGCCGTGTTTTATCCTCATCCTATATTCCCATGCCTGGAGATGCCAATTATCAACCGATGTTAACAACCTTGGAAAAACTATTTGCTCAATATCAAGAACAAAACCAAGTTGCATTTTTGTATGATACTAAAGTCTTTTATGGACAATTATATTAATCGTGAAACAATGAGTCTCTGACCTCACGAGTTAAATGAAAACAAAATCTTGCATTATTTCAGTTTGAGGAGTGTGTTAGATCGTGAATGTATCTCGCCGTAAATTTATCACGCTTGCTGGAGCCGCTGCGTTTACGGTAATTGCTTCCTCTCGTTTACGGGCCATTGCCTCCGGACAACCCTTAGATGCGGAATTGGATCGGGCTTTGCCGTTTCCAGGCCAGTATGGAAAAGACTATAACCAGGCCAAGATCAATGCCTTTCATCTCCATAATCAACCCACCACCAGCCCGCTGCATCAAACCCTTGAAGCCCTCTGGAACGATGTCTTTGAGCAAACTAATGGCGAACTCTTAGTCACAGTTGTCCCCCAGGATGCCGCCATGCCCGCCGGAGATCCGCAAGCGGTACGTCTCGCTGCCGAAGGACGCTTTGAAATTGTCAGTGTTGCCGGCCCGATTATTGATAAGCTCTGCCCAGAAGTGATTGGGGTGCAAAATGTTTGTTTTATTTATCGCTCTCCCCAAGAAGTTTTCAGCATTATCAATCGACCCCAATTTGCCGCGGCCCTGAGCCAAGCAGTAGCCAAATATAATCTGACGTATTTACAGCACGGGACGTTTGATAATGGCATGCGTTGTGTTACGTCTGTCGCAGGAAGACCAATTTGGAACAGCCAGGATTTCAAGGATTTAACCATCCGAGTTCCCCCCTCCAATGACATTAAAGCCGCCATGCAAGCCCTGGGTGCAAAACCAACAGAATTCACAATGAATCAGGTGTATCAGGCCTTAAAAGATAAATCAGTCCAGGCCCAGGAAAATCCCTTCTCCGTGGCGTTGGGTTTCAAGCTGTACGAAGTGACTAAGTACCTGAATATGACGAATCACGCTTGGTCGGGGTATAACACCTTTTTTAATACCAAGTTTTGGCAGAGTCTATCCCTGGAAACCCAACAGGTGATTCAAAAACAAATCCCCATTTACCAGGCCAAGCAAATCCAAGCCCAGGCAGATTACAACACTAAAGCCTATCGAGACCTGACGCAAAACCTGGGGATGATTGCGACTCAACCAGAACTAGGAGATATTTATCCAAAACTGAAGCCGGTTTATGACGCAATCTTTCAACAACTCTCACCCCAGGCCAGAGACTTAATTCGCCCTCTGTTAACGGCCCGGACTGGATTTACATTTTAATCTATTACTAACCTAAACTATGTCTCGGATTCTTCCTCGATCTTCCTCGAAATGGCTTTATTTTGGTATCGCCCTGATTTTGCTGATTCTCTTGGCTCGGACTCCCCTGGCCTGGGCCCAAAGTAATGACTTTGTCCGCAAAACTGTGGATTTAAGTCGCTATGGCTTGCCAGTTTCTCTGGATTTTAGTTCAAAGCGGCAGGAAGTTGTGATTGGGTTTAAGGATTGTCAACTCCTCTTTTTGGATGCCAAGCTTACGCCGAAAAATAATGTTACCTATCCTGGCTGTAAAAGCTTATTTGGCGCAAAATATGGTATCCTCAATGGCACCCCAGTTGTGGTTTCCTCTCTCTATACAGGGAACAGTGCGGTCTATGATTTTCAGAAGACTCATATCCTCGCGACCCATACCTCTGCCGTCACCAGCTCCACGATTGTCAATGACCGGATTCTCTCTACCTCAGATGATGGCTCAGTAGCCGTGACCAAGGTCTTTGATCTGGGAGAAACAGAGACCCAAACCCATAAGTTTTATGAATCCGTTGGAGCCTCGCGCAAGTTAGCAATTTATCCTAATTCCGGTGGCTCTGTGTCTCGCTTAGCGGTAAGCTATGATACCGGTGAAATTGCGATTTTTCCAACGGCTCAAGACCTATTCAAGCAATCTCCCCCTCCAAAAATTTACCGTCCCATTAAAAGTCGGGTTAATGCCCTGAAATTTACCCCCGATGGCCAGTCTTTAATTGTGGGTTATTTTACGGGAGAATTGATCAAATTAGATTTAACCAGTGGGGCAGTCACAACATTCCTCCGAGCTGAGCTATGGTTAAACAGCATTGCCATGAATAACGCGGGCCTGTTAATCACTGGAGATGATCAGGGTTTAATTCAAGTCTTGTCTTACAAAACTGGAAAACTCTTAGCCCGTTATCAAACTTCCCCAAAGGGCATCAACAGCATCGTCTTCTTGGATGAAGCAACTATTCTGGCCATTGATACCGCGGGGCAACTGTATGAGTGTGACCTGAGTGCGATTTCTCCTCACTAAGCCCTAGGGTTTGAGTTTCGGGGCAATTTTTTCAAGTCCTTTCAAGGCACAGGCCTGGTCTAAATTACCATTAGGAGCACCGGAGACCCCAATCGCCCCAATTAACTCATCACCCACCTTAATCGCCAGGCCACCCGTACTGTAGTTAACTCCATACAGAGGATTTGACGGTAACGGCAGAGAGCCAACGGGTAACGGAGCCGGAGTCATTTTGCCAGCAATTGCTTGAGTGGAATCAACCTTGAGAATTGGCCCCAAGGTAATCACAGTATAGGCTTTGTCGTGGCTCATCTGAATAGTGTGGGGAGTTGCATTATTGCCTCGGACAACGGCCTGAACTAACCCATCCCGATTGACGATTGTTGCCGTGACGTTATAGCCATCTTTCTGACAGGTTTGCACTGCGATTGTTGCTGCTTCCACTGCTAAATCTACAGGTAGTTGATAGTAACTTGGCAATGCCAGAGCAGCGGCTGAAAACCCCATAAAACAACCTAGATTGATGCAGATGAGGAGTAACGGTTTCCGACAGAAGAACATAGCCCAGGCCTCGAGGATAATAAATTGCAATCTCACTGACTCTAGCAAAGATGATCTGTTTTTTTGATGAAGTCTGTTCAAGAAGCTGTTAATTTTTAAGAACATGACCCAACATCACTACATCAGCTTCCAGGAAAATTTTTAAATTACTTTAACTTTCCTTGGAAAAATTCAATGATTCGCAACTTTAAAATAAGAAGTATTGCTAGGACATGGATAACATAGTAACGGATTCATTGGTAGGAATTTTTCTGACTATGAGCCATCTGCCTAGGTATTTAATATAACAATTCTGTTCGCTCCAATGATATGTTAGACAACGCTCTCACGTTCAATGGTTGTTACCTTTAGCCGTAAGCCCAAAGCCTGAAAAACTTTGAGGATAGTTGCAAATTCTGGATTACCTTCAATAGATAGTGCTTTATAAAGACTTTCACGACCAAGACCTGTATCACGTGATATCTGAGTCATTCCTTTAGAACGAGCAATATCGCCAAGAGCAGCAGCAATCAAGGCTGGATCACCATCTTCAAGAGCTGCTTCAAGATACGCTGCTATATCTTCTTTAGTTTCCAAGTAATTTGCTGCATCCCAAAGCTGAGTTTGAGTTTTAGCCATGCTACCTCCTATAACGATTGTGCTTGTTCAATTGCTTTTGTAATGTCCTGCTGTTGGGTGCGCTTATCACCACCTGCTAGCAAGACAATCACAGTAGATTCGCGTTGAATGAAATAAATCCTGTAACCTGGCCCATAGTCGATGCGAAGTTCAGAGACACCTGATCCAACTGGTTTTACATCGCCAGGATTTCCCAAGGATAAACGACGAATACGAGTATTAATGCGTGCCTTCACCTGACTATCTCGTAAACTCTTGAACCAAAGAGCATAAACCTTGGTTTCGCGGATCTCAATCATGACTCAATTGTATCTTATAGGATACAAAAAAGTAAGCTATAAAACTTACTGAGTTCAAATGTGTTAGACGAAGCAAGGCTTGGGTCTAGCTATGGATTAAATAGAAAATTTCCACCTAACTTAGAAAATCTTTTTACTAGATCAAAACTCACAAATATTATGGTTGATAAATAAATCACCAATAATTTCAACTTATGCAACCTGAGCTTCCTCCTAAAAAAACTGTAACGTGAGGATCAGCAGCTTGTTTAGAACAAAAAGTATCGCCAGGCCATGGGTAGGATGGTTGCGGGCTCACAGGTGAGAATTTCCCAATTAATGCCCCCATCTGCCCAGGCCCCAACGCATCCCGATTCTCTAACCACCCTAGTAATGACTACTCGGTCTTACTTCCCAACCTACCCTTGCCCGAATTAATCAAGCAAGCTCAAAGAAAAGATTCCAGGATAACAAGACAGCAAATCAAAAGTTCTGCTCCGAAAATCACATGACTAACGACAAAACTCAGCGGCGGTGGATAACCTTTGCCACACCACAGGCGGCTTTCGTCCGTCCGCTGCATTTGAATTATTGGGCTGCTGGTGACCCAAAATTATATCTAAAGCGTCACTTGGGAAATAAGGTTTTCAGGTATAGGTATACGTCATGTTCTACAGAAATTTTATATGTACCAAGAACACTTAAGAGCGGTACGATTGAACTACGCAAAAACTGAGACGATCGAAAGAGGCAGAAAGAAAATTGTTTAATCGAGTTTTATGGACACTTGACAACGATTTTGATCCTTTCCTCTTTGAGAGGCTTTGCACTGACTTGATGTTTAGGAACGAATACAAGAATATTGTCCCTTTTGGAAGAACTAGGGATAGAGGTAGAGATGCTCAAGTATCTCTTTATAAAGGGAGTCATCCATATAGTTCTGACAGAGTCTTCTTTCAGTACAGTCTGGAGAAGAGGTGGGAGAGCAAGCTTAAAAATGAAATTAATAAAATTAAGTCTTACAACCAAGAAATATCTTCTCTTGTTTTTGTAACATCTCAAAATGTTTCGGGAGATAAAAGAGACAAACTAGAAAACGAGTTTTTTATCGAACATAAATGCAAGTTGATTATATTTGATAGAGAATGGCTGAGACTCCAATTAGAAGAAGCTAATCAAGATCTAGCTCAGAAGTACCTGGGCATTCCAGGAAATCTACTACTTGCTGATGCGAGAGAATTAGCCAGACCTTCACCTCCTAAAAAACACTTGGAAGAAGCCTGGACATTATTCGTTGTAGGGGATTACGAGCAAGCACTCCCAAGGCTTAAAGGGCTTATAGAAACAGGTTTTGATGCAGATGTATGGAAGTGTATAGCCTGGTGTCACTATATCTTATTAAATTATATAGAAGCGCTACGTGCTATAGAAAAATCTTTGGTGCTAGAGCCTGAATCTAGAGAATCTCTAACTATCAAAGGTTGTATTTTAGCTGAATCAGGTATTTCCGAAAACTCAAGAACTAAACTTGCTTTGAGTAAGAAGATATTCCTAGATTTAATTGAGCAAGAAAAATCATGGATAATTTACTATAACCTTGGTAATGCTCTTGGTGGTTTACAGGAGTATGTAGAAGCCAAAGAGTCATATCTCAAAGCAATTGATATAAATAGTGAAGTTGCAGAAGTTTGGAGCAATCTTGGAAATTGCTTGCATCACCTCCAAGAGCATGAACACGAACTAACTTGTTTTGATAGAGCAATCTCCTTAAATCCCAATTTATCTCAAGCCTTCATCTGCAAGGCCAATACTTTAGGGAAAGTGTACGGTAAATATGAAGAAGCAATTGAGATTCTTGACTTTGTTCTCGAAAGAGAGCCTGATGTAGAGCGCGGATTTCCATACTTTTGGTACTGGAGAGCTAAATTCTTATTAGAGATGAATGATATTCACTTGGCTTTAGAATCGGTTGAAACTGGTTTGCTTAATTTTCCCGATAATCAAAGTCTTTTAGATTTAAAGTCATTCATACTGAGTAATTTATGGCAAACGGAAAGTACTTATCTGGAAAGGGCAATAGAATTTTTCGAGATGAGGGCTTACTCTAACTTGGATGATTATCGACCGTTTATACAACTAGCACAAATCCATCTGACTAGAAGTAAACCAGAAGATGCATTGGAATGTATCAAGAATGCTATCAATATTCTATCCCCAATGCAGGCAATAGACCATGATAACCTAAACCTCCTTAAATTATCAATTGAAGATTTGATTGAAGCAATTTATCATATTTCTATTTACAAAAACTTTAGAAGTATGTCACCCGTAAGCATTCCATATTTGTTTGAAAACCTAGATGAAATTCTTGTCTGTATATATCAGTTTTCATGGATTTGTTTCTTAGTATCGTTCAATGATTTGTTCCACTTTTTCTTTGAAAAAATAGAAGATAAAATAGAACAAGATGATGAAATCGAAGTTGCATCTTCGCTTTTAGAAGCCTTCAAGAAGTGTCATATAAATGCAAGTCACGACATAATCAAAATCGCTAGTGTTATCGGAGTTCTTTACTCCAACCAAACCCAGAACTTTAAAGTTCAGGTAATGACTTCTCTAATGTTAGCTTTGCCTGAAGTCGCTTTAGTAGAGTCATCTCGCCAAATTGGATATCTTGCTGGGGTATATAACATAAGCCCTAAAGTTCTGGAGAAAGCTCAGTTGCTTGTCGAAAGCTCGCTAGATAACTGGTTTAAGGATCTTGCAATAGAAGTAGGGCAAGTGGTAAACACCCATTTTCTACTCTTGAATGACTCCACAGAATCTAATTAATTAGGGCAAAAGTATTCAAGCATTAACAAACCGGGATATAAAGCTCCCTAACTAAGTATTAGATGGAAAAATTCTGTCTAAGATTAACTTTATGGTGTTTAGGCTGAATGTCAAGTTTCCACCTAATCACCATTGGTTTCAGGTTATGAAAGCTGAGCCTTCTCCTAAAAAAACTGCAACGTGAGGATCAGCAGCATGGTTAGAAGAGAAAGTATCGCCAGGCCATGGGTAAGACGGTTGCAAGTTCACAGGTGAGAATTTTGCCAATAATGCCCCATCCGCCCAGGCCCTAAGGCATCAGGATTCTCTAACCATATAGTAATGACTACTTGGTCTTACTTCCTAACTTACCCTTTAACGGCTAGGTTGAGCGATGCTTGGTACCCTCACCCATATCTCTTGCCAGCCAGCTTTAACGTTTTTCTAGACTACGCTTTCGCGACAAATTCACAACTCTTCTGTCACTCTCAGCCTGTTGCTTTTGCAGATCAGCGAAAAGCGCTTTCAAGTTGTGGTTGAACGACCGTGAATACTCTTCGCGAATTCTGTGAATTTCTTCTACAATCACATCTTGATACATCATTAATCTCCAAGCAGTTCATAGGGTGTGCAAAGAATTGGTAACTCATACCCAAAACTAAGGCTGATCTCTGCCAGCTTCCTTTGGATTTGGGCATTAGCTATGTGCTTACAGTTCCATGTGAGAAGATAATCTATTCCATGAATTGTTGCGGCTGCAATATGAACAGCGTCAACATCAGCTTTTGGAGGAAGACTACTGCGTTCCAAAAATTGCTCTGCTAGATCAAGAACAGATTGATTCAGTTCGAGCAATTCAAAATCACGAATAATTGCGAGCCGTTGGGTTGCAATTTGGGCATCTCCTTGAGAAGCTTCCTTTATAACTGCTTGAGAAGTATAAAGTTGAAACCTATTGCGACGTGTATCCCACCATTCTCTGGTTATCTAAATATTGGCGGCCAAAACAATATCTCTGTTTGGTCGGGCAGTCAGATAACCCAAGATGCTGGTTTCGATGTAGACGGTTTCACTCATGCGAGGCAGGCGGGGAGCCTCTTTATTCTAGTTCAGCTTTTCTTCCTCGTTAGGATAAGTGGCCTGTGTAGAACAGAAAGTATCCCTGGACCATGGATAAGACGGTTGCAAGTTCACAGATGAGAATTTTCCTAATAATGCCCCCATCGACCTAGGCCCCAACGCATCCCGATCCTCTAACCACTGTAGTAATGACAACTTGGTCTTACTTCCCAACCTACCCTTGCTCGAATTAATCAAGCAAGCTCAAAGAAAAGATTCCAGGATAACAAGAAAGCCAATTATTATGTTTTGCTCCGACAATCAGACGACTAACGGCCTGGCAATAACCTGCGGGCATCCGACCGGAGGGAGGATGACCGTCTGGTTCATTGCCATGTTATGCGGCGGTGCGCTCGCTAGCAACCCTCGACCTCCGACATGAGGTCCTGAGCCAACTCTCTCACCTCGGGATCATCGTCGCGGAGTGCTCGCCGCGCGACCGCCAAGAGCTGTCCGTGCATCATGTCAACGGGTCGAGGTTCAGTGGCCGTCAACTGTATCAGCACGCGGAGGACGTCGCGTCTGACGTTCGCAACCGAGTCGCCCGCCGCTGCCAGTATGCGGGAGTCGAAACGGCAGAGGTCAACGTGGATGTATTTGAGGGCGCGAGCCGCATTCTCGCGCACGACGTCCGTCGAGCTCCCGAGCATCTCCAGCAGAGCAGGCTCGGCGATCTGAGCGCCGTGGTTCCAACGTAGGCCCCAAGCGGCCAAGTCTGCGTCGTTGCCATTCGACGAGCGCAAGAGCGTCAACAAACGCTCAACACCTGCAGGGACGATCTGACCTGCCAGTTGGGCGCAGAGTTCCCGCGTCTTGTTTGTGCGCGCCTCGTCGAGCATGGCAACGACGAGCTGCTCAAGGACCGCCGGACCTCTGGCGCCCAGGGCATCCACGGCCTCGTCGGTGGTTGCCGGATCGTCCAGCGCGGTGATCAGGTCGTCTACGCCACGCATCTTCGTTACCGTCGTCCGCATAACTAGGTATTAGGCTGAAAGATTCCACCTAAAAGGATGATTAAGGTGTTTAGGCTGAATGTCAAGTTTCCACCTCAGAAATCTATAAGGAGGAAAACACCGAAAATTTCCACATAATCTGTAAAACTCACCAGATAGAAAATCATGAATATTATGCTTGATAGATAAATCAGCATTAATTCCAAGCTATGCAAGCTGAGCTTCCTCCTAAAAACCTGAAACGTGAGGATCAGTGGCGTGGTTAGAACAGAAAGTATCGCTGGGCCATGGGTAAGACGGTTGCGGGTTCACAAGTAAGCAATTCCCCATCGGCTCGGACTTCATAGGTTTCCGGATCGACTTCCATTACAGGAGTTGCGGTATTGAGTTTCAGGTCTAACTTACTTAAATTTCGGGTTTGGGAAACAGCGACAACATTTTTTTGAAGCCCCAACTGCTCCTTAATGCCATTATTCAACCCGGCCTGGGAGACAAAGGTTAACGCTGTGGCATTTCTGGCTCCAGCAAAGCTGCCAAACATTGGGCGCATATGAACCGGCTGCGGTGTGGGAATACTGGCATTGGCATCTCCCATTTGGGCATAGGCAATTAAGCCACCTTTAATCACCAGTTCCGGTTTCACGCCAAAAAACGCCGGCCGCCACAGGCACAAGTCCGCTAACTTGCCCACTTCCACCGAACCAACATAATTGGCAATGCCGTGGGTAATGGCTGGGTTAATCGTATATTTCGCCATATACCGTTTGGCCCGGAAATTATCCGCCCGTGCTGAATCCTCGCTTAGGGGGCCTCGCTGGACTTTCATTTTGTGGGCTGTTTGCCAGGTGCGAATAATCACTTCCCCCACCCGCCCCATGGCCTGGGAATCGGAAGAAATCATGCTGAAGGCCCCTAAGTCATGGAGAATATCCTCAGCAGCAATGGTTTCCCGGCGAATCCGCGACTCAGCAAAGGCCACATCTTCGGGAATACTCTCATCCAAGTGATGACAGACCATCAACATATCCAGGTGTTCATCCAAGGTATTGAGGGTATAGGGGCGGGTGGGATTGGTGGAGGAGGGCAGCACATTCATTTCGCCGCAAATTTTGATAATGTCTGGGGCATGACCACCACCCGCTCCTTCGGTGTGATAGGTGTGAATGACCCGATTTTTAAAGGCGGCAATCGTATCTTCGACAAATCCAGCCTCATTCAGGGTATCGGTGTGGATCGCCACTTGGACATCCATTTCATCGGCCACACTCAAACAGGTATCAATCGCTGCGGGTGTTGTCCCCCAATCTTCATGGAGTTTTAAGCCACAGGCCCCGGCATTGATTTGCTCTCGTAAGGCTTCTGGTTGGGCACTATTTCCCTTACCTAAAAAGCCTAAGTTCATCGGAAACGCATCAGCCGCTTGGAGCATTCGGTATAAGTTCCAGGGGCCGGGTGTGCAAGTAGTGGCGTTAGTTCCCGTCGCTGGCCCGGTGCCGCCCCCGATCATCGTGGTCACGCCTGAGGCAATGGCGACTTCAATCTGTTGTGGGCAAATAAAGTGAATGTGGCTGTCAATGCCCCCAGCTGTGAGAATCATCCCTTCTCCGGCAATGGCTTCCGTTCCTGGCCCAATCACAATCGTCACGTTGTCTTGAATGTTGGGGTTTCCGGCCTTCCCAATCGCCGCAATTTTCCCGTCTTTGAGGCCCACATCAGCTTTAACAATTCCCCACCAATCGAGAATTAGGGCATTGGTAATCACAGCATCCACGGCCCCATCGGCGTTGGTGGTGGGTGCTTGGCCCATGCCATCCCGAATCACTTTGCCGCCGCCAAATTTGACCTCTTCGCCGTAGGTGGTGAAATCCTGCTCGACTTCGATGATCAGTTCGGTATCGGCCAGTCGCACCCGATCGCCAACAGTGGGGCCATAGGTTTCGGCATAGGCCTGGCGGGACATGGGATAACTCATAGGGCAGTTCCGAGAATTTGGCTGTTTTTAATAGTAAGCGAAGTCTTTTGAAAAATTGGCTCCCACGCCTGCTTTTACCAAGGCTGCAACACATACTCCCGCAATAGTTCGGTGTAGCCCTTGCTGACGGTGAGGAACATACCCTTTGGTGTTTTTGAGAGGATGTAGGTATAGTCCCCATTCACAGCTTCAAAATAATTTCCCTGTTGATCCCAATCATGCAATGGCAAACGAATCACTAACTTGTGATCTTTTTTATTCATAGCTACATAATAACTGGGAAAATCTCCGCCACAAATATTTATCCAATAGCTCTTGGTTTGGGTGGCGACAAAGGTACTCTCACTGGTTCGACAATTCAAGGGTCGGGCTTGGGCCAGGCCTGGGAAACTGCACCACAATCCGAGTGCCAAGCCCGTTATTCCAATCCCCGACCACCGAATCATCCCTATAGTCCTAAACTTAAGTTTCGAGATATTTAGTTTCAAGATTGAGAGTCAATTTTGAGGGTGAGCTTCAGGACAATTTAGGTGAGGACTAATTCTCCCACGACATCTAAACGGGTAAAGCGAGTCACATTGAGGAAGGTTTCGGCCAGGGTTTCGGCAATGGCCGGGGTAATCCAGCCCATTTGTTTGAGGAGATGGATGGCTACCGCATATTTAGCGCGCTTGGCCCCATCGGTAATTTTGATCGCCAGGCCCATGCCTTCCCCCACCCGACCAACACATTGAATCCCTTCCGCGCCAGTTTTGCTGACGAGTTCGCCTTGGGTCAGCCGCATCAGTTCAGTGTCAAATTGCCCATCCCCGGCCACCATGGTTGGATGGTGTGTCATCGCCCGAATCACCCGCTCCATGGCCCAATCGTCTCCAGAGGCCAGTTGGGCATAAAGGGTAGCCATATCCGCCAATTGCATAAAGTAGGTGGGAGCCCCACAGTCATCATGGGCATAGATGAACTCAGCGGCAGGCATTCGGAGCAGTTCCGCAACTTTGGCCAGAATTAACTCTTGGATAGGATGTTGCCGATTGAGATAGGTGTTGAGGGGCCAATTTCGTTGTTGACAGACCGCTAACATGCCAGCGTGTTTCCCGGAACAGTTGTGGGCGAGGGGGCCTTGTTGGCCAGTGGGAGTGGGACATTGGAGATGGGTGGGATCGATATCACAACGCCAGAGAATATTAAATACTTGCCGCAATTGCTCGACTGTACTCCGATGGGAACTACAGATCACGGCTAAATCTCGATCACTGAGATCAAAGCGCTCTAGGGTGCCGCTGGTGGTAATGGCTAGGGCCTGGAACGGCTTTAAAGAAGAGCGAATAAATGCTGCTGTTTCCGCATCCCCAGCTAGGGAGAGGATTCGCCCCCGTTGATCACAGACAACTGCATGGCCTCGATGGACAGATTCAATAATTCCTTCGCGTAAAAGACGAATTTCAAAGTCGGGGGCCTGGGTGCGTTTGGACATAGGATTCTTGGCTACTGTTTGCACTGTAACATTTTGCTGTTTTCGATTTGACAGATGAAACAGAGCTTTATGGATTGGCCCCAGGCCCCCTGAACGGATCGATCAATGCCATAATTTTGGGAAATTTCGCCTGTGCATACTGCCATGTGTCAACTGTTGGGGATGAACTGCAACGTACCGACAGATATCTGCTTTTCATTTCAAGGGTTTGCAGCACGGGGGGGCAAGACAGATGAACATCGGGATGGTTGGGGCATTGCTTTTTTTGAGGGACGCGGGTGTCGTCTTTTTGTTGATCAGCAGCCAGCGGTTTCATCGCCAATTGCGGCGTTAGTCCAGGCCTACCCGATCCGCTCCACCCATGTGATTGCCCATATTCGCAAGGCCACCCAAGGCAGCATTAGTTTAGAAAATTGTCATCCCTTTCGTCGCCCACTCTGGGGCCGCTATTGGGTCTTTGCCCACAACGGTAATTTGGAAAACTGCCCCCTGCAACCGGATCAACTGTTTCAACCCGTAGGAGATACCGATAGTGAGGCGGCGTTTTGCCTGATTATTAGCCATCTTCAGCGACAGTTTCCGACCCATAAACCAGGCCTGGGGGAGCTACAACAGGCGTTAGGGGAAGTAACGGCAACCCTCGCGCCCTACGGCACATTTAACTATCTACTGTCTGATGGTGATGACTTTTTTGCCTACTGTTCAACATACTTGTGCTACATCGTGCGCCAGGCCCCATTCCGAGCCGCCCATTTAATTGACGCGGATTTAACTGTGGATTTTCGGGAACTGACTCAACCCCAAGATCGCGTTGCCGTGATCGCCACCACCCCCTTAACAGATGATGAAGTTTGGGTCAAATTAACCCCAGGACAACTGGTGGCATTTCGGGAGGGCTATCCCCAGGCCTGGCTTGATGTCAGTGCTCATCCACCGCTACAGGTTGAGAGGGTTAGTGAGCCGGATTAAACGTGGCAGAATCTGTACCTCGATTTTGCATAGCGTCTAACTGATAGCTCGTAAAGGCATTGAGACTGCCCGCGATCAAAACGTAGAGCAATACCCAGGTGCTTAAGGTTTGCCAGTTATTCGTGAGAAAGCGCAACATTGGTCTAACTCCTCAAACATCAAAACATCATCTTTATAAAAAGCGAAACAACTCCTGACAAAAAGCTACGGAACTTATCCTAAACGGCCGTTTATCAGAAGCACGAAATTTTTAGAGAGGCTGCTCACTGGGAGGGGAAACTCAGCCTATGGTGAACTATAGACGCTTTTCCTAAAGACAACAATAATCCGTGACAATCCTGAGAGTGTCTATGAAGAAAACGTTACAAAAATAGACAAATCTGGAGAAACGGATACCAGTTTGTGGGGTTTCAATGCTGAGTTGGACGGAGATGATCTGAGCTTCAAGCCCCTATCTGTCGGGTTTTTCTGGGGGTTACACCCAATTAGTTGATCTTTTTGGGAATCATCCTGAGTTATTGAGAAAATTGTAACGAAATGTAATCTTCCTTAACTAAATGAAATTTGATCCATTTCCCCCAAAGCTGTTACCTTGTTGCGCATCATTTGGCTAGGGCTTGGCTAATTGGCAGGTTGTCTGCGGCTGAGTGCGTCCCGATAGAGCCAAGCTAAACCCACCAGGCCCACCAGGATAAAGACCAGACTCATCAGTTGGGCAATCCGCAATGGCCCCAGCATTAAACTATCGGTGCGTAATCCTTCAATCCAAACCCGGCCACAGCCATAACCCAGCGCGTAAATAAAAATAATTGTGCCGGGGCGGGCCTGGGGAAAGCGGAAAAACACCCAGAGCAAAATCCCAAATAGGCCTAAATTCCAGAGGGATTCGTATAAAAACGTGGGATGGAAGTAGTCGTATTCTTGCAGGCTGGGCGGGCGGCGGCGGGGGGGGATATAGAGCTTCCACGGTAAATTTGTGGGATCTCCAAAGGCTTCGGAGTTAAAGAAGTTGCCCCAGCGGCCCATGGCCTGGCCCAAGATTAAGGAGGGAGCCACCACATCCAGCAATTGCCACAGCGAAACTTGCTTGAACCGACCAAAGAGAATGGTCGCCACCAGGCCCCCGAGAATCGCCCCATGAATAGCAATCCCCCCCTGCCAGACTTGGATAACTTGATCGAGGTGATTTTGGTAGTAGTGCCACTCAAAGGCGACATAGTACAACCGGGCGGCCGGGACTGCGGCTAAGACCAGCCAAATCGCTAAATCGGCAATCAAATCCGGATCTAACTTCCGCCGCCGGGCCAATTGCTGGGAGAGCCAAATGCCAATAAAAACCGCCGTAGCAATGATGATCCCATACCAGCGCAAACTAAAGGGGCCAAGGTCTAGGGTGGGGCCGGGTGAGGTAAAGACAACGCTCAAAAAAGACTGCATAGCACCAATTCAACCAAGAAAAATTATGGGCCGGTTAAGTCAGCAAGCTAACGGTTCCACTGTCCAAATCATAGTAGGCTCCGACAATTCCTAAGCGTTTCTCGGCCATGGCCTGGGCCAAAATTGGGGACTCTTGCAGGCGTTGGACTTGCAGACGAATATTAGCCTGGATCACGTTGGTCAAAAAATCTCCCGGCCTGGCCTGGGCCACCTCTACGGCTGGTTGAATCGCAGCGGTTAAAGATGACATCGCTCCCGGTAAGGGTTTGCCAGCCACGGCCGCCGTTACCGCCCCACAGCGGGAATGCCCGAGGACGACAATCAAGGGGGTTTGGAGGATGGCAACCGCATATTCTTCACTGGCAATTTCTTCGGTGATGGCGATGTTTCCGGCAACCCGCGCCACAAATAAGTCTCCAATCCCCTGATCAAAAATGATTTCGGGGACAACTCGGGAATCGGCACAACTGAGAATGGCAGCAAAGGGTGACTGGGCCTGGGAAACAGCCTTGACTTGGGCTAAATCTTGATGGGGAGTGCGGCCTGTTTGCTCGCGAAAGCGTTGATGACCGGCCATAAGTTGGGCTAAGGCCGTGGCGGGGGTAAGTGTGCGGGCGGCAGAAGTTGCTGGGGAGAATGACAGTAAGGCTGGCCCAGGCCAGGCCCCCACGCCCACAAGACTGATCATTAAATGCTGCCCAAATGCTCGCCGTGAAATCATCATAATTGCCGGAAAATAGGGGTATTCCTTGTACCACCTGCCCATGAATCTTTATACCAACATCCTGCGCCCCCTGATTTTTTCGGGATTGCGGGCAGATCCAGAATGGCTCCATCAGCAACTCTTGCGGGCCGGTGGGCAACTCGAGGCCTGGGGAGAACAGGGGCAAGGGCTGCGGCAACTTTTGGCGAGTCAATATCGGTACAACTCCTCCCAATTGCGCCAACACCTCTGGGGCCTGGACTTTCCCAATCCGCTGGGCCTGGCCGCTGGGTTTGATAAGGATGGGGTGGCCAGTAGTGTTTGGCAAGAACTGGGCTTTGGCTTTGTGGAAGTGGGAACCGTGACTTGGCAGGCCCAACCCGGAAATCCCCGGCCCCGGTTGTTTCGGCTCCCGGCAGATTTAGCTGCTCTGAATCGGATGGGGTTTAATAACCACGGGGCTAGGGTATTGGCCCAAACCTTAGAAGTGGCTGCCCAGGGGGGACTGCGGCGGGTTCCCTTGGGAATTAATCTCGGAAAATCAAAGATAACGCCCCTAGAAGAAGCCGTGGGAGATTATGTCCAAAGCTTTCGAGAACTCCAGGCCTGGGGCGATTATTTTGTCGTTAATGTTAGCTCTCCCAATACCCCCGGCCTGAGAACGCTGCAATCGAAGGCGCAACTGGAACCGATTTTAGCCGGCCTACAAACCCAGAACACCAGTGCTAAACCGTTGCTGATTAAGGTGGCCCCGGACTTGGCCTGGGAAGATTTAGATGAAATCTTAGAATTAGCCCAAACCTATCAACTGGCGGGGGTGATTGCCACCAATACTACCCTCTCGCGGGAGGGACTGAAAACCCAAACCCTGCCCCCAACCCAAGAACTCGTGGCCACGGCACCTGGCGGCATTAGTGGTGCGCCATTACAGGCAAAATCCACAGAGATGATTCGCTATATTTATCGCAAAACCCAGGGGCAACTCCCGATTATTGGGGTGGGTGGGATTTTTACCGTTGACCAGGCCTGGGAAAAAATCTCTGCCGGGGCAAGTTTACTCCAGGTTTATACGGGTTGGGCCTATCAGGGGCCGGGGATGGTCAAGGAAATCTTGCGGGGCTTAGAGCAACGCTTGGCGGGCCAGGCCTGGGCCGAGGTAATTGGTTCTGCCGCTAACCCCTAAGGTGCGATTTTGGCTTGTAGAAGAGTCTTAATTGTTTCAGCGGTAATCGGGGCTAAGAGAATCCCATTGCGGTAATGGCCAGTGGCTAGCAAAACATTGTCATAGGGGGCTAGGGGTTCAATAATCGGGGCTGAACGTTGTACCGGACGGGGACGAATGCCTGACCATGCGTGGACTAGCTCGGCCTGGTTGAGAAAGGGAAATAACCGCAAAGCTTGTTCCTGAAGGGCCTGGAGTTGGACTGTATCTGCTGGGGGTGTTGTGCTGTTATCCTCCGAAAATTCCACCGTCGCCCCGACCCAAAAATCTTGCCCCGGATCAGCCGAATCTAGGACTGGGACTAAATGGACATCCTTGCCTTGAATGACTGGCCAAGCCTGATGCATCGGTTTTGAGCAGTGATAATAGAGGGCCTGGCCGAGGACGGGTTGCAGGGGCAGCGGTTGTTGGAGTTGGCTGGTGATCAGGGTGGAATCCAGGCCGGCAGCAATGACTAAATAATCAATCGGTTCAGTGTTGTGGGCATCAGAGCTTTGCCAAGAAATTGCCTTGACCTGAGCAGAATGATGCTCGAGTTGCGTTAACTGGGCCTGGTAATAAAACCTTACCCCTTGCTTTTGGGCGGCGGCTCGCAGGGCCTGGGTGGCAGGAATTGGGGCAACTTGAGCATCTTGGGCTGAGAAAACGCCACCGACTAAGCCTGGAGTGGCCAGGCCGGGGAATGTTGTTTGCACCTGCTCAGGCGACCAAAACTTGAGGGGAAAGCCCTGCTCTTGGCGTTTTGTGGTTAAGGATTGCCACTTGCCCCAGGCCCCGCTATCGAAGCACAGCTCTAAAATACCGTGGGGATTGTAGGGAAGCGGCTGACCTAAAAGTTTCTCTAATTCAGGAATTAGGGTTTGCCATCGTTTCAGGCTGGCCTGGCGCAATTCTAAATGTTTACCCTGGAGTTTTTGGCTGAGGCCGCCCAGTAACACCCCTAACGCAGCTCCGGTGGCTCCCCAGGCCTGGGCAGGATTTTTTTCCAGAACTAGAACTTCTAGGCCAGGCCAGCAACTCAACTCAAAGGCAATGGCCGAGCCAATAATCCCGGCCCCAATAATCGCAACCCGCAACGCCCTTTAAACCTGAGGAACCAGTTTCAGATAAGCATCGTAGTCCTGCTTGGCGGCTTTAAAGGCGTTTTGGGCAGCTGCCACATCCTCATCAATCGCGGCTTGATCCAAGGCCAACAGGTCTGTCACCAACTCCCGTGTTGTCGCCATGGCGGGGGGCTGCTCTTTAGTCAGTAAATTCCGGTTTAAGTTCCGCATATCTAAAATCATTTGCCCCAGAGGCCCACGCATCACCGTCCGCACCGTCTGCCAATCCGCTGCCTTAACCCCCGCTTCCAACTGGGCAAACCGTTGGGCATTATCCTCAATTGTGGTCAAGTAGTTACTGATCAAGTCCAGTTGGGTTTCGCTGTAGGTGGTTGGAATTTTCACGGTGGTTGCCGGCCCGCTACAACTGACCAAAAGAGTTGCCACTAGGACAATACACAGCATTACTAAAGCCCGCAATCTACTCATACATCTACCTGTGGGAATGAATGACTTAATCGGAAATCAAGCCTATTATGCCAGGGTTGATGGGGCCTAGAATGGCCAAATTGCTCGAACAATCCCCCTGTGTTCACTGAGTTTGAGAAACGTATCTTTTTATGAATATTGATTCGGAGGATTCAGCAGTCTGAAATTGTCTCAATTTGCCCATGTTAGGATAAAGAAACTTTGATTCTGAGCAAATGCAGTCTGCTCAAATTATATTAAATCAACTTTAAGCTATGCTCATTTCTAGAAAAACTGGGACACTCACCCCAGCTACTTGCAACAGTTTCCCGTATTTTTGTGTTTCATGCCTAAGCAAGATGACCACAACTGTAAATTAATATAAATTCAGGCGTTAAGAACTTTCTCGATCTCCTCAACTATTGTCTAACCTATTCCTATGAAAACGTTACGAATAACTGCCATCCTTGCTAGTGGAATTCTGGCGTTACCGTTGATGCTTTTACCAAAAGTTGAGGCGCGACCGGGGGGTGGTTTTCGTGCTGGAGGGGGTGGGATTGGTGGGGGAGCCCGCAGTGCTAATTTGCGGCAATCGGGAAACTTTTCGCAAAATCTGCAAAACTCAGGCAATTTTGGCAGTCGCACAGTCAATACCAGCAACATTAACCGCGCGAATTTAAATACCACGATTAATCGGCCAGCTAATAACTTGAATGATATTAATAATCGGGGAGGTAATACTGTTAACACCTTTGATCCAAATCGTCAAAATATTGGGAATAATAGCGGTAATCGCGTCAACAATATCAGTGGTAATACGGTCAATGTTAATAACAATGTCTGGCGGGGTGGCGGTTGGTATGGGGGTGGCTATTATGTTCCTCCGGCCTGGGGTTGGAGTGCTGCCGCCTTTGCAGGGGGTTTAGCGATTGGGGCCGCCATCAGTAGTCCACCGCCTTACTATTCCAATATCTATGTTGGCTCAACCCCCTATATCTATTCCGATGGAATTTATATGTCACCCCAGGGAAACTCCTATATTGTCGTTGCTCCACCCGTTGGCGCAGTGGTCAGTTATTTACCCGATGGCTGCCAGGCCTTGACCCAAAATAATGTTCAGTATTTCAACTGTAGTGGCGTGTATTATCAACCTTTCTATGAAAATGGGAGTGTTGCTTACCAAGTTGTGGGCACTCAATCCTAATGTGAATAATTAAGAGTCCTCGGAGTTGGAGTGGGAAATCCAGAGTCAGACATTGAAGCCCAAATTCGTGAGTGTGAAGCGCGACTTTACCGCGCGATGTCAGCCTCTAATGTTGCTGAATTAGACGTACTCATTGCCGATGACTTACTTTTTGCTGGGCCAACGGGTGAACTGGCCACTAAAGTAATGGATTTAGAGTTGCACCGGACTGGCGGGACTCAGTTTCACGAGTTTGCGCCTAAAGAGCTTGAAATACGAGTTTGGAGCGAAGACTTTGTTCTGGCATCGGCTCAAATTTTCTTGAGAGGGATGTATTTAGGAAATGGCTTTGCTGGGGATTACCGCTACATGAGAGTTTGGCGTAAAGGCAACCGTGGTTGGCAAATTGTTGGTGGCAGCGTTACTCCAATGGTTTGACAGTCTAGAGCTCCTTAAATTTACAGCGTGTCAAATTGCATTGTGTCGAATGTGTCGAACGCCTAAGTCGCTGAGAGGTATCGATAGGGCTACCTATTCATGAGTCATTTCTGCTAAAACTGGGATATTCAAAACTACTACCCGTCATGCAAGGGAAACGACTATAGCGATCAACTCAATTTATAAACCTAAGAAAACAGGAACACACGCGTGCCGGACATTACCTGAGTAGATAGCTACCCCAGGGATGAATACCCAGACTCTCAACTTAATGACTAAACCGAACTAAAATACAACCATTTCAAAGCAGGCCTGGGAACAACTTCTCCCGAGAACCTGTTTCGTTATGCAGATCTGCTCACCACGCACAACAAGCCAGAGATTTAACCCTATTCCACTTTCTTCTGAAATTCCAACCTGATGCTAGCAGTCATGACGGCAAGATTATCAGAAAAGGGGAACACACGTTTAGCTTCAGCTATCCGCTTTGTCACTGCAACAGAAAACTGCAATCTAAGGTGTTTAACTGTCGTTGGGAACAACTTCAATCAAGCTATTCACTTGATGTTTTTATCTTGTCATTCTGGCCTGGATAGTTCTACCGTGAAACTACTCATTTTTTCTGCCCGTGAAGCCACCTCCAGCAAGAATCCCGTATATTTACGGAGGGCCTGGGTAAGACAACACACCAAAACTGGCTCAATTCTCGGTTAGCTGCGGATTTGAATCGGCATCACCAGATAGGTTAACTTCATCCCACCCAAGGGAGTCAAAATGGCGGGTGTCGTCGGCCCATTCAGTTGTAGTTGCACTTCTGTGGCAGCCATGACCTTTAGCCCATCCAAGACATACTTGACATTGAACGCCACTTCTAGGGACTCCCCGGAAATCTGGGCAGGGATTAATTCTTGACCACTCCCCAATTGAGGGGCCTCGGCGGACAACTCTAGCTGCTGCTTTTCACTGTTGAGGACAATTTTAACGACATTATTTTTTTGCGCTGCCAAAACTGCAACCCGCTCCAAGGCAGAGACCAGTAAAGCCCGCTCCACCGTAACTTGGCGTTCAAATTTTTTCGGTAGCAGTTGAGCATAGTTGGGGTATTGACCCTCCAGTAGGCGACTGGTTAAACAGGCTTCGCCTGGAATTTCAAAAACAACTTGCGCCGGATCACAACGCATGGTCAAATTAGATTCCTGTTTACTCAGGAGTCGCTCCAGTTCCCGTAAGGATTTGGCTGGAATCGTGATCGGTGAGAGCGTATTGGCAATTTCCTGTTCCGTGGCGGCTACGGCTAAACGATGCCCATCGGTGGCAGCAAATTCCAGGCCATCGGGCTTAAAGCTGACATGCAACCCCGTTAACACCTGCTTACTCTCATCACTACTGGCAGCAAAGAGGCTATTTTGTAGGCCATCCCGGAGTGTCGTCGCAGTTAAATCCAGAGAGTCCACGTCCTCTAAGCTGGGTAAGGCTGGAAACTCCTCCGCCATAATCCCCTGCATTTGATAGTGTCCTGAGCCATAGTCCAAAATCACTTGTGTATCTTCGGCGGTAATTTCAATGTCCTGGTTGGGTAGGCGGGAAACCATTTCGTTAAAGAGTTTGGCCGAGACGGTAATGCTGCCGGGGACTTTGACCGTGGCCGGTAACCACACCTGCATCCCCAAGCTGAGATCAAACACCGTCAAGCTCAAGTAGTCATTTTCCGCATTGAGGAGAATATTTGCCAAGATCGGATGGGATGGATTGGTTGGGGCAACGCGACTAATGAGCGATAACTTGCTGCTAAGTAAATTTTGGGGACAAACGACTTTCATGGGCTGGATCACGCAGTTGAGAATTTAAAAGTAAAAAAGATAAAAATATAGCCACGGCAAGGCCAAGGAAGCCAATGAACCCTTCCTATCCTACTCGATTCCCTTTGGCTGTTCTCATAGGGAAACGGGGCCTGAACTAAAAATTCTCAACATTAACCATGTGACAATTTGCAAATTTTTTGCTGAGTTTTGTTACAGGGCTTCTCCGGCCTGGGCCGCAGTTTCACCCATCATGGAATCCTAGAAACTATCCTTGCATTGGGCAATCCTGGGAATAGCGAATTATGGCAGAACAATACACCCCCACCGTCGTAATTACTGGTGCCTCTTCTGGCGTTGGCTTACAGGCCGCTCGCTCCCTAGCAGAAAAAGGATGGCATGTGGTGATGGCCTGTCGCGATTTGCCGAAAACGGAAGCCGCGGCCAAGAGTGTCGGGATGAAACCAGAAACCTACACGATTTTGCCCCTCGACTTAGCCGACTTGAGCAAAGTGCGTCTGTTTGTCGAGAAATTTCGGGCGACGGGCAAACCCCTGGATGCGTTAGTCTGTAATGCTGCAGTCTATTTGCCTTTGCTGAAAGAACCTTTGCGCAGTGCCGATGGTTATGAATTGAGTGTGGCCACGAATCACCTGGGGCATTTCCTGCTGTGTAATTTAATGTTGGAAGATTTGCAAAAATCCACCTACCCGGATCGGCGGCTAATCATTTTGGGGACTGTCACGGCTAACCCGAAAGAACTGGGCGGTAAAATCCCGATTCCGGCTCCCCCTGATTTGGGCAATTTAGAAGGGTTTGAAGCTGGCTTTAAGGCTCCGATTACGATGATCAATGGCAAAAAATTTAAGCCGGGCAAAGCCTATAAGGATAGCAAATTATGCAATGTTCTAACGATGCGAGAACTCCATCGCCGCTACCATGACTCGACGGGGATTACCTTTAGTTCGCTCTATCCTGGCTGTGTCGCCGATACGCCCCTGTTTCGCAATCACTATCCGCTGTTTCAAACGCTTTTTCCACTCTTCCAGAAAAATATTACCGGGGGCTATGTTTCCCAGGAGTTGGCCGGAGATCGAGTCGCAGCGGTGGTTGCCGATCCCGAGTTGAGGGAGTCTGGGATTTATTGGAGTTGGGGCAATCGGCAAACCCCCGGTCGGCGTTCCTTTGCTCAAGAGGTATCTGATGAAGCCCAAGATGATGCTAAAGCCCGGAAGTTGTGGGATTTGAGTGCCAAGCTCTGTGGCTTAACCTAAGAAGTTGGTATTGCGCAACTGCTGCTGAAACTCATCCCAGGCCCTTTCAATAAAGGCTTGCATTTCGACTTGAAACCGATGGACGTTGAACTTTTCAGCCTGTTCACGAATGGCCGGGGTACTTGCAGTGACTCCAATTTGCTCAAAATCTTGGATGGCCTGGTTGAGGCTGGCAGTAGTTTGCTCTCGAAAAAATAGACCTGTTTGGCCGGGCATCACGGTTTCTCGCACTCCCCCGCGACCATAGGCAATCACCGGTGCACCTGCGGCTTGGGCTTCAACCACGGTAATCCCAAAATCTTCTTCGGCGGCAAAGATAAAGGCTTTACAGGTTTCTAGGTAGGTTGCGACCACATCATCCGGTTGATAGCCGAAAATTTGAATGTTGCGCTTGGCCTGGGCTTTGAGGGCTTCTGTCCCAGTCCCGATAATCACCAAGGGTAAGCCGTTTTGGTTAAAACTCTCGACAATTAAGTCCATTTTTTTATAGGGGACATGGCGGGCGATGGCGAGATAGAAATTTTGTCGTGGGTGCGTGGCCTGGTAGGGACCAGTGTTAACGGGGGGATAGATTACCGTTGCTGGTTTTTGATACGTTTTTTGAATACGATGGGCGACAAAATGGGAATTGGCTAGGTAATGATCGACTCTGTTGACAGTTGCCACATCCCAAAGCCGGAGATAGTGCAAAATCAGAGCCGGTAAAATCCGTTGCCAGCCCCGACTCAGACCACTGGTTTCTAGGTATTGCTCATACAAATCCCAGGCATAGCGGATTGGGGTATGGACGTAGCAAATGTGCAGTTGATCCGGTCGCGTTAGAACTCCTTTGGCAACAGCATGGTGGCTGGAAAGAATGAGATCATAGGAGCTGAAGTCAAACTGCTCAATGGCCAGGGGCATGAAAGGCAAGTAGCTGCGAAACTTCTGGCGGGCAAAGGGGAGGTTTTGGATAAACGAGGTTTGGACTGGTTTTTGTTGCAGGAAATTGCGCTGGGGCTGGGGAATAAAGTCCACTAGGCTAAATAGGTCGGCTTCGGGATAGAGGTTGAGTAATTGTTCGACTACCCGCTCAGAACCGGCATAGCTGGCAAACCATTCATGGACAATGGCAACCCTCATCTGGCTTGACTCAAACCACTGTTGCTAATTTCGACCACCAAAGAGCCAGTTAATGTTAAAGCCAATCGATGGGCTACTTTGGCCAATTAAACCCCCGGCGGCTAAACTTTGACCCGCGGCATTACTGCCATAGAGATCAAAGCTGAGGTTGATGTTGGGAATGGTATAGCGAATCCCGCCACTAAAAACAGTCTTTTCGCCCGTGACAACTGGGGTCGCTTCGGCAATCAACTGTAGGCCTGGTAGGACTTCCAGGTTACCGCCAAACCCCAGGCCAACTGCTACTGTATGCGCCGAAAACAGGCCCACCTTAGGATTAAAGAACAGAGCCAAGGAATTCATCGGGCGATAATTCATCGGTAGCTCTAAAATTGCCAGGGAGTTGGAACCACTCACGCCCCGATTGAACGACCCGCGGAACCCGAGCGAGAAGGGATCCCCTTGCACCTGATCTAGTAAGCGTACCTTTGCCGCCAGGCCAAAGTTTTGATCACCGTTGTAATTGACACCAGGAAGTAAGGTTGCGCCATTGGCAAGTTTTTCAGTTGCAAACTCAAAATGGGTATCTTCCGTTAAACCAATGGCCACGTTGACTCCATTGCCGACCCCACCCACATTGCCATGGAACCGCACCATTTCAGGCTCGAGGGTATTCGCTGAGGTAATCGTAATCCCATCAAGTAAGAGTTGCCGATCTCGCTCCGTCAGCGGGACTCGTGGCCCGGTGCGAAAACTTGGTAAAAAGCCTTGCCCAATATCAGGCGTGTAGGTGAGGCCCGTCCCAATCGCAATACTGGTGCCATCGGGCAAAAAGGGTAAGGTGCGCGTTACGGGGGTATAGCCCATGGAATTGGTGGCATAGAGATCTACGCCGACGGCCGGATTGACGAGGAAGCGAAACCCGGCACTCCAGACTGGCGCAATCACCAGTTGACCGTTGTTGGAGTTGACGGCATTATGGCCAGGCCCGACTGGAACGGTAGCATCGCCAAAGAAGCTAATTTGTTCGTGAAACTTCCAATTAAAGCCCGTGCCAATGTTGACGCTAGTGCCGTAAAAATTCCCACCACCAAAGCCACTTTCCATGAAGACAATGCTGGGGGTCAGATGCCACTGAAACCGCCCTTCCGGATCAAAACTCCAGGTGAATGGCGATTGAATTGAAGCGGCTAGCATGGTTTCTTTGACTTTGCTGAGGCCATTGGTAAAGAGGAGATTATTACTACTCCACTGTTGTGCTTCGATAGAACCACCAATGGCCCAACTCAGGTTATCGCCCTTGAACAGTTGATATTTGATCGTCGGGGCCAGGGACAAAATCGTGACATCCGGGTTTAAGCCTTGGACAAAACGATAGAGCGGGTCATCATAAAAGGTTGCTGCTAACCCCAGTTGTAGCCGGTCATTGATTGCCCCATCAACACCGCCATAGAAAACCTGTAAACCATTGCCAGGGTCTAAGTTGGGGTTACTGGAATAGGTACGAACACCCCCCGTAAATTGAATGGTGCCGGCGGGGAGGGTATTGGCCGTATCCAGGTTAAACAGCCGGATCGGGGGCAGCATTAACGGGGTTGGGCGGGTGTTGCTGGCGACCGCCGTTGGGGATGCCGGGGCAGTGGGTTCGGTGCTGGTGGGCGCGATTGGACTGGCTGGGGGTTGATTGCCGAGTTGCTGGATTGGGGTAACATCCCGCTGATCAGGGTCGTTGGGATCGGGGGTTGCCGCTGGAGGACTGGCCGGGGAAGTGGGATCAGCATTGGCCGCAGCGGTTGTCGGATTGACAGGTAAACTCGGGGCAGATTTTTCAATGGTGACTGCGGCTGTTTCCCCACTGCTGACAGGGCTGCTGGCTTCCCCTTTGCTCACATAAACGTCAACTTCTGCGGGCGGCTCGGGGTTGGCATGAGCGACAGTTCCCAGGCCGAGCCATAATAGCCCTGATGCTAAAACTATTTTTTTCATAGCGTTTGATTAACTCACTCACACCAATGCTTTATTATGCATTCTTACACTCAGATGCTATTGAATCATGCGAGTGTCAGGATTAAAAGTCAACGCCCCGTTTTAGGTCAATCCCCCGTTCAGCGTAGTGTTTGTGGCAAATCATTTCCGAGTGGACACTGGCCAAGTCAAAGTAGGCGGGGGGATGTTTGCAGCGACCCGTGATAATAATTTCCGTATCCCGGGGTTTGCGCAGAAAGGCCTGGACAATCGGCTCGACGGGTAAAAGCTCCAAATCAACGGTGGGATTGAGTTCATCCAAAATGATCGTTTTATAAAACCCGGAAGCAATGGCCATGCGGGCAATTTCCCAACCCCGCTCCGCCTCGACATAATCGAGTTCTTGTTGTTGGCCCCGCCAAACAATCGCATCCCGGCCACAGCGTTGGTGATCCACTAAGTAGGGGTAACTTTGTTGCAGAGCTGCAATCGCCGCATCTTCCGTGTAGCCTTTGCCGCCTTTGAGCCACTGCATAATCAAGACCCGGTGGGACTGATCTTGGCTAATGCCTTTACCAATGGCCTGGAGCGCTTTGCCGAGGGCACTGGTGGATTTACCTTTGCCATCTCCAGTGTAAATTTCAATGCCTTCAATCCCCTGTTGGCTAGCGGTGGGGTGAAAATGGGGCCGCATTTCCGAGTGGAGATCCGCAATGTCTAGGAGTTGGGGTGGCGTTCCCCGGCCGGTGGTAATGATTTCCAGGTCATCGGATTTTCGCTTGAGGACTCGCACCACCTCATCCACGGGCAAGAGGCCAAGAGCAAGGACGGGATTGAGTTCATCCAAAACAATGACGGAATAAAGCCCTGAGGCAATCGCCCCCTTGGCAATATCCCAGCCCCGTTGTGCCTCTTGCCGATCCAGCTTGGTAATTTGATCCGCATTAAAGAATTCCGCCCGCCCCGTCCGCACCTGATCAATCAGATGGGGAAACCCGCGTTGGAGAGCTTCAATGGCAGCATCTTCGGCATAGGCTCGCCCCGGCCCCTTGAGAAAGCGCAACAGCAAGACCCGGGTTTGCCAAGAGGATGCAATGCCCAGGCCAATGGAGCGCAACACCACCCCTAAGGCAGCTTGGGACTTACCCTTACCCGCGCCGTCATAGACATGGATTTGCCCCGTCTGCCGTTCCGGGCGAATTTGAGCCGTTTGAATGCCGATACCACTGCGCGTCATGGGGCTGTCACTGGGTCTTGTTACCAGGGCTGGAGGATTGCCCCTATCTTAACGGGGATAAATCTTAATCTTGAGAAATAATACTTTCTTGCGGGATTTTGATCGCTTGAGATGATGCACCACCTTTGCAGCCAGCGAACCGCCGCTGATAGTTATTTCACTGAGGCATAAAACACTAAAAATACTTGAAACCGTGATGGGCAGTAGCTTTGAGTCTCCCAGTTTTGGTGGAAATGACTATAAACTGGAAAATGTCCTTGCCTTGACTGACCTGAGTGATTATGAGTTATCTGGAGACTGCGGCGGAATTCTATGCCACGGTGGCCCAAACCCCAGAGGTTGGCCTGTGCTGTGTGAATGAGGAAACTCTGGCTCTCCCGGATTTGGTCATTCCCGAAATCATGCAGGCGATGAATTATGGCTGTGGCACGACAGTCCAGGCTTCGGAACTGGCCAATCAACCCGCAGTGCTTTATGTCGGGGTCGGTGGGGGCCTGGAAGCGTTACAGTTTGCCTATTTTTCCCGCCGGCCTGGGGCTGTGATTGCGGTGGATCCGGTGGCGGCAATGCGGGAGGCTGCCCAGAGAAATTTAATCCAAGCCGCCAAACTGAATCCCTGGTTTAAGCCGGAATTTGTGCAAATCTTAGCCGGGGATGCCTTTACTTTGCCAGTTCCCAATGAGTCTGTGGATGTGGTGGCCCAGAATTGCCTGTTTAACATTTTTGAGCCTGCCGATCTAGCCCAGGCCCTAGCAGAAGCCCAGCGTGTCCTCAAGCCCCAAGGTCGCCTGTTGATGAGTGATCCGATCGCAACTCGGCCGATTCCCGAACATTTGCGCCGGGATGAACGCCTGCGGGCCATGTGTTTGTCTGGGGCTTTGACCTATGAGGAATATATGCAGCACTTGGCCCAGGCCGGGTTTGGTCACATTGAAATCCGGGCTAGACGACCCTATCGCCTCTTAGAGGCAGCCATCTATGGCCTGGCGGCGGACTTGCCGTTGGATAGCCTCGACTCGGTAGCAATTAACACCCCTGTACCCTGTGGCGGCCCGAAGATTATTGATCTATCTATAGATACCCCACCAATAAAAAATACCCAGGCCCCCTCGTGTTGCGGCTAGTTTCTAACTGTAGAGATCACAACTTGCCTGGATCACGCTCTCGCCCCAGGTTGTATCCTGCCTTGATATCTAACACCCAAATATTTGTGTCATCCTGAAGTCAAGCACGCGGCAGGAAAAAAGATGATCGGGAACTTCGGGACTGACCCAGGGCCTGGGCTAGCAGCAGCTATTCTCCGCGCTCCCCTAACAGTGACTCCAGATACCCCGATCAAAGCCGCAGTTACAGCTATGAGTCGTGTGCGGGGACAGTGGGAAACAACCCATAACCCTGACTCCCAGGCCCACATTGAGTTAGAAGCCCGTGCCAGTTGTGTGGTGGTTGTAGATCAGGGTCGGGTGGTCGGCATTTTCACCGAGCGGGATGTGGTGCGCCTGAGTTGCCAAAATATTTTTCTCGATCAACAACCGATTCGGGACTATATGATCCAACCGGTTACCACGCTCAAAGAATCGGAACTCAGCGATGTTTTTGCCACTGTCCAGCTCCTGCAAGCCCAACAAATTCGCCACTTACCCATTGTTGATGAACAGGGATATCTGACTGGCCTGGTCACCCATGAAACCCTGCGGTTACTGACTCGCCCGATTGATCTGTTGCGCTTGCGGGTTGTGGCTGATGTCATGACGGGGAATGTCATTTGTGCGGCTCCAGAGGACACCGTGCTCCGGATTGCCGAAATTATGGCTGACCAGGCCGTTAGTTCGGTCGTAATTGTTGATCGTCCTAGCTCCCAGGCCCCGGGCCAAATCCAGCCAGTCGGCCTCCTCACCGAACGAGATTTAGTCCAATTCCAGGCCCTAGATTTAAGCTTTGCCACAACCCCAGCGGTGGATGTGATGAGCAGCCCTGTTTTTACTGTTAGTCCCCAAGCAAGCCTCTGGGACGTGCATCAACTCATGGCCCAACATTTAATTCGCCGGGTTGTCGTCACGGGAAACCAAGGGGAGTTGCTCGGCATTGTCACCCAATCCAGCCTCCTACAAGTTTTTAATCCCTGGGAGTTCTATAAGCTAGCCGCAGTCCTCGCCGCCAAGGTCAATCACCTCGAAGCGGAAAATACCGCCCTCCACGACCAGCAAGTTTGCAACCTAGAGCAACAACTGGCCGAACATACCGCCCGGATTGCTGAACAGGCCGATGCGGAAAATGAACGGTTACGCCAACGCCTAGAGTTTTTAGTGCGGACAAGCCCAACCGTGATTTATAGCTGCTGGCCCGATGGCGACTACGGCATGACCTACATAACTGAAAATACGCAAGACATCCTCGGTTACGCAGCGACAGCAATTACGGAAAATTCCAACTTTTGGCTGGATCGGATTCACCCGGATGACGTGGCCTATGTCCTCGCCCATCACCGCTTTGTCGTCTCCACGCGCAGCACCCAAAGCATTGAATATCGGTTCCGCCATCGCCAGGGCTATTACATCTGGCTGCGGGATCAAATGACAATTGTCCGGGATAAAGACGGTAACTCCATTGAACTGGTCGGAGCCATTGCTAACATCACCGAGCACCGGAATTTTGAAGAAAAACTGCGGGCCAATACCATTCACCTGCGCAACGCCCAACGCATCGGCAAAATTGGCAGTTGGGAATTTGATGTCAAGTCCGAAGCCATTGCCTGGTCTGAGGAGGTATTTCGGCTTTTTGGTTACAGCCCTAACTCCCGTCTGCCCACCTATCAGGAGCTGCAGGACTTAATTCATCCCCAGGATATTGAGCCATTTGTCAGTTCTCTGAATCAAGCCATTGCCAATGGTAAACCCTACGAAATCGAATGTGGATTTTATCGCCTAGACCACACCCAGGGATACTTTTTAGCCCGGGGGGAACCCGTTCGGAATCACCTGGGGCAAGTGATTAAGTTAGTCGGTACCATCCTGGATATTACAGAGCGCAAACGGACAGAATTAGAACTCCAGGCCCGCACCGCAGAATTGGATCGCTTTTTCTCGTTGTCCATTGACTTAATGTATATCGGTTCCACAGATGGGATCATTTTGCGGCTGAATCAACAATGGCACACCACCTTTGGTTATGAACTTTCAGAGTTAGAGGGTAAGCACTACATCGAATTTGTCCATCCTGATGATCTTGCCAGAAGTTTAGTTGAAGAACAGAAATTAACCCATGGCCAGTCTATCCAAGCATTTAAGCATCGGTTTCGCTGTCAAGATGGCTCCTATCGTTGGTTAGAGTGGCGGGCGGTGCAAAGTGGGCATTTGAACTTTGGGGTAGCGCGCGATGTCACCGACACCCAGGAAGTCGAAAACGCGATTAAACGCCAACTCAAAGCCATGGAGATTGCCATTGATGGGATTGGGATTTTGCAAGACGAAAAATATATCTTTCTCAATCAGTCCTATGTCACCATGTTTGGCTATGACCATGCCGCCGAGCTATTGGGGCAGTCCTGGAAAAACCTCTATTCCCCGGCTGAAATTGTCCGGTTTGAATTGGACATCTTACCGAGACTGCGCCAAAATCGGTTTTGGCAAGGAGAAGCGATTGGGCAGCGCAAAGATGGCAGTCAATTTGATCAGGGACTATCCCTGGCTTTGGTCGATGATGTCACCATGTTGTGCGTTTGCCGGGATATTACGCCCCAAAAACAAACAGAAAAAGCCATGCGGGAACAGGCAGACCGAGAACGCTTACTCCGGGAAATTACCCAGCGGATTCGCCAATCTCTGAATCTCAATGGCATCTTTAGCGCGGCCTGTGAAGATGTCCGGCGGGTACTGGGGGCCGATCGGGTGATGGTTTTTAAATTTGATCCCCGCTCCAATCATGAAGTAGGCACGGTGGTGGCGGAGTCAGTGCTTTCCGAGTTTGACCCGGTTTTGCATGCAGAAGTTCAGGATCATTGTTTTGGTGAGAAATTTGCGCCCCTGTATATCCAGGGCCACTATGCGGTGATGAGCGATATTTCCAGTTTGGAGGAATGCCACAGCAGTGTCTTGAGTCGCTTTCAGGTCAAGTCAAATATGGTCATGCCCTTAATTTGTGGGGAAGGTCTGTGGGGTTTGTTGTGTGTCCATGAATGTTCTCAAAAACGGGAGTGGCAGCAGTCGGAAATTGACTTAACCCAGCAAATTGCTCTGCAACTGGGGATTGCGATTCAACAGGCGGATCTGTTTGAACAAGTCCAGGAAGAATTGAATGATCGGCAATTGGCCCAAGAGCAACTGACGGAGAAAAATAAGCAATTGGCCATCTCGAATCAGGAACTCCAGCGCGCCACCCGCCTCAAAGATGAATTTCTGGCCAACATGAGCCATGAACTCCGCACTCCCCTCAATGCCATTTTGGGTATGGCGGAAGGGTTACAGGAAAAAATCTTTGGCCCAATTACCGGGCAGCAGCTCACCGCAATTCAAACGATTGAACGCAGTGGTTCCCATTTACTGGAGCTGATCAACGATATTCTTGACCTGGCCAAAGTGGAATCCGGGCAATTGGAGCTAGACCAGGCCCCCACAGCGATTAATACCCTCTGTCAATCTAGTCTGACCTTTATTAAGCAAGCGGCCCTGAAGAAACGCCTGACGATTGATCTCCAGATTCCCGATAACTTACCCAATGTCTTGGTAGATGAACGCCGGATGCGCCAGGTATTAATTAATCTGCTCAACAATGCTGTCAAGTTTACCCCAGAAGGTGGGCGGATTAGTCTTGAGGTGTTGCTCTTGCCCCAGGCCCCGCTAGATTCCAACCCAAGCCCAGCCTACTTTTTACGAGTTGCGATTCGGGATACCGGCATTGGCATTCCGACAGACCAAATGGATCGTTTATTTCAACCCTTTGTCCAAATTGACAGTGCCTTAAATCGCAAATACATGGGCACGGGCCTCGGCCTGGCCTTGGTCAGACGCATTGTCGAGTTGCATGGGGGGCAGGTCAGCTTAACCAGTCAGGTGGGAGTAGGCAGTTGCTTTATGGTGGATTTACCCTATCTGCCTTCACAACAGCCGGCCCTCCCTGTTTTGGATTTGGTGGGAGTCAGTTCTGAATCTAATTCCGCCACGACCGGATTGATTTTGCTAGCTGAAGATAATGATGCCAATACCAGTACGATTTCTAGCTACTTAATGGCCAAGGGGTATCGCTTGATGGTCGCTAAAAATGGCCTGGAGGCGATCCGTTTAGCCGAAGCAGAACTGCCGGATTTAATTTTGATGGATATTCAAATGCCGGAGATGGATGGCCTGGAAGCAACTGAGAAAATTCGCCAGCTGCCAAACCTGCGCCAGATTCCCATTATTGCGCTGACAGCTTTGGCGATGAGCGGGGATCAAGAACGCTGTTTGGCGGCGGGGGCAACGGCCTATCTCTCGAAGCCGGTGAAGTTGAAGGAATTGGCCAATCGCGTCAAGCAATTACTCAGGCCGAGTGATCCCCCCCATTGAGTTGTGCACAGCAGAAATGTGAATGGATTATGCGCTGGTCATTTAAGCTAACAATTCTCCTGATGCTGACAATCCTAGTGGTGCTGCTTAAGGGCTGTCACCTCCTATCTGACCCGAGTTTGCGTCCCTTTAAGGTGGGCATGAATTATTGGCCGGGCTATCAAGTTCTTTTCTATGCTCAGCGGGCCGGGATTTTTGCTAAACATGGCCTGGCGGTGGAATTAGTTCACTTTGCTAGTCACCAGGACAACCTCCGGGCGACAATGCGGGAATTCCAGGATGCCAGTTTAGTCCCCTTGGCGGAAGTGATGAGAGTAGATGCGGGGGGGCAGCCGCCGGTGTATGTCTTAGTTGTGGATCAGTCCCATGGCTCCGATGGCATTGCCGCGTTACCGGGGATTGAGAGCGTTAAGGAACTACCGGGAAAAAGAGTCAGTGCCAAGCTCAGTAGCCTGTCGCATCTGATTTTATTGGAGGCTCTCCAGCATTTCCAGGTGGCCCCGGCCGCGGTTGAGATTGTTGATGTTTCCCATGAGCGGGGTGCTGCGCTGCTGAAAGACAAAAAAATCCAAGCGGCAGTACTCTGGGAACCGTTATTGAATGATACGGCAGCCGCGGTCGGTGGCAAGGTGATCTTTAGCACCCGTGATGTCGATAGTTTGGTGATTGATGGGCTGGCGACGCGGGGGCAGGTGTTGCAGGAAAAGCGGCAAGAGTTGGTGCAGTTTATCCAGGCCTGGTTTGAGGTGATGCAGGCAGTTGAGACCGATCCGGCAGCGGTGTTTCAGGTAGTGGCAGCAGAGTTAGGGATCTCTCCCCAGGATTTTGCCGCGGAATATGCTGGACTAAGGCCGGGAACTATTGCCATGAACCAAGCCATGTTTGCGGACGGGCACTTAGCTGAAGTTGCCACAGCGACACGGGAGTTACTCCAGAGCGATCCTCGCCATGCCGGGGTTATGGAAGCGGATGTTTTGATTGATGCTGGCCCAATCCGAGAGGCAATCCAGGCCCGGCGATGAGTAAACCCGACTGGCTGAACCTGAATCTGAAGTTGTCCCAGCAACTCCTGGGGGGATTTGTGATTGGGGTCTTGGTGATCGGGGGCAGTAGTTTGGGGATTGCCTATAGTTCATTGCGCCATAGCCTGCGCGTCCAGATTGAAGAGCGCGCCCACTCGATCACGCGGGGCCTGGAACATGCCTCCGAGGGGTTGATTGAAGCCCAAGACCAAATCCTGCTGGAGCGGGTTATCCAAAACTATGGGACATTGCCCTCGGTGCTGGAAGTGGGGATTATCGATCCCGCGGGGGTTGTGATCGCCCGGAGCAACAATTTGTCCATTAAAAACTCCAACCCACGCTTTGCCGCACTTTACCCCAGCCTGGCCCCGGCTTTAGAAGGTGTCAGTTGGACAGGGCAAGCCCAAACCCTACGGACGCGGCTAAACGGGGAGTTAGTTTTAGTGGATCTATTGCCCTTGAGCAGTACTTTGTTCGACCAGGCCAATGACATTTCCACGAGCCAACGCCGCGGGGTAGCCATTGTGATCATGAACTTGGAGCAAATGGAAGCTGGCTTATTTCGTAGTTTTTTAGATTCTGTCTTGGTTGCGTTTGCTGGAACAATCCTCTTTATGCTCCTGATTGGGGGCCTGGTGCAGCGATTCGTATTGGGGCCTCTGGGACAACTCAATTTTGCCATTCGCAACAGCCAGAACCAACGGGACTTTCGTATTCCTCCCTTGCCAAACAATGAAATTGGCTTTTTAGGCCAGACCTTGGTCCAGGCCCTAGAGCAGATCAGCAACTATCAAAAAATGGAGCTGGAAATTGCCGAGCACAAATATCAAGAAATTGCCCAACGCTATTCCCTAGCAACGCGGGCCACAAAAGTCTGGGTCTGGGATTGGCGAATTTATCCGGATGAATTGGTCTTAGATCAGGATTTCCAGGCCTGGTTAAACAGCACCTCAACAGCAGGGAATTGGCCATTTTCCACCTTTATACAGTGCATTGATCCGGCAGATCGCAGTGGCTACCTAGAAGCTTTACACGAGCATTTGGTTGGACATACCCCAGAATTTAGCTACGAACATCGCCTGAGCAGCCAGAACGAAGCGGACATGAACAATCTTGAAAATCCCCGCTGGTTTTTATCCAAGGGGCAAGCGGTACGGGATGCTGTGGGGGAAGCCATGCAGGTGATTGGCACGATGTCCGAGATTACCGCCCTCAAAACAGCCCAGACGCAACTGCTACAAACCAACCAAGAACTGCAACGGGCTACCCAGCTCAAGGATGAATTTTTAGCCAACATGAGTCATGAACTACGCACCCCCCTGAATGCGATTTTGGGGATGGTGGAAGGCCTGGCAGAGGAAATTTTTGGGGAGATAAATCAGCGACAACACCAGGCCCTGAGCACCATCGAAACCAGTGCCAATCATTTGTTGTTGCTCATTAACGACATTCTCGACCTAGCCAAAATTGAATCCGGGCAGATCGAGCTAGATTATGCCTTTGTCCCGCCCAGTGCCCTCAGTCATGCCAGTTTGCAATTTATCCAGCCCCAGGCCCTGAAAAAACAAATCAACCTGATAACCCAGATTGCCCCGCAATTACCGCCCGTCTGGGCAGATGAACGGCGGCTGCGGCAAGTTTTAATTAATTTACTCGCCAATGCGGTGAAGTTTACCCCGGAAGGTGGACAGATTTCCCTAACCGTCTGGGATCGGCAGCCGCCAGATTCTCCCGCAGGTCTCAGCTATTTATGCTTTGCCATTCAAGACACCGGCATTGGCATCGCCCCGGAGCATATTCCAAAACTGTTTCAGCCCTTTGTCCAACTCGATAGCTCCCTCAATCGGCAATATATGGGGACTGGCCTGGGCCTAGCTTTGAGCAAACAAATTGCGGAATTGCATGGCGGCCGTGTTGGCTTAACCAGTGAGGTGGACCGCGGTAGTTGTTTCACAGTGGAGATCCCCTATATTGCCCCAGAGCAGGCTGCCCACCCTGGCAAAAGTGCCCTGCGACCCGCGGCCCTGAGTCCAGCCATCCCCTTGGTTGCACCAGTGATTTTAATTGCGGAGGACAATGAGTCGAATATCTTGACCCTCTCCAGTTACCTGAAAGCCAAGGGATATCAGTTGCGGGTGGCTAAAAATGGTTGGGAAGCGGTGCAATTAACCCAGGCCGAGTTACCGGATTTAATCTTAATGGATATCCAAATGCCGGAGATGGATGGCCTGGAAGCAATGAGACAAATTCGTCACAATCTACACTTAGAAAATATTCCCATAATTGCCATGACCGCCCTCACGATGGATGGAGATTGTGAACGTTGCTTCAGGGCTGGCGCGACAGACTACATAAGTAAACCTGTTAAACTGAAGGCGCTGGTGAATCTGATTCAAACTCATTTAGCTGTAGCGGCCAATTCTGACTCGACCAACACCGCTGAAATTCCCTAAAATTACTGCCCGATTTAAGTTGCCCATGGCTAAACCTGTGATTCTTGTGGTTGATGACGAGCCAGATAACTTTGATGTCATTGACGCATTTTTGGACGACCAAGGCTATAGCCTCCACTACGCGGCCAATGGCGACCAGGCCCTTACCTCCGTGGATGTCGTCAAACCAGACTTAATTTTGCTCGATGTGATGATGCCCGGCCAAGATGGCTTTCAGGTCTGCCAGACCCTAAAAAAACTCCCCCGCTGGCGACAAATCCCGGTGATTATGGTGACGGCCCTTGCCAGCAAGGAAGATTTAGCCCAGTGTCTCAATGCCGGCGCCGATGACTTTATTGGCAAACCCGTGAGTCGCTTAGAGTTACAGGCCCGAGTCCGCTCCATGCTGCGAATTAAGTCCCAGTACGACACCATTCAGTGGTTCTCCAACTCCCAGCGGGACACGATCAATATGCTTGGGAAAAACCTGACCCAACTCAGTACGAGCATTGCCCGCAGCTTGCCCCACGAGATTAATACCCCCCTGAACGGCCTGTTGGGAACTATTCAAATTCTTCAGGAGGATTTGGAGCAGTTATCCCCGGCCGAGATTCGGGAACTGTTGGCTACCCTCGCGGCGATGGCGGGCTGTTTAGATCAATTGCTGCAAAAATTCCTCACCTATGTGGAGTTGGAACTCGCAACCACTCCCGGCCAGGCCCCCTATCGTTCAGACTTACACACCCAAGTGGAACCAGGCCGGCTCACCGCAAAACTCCTGGCCCAGGCCGGCCCCCGCCAACCCGACTTAACAATTACGCTCGAACCAGCCCAACTGCCCCTCTCTGCCACCTATTTAGAAACCTTATTAAGTGAATTGTTAAGCAATGCTCTCAAGTTCTCCGCCCCTGGGACTCCCGTTACGATCCAGGCCAAAACCGAGGCCAAACAGTGGACTGTCACCATCACCGATCAGGGACGGGGCCTGAGCAAAAGCCAAATTGCCGAAATTAAGCCGTTTCAGCAGTTTGATCGCCAAGCAACGGATGCCCCCGGCATTGGCCTGGGCTTGAAAATTGTCCAAAAAATTGTCGAGTTAGCTAACGGCCGCTTTGGGATTGAGAGTGTTCCCCAGGAAAAAACCAGCGTTACTATTGCCCTGCCCCTTACCCCCTAATTTCTATGGCTTCTATTCTGGTAGTTGATGACGAGCCGAATAACTTTGATGTCATTGAAACCTTCTTAGAAGATCAGGGCCATGATCTCCACTACGCCGCCGATGGGCAAACCGCGCTGGAGGGGCTGACCGTCTTTAATCCCGATTTGATCCTGTTGGATGTGATGATGCCGGGGATCAATGGCCTGGAGGTTTGTCAAGAAATCAAAGCAGCCGCCCGATGGGAGGGGGTTCCGATCATTATGGTGACAGCTCTGAGTAGCAAACAAGATTTATTTCGTTGCTTAGCCGCTGGGGCCGATGACTTTATTACCAAACCTGTGAATCGGATGGAGTTACGGGCCCGCGTCCAGTCCATGCTCCGAATTCGGCAGCAATATAACGACCTGGCCAGGTTCAATGCCAAACTCGAAGCCCTCGTCAAAGAACGCACAGCCCAACTCCAGCAAATCATTGATCAAGACCGCCTTACCCACTTGCCAAGCCGGGCCAGTCTGGCGCAAACGCTCAACCAGCTTTTACAAGACCCCAGCCATGCCTTTGCCCTCGTCACCCTCGATTGTGATGAATTTAAGTTAGTCAATGGTTCCTTTGGCCACAGCGTTGGTGATCAACTCCTCCAGGCCATTGCCGAACGCTTAAAACAACTACTCGGGCCGGGGGATGTCTTAGCCCGCATGGGTGAGGATGAGTTTTGCTTTTTACGCTGCCAGGTCAACACGCTGGAGCAATTAACGCCGTTTATCCAGGCCATTCAGCACAGCTTTATCTTGCCCTTTGTCGTGGCAGACTGTGAAATTTACATGAGTGCCTCCCTGGGGATTGCCTTTTCTGGGGGGAGTCGGTCTCAGGTGGAAGAACTCCTGAAAAATGCCGATATTGCCATGTACCAGGCCAAGCTGCACGGGCGCGGGAGTCATCAGGTCTATGACGGGAAAATGCACGCGGCAATTCTGCATCGCTTAACCCTAGAGAGTGATCTGCAACGAGCTTTAGAGCAGCAGGAATTTATGATTTACTATCAGCCGATTTTCTCCCTCGAGACTCAGCGCATTCATGGCTTTGAAGCATTGATCCGCTGGCAACACCCAATCCGGGGCCTGGTTTCGCCGGGGGAGTTTATTCCCTGTTTGGAGACAACTGGGTTCATTGTTCCCGTGGGTTTATTTGCCCTACGCACCGCGTGCAGCCAACTCCATCAATGGCATCAACAGGGTTTTCCGGAACTGACGATGAGTATCAACATTTCTGTACGCCAATTTGCTAGCCCAACCCTCTTGGCCAACATTGATCACATTATTCAAGAAACCCAGGTGAATCCCGCCAAGCTGAAACTGGAAATCACCGAAAGTTGCATCATGGAAAATGCCGAAAAAACCATTGCCTTAACTGAACAACTGCAAGCTCGCCAAATTCAGATCAGCATTGATGACTTTGGCACGGGCTACTCGTCTTTAAGTTATCTCCACTGTTTGCCGGTAAATACCCTCAAAATTGATCGCTGTTTTGTCACTGGTATTACGCCGAACACGACGAATTATGGAGTTGTTAATACCATTATTACCCTGAGCCAACAACTGGGCCTGGATGTCATTGCGGAAGGGATTGAAACCTCCTTAGAGCAGGAGCATCTCCAGGCCTTGGGCTGTCAGTATGGGCAGGGGTATATTTTTTCGCGCCCGCTTCCCGCCGCCGACATTGCAGAGAAGTTTTTAAACTCTACCCCAGTTTATTCCTAAGCCCCAGGCGCACAACCCTCAAGATCTGTCAGTGAGCTTTTGTGAAAGTTTTAATCAGCCAACGGGTATGGAGAGTCCTGCAACGCTGCTACCAATTGATTAAGAATCACTTCGCCAGGCTTAAGTTGATTGAGCAGGTCTTTGCTGGTCATACTCCCAGATTGGCTAGCTTGGCTCACTTCCGGTAATCGTTGCCGCAGACGACTGGCGAGGCTGGTAATTTGCTTATTGGCCTGGAAGCACTGATCGCCGAGCTTGTTGACTTCAGACGCAATAAAACTAAAGGAATTCAACTGTCCCCCCGCTTTACCAATGATCAAGCTGGCCTGGAGGGCTAAGTGTTTGACTTGGCGACTGATGTGTTCAATTTCCGCCGCGGCCTGGTCAACAATATCAAGTTCCTGCTCGAGGGTGTGGCTAAAGCGGCCGACCTGGTTTAGATCCTGGTTCAGGTTCAGAACCGCGGTACTCGTGTTGTCCAAGGTTTGCTGGAGTTCGCCAATCGCTTGTTGGGTTAATTGGCAGAGGGCTTGATACTGCTGCACCGTTGCTTTGGCCCGGGCCCGCAGTTCTCGGTTTTGATGCTCAAGAATCCCCTGACGACTTTGGGTATCGGCTTTGGCCGCCGCAACTTGACTGAGCAGGGTTTGGTATTGACTATTTAACTCAGTCAATTCACCGGAGAGTTTTAAGTTCTCGTCGTATTGGGCCATCAGGTGGGCATTGATGGTTTGGATGATTTGGGACAGGGCAAGGAAAAAAGACTGACAGTCCACCAGAAGATAGTCGTTGGCTTCGGCTAAAACAATCGGATCCAACTGACAATGGGTCGGGCGGGCGAGGGCGGCAACGACTAATTCGCGCAGGTTACTGGTATGGGGCAGGATGAGCGGCGGCGCGTTAAAGTCTTCATCCTCCAGCAAGACTGAGACTTGTTTTTTGTTGTACATATCTCGCCAGTAGGGCTTAATCAGCTTGGTAAACAGCTTATGGCGCGAAATCACCCCAATGGGTTGCTGGGCTTGCAAAATTAATACGCCTGGTAGTTCCGGTCGGGCTTGAAAGTACTCTAATAATTCCCGGCAACTGACCTCGGCCTGGAGTTGACTGGTGCAGGTGTGGAGCAAGCCTAACGCATTTTCGGGCTGAATCAGGTCGCTAAAGAGTTTCCGATTCTCACTTTTTTCCTGAAGCTCAATCATGTTGAAGTTCCCCCAAGTCTGCTGGCGAGCAGTACCTCTTGCACCGGGCTGAGCTAACCCACCCAGCATCAACCTAGCAATTGAAGATTAAGCTGAGGCAATGGTTTGGTTAACCTGGCTGGGGCGGTAAGGGGCGTTTAGACCGATAGAGGTTAAGCTTTCTTTTTGGTTTTCGCTTTTTTCCCGGCGGCTTTACTGGCTTTAGCGGCTGTCAATTGGGCGAGGCGGGCGGCTTCTCTTTCCTCAGCAACTTTTTCCAGGTAGTAATGATAGTCCCCCTGATAGACCTTAAACTCGCCATCCCGGAGTTCGACAATTTTATTGGCCACTTGGGAGATGAAATAGCGATCATGGGAAACAATTAATACCGTCCCGTCATAGGCTTTCAAGGCTGCTTCTAACATCTCTTTCGCGGGAATATCCAGGTGATTTGTCGGTTCGTCCAAAATTAATAAATTTGCCGGTCGCAACAACATTTTGGCCAAAGCTAAGCGGGCTTTTTCGCCACCACTCAGGGCTGCTACTTTTTTATAAACCGTATCACCACTAAACAAGAATCTGCCAAGTAGAGTTCTGACTTCTTCGTTTGTCCATTGGGGGACTTCATCGTGAATCGTTTCCATGACAATTTTTTCTAAATCCAAGGCCTCGGCCTGGTTTTGCTCAAAATAGCCGGGAATGACGTTGTGATCCCCCAGTTTAACTTTGCCGGATTCCGCTGACTCCAGGCCCATGATTAAGCGCAAAAGCGTGGATTTCCCGGCCCCATTTGGCCCCAAAAAGGCAATCCGATCCCCCCGCTCAATTAAGAGATCACTCCCTAAAAAGAGGATTTTTTCGCCATAGGTATGCACCAGGTCTTCAATGATCACGACTTCTCGACCACTGCGGGGGGCGGGTGGAAACTGAAACCTCAAGGTGCGGGCGGAATCTGTGGGGGCATCAATTTTTTCAATTTTGGCCAGTTGTTTCTCCCGACTCTTGGCCTGGGTACTGCGGGTGGCACTGGCCCGAAACCGATCGACAAACGCCTGTTGCTTCTCTAACTCTTTTTGTTGGCGTTCGTAGGCACTCAGTTGGGCTTCCTGATTCAGTTCTTTTTGCTCTAAATAAGCGGAATAATTCCCTAAATAGGTTGTGGAAACCCCCCGCTCCGTCTCGACAATTTGGGTACAGAGGCGATCTAGAAATTCCCGGTCGTGGGAGACAATTACCATCGGTGTCACCAGGCCCCGCAGATAGGTTTCTAACCATTCAATCGTTTCTAAATCCAGGTGGTTGGTGGGTTCATCTAAGAGGAGCAAGTCCGGGGATTGCAGGAGAATTTTGCCCAAACTCATCCGCATTTGCCAACCGCCACTAAAAGAACTGACTAAGCGATCGCCATCTCCCGCTTCAAACCCCATCTCCGGCAGAATTTTTTCAATCCGCGATTCCAGGCCATAGCCATCCAGGGCTTCAAATTGCCGTTGCAGTCGATCCAATTGGTGAATCAGTCGCTCCAATTCCGCCATGTCGGGGGTATTCATTTGTTGCTGCACCTCGGCCAGGCCCTGTTGAATCTGGTTAGCCTCGGTAAACACAGTCCAAAATTCCTCCCGGACAGTGCGAGTGGGTTCAACCTCAAACTCTTGGGTGAGATAGGCAATCTTTAAGCTGGCCGGGCGGATCACTTCTCCGGCGGTGGGTTCCATTTCTCCGGCAATAATTTTCAGTTGCGTCGATTTCCCGGCCCCATTCATCCCGACCAGGCCAATCCGATCCCCAGGTTTTACTTCCCAATTCACATCCTTAAGGACTTCCCCAGTCGGATAAATTTTACTGATGTGATGGAGCCGCAACATGGAGAAAACCTAAGCCCTAAGGATGCACAGAAGTCAAATTATACTCGCGCGCCGCCTCGCTGCGTTTTTGCCTTGGCTGAGATAACCCTGCCCGATATACTGTAAAACCAGGCCACGTCATTTAACGGCTGAACTTTAATCTTGGCTGATCTCCCATGGTTCCTGATGGTTTACATTTATTGAAGCTAACTGCAACTCCCGGCCAATACGATTGTTCCCACTGGGGCCGCATGGCCATCCGAGGCGCAGATCGACTGCGGTTTTTACACAATCAAAGCTCGAATAATCTCAACATTCTCAAACCCGGCCAAGGTTGCGACACCGTAATTTTAACCTCAACAGCCCGCACGATTGATCTGGTCACGGCCTGGGTTAAAGCCGATGAAATCATCCTCTTAGTTTCTCCTGAGCGGCGGGAGTTTTTACTGAAATGGTTGGATAAATATATTTTCTTTGGCGATCAAGTTGAATTAGTGGATTTAACTGAGAAAACAAGCTGTTGGCGACTCGTGGGGCCTGGGGTTGCAGCTATTTTTCATAATTTGGGGATTGATTTATCTGGGTTAAACCAGTTGGGCGATCATCAAGACGTTCAAATCAATGATTGTGAGATTACCCTTGGCCTGGGCAGTGGTTTGGCAATTCCCGGATTCACGGTCATGGGGACAGTTGAAAATGCTGAAAAAATCGAGTCCGTCTTAACCAGTCAATTTCAGGCTCTTTCAAATTCAGATTGGGAACAGTTGCGAATTTTACAAGGCCGCCCGGCGGTGGATTATGAACTGACCGATGATTACAATCCCCTAGAGGCCCGCTTAGAGCGGATGATTTCCTTTGATAAAGGCTGCTACATCGGCCAAGAAACCATTGCCCGACTAAATACCTATCAAGGAACTAAACAATACCTCTGGGGCCTGGAACTTACGGATTATGTGGAGCCGGGAACACCTTTGGTTTTAGATGGGCAAAAAGTCGGAGTTCTCACCAGTTGTACCCTCTTACCCCAGTCTGAATCGGAACCCATTAAAGCCTTTGGCCTGGGTTATCTCAAAACTAAAGCCGGGGGGCCTGGGCTAGAGGTTCTGGTGAATTCGGCTAAGGCCCAGGTGGTGGATGTGCCCTTTCTCCGTTCTGAGGTAAATCATGCTTAAAGCCTTGGCCTGGGGATGTGTTATCTACGCCAGCAGTAATTTTGGGCTTGCCTTGGCGGAAAACCCGGCCCATGTGCGGCAACTGTTGGCAACGGGGCAATGTCCCAAATGTGACTTAAGTGGTGCTGATTTACGCTACAGCAATTTGGATCGGGCTAACTTATCCCAGGCCAACCTCAAAGGCGCAAATCTGATGGGAGTTAATTTGTTTCGGGCTAATTTAACCCAGGCCAACTTGGAAAATGCCTACTTAGCTGGAGCGAATTTTTTTGCCGCCGACCTAGCCAATGCCAACCTCCAAAAAGCAAATTTATACCTGGCCACCCTTGTCAATGCCAATTTAGAAGCCGCCCAACTCCAAAATGCCCGCATGGTTCTAGTGAATAGCGTTAATGCCAACTTTAGCCGGGCCCAACTGAATCAAGCAAATCTTTCTGGGGCAAACTTAATTGATGTCAACTTCACCCAGGCCGACTTGACTGGAACTGACTTATCCCGCGCTAACCTGGATGGAGCACTATTGCAAGGGGCAAAATTCCCGTTAAAACCAGAAGCATCCGCTAACCCCCCATCCCCCTAATCTCCCCAAAGCAGCTTAATTTCAGGCGCATGGGTGCAAACAAATTCTTGAAGTTTTAATTTTTTGAGCTATGTAGCAGTCCGTTTTGATTTGTAAGAATTCTTGATTACCACTAGCGTATGCCAGGAATAGCCTTTCCTTTGGAGTAGAGTGACATAAAAATTCTTGCACCATAAATAATCACTCACGCGATCTCACAAATCATTACTGTTTGCTATAGTTACTTGGCCTCAATTCCCTTGGGTCAGGATGCCTACAGATAAACTCAGCTAAAATAGTAATTCCTTCAGATTGGTATTGGTCAAATTGTGAGGTGGTTCTCATCTATTACCATCGTTCTTATTCCTGTTAGGCTTGAATCTTAATTTATAGTCATTTCGTTTGGAAGTGAAACACCAAAATTCTGGAAACCATTACAGGTGCTAGGGTTGAGTGTCCCAGTTTTGGCAGAAATGATGATAAATCTCAAAAAGATGGCTTTAGAATAAAAGTAAAGCATGAACAAAATAGTTGATATTTAAGAATAGTATTTTAGAATATTTCTCGACCCCAGAATTACTCGATAATCCTAGGTTTATCGGATAAAACCCCCAAAGCTCCCATGACAACCGCAGCTTATGTTCATATTCCCTTTTGTCGGCGGCGCTGTTTTTACTGTGATTTTCCCATTTCCGTCATTGGCGAACGGGCGTTTGGCGAAACGGCTCCCGCAATTAATGAATATATAGCTGCCATACTCCAGGAAATTTGCTTAACCCCTGCCTTAGGCTTACCCTTAAAAACTATCTTTTTTGGGGGTGGTACTCCCTCGTTGCTTTCTCCGGGGCAAGTTAGGCAAATCCTGACTCAACTCGAGCAACACATTGGCATTGAACCGGGGGCGGAAATTTCTGTGGAAGTGGATCCGGGGACATTTTCCCAAGCACAGCTAGAGGGGTATCAGACCGCCGGAGTAAATCGCCTCAGTTTAGGGGCACAAGCGTTTCAAGATGAATTACTCCAGGCCTGTGGGCGGTTTCATCGCGTCCAAGATATTGAACATGCAATTGCAATGATTAAAAACATTGGCTTTGCCAATTGGAGTTTAGATTTAATTGCGGGTTTACCGAGACAAACAAGAGCAGATTGGGAATTTTCATTAAAGGCTGCTATTCAATATCAACCGACTCACATTTCCGCCTATGATCTTGTTTTAGAACCAACCACGGTGTTTGGGAAAAACTATCGGCCTGGCACCACTCCCTTACCGGAGGATGAAGTCACGGCTAACATGTACCTGATGGCGGATCAGTTGCTCTCAAAGGCTGGTTATGATCACTATGAAATCTCTAACTATGCCCAACCGGGATTTCGCTGTCAACATAATCAAGTCTATTGGCGCAATGAATCCTATTATGGCTTTGGCCTGGGAGCAACCAGTTATCTTAAACATCGTCGTTTGAGTCGTCCCAAAACCCGCTCAACCTACTATCAATGGCTCGCAACCTTACCTGACTCCTTAGAAGAGATTGAGCGAAATTCTGAATTAGATCGCTGGCTGGAAACTCTGATGTTAGGATTGCGCTTAAAAAATGGGATTGATTTAAACCACTTAGCTCAGGAATTTCCCCAGGCCTGGGTTGAAAGCCTAATTTACCTGACAAAAACAGAATCAAAGTTAAAAATAACCAATCATCATCTTCATTTAACAATTCCTGATGGCTTTCTTTTTTCTAATCAGGTGTTAGGTCAAATTTGGAATTTAGAAGAACGCTGGGCTTTGGCCAACCTGGGCTGAATTCAGCATTGCTCAACAGCTTATAAACGACTGGATTGCCGCAGGGTTTCCTGATTTGTGTGGACAGGGCAAAGAGACTGATAGCGAATCCGAGTCGTATAGTGACACTATTCAGGGAGATAGCTCAAGGCTCATGCTATGATTTCCAGTTTCAAAATACTGCTACTCTATGGCCGGATTCAGTATGACTCATCGGGAGCATCAGTTTACGCTTGTCTAGATCATGCCTAGAAATTGCCAAGAAAAAAACGCTGATGCGTTGGAATGAGTATTCAAAACTAAAAAATAGCTAACTTTAACCACTCTCAGCGTAAAAGTAAGAAGTTTGAGTTTTTTGATGAACTGGGCCGGGCTAGATTCGAACTAGCGTAGGCGTAGCCAACGGATTTACAGTCCGCCCCCATTAACCACTCGGGCACCGACCCATTGCTTTTTCAGCGTATTCTAGCTTATCACATTGGGGCAGCTATCGCATTTTATCTGCAACAGGTGGAACTGAAAATTTTCACGGCCTAGGTACCAGTAAATTAGAATTACACCTAAATACAATACTGTCTGAAAAAACTACCATGCTCAGCGATACCGACCGCGTCCAAGTCCTCAGTGAAGCACTTCCTTATCTCCAGGCCTTTTCCGGACGAACCGTTGTGGTCAAGTATGGTGGAGCCGCGATGAAAGATGGGGCCCTAAAAGCTAATGTCATCCGCGATATTGTCTTTATGTCCTTCGTTGGGGTGCGGCCTGTCGTTGTCCATGGGGGCGGCCCAGAAATTAACGCCTGGTTGACTAAGCTCAATATTGAACCACAATTTAAGAATGGCCTGCGGGTCACCGATGCCCCAACTATGGATGTGGTCGAAATGGTCTTAGTTGGGCGAGTCAATAAAGAATTAGTCTCCCTGATTAACCAGGCCGGGGGACAGGCAGTTGGGCTTTGCGGTAAAGATGGGAATCTGATTCAAGCCCGCAGTCAAGGTGAGGATGGTATCGGTTTCGTGGGAGATGTGCAGAGTATTGATATTCGGGTTGTCGCCACACTGGTGGAGAAGGGCTATATTCCGATTATTTCCAGCGTTGCTGCCGACGAAACCGGCCAGGCCTACAACATTAATGCCGATACCGTTGCTGGTGAAATTGCTGCGGCCTTGGGGGCAGAAAAATTAATCTTGCTCACGGACACCCCCGGTATTTTGCAGGACTACCACGACCCGAGCACACTCCTGTACAAGCTAGATATCACCCAGGCCCGGGAGTTGATCCAGACCGGGATTGTCTCTGGTGGGATGATTCCCAAGGTGAACTGCTGTATTCGCTCCCTAGCCCAAGGGGTGAAAGCTGCCCATATTATTGATGGCCGGATTCCACATTCCCTCTTATTGGAGATTTTTACCGATTCTGGGATTGGCTCAATGATCACTGGGTCGTCCTATTAACAGCTTTCGGAGAACACGGAAGCTGCTGGCCAGTTACGCTAGGGCCTTATGCAGGAGTAATCGGCGGGGTAGGAGCCAATGGTCATCAACCGCTTTAATGCCATAGCCCAATTGGTCATATAACTGCTTGGCCCCGTGGTTACTATCCAGAACATGGAGATAGAGGCTAACTTGCTCCTGCTCAACCAACCAGGCCTCCACGGTTTTTAATAACTGCTGGGCTACACCCCGTCGCCGATAGGGAGGAGCAACCGCCAAATTGGAGAGATAGGGAGCCTCTGGCCTGGGCTGAACAGGGCGTTGGGGAAACAGCCGCCGAAATTCCAATTCCACAACACCAATGACCTGGGGGTGGGGTACAGTAACGGCAACAAAGCATTGATATTTACCCTGTTGACGCAGAGTCTCCCGCTGTTTCAAATCTAGGTATATCCCCCAGGCCAAGAGGGGCTGAACCAGAGCCAAGACAGAATCAAGGGGATAAAACGCCTCGGTAATCACCCCGGCCGCGCTCCCCAGTTCCGTTAATTGGGCTGGCCGACAATGGCAAGCAGGTGAGTTCTGAAGGAATTCCTCCGGGGTGGCAACCTCCACGAATCACACCCTCCCAGCATCCATGTTCAGCCCTCGATCACAGCTATCTTGCTAGGGTTGACTGGCCTGTTCGGCCTCGGTTTCTGCGGCCAAATTATTAATTAGCTCTTGAACTTGCGGATTGGCAAAGAGGGCCTTTGTGTCGGCCATCAGGCGTTCGCCCCAGAGATTTTCCTTTTGAAACTCCGCCTCTGCATAGCGACTATCCAACCGCAAAGCATCGAGGGCCAGATTCACTCCCTGTTGAACTTGACCTTGGCGAAATAGGGCGGCTGCCAGGGCTAACCTCGGTTCACCAGCTTTAGTATCCAGATTAATCGCGGCTTGAAAGCTTTTGATGGCCTGGGGAATTTCCCCCTGCTCGTACTGGAGTAAGCCAATATTATTTAGGGCTGGCCAAAACTTCTTATCCTGTTTCAGGGCCTGGCGATATTGACTAATTGCTTTGCCCGCTTGATTTAACTTTAAGTAGGCATTGCCCAGATTGAACCACTCCTCCGCCACGTCAGAGCGCAGGGCCAGGCCCTGTTCAATAATCTTGGCCGCGTCTTGGTAGTCACTGGTGCGGAAATAGGCAGACCCTAAACTGAAGTAAACCCCAGGATTTTTAGCATTCAGAGATAGGGATTTTTGTAAGGCAGGAATGGCATCTTGGGGTTGCGAAACAGTGAGATATAACCCACCCAGTAAGGCCCACACCTCATAGGCCTGGGGCGCAAGTTGGGAAGCAAGCTTGGCCCGGACAAGAGCTTCACTAAACTGCTGAAACTGAGCCAGTTGCAGTGCTTCTTGGGCCACGGTTAGACCATCTCGCTCCATATCCGTAGCGTTCAGTTGTGGCGTACGGGGAATGAGCACTTGGGCCTGCCCAGGCCCCCCCCATAATCCCACCCCACTCAGCCCAACGATCAGCCCAGTGGCACTGAGAGCAGCAATTGATTTCCAAGGCTTAGGCACAGATGCAACGACCTCACGTGGCAATGACATAAAATAAAGGTGGCAAACCTACTCTCTCAGAATAGCGTAACCCCTGTCTGGCTGCTCTTGGGGCCTGGAGCGCATCTAACTGCCTAAACTGGCTGGGGTTTTCAGGGGTGGCGGCGGTAAATGCTCTGGGGGAAGATCATAAATGGAGTTATAGAGAGCATTGTATTCTAGGGCAGATTTTTCCCAACCAAAGTCCTGGGCCATGCCCCGTTTTTGCAATTCCAACCACTTATCTTTGTAGCGATAACCTTCCCAGGCCCGGACTAGACAGGTATAGAGATCCAAAGGTTCATAACGGTCAAAACAGTAACCCGTCCCCGCACTAGCCATTGGATCATGATGAAATACCGTATCCACTAGGCCCCCAGTGCGGCGCACAATCGGTACACAACCATAGCGCAGAGCAATCATCTGGGCCAGACCACAGGGTTCAAACCGACTCGGCATTAGGAACGTATCAGACCCGGCATAGATCCGCCGTGAGAGTACATCGCTGTAGAGCAACTGAACACTACACCGGCCGGGAAACCGAGAAGCCAACTGCCACATCTGGGTTTCGTAATAGCGTTCTCCAGTTCCCAACAGGACAAATTGGGCATCACTGTAGGATAAAAACCGATCCATGACCTGCAAAATCAAATCCAGGCCCTTCTGCTCCACGAGGCGCGTCACCATCCCAATCAGCATTGAACCAGCATTCACTTCCAGGCCAATTTCCTCTTGGAGGGCGACTTTATTCAGCCTGCGTTTATCCAGGGTTTCAGCGGTAAAATTGTGGGGAAGCGCCGTATCTGTGGCTGGGTCAAACATCTCCCGATCGATGCCGTTGAGAATCCCCGAGAGCTTGCCACTAATAAACGAGAGCAGCCCCTCCAGTTTTTCCCCATATTCCGCAGTTTTAATTTGCTGGGCATAGGTGGGCGAGACTGTATTCACCCGATCCGCAAACTGCACCGCCGCCGCCATCGTATTGTGACCTTGCATATACCAGGGACACCAGGTCATTTGTTCCAACCGCCAGCGCCACGGCCCCTGATAGGCCAAATTGTGAATTGTAAAGACTGAGGTAATGTCCGGCGATTGATGTAACCAAACTGGAAGCATCCCCGTGTGCCAATCGTGACAGTGGGCAATATCTGGCTTCCAGTAATTCCACATGAACTCAGCCGCCCCATTGGCAAACAGCGTGAACCGCCAATCCTCATCCTCGCCGTAATAGACCCGCCGGGGTTCAAAACTAGGGTGTTCAAATAAATAAAGGGGGACATCTGTACCCGGTAAGACCGTTTCAAACACCTGAAAAAACTCAAACATGGCATAGCCATTCCAGACGTAGTGGGGCTGTACCGTCAACTTATCTGGTAAAAACCCGTAAAAGGGCATAAAAATCCGCACATCATGGCCTAACTTCCGCAGGACAGTCGGCAGGGCCCCAACAACATCTCCCATCCCTCCCACTTTGGCTAAGGGAGCAGCTTCGGCGGCAATAAATAAAATTTTCATGGGGGGGATCGACTCCTTGGCGGAATGAATGCGATAGTGCTTTGACTATCTCTCCACGCTATACAGTAAGGCAATGGGGGGCCTCCAGATCAGAGAAGTTACCGGAGACCAACCCAGATTTACCTTGACTAGCGGCCTCGCGATCTCCCCTGCCCTGCCACAAAACTAACGACATTGTATCCCCTGGTCTCAAGAGCCAAAAAGAGATAGCAATTCCCGCTCCTTTGACAATTTCCAATCGTTAAAAAAATCTATCAATTAGGACTGGAGGGTGGATGAGCCTATTTCAAACGATTTTCTTGCTGTTATACTGCAAAGCGACTATGGATGGATGCATTCATATTTCTTCATAGGAGCTTCACGAGGATGTTAAACCATTTAACACGTTGGTTTTTATTATTATCTTTGCCTGTTGGCGTACTTACTAGCGCAATTCCTGCTCGGTCGGCTGAAAATCTCTCCTTAGTTTATGGCCCCTTTCAACGCTCTGTTCCGATGTCAGAAGTTGCTGCTTTTGCGGAATCTGGCCAGGCCACAGGACGGCTGCAATCTCTTTTGCGGTTAGTCCCAAAAAATGAAGAGGAAGAGTTACTTAAAGCCTTACGCTTAAAAGTGCCCATTGGGGTTGTCCAAGTTAACAACTTACTCAATTCTCCAATTGGGAAGCAAGCCTTGGAAAAGGTGAATCCGGTGATTTTGCGCCGAGATAACGCAGGTAATTTTGCCATCAGTGGGGCCCTGTTGACCGCCGCTAGTTCTCAAAGTGGCCTGGGCTTAATGAGCTTTTTGGAGGCCTACCCCGCTGAAACGATTACCATTGATCTGCAAGCCTTAACCAAACTGTTTGGTGATTCAGAAGGCCTGGGTGCACTCTTGGGTGGAGCCTTAGGACGTTAGGTCGCGACTTCAGGGGGGGAATTATCAGTTCAAGGATTGGGATCGGGTTGGTCTAGGCGTAACCGAACCGAATCACTATGGGCTGGTAATCCCTCTGCTGCGGCTAAAGCCATAATCGCTGGAGCCATTTTCTCCAAGGCGGTTTGAGAGTATTCAATTAAGCTGGAGTGCTTCAGGAAGGTTTCTACACTCAGGGGAGAAGCATAGCGAGCCGCTCCCGAAGTGGGCAAGGTGTGGTTGGGGCCAGCTAAGTAGTCACCAACTGCTTCTGGGGTGGATTTGCCGAGGAAAATTGCTCCAGCATGGCGAATTTGTTCCAGGAGTTCCCAAGGTTCTGCCACTTGCAGTTCCAAGTGTTCTGGAGCAAATTCATTGGATAATTCCGCTGCCTTTGCCAGAGACTCAACCACACCAACCAGGCCAAAGTGGGCAATGGATTTTTCGGTGGGTTCCCGCCGCGGATGATAGGCCAGTTGGTGCAGGACTTCCCGGGCCACTTTTTGGGCTAAAGCCGCATTAGTGGTTAACAAAATTGAGGCTGCTAAGGGATCATGCTCGGCCTGGGCCAATAAATCTGCGGCTAAATGGACAGGATGGGCCGTTTCATCCGCAATGACCAAGACTTCGGAAGGGCCTGCCAGAGAATCAATCCCAACTGTGCCAAAGACAAGTTTTTTAGCTAATGTCACATAAATATTCCCTGGGCCAGTAATTAAATTGACAGGGGGAATGGTCTCGGTGCCGTAGGCCAGGGCAGCAATGGCTTGTGCGCCCCCAATTCGATAAATTTGATCGACTCCGGCTTCCTGAGCCGCAACAAGAATGGCTGGATTAATGGCCTTATTGCTGCCTGGTGGCGTAACCATAATAATCTGCCCAACTCCAGCAACTTTAGCCGGCACTGCATTCATCAAAACTGTACTCGGGTAAGCGGCCCGCCCACCTGGAATATAGAGACCCGCAGCATCGACCGGAGTATAACGTTTCCCCAAAATAACGCCATCGGCCGGGAACTGCACCCAATTTTTGGGCACCCGCTGCTCATGAAAAGCTTTGATTTGGGCATGGGCCAAGCGAATTGCATCCAGAAGTTCTTTGGAGACCTGTTGATAGGCTGCATCCAACTCTGCGCCACTGACGCGTAAGGATTCTACGGTTAATTCAACTTGGTCAAATTCACTGGTGTAGCGGAGAAGCGCAAGATCTCCCTGACGTTGCACGGTTTGGAGAATTTGTTGAACAGTCGCTTCTTTGTGAACCACCTGGTCATCGTGGATGCGATCACAGATACGGCGCAATTCAGAGCGGATGTCGTCGAGAGAGTTCAGGATTCGCAGCATGATCCTCGATGGCAAAAATCAGACCAGCAGTAGCTTTGATCATAGCTTAGAGACTCTCAGAGGGGGGAGGCCAGGCCTTAGTGAAATTGTGTGGTTCTACAATTGCTAGCCATATTCTCTATTGTTTCCGCAAAACTTTAGGTTCCAGGACCCATGGTTTCCGGGCAATGAACTACAGTTAAACAACGCAGCATATTCGACTGTTCTCTTAAGGCAATCACCGTAGTAGCATCAGAACTAGTCCGACTTTGAAAACCACAGTGAACAGTATTTCCTAAAGCTCTATTAGCTCTAGGTGCCTGAGCGAACAGCTGATAAAGTTTCTGCTTCGTATGTGCCAGAATACCCTTTACTCAAATTACCGAGAATACATACTTTAACATTTCGGCTATTACGAATATAAACCCTAAACCCACCATTGCCACTGCCACTATCGGAAACGCTGCCTGTTCCTGGAACTGTTTGAGAACAGGTTGGAGCAGAGCTAGAAATCCCATCAATTAGTGGATTACCACCAGAATTAGAAGCGGTTGAGCGATAAATAACCCTTGGGCCACGCCAATCAGTTCCGGATGATGTTCGGGTATAGTAAGCAACATCTGTCACTTCAACAAGGGGACTTGTTGATATTGGTGGATCAAACAAATTAGGTGAAATTTTACGAACTGAAAAAACTAGATTGTATCCAGAGGGAGCAGTCCAGCCTGAGGGTAGGGATGTAGAAACAGACGCAGCAGAGCGAATGTCATCTGAAATGAAGTCCAACGCGCGGCTTAAATTCATACGTGTAGTAGCCTGTTCTTCTACCCGCTGATCATTCCGCATTAGCTCAGCTAGGCCCCACCCGGCAGATACCATAATAACTCCAGTTAAGGCAGCAGCAGCAACAACTTCTATGAGGGTAAAACCAGCCTGATGTGAGACTAACTTACGTTGAAGTTTCATAGCAAATCACTCCAGTAGAATTTAGTTAGTAAACTGACTAGTTGTGCAATTTGCAGCAGCAGTCCCAGAGGTATCACTGGCAGAATATGTGCCAACTCGCATAATACCAAGGCCAATAGATAGAACCAAACATCGCTGTGTGGAAGGACTTTCTGTAGAGGCTAAAACTACGGTTCCTGCTGAGCTAGTTCGTCCTTGAAAACCAAAGCGCACCGTATTTCCAGAAACACCACTTGTTGCCATATTTGTGCGTAAGTTAACGTTTTGAAAGCTTCGAGTTCCAGTTGGCAGACAAGTTGAAGGAGTTGCCGTAATAGTCGGATTTGTTCCGGTTCCAATGGTGAGCGTACAGTTTCGATTTTGTCGAATGGCTTGCCGTTGACCTTCTTTAAAAGCTCCTTCCAAGGTACTCAGGGCATCGCTCATGCGCCGAGACTGTAGCCAAGAGAGAAAACTAGGGACTGAAATGGCCGCTAAAACTCCAACAATAATGACAATAACGGCTAACTCAATTAGAGTAAATCCCTGATTTTTTTGATGTCTCAAGTTCAAACATTGGTTAGGGGCAGCGATAAAACGCATTTGGCACTACCTCAGTGGACAGCTGGGCAACAATCTGGTTGGCTGGATTACGGACAGTGTATTCTAGCTCCAAAATTGCAAAAGGAAACTGGTTTCTAATAGTGGTTGTTCGGGTTAAAGTTAAGGTCTTGCCACTGACAGTCTTAGTCCCATTATTAACGAGGGTGGGCAATAAACTCTGAAGGTATGCCGCAAAACCAGTTGTAGTTGTTTGGGCGCGGCAGCGAGCATAAACATAGGTTCCTGAAGAGGCAGTGATTGCCGAGTTTAGGGTTAATTGCGTCCCCGAAATTGCCGAAACTGTCCGCTGCACATTTGAGCCGATTAAGACAGCATCTCCAACTCGGAAACCAGAGGTAGTGCTGCTAAAAGAACATCCCGAAGGAGCAGTGGAGTCACTGTAGGAAACCTCACCAGAGACTAAATAAGCGAGGTTAATCGTAGTACTGTTCGTCACCTGAGCAGTTGTTTTTCGTAAGGCAAAGGGAGTTTGACAGCGGTCATAGGCAACAATTTTGACTTGCTCTAAATCTTCTTGAATCCAGTTAGAAGCCTCGGAATAAATTCTGGAATCGGCCTGTAAGTAGGCACCAACCACGAGGGTGGACATAGCGGCTGCAGCAAATGAACCAGTCACAAGAATACTGACGAGAACCTCTGCCAGTGTAAAGCCACTCTGATTAGAGCGAGTAAATTTTTTTTGAGAATTCAGGAATGACCTAAACATATTTTCATTTAGTCTCGCATTAAAATTGTGCTAGGCGTCCCCAATTGGTTGGCTCTGTTGTCCGGGAAAGAGTGATGGAAGCAGAAATACCAGTCGCATTCAGCGCAGCAGCCATATTATCTGGAACGGTAATTTCAGCATTGTTAGAACTAGAACCATTCCAATTTTTTGCCCAAACTGCTCCATAGATATCAGGACTATTGGAACCACCATTAATTCCAACCAGCGCATCAGGTGCATAGATAAACATACTGCCAGCGGTTGAGCCCCCATTGATTGTGATTTGTTGATCGTAGCTCCCGTCTCCATCATCAGCGAGACCATAAAGCCTTAAACGATCCGGTGTGCCAGTCCCATCAGGAACACCCATGTTAGAAGTGGAGCCACAAACAGCACTATTAGAAGCGGGAGAACTCACCGCAGTGCAAATATTTCGGATACCGTTGTTTCCGCCTAAGCTAACGTCACCAGTGACATATAAATAGACTGGTGGGAAAATAGTAGTCCCTCCTGAGGTGTAGGGCTTTGCCGTGTCAAAGGTCAAACTGTTGCTGGCATTCCCAGAAAGGCTAATTGAGCTAATAACATAATGATAGGCACCGTTATAGGGTATGTCTCCGGTGCGGGGAAAATTCTTGACCGCACTACCATTACTAAGTGCGCCCAGATTGTAAGAGCCTGGAGTAACAGTGACACCAGCAACGACAGTAGCAGCAGGCGGGGCGGTGGGGACGGCGGGTAAGTTGACGCTGCCAACGGCAATTGTGCCTTGAATGATGCTGTTATTAAGAGCACCCACTGCTGCCCTAAGTCCATCTAATGTGGGTTGACCGTTAACACATTGGTTACTAGGAATTGGACAGTTAGCCAAACGTGTACAAAGGACGTTACCCGCAACGCTACCCAGAACGTCATTGTTACCTAAGTCAATATCTTCTGCTAAAAGGCCTGGAAAGTTTGCTGGAACGTTTTTGTCTACGATACTCATTTTTTGAACGACGTAGGCATTTGCTGTGCTGTTTGGAACATTCCCCCTAACGAGTAGATAAGCAGTTGTTGGGCTGGCAACAGAATCGTAAAGATAGGCAAGAACTTGATAAGTCCCCCCACCATTACCAGCAATTGTACCCGTCAATAAATTGGTTTGCAGAGATGCACTAACAGCAGAGGCACTCCCACTATCTACGCAGGGTACTGGATTGTTAATGATGGCGTTTGTCCATTCTTCCAAGGCAGTAACCGTAACGGGGGTATCGTTAGGCTGACCAATTAAAGCAGTATTAGCACCCGCTGCCGTTCGGTTGATTAAGTAGGCTTGTCCTGTATTGGAGTTTGTTGGGTTTTGAGTCGCTCGTAGGAGGACTTGAAAATTGCCATTGAGTAAGCCTAATGTTCGAGCCAATCCCCCCTCGGCAATTGCAAAGGCCCGCGCTGTATCTTTTTGGCTAATGGAGGTGACCTTATCAATCTGGGAGCGAGTGAGGATGGTGAGTCCAATCAGAACAATGATTAGCCCCAGGCCAATTACCATCGGTAAGGTAAACCCTTTATTCCGTCCTCGAAAAAATCGGAGCGGGTGGTGATGTTTACGATGCGTGGGTTTACGACGGGGGTGCTTTAACATGGGCCTTGATTCTCCCGACCTGGGCGCGCCAGAGCAGATCTCTAATACTATGATGACCAATGGAACCCTCAAAGGGCGTGACAGTGATCACTAAAAATCGTCAAAAACTATTAAGTTTAACGTTGCTAGTTAAAAAACTATGCTCGCCTGGGCTGTAATTTAAGTTCTATTAAACCAGAGAACCTTAATCACCCCACCGCCTACCAACGTCACCCGGCCCACCACAAATGCCTAAAGAGACTATCTGTTCCCCGTTGCCGCTCCCGTTGGTCATCCACCTTTTTATTAAGAGCCTTAATCTCAATCCGAAGCTGATTAATTTCCGCTTTCACCTTAGCCCCTGGGGTCTTAAACTGCTCCTCGGTTCTGACAATATGAATCTCTGGTTTTTTATACACGGACTGGAAATCACCACGCAGGGCCTGGATGCAATCGAGAATTTGCAGGGTTTCACTGGCGGTCATCGGGTCGCTCATTTTCTGTCGCGCTGATCAGACTTGACCTCAGTTTGGCTGCCCATTTCGCCTTAAGCCCGGCGCACTTGAGGCTCTGATTCCCCCAGGCCTGGCTAGAAAATCAGCAAAAAAGCAATCTAGGATAAAAGACGAGAGACTGTTCGAGCCATATTTCTTCCAATGACGATTTACTTTTACCACATCGATCATCCCTATGGCTGTTTCTCCAACTTCTCTCGCCACGGCTTTGAACTAGACGGTCAACACTGGCCCACGGCTGAGCATTACTACCAGGCCCAGAAATTTATCAACACTGGCCACGCGTATTTGTCCCAAAAAATCCAACGGGCCCAGACCCCCGGTGAAGCTGCCCAAATTGGCCGTAACCCCCAGCATCCCTTGCGCTCGGATTGGGAAGTGGTCAAATTAACGGTCATGTATGCGGCAATTCAGGCTAAATTCAAAACCCACACTGACATTCGCCTCATTTTATTGAATACCGAGGATGAATACTTAGTTGAAGATTCGCCAGTGGATAGTTTTTGGGGCTGTGGTGCCGATCGGCAAGGCTTAAATCACTTGGGCCGATTATTGATGCAACTGCGGCAAGAACTCCGGCAAAATAGCCCACCCTTGCGATGATTCATCCCTTACACCCGTGGGAATGGCCCCTCACTTTAGAGGACTTACCGCCCAAAACCTATTTAGTTGGGGGCAGTGTGCGAGATGGGTTGCGCGGTGTTTTAGCTGCCGACTTAGACTTGGATTTTGTCACCCCCGGCCCCGCTATTCCCTTAGCCCAACAGTTAGCGAAAAAATACCGGGCCAGCTTTGTGATCTTGGATGCCAGGCGAGAAATTGCCCGGATTGTCTTTCCCCAGGCCACCGTAGATTTTGCGCAACAGGTGGGAGGCAGTTTAAGGACTGATTTGCAGCGGCGGGACTTTACGATCAATGCGATTGCTTACGATCCGCGCTCTGACGAGATTATTGATCCTCTCCAAGGACAAATGGATTTGAATGCTCGCCAAATTCGGATGATCGCCCTGGAAAACCTTGCGGCTGATCCTCTCCGGGTTTTGCGTGCCTATCGCCAGGCCAGTCAGTTACAGTTTGCCATTACACCGGAAACCCGCCATGGTCTGAAAGCAATTGCCCCAGATTTAAGTCAAGTTGCCCCGGAACGGATTCGGACAGAGCTGAGTTATTTATTGGCCTGTCCCGAAAGTCAGAGATATCTCCATTGGGCCTGGGCGGATCGGGTTTTGGTCGATTGGTTACCCCAACTTGATCCAACTGGCTTGGCCCGGCTGCAACGATTGGAGGCCTGGTTGACCGCAGGGTGTCCCTTAGCCCAGAGTTTAGTTTCCTTTCTCCACAAACCGCTGTTAACCCAGCCCGGCCCGGGCGAACCCCGCAAACGCACCTTATTAAACTTGACCAAACTGTCTTGCCTGCTTGATGCACCCTCTGATCCAGGCCTGATTCAAGGAACCTTAAGCCACCTCACCTACAGCAACCGGGAGATAAAACTGATTCAAACCTTGCTGAAAACGCTGGCCCAACTCCCCGCGGCCTTACCCCCCCAGGCCCGGTTGGAACAATTTTTTCTCTTTCGTCACGTGGGAGCTGCCTGGCCGGGCCTGGTTCTCTTGGGCATTGCCACCGGAATTTCAGAAAACTCCTTAGCTCAGTTAACCCAGGCCTGGTTAGATCCTGAACATCCCCTTGCCCACCCCCCCTGCTTAATCACCGGAGCCGACTTAATCCAGGACTTTGCCCTCCAGCCGGGGCCCGAAATTGGAGTAATTCTTCAACAGATCGAATTAGCCCAGGCCAAGGGAGAATTAACAACAACGGCGGCGGCCAGGGCCTGGGTCACTCACTATTTAGAAAATCGAGATGAAAAACACAATATCTAAATATCTAAATCTAAAGCCAATGGTGGGGATAGCGACGGCCAGGAGTTGTGTTGTTGAAAATATATGTCCACAGCACCATAATTACTGAACCCAGCAACACCGGCGTGAGGAAAAACTCCCACGAGGCCTGGCCCATCACGCCAACTAAAGCTACGGCTCCCCCCGGTGGATGGACAGTCCGGGTTAACTTCATTAACTTAATCGTGGTAGCCACAGCCAGTCCCATCACCCAGGGTTCTCCACCAAAGCTCTGAACACAAAGAATACTCACCAAGGCCCCGAGGCAATTCCCGCCAATCACATTCCGGGGTTGGGCCAGGGGGCTATCGGGAATGCCATAGGCCAAAACTGCTGTTGCCCCAAAGGGAGCTGCGATCAGGGGGAAGTGGGTATAAAGCGACAGATAAACCAAAATTTCAATCCCCACCAAACTGCCTAACCAGGAAATCAGACTTTGGCTAAAGGTAAATTGGGGTTGATAGGCTTTTCCCTTTTGTCTTGATTGCTTGGCTTTGAGTAGAATCCGCCGATAGGCTCTCAGGTCTTGGCATAATTTAAGTTTTTGACAAGGAGAACCTTGATCTTGTCCAGATGGCAGATGCTTGTCCGAAAGTTGCAAAATCTCCCCCCAGGCCTGGATGAAATGGTATCAATTGCTACAAAATCAGACCTAATCCATTCTAGGCAGTTCCGGAGAGTTAGCCGACCTTAGACCTCATAGGAGTTCTTAATCATCGGGTTTATTAACCGTGATGAAAAAGCCTGAATCTGAGATATTAATCCCAAATCCAGGCCTGAGCAAACGTTTTTTCAGGGACTCCTAAGGGGCTAAGGCGTTACCCCGGAGTAAGCTGCCAATGGTTTTCGCTGTGATTTTTAACTGCACCAGAGGGTTGGCCGGGACAACGGTTTTGTAGAGATAGCTATCAAAGGTGAGCCGCTGCACATCAATGTCTTCGCACATTTCAACAAAGGCTTCCCGAGTTGCATCAGACCGATAGAATACCCGTTGCAGCAAATCCAAGACCAAATAGGTCATGCCGTAGCGTTGATCCCAGCGTTTCAGATAGACTTTTAAGTCTGCTTCCGTGGGAATCCGTTGCCCATTATTGGAGAACTCGACAATCGTTTCCGCACACATCCGGGCAGATTTAGCCGCAAAGTAAATGCCCTCTCCAGAAGACTTAGTCACGGTTCCAGCCGCATCACCGACAAGAGCTACTCGACCCACAACCCGTCGCGGCCGGGGATGTTCAGGAATGGGATGAGCTTCGACTTTAATAATCTCCCCCCCCTCTAGCTTGGCAGCGGCCCGTGTCCGGATCCCGGCCTGGAGTTGGCGAATTTTTTCCTTATTAATCTTCATGGTGCCGGTGCCGACGGCCACGTGATCGTATTTGGGGAAGACCCAGGCATAAAAATCCGGAGAGACATCATCACCGACGTACATTTCCGCTAGGTCGTTGTAGTAGGCCATTTTGTCTTCAGGCAGACGAATCCGCTCTTGAAAGGCAATGGCGTAGTTGTAGTCTCCGGCATCAATTTCTTTGGCAATCCGGGAGTTGGCCCCATCCGCCCCAATCACCACATCTACGCTCAGGGTTTTAGCAATGCCCTCGGGGCCGCCGTTGGATAAATCAGCGTAGTGGAGGGTATAGGGTTTGCTGGGATTCTCGGGAATATCCATTTTGAAGACGGTGCCGTTGATCAGGTTAGCTCCAAAGCCCGCCGCCCGCTCCCGCAAGAACCCGTCCAAGACTTCCCGGCGGCACATGCCAATATATTCATCGGACTTAAGGGTATGGCCAATGTTGACCTCAATATTGGAGGGAGAGATCATCTTCATTTTGCGGACTTGCCGATCAATGATGTGGGGTGGCAAATCAAATTCACTCACCATGCACAGCGGAATCGCCCCGCCACAGGGCTTGGCATTGTCTAATTTCCGCTCAAATAAATAGGTTTCAATGCCAGCTTTCGCTAAGGTTTCTGCTGCTGATGATCCTGCCGGTCCTGATCCGACAACCGCAACCCGAAGTGCCAAGGTCGTTCTCCCAAATGCAATAACGGCAACAGTCTGGATGGTAACACGGCATTTTTAACGGTTCAGTAATATATTGGCTGACGCAGCAATCTGTAACAGTCCGTAATGCTTCCTGGGTGGTTCTCAAGGATGAGCCTAGATCCCGGTTGACTAGATCCCGGTTGAGGAAACCCTAAGACACCTCGGGGTTAAAGTTTATAAATCCTCCAGGCCTGGCCTTGATTCCTCTAACTCATCTGTTTGGTTGATCAGAGTCACAATTTTAGTCACAGGCCAGCCGCTTACCTTAGGTGTCCGTAAAGTCGATGGTTTCGTAAAGGTCAGCTATTTGCATCTCCAGGCCAAGAGTTGTCAAAGTCAAGGTAACCGTGGGGTCATCATATTCCGAAAAAAGCCACTGATGGGCAGCAGTCCGGACATGGTGTTCAATATGAATGCGGTATTGATCAATCAGTAGGTATTCTTGGAAGCCAGGAATGGTTCGATAGGCCACAAATTTTTCACCGCGGTCATAGTTTTGGGTGGATTTGGATAAGACTTCCGCAATCAAGCAGGGATTAACCACCGTGTCTTGGTGTCCAGTTTAAAACTCCAGGGGGCGGGGAATGACCAGGATATCGGGATAGGTATAGAGCTTAACCTCAGGAATCCAAAGACGCTGATCAATGTGAAAGATTTCGTAAGGTTTACGCTTCAGGGCAAGGCTCAAAAAGATATAGAGATTGCCGCTAATCCGATTGTGCCTGGGGGTGCCTCCAGTTATGGGAATAATTTCTCCATTGCGATATTCATGCCGCTCCTCTGAAGCCATTTCCAGGTCGAGATATTCCTCGGCTGTGTAGGATTTGATTTCCGGTTGAGCAAGCATCTCTGAGCGACTCCCACCTTAATTTAGGGTTAGTGAATTCACGCTGGGTCTGTAGCTTTATTAACCTCAATCTTAAATGGTCTGAATCGTTGCCTAAATTTGCCTGCCCCGAACTGCCTCCAAGGTTTTAGACCTGGGATTAACCCATCGAGAATAATATATCTTTTGTATTTTTTTCATAGATATAACTAAATGTTGCAAATCGTTACAGTTTAAAACCCTTGCCAGGCCTGGTTTTTAGGGATTGGAACAACCCTGGCTTTATCAAAGTCCGAATAACTTAACAATTTGCAACACTAACTCGACTAGGTATATATTCTTATTGGGGCTAGGAGATATCTGTGTCTGCGATACATTCCTCCCACAGTAATTGCCCAGGCCTCCTCCGACTCGATACATCGTATTTACCCACTGGGGGACGATAGATGGCTGTTCAGTTTCCTTGGTTAACGCTAATCACCTTGCTGCCCGTGGTTGCGGCCTTTTTCATTCCTTTTCTACCCGATACACAAGGTAAGACGGTTCGCTGGTATGCCCTGATCGTAGGCCTGGTGAATTTTGGCTTATCGGTCTTTGCCTTTAGTCAGCATTACGATCCACAAATCCCGGATTTCCAGATGACGGAAGTGATTCCCTGGATTCCTCAAATTGGCCTGAATTGGTCGCTGTCAGTTGATGGGTTGGCGATGCCCTTAATTTTGCTGACTGGCTTGATCAATACCGTGGCAATTTTTGCGGCCTGGAATGTCACCCATAAGCCGCGGTTGTTCTACTTTTTAATGCTGGCCCTGTATTCGGCTCAGATTGGTGTCTTTGCGGCCCAAGATTTAGTCCTCTTCTTCCTGATTTGGGAATTGGAGTTAGTGCCGGTTTACTTGCTCATCTCGATCTGGGGTGGCCCGAAACGCCAATACGCCGCAACCAAGTTCATTCTTTACACGGCCCTAGGTTCGATTTTTATCTTGGTGGCTGGCCTGGCTATGGCCTTTTCTGGCGGTAACTTTACCCTCGATATGGCGACCCTGGGGATGAAGGAATACCCGATGGCGTTGGAAATCCTGGCCTATGTCGGGTTCTTGATTGCCTTTGGCGTCAAAATGCCGATCTTCCCCCTCCACACTTGGTTGCCGGATGCCCACGGTGAAGCTTCTGCCCCTGTTTCGATGGTTCTGGCGGGTGTGCTGCTGAAAATGGGCGGTTATGGCTTAATTCGCTTCAATGCCCAAATGTTGCCCGATGCTCACTTCTACTTTGCCCCGGTGCTGATCATCCTCGGTGTCGTCAACATTGTTTATGGCGCACTGACGGCCTTTGCCCAAGAAAACCTGAAACGCCGCTTGGCCTGCTCTTCCATCTCCCACATGGGTTTTGTCCTGATTGGTGTCGGAACGCTGAATGCAGTTGGGCTGAATGGGGCGATGTTGCAGATGATTTCCCATGGCCTGATTGCGGCAGCCCTGTTCTTCCTCGCCGGTGTGACCTACGAACGGACGCATACCCTGGTGATGGAGAAAATGGGTGGCTTAGCCAAATCCATGCCCAAAACCTTTGCCCTGATTACGGTCGGTTCCATGGCTTCCTTGGCCCTACCCGGCATGAGTGGCTTTATCAGTGAGTTGACGGTGTTTGTTGGCTTGACGGCTAGCGATACCTATACCTCGATGTTCAAAGTGGGCGTAATTTTCCTCTCTGCTGTTGGCCTACTCTTAACCCCGGTTTACTTGCTGTCCATGCTGCGTACAGTCTTCTTTGGTAAGGGTGAAGGCGGCGAAATGTTTGATAAATATCTCAGTGATGCCAATCCCCGGGAAGTCTTTATTGCGGTTTGCCTGCTAGTGCCGATTCTAGTGGTGGGCTTCTATCCCAAATTGGCGACCCAAACCTATGATGTGACGACTGTGGCGGTGGCGGATCAGATTCAGCGGGGTGTGCCGACTGTGGCTTCCCAGGCCTTCCCTCTGTATGCTCAACTCCACCAGGCCCCAAGCCTAAATTCCCAAGAAACGGCGATTGCGATGGTGCAAAACCGTTAAATTCTCAGCCTCTTGTTTCCCCAAAATTAACTTTCAGCCATAGACAGTGCGGTGATTGCATCTGCTGTTTGTGGCTTTTTTTCTGGGCTTAATTTTGCTGTCTTGTTTTCCCACTAGGGGACTCTGCCAAAGTTTCAAGTGTCAATGGGCGCAGTGGGTCAGTATGGTCGTTTCGCTTAGGAATGAAACACAAAAATACTTGAAATTGTTGTAGGTAGTCAGGTTGAGCGTCTCAATCTTGGCAGAAATGATCATAATTGGTGATCAGTAGCTCGGAAATTTCCCCCCGTTTTTGTGGATTACTGTTGATTGCCCGTTTTGCTTTAAGTCGATGGAGCCAAAAGGGTTGATACAGTTGTTCAAAAAACATATCCCTCGGATCATGATTGTGAGGATCTGAATTACTCAACAGCCAGGCCACGCCTTGGGCATGCAAGTGATGGCAAAAGTCGGCTAAACGGGCCTGATCGTGATCATCAAACCCGGCCTGGGCATAGGATTTAAAACTAGCCGTCTGACTGATTGGGCGATAGGGTGGATCAAAGTAAATCAGGGTTTTCGGAGTGATGTAAGGGGTGACGGATTCAAAATCCCCCTGGTGGATGGTTGTGCGTTGGAGGAGGGTGGCGACGCGTCTAAGATTATCTGGATTGCAGATCTGCGGGTGATGGTAACGACCAAACGGGACATTAAACTCCCCTTGGCTATTGAGACGAAACAGGCCATTAAAGCAGGTGCGATTTAAAAACAACAGTTGGGCGGTGCGGGCAATTTCAGGTTGTTCAATTTGGTGCAGATTCAGGCAAGGCCGCTGCTGGTTGACTTGGGTGCGGATTTGATAATAGAGTTTCTCCCGGCCGGGAAGTGAGGCTTGCTCATATTGGCTCTGTAGCGCGAGAAGGTTCTCAATAACCAATTCCACTGTGGCTTGGATAGTGCGATAAATCAGGACTAATTCCGGGTTGATGTCGGCAATCACGAGATTGGGAATGGCGAAATGCTGCGCGACATGGAAAAAAACGGCCCCACCGCCAATAAAGGGTTCGATGTAGGTGGCAATTTCACCCTCGTGCAGGGCCTGGGGAAAGTAAGGTTTGATTTGCCCTAGGAGTTGGGATTTACCGCCGGCCCACTTGAGAAAAGGCTTAGCCAGTTTTGTTGATTGTTCCCCGGTATTCTCAGCTTCAAAGTTCACCAATATCCTCAAACCAAAGCTGGGGGTTGCCCTGGATAAAATCCGTCATCAATTTTTGGCATTCCGGTAAATCTAGATCAATGACCTCGACCCCGTGGCTCTCCATAAACTCCCGCGCCCCCGGAAACGTTTGCGACTCACCGGCAATGACTTTCTTGATCCCAAATTGAACGACGGCCCCGGCACAGAGATAGCAAGGCATCAGGGTGGAATAGAGAACTGTATCGCGATAATGCCCAATCCGCCCGGCATTTTGTAAGCAATCTATTTCGGCGTGGATGATTGGATTGCCCTGCTGAACCCGCTGATTGTGGCCCTGACCAATAATTTGCCCCGCCCGGACTAAGACAGAACCAATCGGAATGCCGCCACTGCTTAATCCCTGCTTGGCCTGGTCAATTGCCGCTGTCATAAATTCATCCATGACACTGCCCTATGTTGTCACTTATAGCTCTATTGTCCGTGGGAGCGTGCTTTTTGCGTACTGACGTGAGGGAAGATGAGGCCGCAAGCCAGGATTCCAGGATTTATGATTGTCCTAAGTCATGCAATGTCGGATCAGGGAGTGGCGTGGTGGATGTTGTCTCGGTTCAAGAACTAGCAGCGCGTTTAAAAACGGGTGAGCCTGGCCTGCAATTGGTGGATGTCCGGGAAGCCGCAGAGTTAGAGATTGTCGCAATTCCGGGGGCGATCCATTTACCCCTGAGTCAGTTTCAGCAATGGCAAGGGGAAATTCAAGCGATTCTCGACCCCAGTCAGGAAACCTGGGCGTTATGTCATCATGGAGTGCGCTCGGCTCAGTTTTGTTATTGGCTCCAGCAGCAGGGCTATGCCCAGGTCAAAAATATTGCCGGTGGGATTGATGCCTATGTCGTGCACGTTGAGCCGGCCTGGCCCCGCTATTAGGTTTGTAGCTCTCTTGCCCTAGGGGATAAAGTTAGGCAAAAGTCTTTAAATTCTCTTAAACTAACGCTATATTTAGCTTTTTTTAATCTTTTAGTTAACTAAAACGTTGTGGAACTTTCCCATGCCCCTTGACTTGAGTCCGCGTCAACAACAGGTGCTTTCCGCTACCATCAATCACTACATTGCCACGGCCGAGCCAGTCGGTTCTAAAGTCTTAGTGGAAGAATACAACCTAAATGTCAGTTCAGCCACAATTCGTAGCATCATGGGAATGTTGGAAAAGTCGGGTTTACTCTATCAACCCCATACCTCGGCGGGGCGAGTGCCTTCTGATTTTGGCTATCGGATCTATGTGGATCAGTTGATTGCGCCGGTGCCTAACTTTGCTCGGAAAGTGGAGAAACTCCTGGCCCAGCGGTTAGATCGCAAGAAACAAAGCTTGGAGATTATTCTACGAAGTGCGGCCCAACTACTTTCGGCCTTGAGTGGATGTGTCACCTTAGTCACGTTGCCAGCTACCTGGGGAAATCGGATTCGCTTAGTGAAGTTAGTGGCCATCGATCCCACCCAAGTGATGGTGATTTTAGTTCTAGATAATTATGAAACCCAATCCAGCCTGTTAAAACTACCGCCAGGCCTGACGACTGAAACCAGCGAAAAAGTTCTGCAAATTCTGACTAACTTTCTCAACCAGCAGTTGCAAGGTCAAACCCTGGATCAATTGGCGGGCCTGGATTGGCAAAAGCTGGACACGGAATTTCAAACCTATGGGCAAGAATTACAGCAATTATTAGCCAAGCTGATTCCCCTGAATCGGGCCGCCCAACCGGGGACATTTATCGTGACGGGCCTGGCCGAAGTAATTCAGCAGCCAGAGTTTTCTCAACTGGAGCAGGTGCAGATGCTCTTAAATCTTTTAGAAACTGAAACTGAACAACTCTGGTCGCTCATCGGGGCCTGGGATCAGGGGGAAGCCCAACTGTCCTCTCCGTCTCAACTCAAGCCAAACCCCTCACTGCCATCCACCCGGCTGGGGGTGCGAGTGCGAATTGGCTCTGAAAATCCCTTAGCACCGATGCAAACTTGTGCTTTAGTCTCTGGGGTTTATCGGCGAGGTCATACACCCTTGGGCAGTATTGGCGTATTAGGGCCAACCCGGATGCCCTATGCTCGGATGATTACACTGGTGGAAACGGCGGTTGACTTTCTTTCCGCAACCTTGGATATCGCTGCTTCCTAGACCTACTAGCCTCAACTGGGGATAAAGCCTGGCCCATATCCGTAAAGAACCTGAAGATGTTAAGTTTTTAATCATTGTTCAACACACTTTTATCTAACGCAACCTAGGAGAACACAATGGAGATTCTTGGTTTAGCCCTGTGGGTTGGTGGAGCCGTGGGCATTGCCATTAGCCTTTTCTATGGTTTACGTCTGGTTAAGTTAATCTAAGCCCTAGGGCCAAACCCCAGTGAAAAGAATCTTGCTCGAGTCAAAATTGAGTGGCAGGTGAGCAAGTCCAGGGTGCAGGAGTTGAACCTGCCTAGGGCGAATTATGAGTTCGCTGCCTCATCCGCTCGGCCAACCCTGGAGCTGATAGTTTGGGAATGAGAATCATCTATTGGATTCATGCCATTAGACAAATCTTTCCCGCATTGGCTATTTTAGACGCAATTCAAGTCCTAAATTTTTTGCCCCTCTTTGCTTTATCCCTAAATTATGGCAGTACATATTAGTCAACGGGTTCAGCTCAGTGTGGTGCTACTGGGTCTGATGCTGATTGCTGGGAGTTTTAGTGCTTTTGGTGGTTACTTTTTTGGTCGGGAGTCCTTGCGTGGAGTGACTCAGCCCGTTGTCAATCCCATCCTTGGGGATGTCACCAGTAATTCGGAGGACTTGGGTCAACGCCAGGCCTTTCTCAAAGAGCCGGAGATTATTGCCCAAGTGGAGCGGATCACCAGTAACAAGCCAGAAACAGCGGCCTCACCTGCGCCAGAGGCATCAGCAAAACCGGAAACCCCACCGCAATCCCCAACTATTGCTGGCTTACCCTTGACCACAACCGAACAGGGAGTCCAGTTAAGGGTGGATTCAGTTCAAGTGAAAGATAATAACCTCGTCCTTGGGGTTAGTCTGCAGAACAAAAGCCTCTCCAGCTTACAATTCATCTATACATTTCTCGATATCACCAGTGATGAGGGCACTCCCTTAATCGCAATTACCCAAGGACTCCCCTCAGAATTACCCGCAGAAAGCGATGCCTTTCAGGGCACTATTCAAATTCCTCTCGCCAGTTTGGATGAGGTCAAATCCTTAAATCTATCCCTGGCGGATTTTCCCAATCAAGATGTGACGTTGACAATTAAGAATATTCCTGCCCAACCCTAATGCTGCCTTTCTTACCTGGGATGACCTATCCCCTGAAATTTGTGCTGGCATTACCGACAAACTCGGAAACTGGCCTGGTGTGGCGATTTCTTTTTGTCTTGCTATTGCTAGGGGCGAATGCCTTTTTTGTTGCGGCTGAATTTGCCATTGTCAATGTGCGACGCACTCGGATTGAGCAACTGGTGGCCCAAGGAGATGGCGGGGCGCGGCAAGTTCAAATTTTGCAGCAACAACTGGAACGGCTCCTCTCAACAACTCAGTTGGGGATTACACTAGCCTGTCTGAGTTTGGGCTGGGTTGGAGAAATTACGGTTGCCCCCATTGTTTCCCACCTGTTGGCGGCTGTGCCCTTCCTCCCTGGCCCAAAATCCCTTTGGGGACATTCTCTGACTCTGCCGCTAGCATTTTTCATTACGGTCTATCTCCAGATTGTCCTGGGAGAGTTAGTGCCCAAAAGTATTGCCCTGCGCTTTCCCGAACAATTAGCCCGTTCCTTAGGCCCGGCGAGTTTATTGATTGCTCGGCTGGTTAAACCGCTGATTTGGTTATTAACGGCTTCGACCCAAGGACTTTTAACCTTAATTGGCCTGGGGGGAACAGCCTCCTTGGCGGCCTATCAAGTCACTCCGGAAGAACTGGAGATCATGATCCGCTCCGAAGCATCGAGTGGCCTGGAAGAAGAGGCCCGGGAACTGCTGACCAATGTTTTTGCCTTTGGAGATGTGTTGGTGGAGGAGGTAATGATTCCCCGCACCCAAATTGAGGCCTTACCGGATACAGCCACGTTTGGAGATGTTTTAGCCGTGGTTGCGGAAACTGGCCATTCCTACTTTCCAGTCATGCGGGAGTCGTTGGACTCAGTCCGGGGAATTTTAGCGTTTAAGGATTTAGCTGCGGCCCTGGCAACCGGAAAATTAAAGCCTGAAGATAGAATTTTGGCCTGGGTGCGACCGGTGTGGTTTGTCCCAGAAGGGACGCAATTGGGAGACTTATTGCCTTTGATGCAACGCTATCGGCTGAGTATGGTGATGATTCGGGAAGCTGAGTCTCGGGGGACAGCTGGCCTGGTGACGATTAAAGATGTGATTAACGAGATTATTGGCAGTGATGATCATCAGGTGGATCCCACGCCAGCGATTCGCCCCCTAGATGCTAAAACCTATATGGTCCAGGCCCAGACCGATATTGAAGAAGTAAATGAACGGCTAGAGTTAGATCTGCCGGTGGTGGATGATTACCATACCCTGGGCGGGTTTCTTTTTTATCACTTGCAGAAAGTCCCGGAGATTGGGGAAACCCTGTGCTATATGAATTTGGAGTTCACGGTGATTTCCTGTGATGGACCGCGCTTAGATCAGATTCAAATTGCCAAACACAACCTCGCCCAGGCCCCAGCGGTACTGCCTAACGAGTAGCAAGTTCGCACCTAGAGGCGGATGTAAATCTCTTGCGGTTTTAACTCGGCCTGGTTGGAAGCTCCCTAAAAACTTTGCTAGATTAGAGCAGTTATGAAGATTCGTAAACTAGACTGGCTTTTTATTTATTTTTGTACAGGGTCATGTCTAGAACGGTTGAACTCATTATCTCGCTATATCCTCTGGAGATACGTTGTTTATGACCATAGCAATAGGGCGCGCACCAGCAGAGCGGGGGTGGTTTGACATCCTCG